>Ga0075418_10000402_pt1 | contig 44895 bp, 40 predicted proteins | sample SoiMetdeltSBSDD2_FD_81776 | JGI IMG/M metagenome (GOLD analysis project Ga0075418, IMG submission 81776) | Bulk soil microbial communities from a Populus tree surrounding site in Tennessee, USA - Soil MetaG P. deltoides SBSDD2 | ecosystem: Environmental > Terrestrial > Soil > Tree plantation...
TCCCGGCGTGCTGCGCACGGCGAGCGATGCCGATGACGATCTGCTCTCCGCCTCCTTGGTGACGCCGCCGCTGCACGGGGCGTTGGAACTCGCCCCCGATGGCGCCTTCGTCTATACGCCGGCAACGGATTACTTCGGCGACGATGGCTTCGTCTACGAGGTCACCGACGGCCACGGCGGCAGGGCCGGGGGCACGGTCGGGCTCACGGTGCTGCCCGTCCAGGACCCTCCGGTGGTCGTGGAGGACGCTCATGTCCTCGACGAGGACGGCAGCCTCGAGGTGGTGGCGCCGGGTCTGCTGGCCAACGACAGCGACGTCGATGGGGACGTCCTCGAATCCCGCCTCCGTACGCCACCGGCGCACGGGGTGCTGCGGGTCGAGTCCAACGGTGCTTTCACCTACACGCCGGCTCCTGATTTCAACGGCACCGACACCTTCACCTACGTCGCCGACGATGGCAACGGTGGAACGAACCAAGCCACGGTGACGCTCACGGTGCGTCCGGTCAACGACCTCCCCGTGGCGGCCGACGACGCCTTCGGCACCGCGGAGGACGCGGCTCTCACCGTCTCCGGCCCAGGCCTCCTCGCCAACGACTCGGACCTCGATGGCGACGTGACCGCGGCTCGCGCCGGGACCTCTCCGGTCCATGGCACGCTCCGCCTGCAGCCCGACGGCGGTTTCGTCTACGAGCCCGCGCCGGACTACCACGGTCCCGACACATTCACCTACATCGTCGAGGACGGCCGCGGTGGAAGTGCCAGTGCCATGGTGCGACTCGATGTGACCCCGGCGCCCGATGCACCGGCAACAACCGCCGACACCTTCACCGGCGACGAGGATACGGAGTTGAGCGTGGGCGCGCCGGGTGTCCTGTCGAACGACCTCGACGTCGACGGCGATCCGCTCCACGCCGTTCTGCTCGAGCAGGCCGCGCATGGCGAGGTCGTTCTCGACGCCGATGGCTCCTTCCGCTACCTCCCGGCGCCGGACTGGCATGGCACCGATCTCTTCACCTACGCGGCCGACGATGGTACTGGGCGCAGCACCACCGCCGCAGTCACGGTGACGCTGGCTCCGGTGAACGACGCTCCGACAGCGGCCCTCGACGCCTACGACCTCGCCGAGGACGCGGTCTTCGTGATCGACGCCCCCGGGGTGCTCGGGAACGATGCGGACATGGACGGCGAGATCTTGCACGCCGAGGTGCAGACGACAGTCGCCCACGGCGCTCTGGCGCTACGAGCGGACGGTTCCTTCACCTACACACCAGCGCCCGACTACTACGGGCCCGATGCTTTCACCTACAGCGCCCGCGATGCCGCCGGTGCCACTGCCTCGGCCACGGTCCGCTTCCAGATCGCGCCGGTGAATGACGCCCCTCTCCCCGCCGACGACGCATGGAGCGTCGCCGAGGACGACACGCTCACCGTGTCCTCTCCGGGTCCGCTCGGCAACGACCGGGACGTGGAGGGCGATCCGCTCGCGGCGGCACTCGTCGTCCCGCCCACGCACGGCGTGGTCACGCTCGCCGCCGACGGGGCCTTCCTCTACGCCCCCGCACCGGACTTTTCCGGTGAGGATCGCTTCACCTATGCAGCGCGAGATCCTTCGGGCGCGGCGCGTCAGGGAACCGCGTTGCTGCGGGTGACGCCGGTGAACGACGCGCCCGATGCCGTCCCCGATGCGTACACTGTCGTGGCCGGCGGGAGCACCACCTTCGCCGCGCCGGGTCTGCTCGGCAACGATGTGGATACGGATGGCGACTCCCTTCAAGCCGTCCTGGTGGAGAGCCCCCGTTACGGCCACCTCGATCTGCAGTCCGACGGCTCCTTCGTGTACACGCCCCTTCCCGGCTTCACCGGGAGCGACGGCTTCACCTATCGCACCAGCGACGGCTTGGAGAGCGACATCGCTGCCGTCCGCCTCCAGGTGGACGGCCGCGGCGTCACCTACCGTGAGAGCGCCTCGGGCACCGTCTCGGCCAGCACGGAGGTGGCCACGACGACGACGCTGGTCGCCGTCCCCGGAGACTTCTATCTCGCCACCATCTCCAGCCGGCCCTTCCGCGCCGTCCTCGGCCTCGAGGGCATGAACCTCACCTGGACACGGGTGCGCTCCCAGTGCGGTGCCGGCGGTGAGACCGGCCTCGAACTCTGGATGGCGCGCGGCGAGCCGGTGTCGGCGGTGGTCACTGCCAGCCTCGCGGCACCCGCCGAGCAGGCGGTGGTCGCCGTCTCGCGTTATTCCGGTGTCGACCCCATGGATCCCCTGGGCACGATCGTCGCCGGCAATTCCCAAGGGCTGGAAGCGGACTGCAGCAGTGGGGCGGAAAGCGCCGACTACGACTGGCGCCTGGCGACTCTCACCGAGGGAGGTATCCTCTTCCGTGCCGTCACCATGCGCGACCGTGGGCATACGTCCACCGACGGCTCCTTCCTGCGCCAGAGGGCAGGGTCAGGCGCTCTCGGCGGCATGGCTTCCGTAGAAGTGCAGGATCGGGCCGTGGATGCAGGCGAGCACGCCCAGAGCGGCGTCCTCTCTGCTGCCGTGGACTGGGCCGCTGTCGCGGTGGAGATCCGTTCTGCTCACGTCGACGAAGCACGCCTTGCCGCCGAAAGGCTCGAAGTCCTTCCCAACCCGTTCATCGAGCACAGCCTCGTGCGCACCATGCTCTTCCGCCGGGCTCCCGTGCGCATCGACATCTTCGACGCCCGTGGCCGGCGGGTGCGCCAGCTCCTGGACGACGTCCGTCCACCGGGCCGGATGCAGGTGGACTTCATCGGCACCGACGACCGCGGCCGCCGTCTCGATTCGGGCGTCTATTTCATGCGCCTGCAGTCCGAAGGCCGCACGATCACGCGCAAGGTCGTCCTGCTCAAGTAGTCAATCGCGGTACAGCTGCTTCACCACCGCCCATGATCCCGCCTCGACTGTCACGAACGGCTCCAGTGCGGTCGAATCTCCCGCTCGGGCCGGGATGATGCCGCGATGCTTGACGTGCGCCCAGTCATGCGATTCCTCGGTGCCCCAGCGATCACAGGTTCCGGTCTGGCAATCCGGCGCGCATCCCTGGACATGGATGTAATGCCAGTAAACCACGAGGTTGAAATCAAGATTCAAGTCGGATGCGGTCGATGGGACGGCGAAATCGAACTGGACCCTTTGCGCACTTACAGGCTCACAATCAACGATGCCCGCCTCAGAAGCTGTGCAAACTTCCGGAGAGATGTTCATCGCTGGACCGAACGCGCCCGTCACTGAAAGCGTCCACCATGGATTGCCGGTGCGCCAACAGCAATAACCAACACCACTGCAATTGTCAGTGGCTGGGGCGAGGATCTCCACTGTGGGGACGAATTGGATGCGGCACGTCTCCTCGTCGAGCCGCAGGATCGACCCCGTGACCGTGAGCGTCGACTGCCCAAGCACGACTCCTGGGATCGTAACGATCAACAACGCAGGAGGAAGCCTCCTCAATATCGAGCTCACGCTGCACCCCAATCGAAATCGACACAATCGGAACACAGCCAACGTTCCATGTGAATGCAGCCTACATCTCCTCCTTCGGCGGGGTCAATGCGGGCCCTGGAGGGTCGGGGGGGCTCGTGCTCAGTGGGCTGCTCGGCAGTGCCGCCGCAACCAGAGTCACCGGGTCTTCAGCTTGGACAGATGTTGCTTGCGGAACTTCGCCACCTTGGGGGCGACGACCGCAGCGCAGTAGGGTTGGTTCGGATTGCGCCGGAAGAACTCCTGGTGGTAGTCCTCGGCGCGGGTGAAGTCGCGGAACGGGCTGATCTCGGTGACGATGGGGCGGTCGTAGACCGAGGTGACCTCTTCCCGCACCCGCTCGGCGCTCTGCATCTGCTCTGGCGTGTGGTAGAAGATCGCGGAGCGGTACTGCGTGCCCACATCGGCACCCTGCCGGTTGAGCGTGGTGGGATCGTGGATGGAGAAAAAGACGCGCAGCAGCTCCTCGCAGGAGAGCGTGTGCGGCGCGAAGGTCACCTGCACCACCTCCGCATGCCCCGTCCGGCCGGTGCAGACCTGCTCGTACGTAGGATGCGGCACGCTGCCACCGGAATAGCCGGACTCCACCTTCTCCACGCCCTCGAGCTGCTCGAAGACGGCCTCGAGGCACCGGGCCGGATGCAGGTGGACTTCATCGGCACCGACGACCGCGGCCGCCGTCTCGATTCGGGCGTCTATTTCATGCGCCTGCAGTCGGAAGGCCGCACCGTGACCCGCAAGATCGTCCTGCTGAAGTAGCTTGCCCTCGGAGAGTCGCTGCGTTCCGAACAGGGGGCTGGTGGGCGGGGGGCGGACTTGGCCGCCCCCACCGAACGAACCGCTCTGTCGCCTAGGCGTGAGCGGAGATCTTGTGGAAGAAGCCCGTCTGCTTGCGGAGCAGGCGTGGCAGGGAACTGGCGCACATTCGCGCCATCCGGCGGCGGCGCCCGAGGGACGAATCAGGCATCGTCTGATTGTCGCGGCTGCTGAAGAACCGTCATCCTGCACTTCGCACGCTTCGCCAAGTCGGTTTGGATCTGCGTGTATGCCGCTCATGAACGGCAACCGCAAGGGTGTGGAGGACGTGGGAAGCCATGAGGTTCGCATCGACAGCGTGGCGGCTCGCCGGTTGGCGCGAGACCTTCGTCGCCAGCATTGTGTGTGGTCACGGTGACATCGAGTCGCTGTTTGACCCGGGCGTCTTTTCGCGGGTGGTCCTCGTTCGCTGACGCGACGTTCGTGACCGACCCGGAATGGCCGGGGAGCCGGGGCGCCCTATCAGCGCCCTGGCTCCCACGCGAGCTCGAACGCCGTCCTGCGGACGATGAGGGTTCGTCCAACGCCGGGGCGACGCTCCTCGGCCCGAGAGCCCCGCTGCGCGCTCCGTGATCATCGACGCATCAGATTGAGGGGGATCACCAAGGCCTGCTGCGGCGTCGCGGCCACGGCCGCCGGCCGCAGCGGAGCCCGGAGCGTCGCCCGGCTCCCCTCTCCAGGTTTGGATTGCATCTCGAAGGTGCCCCCGATGACATCCAGCCGCTCCCGGATGCTGAACAGGCCAAAGCCCCCGTCCTGTCCGACACGATTCCGTCTGCCCGCTTTATCGAACCCGACGCCATCGTCTTCGACGTGGATCTCGACCTGCTCCTCCTGCCTGCGGACCGCCACGATCACCCGGGACGCCTTCGCATGTTTGATCACGTTCATCAGAAGCTCGTGTACGGCGTGGAAGAGTAGGACCCGGACGTTCTCCTCAGTCGTTTTTGGCTTCTCGTCGTCTTGGAAGCGCACGTCGATGCCGTGTCGCTCATGAATCTGCTCTGCCAGCCACTCCAGAGCGGCTTCCAACCCGACCTCGTGCAGCATCGGCGGACACAGATCCCAGATCAGCGTGCGCGTGTAGTCGATCGACTCGTCGAGCAGCCGCTGAATCTCCTCCATCGGCCCTCGCGTGTCTTCGGACCTCGGGGCTGACTGCAGCATGCAGATCTTCATTCTGGAGAGAATCAGCATCTGCGCCAGATGGTCGTGCAGCTCCGCGGCGATGCGGCGGCGTTCCCGTTGCTCGGCGAAGGACAGTGCCGACGCCAGGGCGCGCAGCTGCTGCTGATAGAGCTTGATCTTCCTTTCCGCCAGCCGCCGCCGGGTGATGTCGCGAACGAGCGCGCACACGCCACGGACGTTTCCCGCTGCGTCTTTGATCGGGGAAATGGTCAGGAGCAGCCGGACCGGGGGCCCATTCCGGCGCTGCCGTACGGATTCGAACGGGGCGATGGTCTCTCCCCGCGAGACCCGCTCGAGCAGGTGCGGCATCTTGGAGGAGGCTTCGCGTGCGAAGAGCGCGGCGATGGACCTCCCCACCAGCTCCGAGGTAGGCCGGCCGTAGAGCCGTTCCGTTGCGGGGTTGCAGCTCACGATCGTCCCATCGACTCGTATGGCGAGAACGGCGTCTTCCGTGGACGCCTCGATCGCCGCGAACTGCGACAGCGCTTCCTCGGCGCGCTGGCGTACCTCCGCTCCCGCCTGCAGAGCCCTGTTGGCATGCAGGAGCTCGCTCGTTCGCACCCCGACCCGTCGCTCCAGATCGTCCCGCGAGCGCCGCAGCAATCCGACCGCCCGGCTCCGTTCGGCCGCGAGCGTGTTCGTCCCCAGCGCGACGAGCACAAACACTCCAAGCGCGATCCAGTCATTCGGCTCGAGCCCTCGAGGCCCGGAGCGCAGCAGGAGGAACACCGCGCTCGCGATGCCGGCGAGAACGGTCGCGAGCAGACCTGGCCACTGTCCGCCATAGCAGGTACTGGCCACCACGGCGGCGAGCAAGAGAATGGAGGGTTGGCCTTCCCGGATCCCTGGCACTAGGAGCGTCAGAATCGATGCGAGCACAATCGAGGTGACGGCGAGGCAGTAGTGCAGGAGTCGAGAGGATCTCGAGGCCCTATCCTCGGGCTTCGAGGCCCTCTCGAGGGGGTCGCCCCTCGAGGGTGGACCCCGGCGTAGCGCGCGGCCATCGGGACTGCGGGGACGGGAGAAAAGGCGCAAGCGTCGGGAATTCCACACGGGGCTCAACGTCCTTCCAAGGACCACACGATCGCGTACCGAAACAGCTCTCGGCTCGAACCGAGCCCCAGCTTGGTCTTGACGTGATCGAGATGGGTTTCGACGGTCTTGATACTCAGGCAGAGCTTGTCCGCGATCTGGCGGGGCGACAGGCACTGGGCAACGAGGCCAAGGACCTCGAGCTCGCGGTTGCTCAGGCTCTCGATCGCGGCGGTCGCGGGTTCCCGGCCGGTCAGCTTGTGGAGCATCCGTGCCGACATTTCTTCGCTCAGGTAGATGCCGCCGCTCAGGACCTTGCGGACGGCCTCGACGAACTCCTCCGCAACTTGTTGCTTCATGATGTAGCCGGAGGCGCCGGCGCGCAGAACACGCTCGGCGTACAGGGTTTCGTCGTGCATGGAGAGAACCAGAAGGGGCAGGACCGGATGCCACTCTCTGAGGTCGTGGATGAGCCCGAGTCCGCTGCCGGCGCCGAACGCGAGGTCCAGTACCGCTACGTCCGGCTTCGAGGTGGAGACGGCCTGCAAGGCCTTCTCCGGGCAGTCGGCCTGGGCGCAGACCTCGAGCCCTCCCGCCTGGTGGATGATCTGTGCGATCCCTTCTCGAACGGCCGGGTGATCGTCCACAACCAGGACTTTGGCTTTCCCATTCTTGGAAGCTCGTTGCACAGCACCGCCTCCCCACCCCGCAGCCACCTCACATTAGGACGCCGCGCGGATCGTTTATACTCATCGCCAAGCGCGTGAACTATAGGCCTTTAGTCCAATGAGGCTCGAACCTGCGGAGAAGACTGCGGGTTACAGAAGCACGAGGTCCTCAGGGGCGGGTTCTCGTACAGCTGCTGCAGCAAGCAGGGACGTCGGAGGACGGCATTGCGCTGTATCGACGTGACTGTGGACCCTACTGCCATCACCGCGATGACCTGAAGTCACCTGAAGACTCTCTTCCGATGAGGTCAGACTCCGATCCGTCACCTGGTCTTCAACCTGGAGAGGTGCTCTTTCCGGAACTTCGCCACCTTGGGGGCGACGACGGCGGCGCAGTAGGGCTGGCTCGGATTGCGACGGAAGAACTCCTGGTGATAGTCCTCGGCGCGGTAGAAGGCGCGGAAGGGCGCGATCTCGGTGACGATGGGACGGTCGTAGACCGCGGCGAGCTCGTCCCGCACCCGCTCGGCGCTCTGCTTCTGCTCCGGTGTGTGGTGGAAGATCGCGGAACGATACTGGGTGCCCACATCGGCACCCTGCCGGTTGATCGTGGTGGGATCGTGGATGGAGAAGAAGACGCGCAGGAGATCCTCGTAGCTGAGCTCGTCCGGGGCGAAGGTGACCTGCACCGCCTCCGCGTGTCCTGTCCGGCCCGTGCAGACTTGTTCGTAGGTCGGGAGCGGCGCGCTGCCACCGGAATAGCCGGAGTCGACCTTCTTCACGCCCTCGAGCTGCTCGAAGACGGCCTCGAGGCACCAAAAACAACCACCGGCAAGCGTGGCCAGCTCTCGACTCTCACCCACGTTCCAGCTCCTTGCCAGGCGCGTTGGGGCGCCGTTGCTCCTGCCGACACTATAACGCCGCCCGAGTCCCTGTAGTTCCCAGGAACCGAGAGAAGCTGTCCGTGATGGCAGATCAGGAGCCACACCGACTCAGCGGGCGCTGAGATCGAGGCCGAGCATCTGGGGCAGCTCGCCGGCGCGGTTTTCCATCGCCTTGGCCAGGAGCTGGTCCATGCGGCCCTCGACGCGGACGAGCGCCAAATGCTCCCGGTCGAGGAGGATCACGTAGATGTCGCGGATGAGGCCACTCTCTTCCCGGGTCAACACCCAGACCAGCTCGGCTTCGGTCTGCTTCTTCACCGCCAGGTGCCAGCCCTCGTTCACGATCCGCGACCTCAGGTGCTGGGGTAGCCGCACCTCCTCCAGCGGCGGCAGCGCCAGCGTGTTGTAGAGAGCGAGCTGCACGCGGCGCACCTCCTGCAGGTAGTCGTGGGCTTCCTTGGCTTCCGGCGCCACCGCCACGGGGATGAAACCGGTGGCGAAGCGCGCCAAGCCGAGGGAGAGAGGTCCGAGGCTGATCCCCATGTCGCGCTCGAACTGCGCCCCCGGGAGCTGCCGTTCGATCTCGCCCTGGATCTGCGAGAGCTCCGGCGTCCACAGGCAGCCCGTGAGGCACGGCAGCAGGGTGAGGAGGAGCCAGGTTCGCGGACGGCGTGTCATCGTGTCCCCCGCGGCAGGAGCTACTTTTTCTCGGGCTTTTCTTTGCTCTCGGGCTTTTCCTTGCTCTCGTCGGGCGCCTTGTCCTTAGCGCCGTGCTCCCAATCCTTGAGATTGTGCAGCTCGTCGATATCGAACTTCTTTCCCAACCGCCCGATCTGCTCCGGGTCGATGTCACCGACGATGTTCACGAAGGTGGCGGTTTCGCCGTTCTCGACCGCCATCACCGTGATCCCGCTCAGCAGCTTCTCCCCCATCTTGAAATACACATAGACGTTGTCATTTTCTTCGCGGACACGCACGGCACATACCCAGCCGCCTTTTTCCAGCTTCCCCGCCAGGTCGGACACCTTGGATTCCACCGCCGGCAGATTCGCGTCTCCCAGGCGGAACTTCTGCACCCGCACCAGCTTGAGCTTGCCCAGCATGTCCGAGAGCTCGGGCTCGGCGTTCTTCGACATGGACGCCACCATGGCCAGGAGCGCGTCGTGCAGGTAGATCTCCACCACCGCTTCTTCTTCGCCGAAGAGACCCATCGACGCGAAGTCGACGTAGCCGGCGTGCTTGCTGTAATCCTCTTTCACCTCTTTTTTCTTTTTCTCCTGTGCCGCACCGGTCGGCGGCATCAGGAGCAGTCCCGCGAGCAACGCCGCGGTCCATAGAGCGCCGCGCCGCCACCGCTCCTTCCCGGATGTGCGCTCGTTCATGGCTGTCGATCCTCCTTGAGTGGTCGGCTCACGGCGTTGGTGACCGGCGCGACCACTCGCTCGCCGATCACGTTCCCCACGACTTCTCCCACGGTGCTCTCGAGCGCCTGGTCGCTCGCTCGCGCCGTCACCTGCGCCACGTACGCCAGCGCCCAGCGCACCTCTTCCTCCGCCTGCTGCAGCGCCACCGTCTCCGGCGACGGCGGCGGAGGCTGCCGGGCGAGGAGGGCGATGAGCAGAGCGGTGACCGCGACGCTGACGCCGGCACAGACGGGCCGCCAGAGGCCCTGCCAACCTTGGCGCCAACCGGCGAGCCGCTCTCTCCAGGGCACCCGGAAGCTGGCGTCGGCGGCGCCGACTTGCGCCATGACCCGTTCCGCCACCGCCGGGGGGCAGCTCCAGCGCGGTAGCGCCCGCAGGCCTTCCTGCACCCGGCGCGCTGCCTCCAGCTCCGTCCGGCAGGCGGCGCAACCTTCGACATGGGCGAGAAACCGCTGCTGCCTTGCCGGCGCCAGGTCGCCGTCGAGGAAGGCCTCGAGCAACACCTGGGCGCGGGCGCACGAAAGCGGCGCGTCCCGCTTGTCCTTCTCGGGCGTCATGGTTCGGCGTACTCCCCCAGCTTGGCGCGCAGCATCCGGCGACCCCGGTGCAGATACACCTTCACGGTGTTGAGCGGCAGACCGAGGGTGGCGCTGATCTCCTCGTACTTGAGCTGCTCGATCTCCCGCAGGATGACGATGCTCCGGTACGGTTCGGCGAGGTCGCGCAGCGCCTCCGAGAGCTGCCGCCAGAGCTCCGACGCTTCCAGCTGCACCGCCGGCCCGGGCTCCACGCTCGCCGTTCGCTGGGCCGTCTCGCCCTCCGGGTCCTCACCCACCACGGCCCGATAGGAGCCGCGGCGGCGGAGCGCATCGATGGAGGCGTTCCGGGTCACCCGGACGAGCCAGGGCCAGACACCGGCGGGTTCGAGGCGCTCCAGGTGCCGCCAGAGTCGGACGAGGACTTCCTGCGTCACGTCCTCGGCTTCCTCGCGGTTCCCGACCGTGTACCGGGCCAGCCGGTAGATGCGGTCCTGATACATGGCTACGAGCTCCTGGAATTGCCGGCGCATCGCTCTTCCCGGAAAACGGGGCGGACAGCCCCTTGGTTACTCCGCCTGGACCGCTTGGGGGCCCTCGGTAGCCGCTTTCGCGGGCAGGTCGATCTCCATGAAGACCGCCCCCTCGACGGGGTTCGGGTAGTACGGGGCGATCTCCCGGAAACCCAGGGCGGCATAGAGACGTTGCGCCGCGGCCATGACGGGGAGGGTGTCGAGCCGCATCCGGGTGTAGCCGAGACGGGCCGCGTCGCGCAGCACATGCAAGACCAAGTCGCGCCCGAGCCCTTGGCCGCGGTGCGACGCGCGCACATAGAGCCGCTTCATCTCGCAGCTCGTTGCATCCAGGGGGCGGAGCGCGATGCAACCCGCCGGCACCTCGCCCTCCATGGCCAGGAGTAGCCGGCCCCGCGGCGGGGCGTAGCGGCCCGGCAGCGTCTCGAGCTCCTCGTCGAAACCCTGGAAGCAGAGGCTGATCCCGAGCCATTCGGCGTACTCGAGGAAGAGAGAGCGGACGACGGCGATCTGCTCGCTCCGCGTCGCCTCGACGATGTGCACCATCTCGACCTCCGCGTTGCGCCTCCAGGATGATACGCGGTCGTCGCCCACGAGGTGCACGCAGCGCCGGGGCACCGGGAGCGCACGGTGCGTTTGGCGGGTGCGCCTGGAGTCCCTTACCCGCTCTCCCGCAGTAACCGCCCGGCACCGGATCGCGTATGATCCTCAGTCCATCCCCACAGCGGAGGGCGCCGGTGATCGACGTCAAGGAACTGCGCAAGACGTACGGCGATCTCGTCGCGGTGAACAACGTCTCCTTCCGCGCCGAAGCCGGGGCCATCTTCGGGCTCCTCGGACCCAACGGTGCCGGCAAGACCACGGCCTTGAGCTGCATCTCCGGCTTGCTGCGCCCCGATGCCGGCCATGTCCAGGTGCTCGGACACGACGTGGTGAGCGACGGTCGCGCCTCGCGCGAAAAGCTCGGCGTCGTGCCGCAGGAGCTTGCTTTGTACGAGGACCTCTCGGCGCGGGAGAACCTGCGCTACTGGGGCGCTGCCTATGGTCTGCGGGGCAAGCGACTCGAGGACCGTGTCCAGGCAGTGCTCGAGCTCATCGATCTGCACGATCGCGCCAAAGAAGCGGTCAAGCGCTTCAGCGGCGGGATGAAGCGCCGCCTCAACTTCGGCTGCGCTCTGGTGCACGAGCCCCAGGCGCTGCTCCTCGACGAGCCCACCGTGGGTGTCGATCCGCAGAGCCGCGTCGCTCTCCTGGAGATGGTGAAGGAGCAAGCACGCCGGGGCACTTGCGTGCTCTACACCACGCACTACATGGAAGAGGCCGAGAGCCTCTGCGATCAGCTGGCGATCATCGACCACGGCAAGATCATCGCCGCGGGAACGCTCGCCGAGCTGCGGGCCAAGATGGGTGAACGGGATTTGCTGCGCCTGACGGGACGCTTCGACCCAGCGAAGGTGCGGCAGGCGCTGTCGCGCCTGGACGGGGTGGAAATCGTGCAGGTGGAAGCGGCGGCAGTGACCCTCGCCATTCCCGAAGCCTCCCGCATGCTGCCCAGCGCGCTCCAGCTGTTGGCCGCGACCGGCGCCGAGCTGCACGAGACCACCTTGACGCAGCCGAACCTCGAATCCTTGTTCATCAAGCTCACGGGCAAAGAGCTGCGCGAGTAACGCCACGCCGCCGCGTGCGCCCGAGGAGGACGCCAGTTGATGCGCTTCGTCTGGTGGACGGCGCTCAAGGACTTCCAGCGCCAGCGTCGCAGCCCGGCGGATCTGGCCCTCTGGTTCGGCATGCCGCTCCTCATCGGCACCTTGCTCGTGCTCTCCATGGGCGGCCGCAGCGGTCCCCGCCCGCAGGCCCAGCTCCTGGTGGCGGATCAGGACGATAGCGCTCTCAGCCGCTTCCTCCTGACCGGCCTGAGCCAGGACGCCTCCGGCAGCTTCATCCGCGCCGAGCAGGTGGAGCTCGAAGCCGGCCGCAAGCGCCTGCAGAAGGGCAAGGCTTCGGCGCTTCTCGTCATCCCCGCGGGGTTCTCCGACGCCGTGCTGGCGGAGAAACCGTGCACGCTCCGCCTCGTCACCAATCCGGCGCAGCGCATCCTCCCCGGCATCGTCGAAGAGAGTCTGCGCATCTTCGCCGACGCGGTGTTCTACCTGCACCGTGTAGTGGGCGACGAGCTGCGCCGCTTCGCCGGTGGTCCCGCCCCCGGGCTCAACACTTTCCCGGACGCCCAGATCGCCGGCTTCAGCGTGAGCATGAACCGGCTCGTCGACCGGGTGACGTCCTACCTCAACCCCCTGGCCATCGAGCTGGTGACGACGACCGATGAGGAGGAGAAAGAAGATCAGTCGCCGCAGCAAAGCTACGCGCTACTCTTCCTCCCGGGCCTGCTCTTCATGTCCCTCCTCTTCATGTCCCAGGGGCTGAGCGAGGATCTCTGGCGCGAGCGCAGTCAGAAAACACTCCGGCGCGTCGTCATCTCGCCCGGATCGGTGACCCAGTTCCTGGCCGGCAAGGCCCTCTACGGCGTCGTCCTCATGGCCTGTACCACGCTTCTGGCTCTGACCATCGGCTTCTTCTACTTCGAACTGCCGGCCTCGGTGTTGCCGCTCGCCGTGGCGTGGAGCACCTTTTCAGGCACCCTCCTCCTTCTGATCATGATGACTCTGCAGCTGCACGTCTCCAGTCAGCGCGCCGGCAACATCGTCAGCATGAGCATCATCTTCCCGCTCATGATGGTCGGCGGCAGCTTCTTCCCCTTCGAGGCCATGCCGGACTGGATGGCCAAGATCGGCGGCTACACCCCGAATGGTTGGGCGGTGCAGCAGCTGAAGGCGATCCTCAGCCAGAAGGTGCAGCCCCAGTCCCTCGGCCTGGCCTTCTCCGGCATGCTGGTGGTGGGCGGTATCCTTTTCCTCTCTTGCGCGCGCCGACTCCGGCGCGGCTTCGCCCAGGGGTGACGGCCATGCTGCGCCAGGTGTGGTTCATCGGCCGCAAGGACATCCAGTACATGCTGCGGGAGCGCGAGACCCTGGGCTGGATGTTCGTCATGCCCGTCGTCTTCTTTTTCTTCATCGGCACCGTGACCAGCAACTTCGGCTCCCGCGGCGGCAGCCAGGACCGCCTGGCGCTGTGGAGCGAGGGCGACACCGGCTTCCTCGGCGAGCAGCTGGAACACCGCTTGAAGGACCGCCAGTTCCAGGTCGACAAGCCACAAACCCAGACCGAATTCCAGGCCGCCGATCGGCGACTCCTCCTCCCCGCCGGCTTCACCGACTCGGTGCTCGCCGACCGGCCGGTGAAGTTGCACTTCACCCGCGACGAAGGCGGTCTCGGCAACGACTACGATCGCGTCCGCGTCGGTCGCGCCGTCTACACCCTCCTCGCCGACGTCATCGTGAGCGGCGAGACCGGGATGCCGCCGACGTCGGCCACCTTCGCCCGGCTCGACTCGCTGCCGCGGCAGCTGCAGCTGGAGGTGTCGATGGCAGGCAAGCGCCGGCAGGTACCCACGGGCTTCGAGCAGGCCATCCCGGGCACACTGGTGATGTTCATCCTCTCGATCCTGACGACGAGCGGTGCCGTCCTCCTCTTCACCGACCGCCGGCAAGGGCTGTTGCGCCGGCTGGCGTACACCCCCATCCCGCGCCGCGCCGTCGTCCTCGGCAAGTGGACCGGCAAGATGGGAATCGGGGCGATCCAGATCGCCTTCGGCATGCTCGCCGGAACCGTGCTCTTCAAGATGAACTGGGGTCCCAACTTGTGGATGGTGGCCCTGTTGTTGCTCGCCTACGCAGCTCTCACCACCACCCTCGGCATCCTCCTCGGCAGTCTGGCGCGCAGCGAGGGCCAAGCTGTCGGCATCGGTGTCGTCGCCACCAATGTGCTCGCGGCTCTCGGCGGCTGCTGGTGGCCCATCGAGATCACGCCGCGCTGGATGCAGAAGCTGCAGCTCTTCCTCCCCACCGGCTGGGCCATGCACGGCCTGCACGAACTGGTGAGCTTCGGCGCCAGCCCCGCCGCCGTCCTCCCTCATCTCTTCGGCATGCTCGCCGCCACGCTGGTGCTGTTCCTCGTCGCCGCCCGTCTCTTCCGTTTCGAGTGATGTCGACTCGAGGGATGCCTTCGTTTCGATCGACCGCCCCACCGCTCTGACCTGCATCGGTCGTCTCCTGCGCCAGCGGCCCATGGTCCAGCTTCGCTGCTGCGCCTGGCGAGCCGCAGCGCGATTCGTTGCAGGATCCCCTGGGCATGGGGTATTTTCGCCCCATCGAACCGCTCGGTACGCTCCGTCTCGTCCCTCGGGCACGACGGCTACGGAGGCAGGCGCTTGATTCTCGTCACCGGTGCCACGGGAAACATCGGCCGCGAGCTGGTGCGACGGCTCGCCGCAGCCGGCGTCCCGGTCCGTGCCTTCGTGCGCGATGCGGCGAGGGCGGAAGACCTGCGCCAGGCCGGCGCCGAGATCCTCGTCGGCGATCTCGACCACCCGGAGACGCTGGCTCCCGCGCTCGACGGGGTGGAGCGGCTCTTCCTCCTCACCCCGGCGGACCCACGGCAGGTGGAGCAGCAAGGCCGGACCGTGGACGCGGCGCAGCGCGCCGGCGTGCGCCACGTCGTGAAGCTCTCTGCCCTCGGGGCCTGGCTCGACTCGCCGGTGTCGCTTGGGCGCTGGCATGCGCAGACGGAGAAGCAGATCGAGAAGTCCGGCATGGCCTGGACGCACCTGCGGCCACACTTCTTCATGCAGAGCACTTTGGGATTCGCGCCGAGCATCGCCGCCGAGGGCAAGCTCTACGCCCCCATGCGCGAGGGCCGCGTCGGCCTCGTGGACACCAGGGACATCGCCGCGGTGGCGGCCGCGGTTCTCGTCGGGAGCGGCCACGAGGGCAAGACCTACGACGTCACCGGACCCGAGGCACTCGACTTCCACACCATCGCCGCTCACATCGCCAGCGCCACCGGGCGCAAAGTCACCTACATGGATGTGCCGCCTGGCGAGGCGGAGAAGGCCATGGTCGCTGGCGGCATGCCGGCCTGGCTGGCCGATGCCCTCTTGGGCTTCTACGGCATCTTCGCCGCCGGGCACGCCTCGGCCACGACGCGCGTCGTCGAAGACGTCACCGGGAACGCCGCGCGCACCTATGCGCAGTTCGCCCGCGAGCACGCCCGCGTTTTCGCCGGCGCCTGAACACCGCTCGGGCAGCCCAATCCCTCTCGCACGCCTCGATGCGCTCCGCCGTGAGCGGCTCCTGGCGTTCCACCAGGCGCACCCCGCCGCCGCCAGGCTTCAGGAAGACGTTGGGGGCGAAGCAATCCACGTAGCCCGGTGGCGCTCGGCGCTCGTGCGCCATGCCGCGGAGCGCCAGCGGGTCCACGGGAGTGCGGGCGATGACGTAGTCGTTGAGACCGAGAAGGTCGAGGATGTTCACCTGCGGCAAAGTCCACGAGGCGACGCCCACGGCCTGGAAGGCAAGCACCGGGAATCCGTCGGCAGGCAGCCGCTCGCCTTCGGCGCGGCTGGGAAAGAGCGAGGCCAGATAGGCCTGATTCACCTTGTGCTCTTGGTGTCGCACGCACACCCAGTGTTCGATGAGCCAGGCTTGCAGCCCGTCGAAGGTGGCGGCGTACCAGCGCACGGGCCGCGGCCAGTGCGGCGCCAGCTCCACCAGCAGCCGGCGCGTCTCCGCCCGGGTGCGACGTTCCTGCGACAACACCCAGTGGCTCCAGGGCACGGGGAGCGCCAGCGCCACCTGCGTCGCGAGGAGCGCCGCCAAGACGCTGCCCCGCAAGCGGGAGCGATGGGCGAGCCACACGAGGCCCAGATATCCGGGTACGACGAGATGGCTGTACACCCGGTATTCGAAATGGTCGCCGCCGACGACGAAGGTGTAATAGAGGAAGTGGGCGAGAAGCGTCGCCAGGCACAGGCCGACCACCGCACGCTGGGTTGTCACCTCGTGTGGGTCACGAGCGTCGATGGTGGCCGCCGTTCCCTCCACGACCGCCACCGCGCTCTGCCGCGCCTGGCGCAGGCCCAGCACGAGAAGCACCAGCAACGGAAACCAGAGCGCGTACTCCAGGACGAAGGAGAGCAGGTAGCGTATGCCGCTCTCCGGCCAGGCCCCGACCACCTTGGCGTGATAGGTGTTCGGGAGCCACGCACCATAGAAGGAAACTCTCCAACCCAGATGGAGGGGGACGACGAGGAGTGGCGCGCCGGCCGCGAACGGGCGCGGCCCACGCAAGCGCCACCCGCGCAGCCCCAGCACCCCGAGGGTGGCGGCGGCGAAGAGCAGCCCCTCGGGGCGGGCGAGGTAGAGGCAAGCCGCCAGCCCCGAAACGAGGAGCAGGCGCGACGCCCGCGGCCGGCGCCCGTCGAGGCAGACCGCGAGCCAGCCGAGGACGAGCAAATCGAACAGCGCGGTCTCGAAACCCGAGCTCGACCAGGTGACAAAGGTGCGATGCGTGGTCACGCCGAGGAGAAAGAGCGCGAGGAGGACGAGGCGCCAGCGCCCGAGCGCCGGCCGCCAGGAGAGACGGAGAAACATGGCGGTGCCGAGGCCGAGCGAGCCGAGAGCGCAGAGCAGGGAAACGATGTTTGCCGCCACCGGAGGTTGCACTCCGGTCGTCCGCCAGATCCCGTCCAGGAGCGCCACCCAGAGAAAGCTCGTGTACCCCTCCACGGGACGGAACGGCGGCGCGTTCCACACGTAGCCGTGCCCGAGGATGCTGTTGCTCACATAGCGAAAGGCGATGAAGGCGTCGTCGGTCAAGAACCAGGTGAGCTTCCAACCGGCGACGAGCAACAGCCCTGCCCCGGCCAGGAGCAGCGACACGAGCCAGCGGTCCGCGAGACGCCGGCGGCGCGAGTCGGCGCTAGGAGGCTCCACGGCGCTCGTTCTTCATCTCCTCCAGCTCCTCTGGCGTGCGCGGCCAGTCTTCGCGCAGCAGGCGCGAGAGAGCCCGATCGGCCAGGAGCTTGCCCCCGGTCTGACAGTGCGGACAGTAGTTGCATTCGTTCTCCGCATGCACGATGCGCTGTACCTTGCTGCCGCACACCGGGCACGGCTGGCCGAAGCGCCCGTGCACGGCCATGCCCGGGCGGAAGGCCGTCACCTTTTCCGGGAAGGCTTCGCCGGTCTCCTGGCGCAGGCGCTCCAGCCACTCGCGCAAGGTTGTCAGGGTCGCCTCGTGCAGCCGCGCCCACGACGGGTCGTCGAGATTCTGCGTGCGTTGGAGCGGTGACAATCGCGCCCGATGCAGGATCTCGTCGGAGTAGGCGTTGCCGATGCCGCTCAGCAGGCGCGGATCGGTGAGGGCGCGCTTGAGGGTGCGGTTCTCCCGCAACAGCGCTTTCCGGAATGCCTCCACGTCCGCCTCCATCACCTCGAGGCCGCCAGGATCGAGCGCCGCGAGCTCCGCCTCGCCGCGGACGAGGTGCAGCGAAGCGCGCTTGCGCGTGCTCGCCTCGGTGAGGAGCAACGTGCCGGTGGAGAAGTCGAAGGCCGCGAGGCCGAGCCGGCGCGGCACGGGCTTGCCCTGCTCGCGCCAGCGCAGGCGCCCGGAGATCATCAGGTGCAACACCAAGAAAAGCTCGCCCTCGAGGCCGATGACGATCCGCTTGCCCAGACGGCGCAGGCCGACGACGCGCCGCCCCGCCGCAGCGGCGAGCGGTGGCTGCACCGTGCGCAGCAGGAAGGGGCTCGCCAGCCGCACCTTCTCGAGGCTGGCTCCCAGGATCCGCGGCTGCAGCCGCTCGAGATAGAGCGCCACGTCGGGGAGTTCGGGCACGGGATCAGCCGCCCTCGGAGGTGCCGGCTGCGGGTGCACGGTGCTCGAGACGCAGCACCGCGCCGGCCAGGGCCTGGGCGATGAGCTTGTGCCCGGCCGGGCTCGGGTGGACCACGTCGTTGAACAGGTGCGGCGCCGGCCGCGCGGCATAGAGCCGATCGAGGTCGACGAGCTCCACCTGCAGACTCCGCGACACGATGCGCACGCGCTCGTTGTATTGCGCCATGACGCCGCGCTCGCGGTCGTGCAACGCCACTTGCCCGAGCTCCGCGCGCGCGCCCTGGGGATCACCGGCCCGCTCCAGCTCGCGGGCTTGCAGGTAGTGCAGGTAAGGCCAGTCCGGATACTCCTGCAGAGCGCCGGCGAGGAATTGCCGCAGCTCCTCGCTCCCCGCGGCGCGCTCCAGACCCAGGCCGCGCCGGGCGAGCTGCTGGGCCACCCACCAGTCCTGCGTCACCCACGCCGGTTTGCCGTCGAGCGTCACCGGGACCTCGTTTTCCACCAGCGGCGGTCCCGGCCGGAGCGGCGTGGTGAGCAGGATGGGCGTCGCCCCTGCCGCGCGCGTCGCCTCCACCATGGTGCGCAGATTGGCCTCGAAGGTGTCGAGGTCGACGCGCCGCTCGGGCTGGACGAGTTTCCCTTCCCGGCGGACGAGACGCAGCAGGTGCCGGCGGAGGAGGCGGTAAGCGTGGCTGTGCTCCAGGGTGCGCACCAGCCACGGCGTGGTGTAGCGCGTCTCCCGATCGCTGGCGTTGGAGAAATGATGGTCGTTGTAGCCGAAGTAGAAGGTGACGAAGTCCGGAACGTAATCGGCCAGCACCTGATGGAGCAACAGGCGTCCCTGGTGCGACGAGTAGCCATCGACGCCGAAGTTGAGCGCCTCGAGCTCCATGCCGTCGCCTTGGAGCAACACCGGCAGCACCGCGGCGTAAACCTCCGCATCGACGCCGATGGTGAACCCCATGGTGCAGGAGTCGCCGAGATGGGCGATGCGCTTCCTCGCCACCTTGCCCTTCTGCCACTCGGGGCCGCGAAAGCCCTCGCTGTTGATCCGCATCGGTCCGTAGACGCCGGGCTGGAGCCGCCAGCCCAGCACCGGATCGCGCCGGTGGTGCGGCAGCTCGAACTCGAAGCTCTGGGTGAAGCGGAAGTGTCCGGCGGGCTGCGGGATCGAGAGGTCCGGCCGCGCCAGACGCACGAGGCCCTCGGCGGCCGCGACGGAGAGGAGAAGAGAGCTCACCACGAGGGCGGTCGCGGCGCGTGGGCTGGTGCGCGCCGCTGCACCGCGTTGTCTCGCCCCGCCGCCGGCGCTGCCCAGGTTCTTCCCCATGCCCACCTCGGTCCCTACGACGGCAGCCCGACGCGGGCGTTGAAGGCCTCGATGGCCCGGTCCCAGGCTTCCACCTGTGCATAGGTCTCGTCCCAGAAATCCGGCGACCAGAGCCGCGCCAGATCGTGGGGATCCTTCCGCTGCTGTTCCACCCAGGTGAAGTACTTGAGATGGTGCAGGGCTTTCCTGTCGCGATAGCCGAGCTCGCGCATCGCCTCGGTGCCGATGCCCTGCAGGTAGCGCGCGAAGTGCCGGGCGGCGAGCATGCCGCTGTACGGCCCCTGCATCTGCCGCTGTTCCTGCAAGCGACTCTGGTAGAGGTCCATGGAATCGGTGAGGCAGGTGAAGAGCACGTCCCGCGCCGAGAGCTCGTACCAGCGCGCCGTCTTGATCGCGGCCACGAGGTTGCAAATGCCCGAGATGCCGAGCCAGGACAGCCGCGGCAGGAAACCCACCTCCACGCCCTCGCCGGCCAGGAAGCAGGCCCCTTCCGGTTCGTTGAACAACCGCATGAGGGCGAGGCACTGGGCGTCGTCCACGGCGCAGACGAGGTCGGTGTGGCGCACGTTGTGGATCCACGGTACGTGCTTGTCCCCGATGCCCTCGATGCGGTGCGCGCCGTGGCCGCCTTGCAGCAGCGTCGGACACTGCAGCGCCTCGGCGGCGACGAGACGGACCTGTGGGTGCCGCTGGCGCAGGAAATCGCCGGCTGCCAGCGTGCCGGCGGAGCCGGTGGCGGCGACGAAGGCGGCGAGACGATCCCCCGGCCGCGCCATCTGACGGAAGACGTCGTCCACCGCAGCACCGGTCACGTGGTAGTGCCAGATGGCGTTGCCGAACTCGTCGAACTGGTTGAAGATGACGCACTCCGGCCGGGTGCGGCGGATCTCCCAGCAAGCGTCGAAGATCTCCTTCACGTTCGATTCCCCGCCGGGCGTCGCGATCACCTCGGCGCCGAGGCTGCGCAGCCACTCGAAGCGCTCCCGGCTCATTTCTTCCGGCAGGATGGCGATGGCGTCGCAACCCAGGAGAGCGCAGTCGAAGGCGCCGCCGCGGCAGAAGTTGCCCGTGGACGGCCACACCGCCTTGTGTGCCGTGGGATCGAAGCTTCCCGCCACGAGCTTGGGCACGAGACAGCCGAAACCCGCGCCCACTTTGTGCGCTCCCGTCGGGAACCACTTGCCCACGAGTCCGACGATGCGGGCTTCGACACCCGTGAGGGCCGGCGGAAACTCGACCCAGTTACCGCCGTGGAAGAGCCCGCCCTTCTCCACCGGTTCGTTCTTCCAGGTGATGCGGAAGAGATTCGCAGGATCCACGTCGTGCAAGCCGACCTGCCGCAGCCGCTCCCGCACGGTTGCTGGAATACGGCTCGGGTCGCGCATCTGGGCGAAGGTGGGGATGCGGATCCCCCGCTCGCGGCAGCGCGCCGCGGCGCGTCCGAGGACGGCTTCTTCTCTGCTCATGCCCCCTCCGAAGTGTGCAGCCCCGGACGATGCGATCCCGGCCACGGTGGGCTGGGATGACGGGCCCAATGGCTTCCGGAATCTCGAGGCTGCCGCGCGAGCCACGGCATTCTAGCCGCCCCTCGGCCCCTCGTCACGCTCCCAGCGTTCCCCTCACACATGGTTGCGCAGCATGAGTTCCTTCGGGTGCGGCTCGAGGTAGGTTTGACCCTCGAGGTACGACACCCCGTGGCGGCGGACCAGGTGGCGGAGAAGCGTGATCGGCACCACGAGGGGCACGAGACCGCGCCGGAAGTCCTCGATCACCGCTTGCAAATCCTGCCGCTCCCCCGCATCGGCGCACTCCTTGAGATAGCCCTGGGCGTGCTGCAACACGTTGACATGCTTCCGTGTCGTGGCCAGTGTGCGCAGTCCCCGCATGAAGGCACCGCGGTAGCGGTTCGCGAGATCTTGGCGGACTTCGCCGCGCGCCCGGGCGACGAGGCGGGCGAGAGCGGCATAGGTCGCGGGATCGTGAGCCAGGAGGAGCAGCTTCTCTCCGGTGTGGAAGCGGACGAGGTCCCCGGTGCTCCAGCGGCGCGAGAAGAGAGCCTGCAGGCGGTGGTAGGCGAAAACCCGCTCCACGAAATTGTCGCGCCGAGCGGCGTCGTGGAGCCTGCCTTCTTCCTCCACCGGCAAATCCGGGAAGGCGGCGAGGAGAGCCGCAGCGTACAAGCCGACGCCACTCCGCTCGATCCCCCCCTGGCGCCCATGCAGCCGTACTCGCTCCATGCCGCAGCTCGGCGAATCTTTCTTGAGGATGTATCCCGAGAGTACGAGGCGCGCCAGCTCTCGAGTCTTGCGCTTCCCGTAGGCGCGCATGGCCGCGGTGTGATCGATCGCCGTCTTCGTGCCCACGAGGCGCACGGTCCCCTCGCGCTCCAGCAGATGGATGGGCTCGCGCGGCGTTCCGAGGCCGATCTCCACCTCGGGACAAACGGACACGTAGCGCACGAACGGCGCCAGGACATCGTTGACGAAGGCATCGCGCTTGTGACCGCCGTCGTAACGCACCGGTTCACCGAGGAGACAGGTGGAGATCCCGATGCGAATCTCCCCGGCGGTGCCGGTGTTCCGCGGCGACGACCTGCGGCGCGGCGCGGCCCGCTTTCCTCCTGGGCTCATGCCGTGCTGCCGCCCGCTCTGGCCCTCGAAGGCTGTAGCACGGCGCGCAGGGCCTCCTCCAGCACCGGATGGCGATGGCGGAAACCCGTGTCGAGCAGACGACGGGGCAGCACGCGAGCGCTGGCGAGGAGCATGTCGTCGGCCATGGCGCCGAGCAGGAATCGCAAGGCGAAGGCAGGGGCCGGCAGCAGCGCGGGCCGGTGCAGCACGCGCGCCAGAGTGCGGGTGAACTCGGCGTTGGTGACCGGCTCCAGTGCCACGACGTTCACGGCACCGCGCAAGCTCGTGGTGGCGAGCGCGTGCAGCATGGCCGCCACCGCGTCTTCCAGGGCGATCCAGCTCATGAATTGTCGTCCGTCCCCGAGGCGACCGCCGAGGCCACAACGAAAGAGGGGCACGATCGGCTTCAGCATGCCTCCCCCACGCGCCAGGACCACACCGAAGCGCAAGCGCACCACGCGCATCCCCGCAGTTTCCGCCGCAACCGTGGCGCCTTCCCACTCGAGGCAGGTCTCGGCCAGGAAACCCGTGCCGCCCTCGTCTTCCTCGGTGAGCGGCGCGTCGGCGCGGTCGCCGTAGAAGCCGACAGCGGAGGCCGAGAGGAGCAGCCGCGGTCGCTGCGGCGATGCCGCCAGGCTCTCGCAGAGGAGCTTCGTTCCGAGCACGCGGCTGTCGTGGATCGCGCGCTTCTTGCTGGGGGTCCAGAACCCGGCGACGCTTTCGCCGGCAAGATGCGCCACCGCCTCGATCCCGTCCCAGACCGACGCGGCCAAGATTCCACGGCGCGGGTCCCAGACGTGTTCCACGTCGCCCCCGCGGCCGAGCCGACGCACTCCATGTCCTTGCTCCCGCAACGCCGCCGCCAGCGCGCTTCCGAGCAGGCCCGACGCTCCGGTCACGAGCACTTGCATCGCCGATTCTCCCGGTCCGACGCGCCACGCCGTCGCCTCGTCGCGCTCACGTTACAGCATGGAAACCCCTACCCGCCATCTTCCAGGCGTCGGGATCGCAACACTGCGTGGCACGAGCGTTGCTGTTTCTGCCGCCGTTTCATCGTCGCGACGACTGCACCCGAGCCCGATGCAGGCCGTATGGATGCACTCGAATCCCCGCAGCCTCTCGAGGCTTTGCTGCGCTCCGACATCGAAGAGCACACTTTCCTCGACAAGACGGCGCGGAAGAATTGGTTCATTCTCATCGCCACCAGCTTGATCTCCACGCTGGGGCTCGGCCTCGCCGTCGCCCCGCTCCTGGGCGAGGCGGTCCTCAACTTCTGGCCCTGGGAGTACACGAACCACGCTTTGCTCGCCGGTCTATCCCTCCTCGTCACCACCTTCGTCTGGTACCTCACCAAACAAGAACGCCGGGTCGCCCATCTCCGCGGCCAGCTCCTCGATGCGCGCCGGCGCGAGCTCAAGTACTGCAAGAGCTACGGGCGCGCCGTGTCCCAGGCCAACGCCCAGCTGCACCGCGAGATCGAGGAGCGCCGCCGGATGGAACAGGAGCTGCGGGGTCTGAACGAAACCCTGGAGGATCGCGTCGCCCGGCGCAGCGAGGAAAACCAGCGCCACGCCGAAGAGCTCCGCATGGCGAAGCAATCCCTGGAAGACCAGAACCGGCGCCTGCGCGAGCTCTACAGCACGGCGCACCAGTTCGTCGACAACGTCTCCCACGAATTCCGCACCCCGCTCACGGTGATCAAGGAGTACGCCGCCGCCATCGAGGAGGATCTGACGGAGAGCAGCAGCGAGGAGCAGCGCCAGTATCTCGACACGATCAAGCATCGCGTCGACGACCTGCACGGCCTCGTGGAGGACCTGCTGGACATCAGCCGCATCGAGGCGGACCTCCTCCGCACCTCGCGGCGTCCCTGCCGGGTGAGCGACATCTTCGCCCGCGTGCGTCCGACGCTGGAGCGCAAGGCGGCGAGTTCGCAGGTCTCCTTGGAGCTGCAGGCCCCCGCCGACCTGCCGCGGCTCTTCGGCGATCCGGAGAAGATCGGGCGCATTCTCCTCAACCTGGGAGTCAACGCCATCAAGTTCTCCGATCCCAGTACGTTGGTGCATCTGTGGGCCCGCCCCGCCACCGACGAACGGGAGATCCAGATCGGCGTCACCGATCACGGACCCGGAATCGCGGCGGAGAATCTCGAGATCATCTTCGAGCGCTTCAAACAGCTCGATGGCCAGGTGCGCTCGAGCACCAAGGGGTTCGGCCTGGGCTTGAACATCGTGAAGGAATTGGTGCAGCTGCAGTTCGGGCAGCTGCACGTGGAGAGTCAGGTCGGATCAGGCAGCACCTTCTCCTTCACCGTGCCGCGGGAAGAACCGGAGCTGTTCATGCCGCTCTACCTGGAGCGGGTGAGGTCTATGCGTGGCAGCGCCCAGTTCGTCTCGCTCCTCACCGCCGCCACAGACGCCGCAGAGAGAGCCGGCCTGCAGACCCTGCAGGACTTCCTCGAGGACAACATCCGGCGCACCGACATCCTGCTGCCGTCCCTGCCTTCCACCTGGATCATGGTGGCGGCAACGCACGAGGTCACCACGGACCAGGTGGTGGCGCGCATGGAGCGGGCGCACGGTGAAGCCAACCGCGCCCGCCAGCATTCGTTCCTGCCGGCGTTGCGCTGGAGCATCCACGGCTGCTGGCGACTCGACGACCCGTCGAGCAGCTTCCTACCGCGCCTCTTGACGTTGTTGCGGCCTACGAGTGCCGGGGACGAAAGGTCACCCGTTCCGGATACCGCTGGACCAACGTCTCGATGATCTGACAATCCCAGCACATTGGCTGGTGCGTTTCCAGGACCGCTCGTACTTCCACGGCAGCCACCTCGTGCCAAGCAAGGATGCGTCGCTCCGGGTGCATCAGCCCCGGCTTGTGCGTCGTCCAGTCGATGTGGCTCAGGTCCTTGCCGCAAAGCACGCAGCTCTTGCCTTCGAACCAGGCCGCGACGATCTGGCGTACCAGGCAGCCCGCGGGAGCCTTTTCGATCTCCCGCACGCAGTCTTGTCCGCAACCGGCGCGTTCAGGCCAGCGGGTGCAGGAGCTCAACTCCAGCTCCCGTGTTCCGCGCAGCGTGGCCAGCGCCGCAGCCTTGGCGTCGACACTCACGCCCGCAGGAGCGCCGGTCTCGGGACACTGGACCACCCGTTCTCCACGCGACCGCCAGTAAGCCCGACCGGCCGTGCGTACGAGAATGACCAGGATGGTGAGCGCCACTGCCGCCAGGATTCCCACCCCGAGGAGATTCATGCGCCCTCCTTTCGCCTTCACCCGGAAGATCGTCGCTGCAGGGTCGAGACGCCAGGTGCGGTCAAGCGACGCGCGCGGTCTGCTGAGACGGTTTCCCGCCCTCGATGACGGTGTTAGACTGCTCGCTGGGCCAGGCGCCGCCCAGAAAGTCCTCGCTCTTCACCTAGACTGGGAGCACGTCATGAACGCGTCTCGTCGTTTCGGAATCCCCGCCCTCTTTCTCCTCCTCTTCGCCGCCGGCGCTTTCGCTGCCGGTTCGGGGTCCAAGTCCCAGACCCCCGAGGCGTCCACCGATCCGGCGATCCAGCTCTACGAGGAAGGCTTGAAGAAAGTGGAGGCCAAGGATTGGAAAGGTGCTCTCTCGCTCTTCGAGCGCGCCCATCAGGCGAAGAAAAAGGACCCGGATATCCTGAACATGCTCGCCTTCACGCAACGCAAGAACGGGCAACTGGACGATGCCTTCACCAACTACGCCAAGGTGCTAGAGATGAAGCCCGAGTTCCCGCAAGCCCGGGAGTACCTGGCAGAGGCGCACCTGCAAGCCGCCATGGAGCAGATGAAGATCTTGCGCGATTACGGCTCCGAAGCGCAGGCCGAGGTGACGATGCTCCTCGACGCCTTCGCCAAGGCGGCGTGGACCGTGGGTGCCCGTCCGGCCGCGGGGGACAGCACCCGTCGCTGGTGACACGGCCCCGCCTGTCCAGGTCCGAAAACGGCGCATTCTGGGGCCGGCGATGGGGTACAACTCTCGCATGGAGACCACGGAGCCGAGAAACCTCGACGACGCTGCATGCTATCAGGCGCTGCGCACCCGGGACGCCCGCTTCGACGGGCGCTTCTTCACCGCAGTGCTGTCCACCGGGATCTATTGCCGGCCCGTCTGCCCGGCGCGGACGCCGAAGCGGGAGAACGTCCGCTTCTACGCCTACGCCGCTGCCGCCCAAGAAGCCGGCTTCCGGCCTTGCTTGCGCTGCCGGCCGGAGACGTCGCCGGGCTCGACACCCTGGCTGGGCACGACGACCACGGTGTCCCGGGCCCTGCGGCTGATCGCCGACGGCGCTCTCGACAGCGAAGCCGTCGGCGCTCTGGCAGCGCGTCTCGGTGTCGGGGAACGCCATCTGCGGCGTCTGTTCCTCCGCCACCTGGGCACGACGCCGCGCACCCTGGGGCAAACGCGCCGGCTCGCCTTCGCCAAGAAGTTGATCGACGAAACGCGCCTCCCCGTGGGCACGGTCGCGGCCGCCGCCGGCTTCCGCAGCCTCCGGCGCTTCCACACCGCCTTCCGCCAAGCCTATCGCCAGCCGCCGCGGGCGCTGCGGCGCCGCAGCGCCCTGTCGCCCCGGGACTCGAGCTCCGACCTCACGCTCCGCCTCCCTTTCCGCCCGCCCTTCGACTGGGACGGCGTGCTGCGCTTCTTGTCCGCCCGGGCGGTCCCGGGGCTCGAAGCGGCAGCGCACGGCAGGTACCGGCGCAGCCTCAGGATCGGCGAGCAGCAGGCGCTGGTGCAGATCGAACCGGTGCGGGGGGAACACCATCTTCTCGCCCGCATCCGCCTCGCCGACGCGACGCTCCTCCTGCAAGTGGTGGAACGCTTGCGGCGTCTCTTCGATCTCGACGCGGATCCCGAAGCGATCGCCCGCCATCTGCGGCGCGACCCGCGTCTGGCGCCGCGCTTGCGCCGCCGCCCGGGAGTGCGCCTCCCAGGCAGCGGCGACCCCTTCGAGGCAGCGGTGCGGGCCATCCTGGGACAGCAGGTGAGCGTCGCTGCCGCCACCCGACTCGTCGCCCGTCTGGCCGAGCGCCACGGGGAACCGTTGAGCCTCGACCAGAGCGGCATGGAAGAAATCCGCTTCGTCTTCCCGAGCCCGCAGCGACTCGCCGCCGCCGATCCGGCGGGATTCGGCTGCCCGCGGGCGCGTGGCGAGACCTTGGTGCGCTTCGCCCGCGCCGTCGCCGACGGACGCATCTCCTTCCAGCCGGCATCGCTGTCTGCGTTCGTCGAATCCCTTTGCGCCTTACCGGGCGTGGGGCCGTGGACGGCACACACCGTGGCCCTGCGTGCTCTCGGTGAACCGGACGCTTTCCCCGCCGGGGACCTGGGGCTACGACGCGCTCTCGGCAGCGCCGGCCGGCTCGCCACCCCGCGGCACGTCGAAGCTGCCGCCGAATCCTGGCGCCCCTGGCGGGCCTACGCGGCCATGACACTCTGGAACGGAGGATCGACGCATGCAGACGCGAAGCACTGAACTGGACAGCCCCATCGGCAAGTTGCGTCTCCTGGCGCGGGGCGACACGCTCTGCGCCCTGGAGTTCGTCGACCGCCGCGGCGGTGGTGCGCTCCCCAAGTCCGCCCAGCGCGCCGCACCGAGGACCGCTTCCGCCGCGACGCCACTTCTCGCCGCCTCGCACCCCGTGGTGCGGTGTCTGCGCGCCTACTTCGACGGTGACATCAAAGCCCTGGACGACATCGTCGTGGAGGCCGACGGGACGGAGTTCCAGCGGCGCGTCTGGCAAGTGCTGCGGCAAGTGAAACCGGGAGCGGTGATCTCCTACGGCGATCTCGCCCGCCGCGCCGGCAGCCCCGGCGCCGCCCGGGCCGCCGGTGCCGCGTGCGGCAGCAATCCGATCGCCGTCGTCATCCCCTGTCACCGTGCCGTCGGCGCCAACGGTTCTCTCACCGGCTACGGCGGTGGCATGGAGCGCAAGCGCTGGCTGCTGCGGCACGAAGCGGGAGAGCTCAAGCTATAATGGGGCCGCTCTGGAAGCGCCGACGGTCCCACTCTGAGCAAACGAGTCCACTGCAATGCAGGATCGTGGAATCCAGCCTCCCAGGAACGGCGGTCCTTGGAGTCGCTGGGTGCGCGCCGGATTCTGGGTGTTCGTCGGGCTCCTTCTCTCGGTTCCACTGCATCTCGGTGTGCGGACGCTGCGCTCGCACCGGTCCCCGGCCACCGCATCGACCCCGCAGTTCGTGGGCAGCAACCGTTGCGCCGCTTGCCACGCCCCGCAGTTCGCGGCCTGGCGCCACTCGCACCACGGACTCGCCATGCAAGCCGCGGCGGACAGCACGGTGCGCGGCGATTTCGCCAACGCCGAGTTCAGCGCCGGCGGCAAGACGACGCGCTTCTCCCGCCAAGGCGACAAGTTCCACGTCCGCACCGAAGGGCCCGACGGCGCCACGCAAGATTACGAAGTGACCTACACTTTCGGCGTCGAGCCCTTGCAACAATACCTGGTGCCATTTCCCGGCGGACGCTTGCAGTGCCTGCTCGTCGCCTGGGACACCGAGCGCCGGCGCTGGTTCGCTCTGCCGCATCAAGACCTGGCGACCTCGGATTGGCTGCACTGGACGCGCCCCGGCCAGAGCTGGAACACGATGTGCGTCGAGTGCCACTCCACCGGCGTGCAGAAACGCTACGATCCGGAGACCGCGACGTTTCGCACTACTTGGTCGGAGATGATGGTGGGTTGCGAGGCCTGTCATGGCCCGGCGTCGTTGCACGTCGCCTGGGCGGCGAAACCGCCCGCAGCGCGCCCGGTCGCCGCCGACGCCGCCCTGGTGACGCGCACCTCGGGCCTCGGCCACCGCGAGCTCGTGAACCTCTGCGCCCCGTGCCACACGCGGCGCTCCCAGTGGAAGGACATGGTGCGCCCCGGCGAGGACCCCCTCGATCTCTTCTACCCGACGCTACTCTCGCCGGGCGTCTTCCATCCCGACGGCCAGATCCTGGAAGAGGACTACGAGGTCCATTCCTTCCTGCAGAGCAAGATGTACGCGAGCGGGGTCCAGTGCACCGACTGCCACGATGCGCACACGGGCAAGACCCTGGCGCAGGGCAACGAGCTCTGCGCCCGCTGCCACCGGGCCGATACCTACGACAGCCCGAGCCATCACTTCCATCCGAGCCCACGAGACGGCGCGACCCATCCCGGGGCGCAATGCACCTCCTGTCACATGCCCGGGCAGACCTACATGGGCGTGCACTTCCGCCGGGATCACAGCATGCGCGTGCCGCGGCCTGATCTCTCAGCGAGCCTTGGCACCCCCAACGCCTGCGCCGGCTGCCACGCCGACAAGACGCAGAGTTGGATGCTCGAGAAGTACGACGAGTGGTACGGGAAGACGCGCAAGCCGCACTACGGCACCATCCTCGCCGCCGGGCAGGCGAATCCCACCGCCGCCGCGGGCGCGCTCGCCGCCCTCGCTCGCGACCGCCTGCACCCTGCCATCGTCCGCGCCACGGCGCTCGACTTGCTGGCGAGCGCCGCTGACACCGTCGTCAGCGCCACGCTCACGGCGGCGCTGCGGGACGCCGACGCCCTCGTCCGGCGCACTGCCGCCAACCGGTTCGCGGCGAGCGAGCCGGCACGCTTCGCCCGCGCCCTGGTGCCGCTGCTGCGCGACCCCGTGCGCGGCGTGCGCATGGAGGCAGCAGCGCGCTTGGCCGAGCTGCCGCCGGGAACGCTCGTGGCCGACGACCTCCAGGCGCAGACGGGCGCCCTCGACGAATACGTCGCCGCGCAGAACTATCTCGCCGACATGCCGTCCGGGCCCTACAACCTGGCGAACCTGGCGGTGGCTCAAGGGAAGCTCGAGGAGGCGGAGAAGCAGTACCGGCGCGCTTTGGCCATCGACGAGCAGTTCTATCTCGCCGCCGTCAATCTGGCGCTTCTCCTCAACCGACAGGGACGCAACGAGGAGGCAGTGCTGCTCCTGGAGAGCGTGCACCACGCTCATCCCGACTTCGCCGAAGTCGCTTTCGACCTGGGTCTGTTGCAGGCGGAGCGCGGCAAGCCGGAGGAAGCGAAGACGGCCTTGCGTGCCGCGCTGCGCGCCGATTCGAGCCTGGCGCCTGCGGCCTACAACCTGGCGGTGCTGGTGGGTGAGGCGCAGCCGGCGGAAGCCGCCGCGCTCTGCCGGCAAGCGGCGGCGCAGCGCCCCGCCGAGCCGCGTTATGCCTACACCCAGGGGTTCTACGCCTGGCGCGCCGGCGCGACGCAGGAAGCCGTCCAGGTCCTGGAGAAGCTGCTGCAGCGCGCGCCATTGTATGGTGACGCCGTGCTCTTGCTGCGCGAGATCTACACCCGGATGGGACGGGATGCCGAGGCCAGGGCACTCGTCACGAGGACGCTGCAGCAACCGGGATTGCCCGCACCGCTGCGACAGAGCTTGGAGGCCGAGCCGGAAGCAGGATCCAGAGCGGCGCCGCCCGGAGCTCCATCGTCGCCGCCTCGGCTCGGCGCCCCGTCACCTTGACACCCACGCAGCGCGGGCGGGACGAATCCGCTCGCTCCCTTCATTCGCGGGCTCGCTTCTTCCACTGCCAGAGCCCGGCCGTGACCGCTACGGGCAGGCGGTGCCCCCATTGCCGTGCCAGCAGGCACAGCTGCCCACGGTGGTGCGCCTCGTGGGCCACGAAGTAGGTGAGGAAGTGTGCGAGATCGGTCGGAAAGTTCTGCCACGCGGCCGGGGGAACCGCGCCACCCCGCGCCATGCCGAGTCGGATCAAGTCGATGAAGCCTTCACTGCTGCGGGCGAGCGCCCGAGTCAACTCCGCCGGCCGAACCCGGCGTCCATCCACGTTCCTGGGTACCACCACCCCATGGCGCGCGCCCAGCATCTTGATCCACATGCAGCGGGCATTGTGGATGTGGGCCGCGATCATCCGCACCGTGCGGCGCGGAGCGCCGGGAACGGTCTTCGACCACAACCCGGGCGGGAGATTCTCGATGAGATAGGTGGTGACGCGGTGGTTCGTGCGCCAGGCGGCGATCCACGCCTCGCCGCCCTCCGGAGCTCGCGGCGCCCTCGTTCGCCTGGAGCGAAGCTTCGGCTTCGGGCGCTTTGCCGCTTTGCCTTCCGCCATGACTCCCCTCAGCAGGAGGGTTGCACGAGGGCCGCTTCTTCCTGGATGCGCTGCCAGGCCTCACGCACGTGGCGCTCTTCCGTCTGCGGCTGGCCGACACAGAAGCGGAGCACCGTGCGGTCGTCGAGGCGGGTGTGGGTGAGGTAGAGCTCCCCGCTCCGGTTCAAGCGCTCGAGCAGGTCCTGGTTGACCGCATCGCTACTGCGCAGGCGGAAGCACACCAGGTTGAGCGGCGGCGGGACGACGCACTCGAAACGCGGGTCCGCAGCCACCCAGCGCGCGAATTCCTGCGCCAGATGCACGGTGTGCCGCACGTGCCGGCGCAACCCCTCGACGCCGTACCAGCGGATCACGAACCAGAGCTTGAGGGCCCGGAAGCGCCGCCCGAGCGGCACGTGCCAGTCGCGGTAGTCGATGACCTGTCCGGAGGCGGTGGCCTGGTTGCGCAGATACTCCGGCAGGATGCCGAGAGCCCCGATCAGGCTGGCGCGGTCCGCGACGTAGAAGCAATCGCAGTCGAAGTTGGTCAGCATCCATTTGTGCGGATTGAAGCAGTAGCTGTCGGCGTGCTCGAGACCGGCGTGGATGCCGCGGAACTCGGGACAGAGCGCCGCCGTCCCCGACATCGCCGCGTCCACGTGCAGCCACAGGCCCTCGCGGGCGCAGAGACGGCCGATCGCCTGCACCGGGTCGATGGCGTTGGAGGAGGTCGTCCCCACGGTGGCGCAGACGAAGAAAGGCACGAGACCCAGGGCACGGTCGGCGGCGACGCGCCGCTCCAGCGCCTCCGGCCGCAGAGCGAAGCGCTCGTCCACTTCCACCAGCCGCAGCTTCTCGCTTCCCAGGCCGGCGATGCGCGCCGCCTTCTCTACCGACGAATGCGCCTGCGTGGAGGCATAGGCCACCAGACGGCCATCGCAGCCGCGCCGGTTGCTCTCGCCGCCGGTGGCGCGCTCCCGGGCGGCGAGCAAGGCGCAGAGCGTGGCGCTCGAGGCCGTGTCCTGGATCACGCCGCCGCCGGAGCCGCTGGACTTGAAGCGCGGCGGCAAGCCGAGCATGTCCACGACCCAGTCGAGGACATGGGTCTCCAACTCCGTACAGGCCGGACTCGTGGCCCACAGCATTCCCTGCACGCCGAGCCCGGAGGCCAGCAGCTCGCCGAGAATGGCGGGGCCGGAGACGTTGGCGGGGAAGAAGGCGAAGAAACTCGGCGACTGCCAGTGGGTGATGCCGGGAAGGATCTTCGTCTCCACATCGGCCAGGATGTTCGCAAAGGCCTCGCCGTGCTCCGGGGGCGCCGCCGGCAGACCGGCGCGGATCTCTCCCGGAGCCGCCCTGGAGAGCGCCGGATAAGCGGCGACGCGCTCGAAGTAGTCGGCGACCCAATCGACGACGGCGCGTCCTTGCAGGCGGAACTCCTCGGGCGTCATGTGCACGGGTGGGTCCGTGCCCCCGGCGCCCGGCCGCACCGTGCCCTGCGACCCTGTCTGCGTGCCCTCCGCGTCCACCTATTGCACTTTCACCGAATCGGGGCTGGTGAAGACGCTGGCGGGCAAGGTGCTGAACGCCGCCAGCTTCCAGTCGGGCTCGCTCCGGCCGTGATCACCGGCCAGCATGATGTCTCCGACCTTCCGCCATGCCTTCCAGGGCATGGTGAATTTCGGTTCCCCATCGCCCGCCTTCTCGTAGTAGGACCACTCGCTCACGAGCCGCGTCTGCTTGTCCACGAAGATGTCGTACTTGTTCTCCGGCGTCAGGCCGACGCCGGTGAAGGTGAGCTCGAGAACGTCGGCCGGCTTGCCGTCCTGCATGGCGCGCTCGCCGAGATAGCGCAGGCGCACCCCCGAGTCCTTGAGCTTGTACGGCATGAAGACCCAGTACGAATCGTTGGTCCACCAGGCGAAGCCTTTCTCCAGGCGCGTCTGCAGAGACTCCGGTTGCGTGACCTCGACGCCCTTCTCCCAGACCCGGCCCTTGCGGGTCTGGATGTTCATGAGCACGAGCTTGTCACCCGCTTCGATGCGCACGTCACCGGTCCACTTGTTCCAATAGTGCATGCGCCGGCCGAAGAAGAGCCAGCGCACGTAGTGGGTGTTGTCCCAGGCCGGACGCCCGCCCATGGCGCGCATCACTTCGTCGGCGATCTCCATGGCGCGGGCATCCGAGGCGTCCTTCTGGAAGCCCGGCATGGCGGGGTTCTCCTCCGCCGGAGACGCCGCGGGATCGGCCGCGACCACGATGGCATCGAGGGAGAACGAGGCGAGGAACAAGGAAAGGGCGACGCCGGGATAAGTCCAGCGACTCGGCGTGTTCATGCTCCACCTCCTGGGTCGGGAGGTGCAGTTTACATCATCCCGAGCTGCAGTTTGGCGGCCTCGGTCATGCGCTCCGGCGTCCACGGCGGTTCCCAGACCAGGTTGACGCGCGCCGAGGCGAGGCCTTCGATGCTGGCGATCTTGGTTTCCACCTCGCCGGGAAGGCTGCCGGCGACCGGGCACATGGGGGAGGTGAGGGTCATGGTCACCACCGCATGGCCGCCTGCGTCGACGGCGATGTCGTAGACCATGCCGAGCTCGTAGATGTTCACCGGGATCTCCGGGTCGAAGACCGTCTGCAAGATCGCGATGATCTGCTCCCGCAGCGCCTGCAGGTCGGCGCCGCCGGCAGCCCCGGGCTCCGTCGCCCGCTCCACCGGGTCCTTGGGTGCGCTTTCCATGCTGTTCTCCGTCCGTTGGCGGCGCGCCGCCGCCCTCACTCCGTGCTGACCTCGCCGGCGCCGCCGTCGAGCGCCGCTTCCAGGGTGCGCCAGGCGAGGGTGGCGCACTTGACGCGGACCGGGAAGTCCTTGACCCCGGAGAACACCGCCAGTTTCCCCAGCCGCGTTGGGTCCGACTTTTCGGTGCCCGTCAGCATCTCGATGAAGGCGGCGAGCAGTGCCTCCACCTCGTGCCGCGGCTTGCCCTTCACCGTTTCGGTGAGCAGCGACGCCGACGCCGTCGAGATGGCGCAGCCGCTGCCCTGGAAGCTGACATCGCGCACGATGTCCCCTTCGCAGTGCAGGAACAGGGTGAGCTTATCGCCGCAGAGCGGATTGAAGCCCACAGACTGCGCGCTCGCTCCCTCCATGCTCCGGAAGTTGCGCGGGCGCCGCCCGTGATCGAGGACCACTTCCTGGTAGAGATCGCGCAGATCGGCGTTCACGAGCATCGTCCTCTCCGAACTGCCGCCCTGGGGTCCGGCCCTTGCCGCCGCCTCTGCCCTAGCAATGGAAGATCTCCTGCACCTGGTGCAAGGCGCGGGCGAGCGCGTCCACCTCGGCACGGGTGTTGTACAGGGCAAAGGAGGCCCGCACCGTGGCGGGCACACCGAAACGCTCCATCAGCGGCTGGGCGCAGTGGTGTCCGGCGCGCACTGCCACCCCCTCCTGATCGAGGATCGTGCCCACGTCGTGGGGATGCACGCCTTCCAGCGTGAAGCCGACGACCGCTGCCTTGTGCCGTGCGGTGCCGATGAAGCGCAAGCCGCGGATGCTGCCCAGGCGTTCCATGGCGTACTGACGCAGGTCCTCCTCATGGGCCCCGATCGCCTCCAGGCCGACATTCTGCAAGTACGACATCGCTGCTCCGAGACCGATGACGCCGGCGATGTGGGGAGTCCCGGCCTCGAACTTGTGCGGCAGGTGGTTGAACGTCGTCTTCTCGAAGCTCACCGAGGCGATCATGTCGCCGCCGCCCTGGTAGGGCGGCATGGCCTCCAGCAACGCCCGCCGCCCCCACAGGCAACCGATGCCGGTGGGGCCGAACATCTTGTGCCCCGAGAGGGTGTAGAAGTCGCAGCCCAAGGCACGCACCTCGATCTTCAGGTGCGCCGCCGCCTGGGCGCCATCGACGAGCACGATGGCGCCGTGGCGCTTGGCGAGGGTGGTCATCTCGCGCACCGGGTTGATCGTGCCGAGGGCGTTGGAGACGTGCGCCACCGCCACGAGACGCGTGCGCGGCCCGAGGAGCTTGGCGTACTCCTCCAGGAGGACCTCGCCCTGGTCGTCGATGGGGGCGACGCGCAGCACCGCGCCCGTCTGTTCGCAGAGGAGCTGCCAGGGCACGATGTTCGAGTGGTGCTCCATGGTGGTGACGACGATCTCGTCGCCGCGCGCGAAGGTCGTCCGCCCGTAGGCTTGCGCCACCAAGTTGATGGCTTCCGTGGTACCGCGGACGAAGATGATCTCCGCCGGGTCTGCGGCCCCCAGGAAGACGGCCGCCTGGGCCCGCACCGCCTCGTAGGCCGCGGTGGCGTGCTCGCTCAAGAAGTGCACGCCGCGGTGGATGTTGGCGTTGCCCTCGCTGTAGTAGCGGCTCAGCGCTTCGATGACGGACCGCGGCTTCTGCGTAGTCGCGGCGTTGTCCAGATAGACCAGCGGCTTGCCGCGCACCTGCAGCTGCAGGATGGGGAAATCGGCGCGGATCCGGTTCACGTCGTACGCGGTCTGTAGCTTCGTCGACATGGCTCCAGCACTTTCAGCAGGGGGCATCGGCTTCCTGCCCCACGGGGATGAAGTGGAAGAGATCGGACTCCACGGTCTTGCGCAGCGGCTCCAGGCGGATCCGTTCCAGCACGTCGTTGGCGAAGGCGTAGGTCAGGATGCGCCGGGCCGTCTTGGTGTCGATGCCGCGGGCCCGCAGGTAGAAGAGCGCGTCCGCTTCCAGCTCGCCCACCGTGGCGCCATGGCTGCACTTGACGTCGTCGGCGTGGATCTGCAGCTCCGGCTTGGTGTTCATCAGCGCTTCCTTGGAGAGCACCAGGTTGCGGTTCTCCTGACGGGAATTCGTCTTCTGCGCGTCCTTGGCCACGAACACCGCACCGTTGAACACCCCTTGGGCGGCGCCGTCCAGGATCGTCTTGTAGATCTCGTGGCTGGTGCAGTGTGGCCGCGCATGCACGATGCTGGTGTGGTCGTCGACGAGCTGCGCATCGGCGATGACGTTGAGGCCGTGCAGCCTGCAGCTGGCCCCTTCGCCGTCCAGGAGGCAACGCAGGTCGTTGCGCGTCCGGCTGCCACCGAAGGCGATGGAGGTGGAATGGAAGCTGCTGTCCCGAGACTGGTGCACCTCGATGGCGCCGACATGGTAGGCGCTCCGGCTCTCGCGCTGCAGCTTGTAGTAGTCGAGCACGGCCCCGTCACCCAGGACGATCTCCGTGACCGGGTTGGTGAAGTGGGACTCCGTCCCCAGGGAAACGTAATCCTCCACCAAGGTCAGCTCGGCTTGCGGCTCCAGGATCAAGATGGTGCGCGGGTGCGACACGATCGGCCCCTGCGACGCGGTGGAGAGCCAGAGCAAGTGGATCGGATCGCGCATGGCGACGCCCCGGGGCAGGACCACGCAGGCGCCATCGTGGAGCAGCGCCGTGTTGAGCGCCACGAAGGGCTGGGACTCGAAGGCGGCGTGCTGCGCCAGATGGGCTTCCAGGAGCGGGCGGCGCGCGCCCAGCGCCGACGCCAGGTCCCCGGCCACGACGCCTGCCGGCACGTTCCGGGCCGTGGACAGGGCGGGCTCGAAATAGCCGTCCACGAACACCAGCTGCGCCCCCGGGAGACAGTGCACCTGGAAGGGCGCGAGCGCCTCGTGCCCGATGTGGCTGCGCTCCGTGTCCCGGACGTAGTGGAAGGCCGTGCGCCGCAGCGGCGTCAGGTCGAAGTAACGCCAGGCCTCTTGCCGCGGTGTCGGCCAGCCCAGGGCCACGAAGCGCTCCATGGCCTGGCGCCGGCGCGGCTCGAACCAGGAGCTGCCGTTCGCCGCCGTCAGGCGCTCGATCGCGGCGAAGCGCGCCGTGATGGCGTCCAGTGCCTCGCTCGTTCCGAGCATCGCCCCTCTCCCCTCCTTTGCTGCCGCCACCTAAGCCCCCTCGGTGACTGCTTCGTCGACCCAGGAGTAGCCTTTCTCCTCGAGCTCGAGGGCCAGGTCCTTGCCGCCGGACTTCACGATGCGGCCCTTGGAGAGGACGTGCACGTAGTCGGGAACGATGTAGTTGAGCAGCCGCTGGTAGTGCGTCACCACCAGGATGGTGCGCTCGGGGCTGCGCATGGAGTCGATCCCCCGGGCCACGATCCGCAGGGCGTCGATGTCCAGGCCCGAATCGGTCTCGTCCAGGATCGCCAGCCGTGGCTCGAGCACGGCCATTTGTAGGATTTCGTTGCGTTTCTTCTCGCCCCCGGAGAAGCCTTCGTTCACCGGGCGGCCGAGGAGGGTATCGTCAGCCTCGAGCAGCTTCATCTTCTCCCGCACCAGCGCCAGGAAGTCCATGGCGTCCAGCTCGGGGAGGCCGCGATGCTTGCGCACCGCGTTGACTGCGGCCTTGAGGAAGTAGGTGTTGTTGACGCCGGGGATCTCGACCGGATACTGGAAGGCGAGGAACAAGCCGTTGCGGGCGCGCATCTCCGGTTCCAGATCGAGCAAGGGCTTGCCGTCGTAGAGCACTTCTCCGGCGGTGACGACGTACCCGTCGCGCCCGGCCAGGACGTGGGCCAAGGTGCTCTTCCCCGAGCCGTTGGGCCCCATGACCGCGTGCACCTCGCCCGGGTACAGGTCCAGGTCGATGCCGGTCAGGATGGGATTGCCGCCGGCCTCGACGTTGAGACCGCGGATGTGCAGCAGTGGTTTCCGCATGCCCGTTCCTTCCTTGCGCCTCAGCCTTCCTTGCCCCTCAGCCAACGGCGTTCTCCAGGCTCACGCTCAGGAGCTTTTGTGCCTCCACCGCGAACTCCATGGGCAGCTCGCGGAAGACCTCCTTGCAGAAGCCGTTCACGATCAGGTTCACCGCGTCCTCCTCGGAGAGGCCGCGCTGCTTGCAGTAGTAGATCTGGTCCTCCCCGATCTTCGAGGTGGAAGCCTCGTGCTCCAACCGCGCCGTGGGGTTCTTCACCTCGATGTAGGGGAAGGTGTGGGCGCCGCACTTGTCGCTCATGAGCATGGAATCGCACTGCGAGTAGTTGCGTGCGTTCTCCGCCCCCTTCAGGATCTTCACCAGGCCGCGGTAGCTGTTCTGTCCGTGTCCCGCCGAGATGCCCTTGGAGATGATGGTGCTGCGCGTGTTCTTGCCGATGTGGATCATCTTCGTACCCGTATCGGCCTGCTGGTAGTTGTTGGTCACCGCCACGGAGTAGAACTCTCCCACGGAGTTCTCGCCCTGCAGGATGCAGCTCGGGTACTTCCAGGTGATGGCCGATCCCGTCTCCACCTGGGTCCAGGAAATCTTGGAGTTGCGGCCGCGGCAGGCGCCGCGCTTGGTGACGAAGTTGTAGATGCCGCCCTTGCCATCCTTGTCCCCGGGGTACCAGTTCTGCACCGTGGAGTACTTGATCTGCGCGTCGTCCAGGGCGATCAGCTCCACCACCGCCGCGTGCAGCTGGTTGGTGTCGCGCTGGGGCGCCGTGCACCCTTCCAGATAGCTCACGTAGCTGCCGGCGTCGGCGATGATGAGGGTGCGCTCGAACTGCCCGGTGTCGGCGGCGTTGATGCGGAAGTAGGTGGACAGCTCCATGGGGCAGCGCACGCCCTTCGGCACGTAGACGAAGGAGCCGTCGGTGAAGACGGCGGCGTTCAACGCCGCGAAGAAGTTGTCCGTGTGCGGCACCACCGACCCCAGGTACTTGCGCACCAGCTCGGGGTGCTCGCGCACCGCCTCGGAAAAGGAGCAGAAGACGATGCCCAATTCGCCGAGCCGCTTCTTGTAGGTCGTGGCCACGGAGACGCTGTCGAAGACGGCGTCCACCGCCACCCCGGTCAGCCGCTTCTGCTCTTCCAGCGAGATGCCGAGCTTGCTGAAGGTCTCCCGCAGTTCCGGGTCCACCTCGTCCAGGCTCTGCAGCTGCGGCTTCTGCTTGGGCGCGGCGTAGTAGACGATCTTCTGGTAGTCGATGGGCCCGTACCGCACGTTGGCCCAGTGCGGCTCCTCGAGCGTGGTCCAGTGCCGCAGGGCCTTCAGCCGCCACTCGCGCATGAACTCGGGCTCGCCCTTCTTGCCCGAGATGAGACGGACGATGTCCTCGTCGAGGCCAGGGGGCACCGTATCGGACTCGATCTCGGTGGTGAAGCCGTACTTGTACTCGCTCTCGGTCACCCTGCGAATTGCTTCGGTGGACATTCGCTCCTCGCCTTTCCTTGCTTCGGCTAGCGCTCGACACCCGGGGTGACCAGGTTCACGTATCCCGGGCTTCGACCCGACGCCGGCAGGTCTGGGCCCACCAGCTTGGCGAGCGCCTCGAATTTCGCTCGCATCCAGTCGCCCATGGTGCTCTCGCTCGTGGACACCAAGTCCTCGAGTGTGGTCCGGGACAGCATGTAGTCGATCATCAGCTGTAACCCCGACCACAACGAGCGGATAGAGCAGGTCGGCGAGTGGACGCAGAAGCTGAGCTCGCCGCTGAAGCGATCACACGTCTCCGCCGGCCGGTACAGCTTGCCGCCGAGCGCCGCGAGCGCTTCGGAAACGCAGACTTCCGCCGGCGGTCGCGCCAACCGGTAGCCGCCATTCCGGCCGCGAACGCTCTCCACCAATCCTGCCCGCGTCAACACGCCCATCAGCTTGCCGACGTACTCCGTCGACAGCCCCTCTCGTTCGGCGATCTGGGCGATGGTGGAGGACGGCCGGCCGAGGCCGCCCCCGAGAGCCGCGAGTTTCTCTTGCCGCGCTAGGCTCAGGATGCACCGGAGCCCGTATTCTTCCTGGGACGTGAGCTTCATCGCCCCCCGACCTCTCGCATTGAATGCCTACTTATTAGTACTCTTTTACGGCCCAAAAGTCTACCCTCCTATCCATATTTATTTACAATAACTACAATGGCTTATGGGCTTGCTGTCCACCCTGGGTGGCTCTGCGTGGAGAAGGCCGAAAGGGATAGACTCCTTGGATCCCGCGGGCCACCAGAGCTCCTTGCTGATAGCCCATGGGGGCCGGTGCACCTAGAGCGCAGGAAACGTCGAAGATAAGGAGGCGCGCATGCTGGCGCGGCCGGAAGCTACGGAATACGCACCCTACTACGGGAAATACATCGGAGCGCTGCCCGAGGGCGACATTCTAGAGATCTTGGCGTCCCAGAATCGGCAAACGCTGCAACTCCTCGAACAGCTCGGGGAGGAGAAGGGCAACTTCAGCTACGCCCCTGGCAAGTGGAGCATCAAGCAGGTGATCGGCCATCTCTGCGACACGGAGCGCGTCTTCTCCTACCGCGCTCTGGCCTTCGCGCGCAACGACCGCACGCCGCTTCCTTCCATGGAGCAGGACGATTACGTCGCCGCGTCCAATGTGCAGCGCCGCACCCTGCGCAGCGTCGCTGCCGAGTTCGGCAGCATCCGCGCCGCCACGCTGTCGCTGTTCCAGAGCGTGGAGGGAGACATGTGGCTGCGCCGCGGCACGGCGAGTGACTGTGAATTCACCGTGCGCACCCTGCCCTACATCATCGCCGGGCACGAGCTGCATCATATGAAGGTGGTGCGGGAGCGCTACCTCTAGCGACGTCATGTGGCCTTGTGCTCAGGGTTGCCGTGAGGCACCGATCTTACTGACCTTGCTGTTCATCAGCCCTCCCGCGGGCGCCACCGAAACGCCCGCCGCGGGCCCCTGGGGCGACGTCCGCTTGGTGGAGGACCTGCGGATCGGGAGTTACGATGGGCCCGAGGAGACGATCTTCGGTCGCATCTCGTATCTGACCGTTGGCCCCGAGGGCTCGATCTACGTGGCCGACGACCAGCTCGAAACCCTCCGCGCCTATGACGCCGACGGGCGCTTCGTGCGCACGATCGGCCGCAAGGGCGAGGCGCCTGGAGAGTACCTTCTCATCCTCGGCATGACGGTCCTGCCCAACGGCAACCTGGCGATCTATGACGGGCGGAACCAACGGATCACGATCTACAAGCCGGACGGTGACGCTCTCCACAACTTCCGCGTCTCGAACAGCCTGTTCGCCTCCGACATGCTGCATCATGACGTCGAGGGCAATCTCTATCTATGGTCCCGCGAGCCGGCGGGCGGCCAGTCGAACGACTGGCGAGAGTTCTTGCTCCAGCTTTCACCCACAGGCAAAACCTTGGGGCGCATCTCACTGCCCGAGGAGGAAGCCGACACGGGCAGCCTCCATCCCGCGACGCTCTGGGCCTGGAGCCCCCTGGGGTACCTCGTCGTTGGGAACAACGAGAACTACTCCCTCGAGATGCGCTTGCCCGACGCGCCCCGTCACATCACGCACCCCTACGAACCCGTGGCGGTCCTTCCCGAGGAAAGAGACCAGTGGCTCGCTTGGGACGAATACTTCCGCAAGCGCAGTCTCGAACGCGGCCAACCCGCGGTGAGCCACACCATCCCGGCGCGGAAACCCGCTTTCAAGGGTCTCTGCGTCAGCGACGACGGGAGGATCTGGGTGCAGCGCTACGTCGCGGCAGAGAAGCAAGACGTCCCTCCACGCGCGCCCGGTGACAAGCGCCCCCTGTTCCCGTGGCGGGAACCTCAGGTCTTCGACGTCTTCGCGCCGGAGGGCGCTTTTCTCGGCAGCATCGAGATGCCTCGGAGCACCAGGGTTCTGTTCCGTCGCGGCCAGCAGCTCTGGGGTGTCCGCACGGACGATGACGGCGAGCGCGTCGTCCGTTTTCGCATCGAGAAGCAGTAGCGCCGGCCTCTCTAGGGCGGCGGGGTGCGTCGTAGGATCGTCGTGGCCGTGGCCTGGTCGGAGGCGAGGAGCACCAGCTCCGCCACCGTGGCATGGGGAGGTCGGGTGGCGCAGAAAAGCACCGCGTCTGCCACGTCCTCCGGCGTGAGCGGCCGGGTGTCCGCATAGACCTTCCGCGCCCGTTCCTCATCGCCCCGAAAACGGACGCTGCTGAAGTCCGTCTCCACCAATCCAGGATCGACGGTGCTGACCCGGATCGGCGTGCCGTGCAGGTCCACCCTGAGGGCCTGGGTGAGCGCTCGCACGGCGTACTTGCTGGCGCAGTAGACACCGCCCTTGCTGTAGACCTCCCTCCCCGCAATGGAACCGATGTTGATCACGTGGCCGCGCTGCCGCTCCAGCATGCCCGGTAGAACCGCCCGCGTCACGTAGAGCAAGCCCTTCACGTTGGTGTCGATCATCTCGTCCCAGTCTTCCGTGCTTCCCTCCTGCAGGGTGGCGAGGCCGCGGGACAGACCGGCGTTGTTGATCAGGACGTCGATCTCCTTCCACGCCGCCGGCAGCTTGCCGAGCTCGCTCTCCACCTGCGCCGTCACGCGCACGTCCATCTGCACGCAATGCGTGGCCGTACCATGTGCCGCCTCGAGCTCGCGGGCGAGCTCGCGCAGGCGTTCGAGCCGCCGCGCCGCGAGGAGCAGCCGCGCCCCCTCGGCGGCGAAGGCGCGAGCGCAGGAACGCCCGATGCCGCTGCTCGCACCGGTGACGAAGACGAGCCGATCGCGCAGGGAAAGCATGGGGGCAGTGTACCGCAAGCGCCGTCCGGGCGGGGCTGGGGCGAAGGATCAGCCGCCGCTCCCCTCCGCCATCTGCACCGGCGAAGCGGCGAGACGGTCGCGGTGCAGCACCGCTCCCGTCTTGGGATCCACCTGGCCGAAGGTGAGGACACCGGTCGGGCAGCTCTGCACGCAGGCGCTGCAGCGCACGCACTCCGGGTCGGCCATGGGCAGGCCCTTGTTGGCGAAGTTCATCACGTCGATGCCCTGATGACAGACGGAGGTGCAGACGTTGCAGGAAATGCACTTCTTCTTCTCCGCCAGGATACGGAAGCGAGAGAAGCGGGCGTACACGTGCATGAGCGCCGCGAGCGGGCAGGCGAACCGGCACCACATGCGGCCGCTGCACCAGAAGTAGAGGCCATAGCCCAGGACGCCGGCCAGGAAAACGTCGACGATCCATTTGTAGCTCAAGAGGTGCAGGGCGCCAGGGACGCCGCTACCGTCCTTGGCCGCAAGGTTCACGGCACGGAGAAACGCGCTCTGCGGCCAGTTCCACCAAGCGATGCGGAGGAGGAGCAGCAGGATGGCGAGCGCCAGGATCCCCTGTCCGAGCATGTTGAGGCGATTCCAGCGCGGCCCGTGCAGCATCTTGTGGCGCTGCGTATCCCCCAGCGTCTCCGCCAGCGCCCCACACGAGCAGATCCAGCCGCAGTAGGCGCCCTTGCCGAAGAAATACACCAGGAGCGGGATGGCGACGAGCGTTTGCAACACGCTCAGGAGCAACCAACCCCAGAGCGGCGCATCGGTGAAGACGTTGTAGATCATGAGCGGCCAAGCGAGGACAAAACCGTAGGCTCGCCAGTACTCGCGGCCATGACCGTAGTTCACCACCGGAAAGAGGGAATCCGCCAACCTCGAGGGCAACAGCCCGTGATACCCGAGCCAGGGCAGCAGGATCTCCGGTAGGAGGAAGAGCGGAAACACCTGAATCGCCATGAGAGTCAACGTCTGCACCCGCACGTAGGGCGTCCGCCGGCGCCGGATGCGTCGCAGACCGAAGAAGACGATGAGGAAGGAGTACACCAGGGTGTACCAGAAGGATGGCCCCTGCGCCGAGGTGACGGTGACGCCGAGAAGCGAATGGGGCTCGGCGCGAACCCAGCGCCCAAGGTCGTAGGGGAAGCCGCCGAGCCCGCGTCCTAGCTTGTCGAGAGTGCCTCCCGATTTCCAGTCGTAGAGAGCGGCACAGGCGACCAGGAAGCCTGCCAGCGCCAGCTTGCTGCGCCGTGTCCACTCGCCGCGAATCGGCACTCCCGAGCGACGGAAGAATGGCAGCGGCGCCTCGCGACCGATGAGAACGAACACCGCTTCGTTCGCCACGTTTTCCTTCTGCGCCCCCCGCGCGAGGGTGACCGTGGCGGCCTCGATGCGTTCCACCTGGGTCTCGAGGCACAGGCGCAGGCTCCCGGGCCGGCGATGCCCTCCGAGGAAGCGCCCCGCCGCAGTGGTGACGCGCTCGGACGTGGGATGCTCCACCTGCACATCCGCCATGGGATCGGCGATCAGCGCCTGCAACTTCTCGAGGTTCTCCGGCTTGGGCCGTGACAGCTCCTTGCCACGGTGCGCCAGGGTGACGGCAGCCCCCGCCAAGGCGAGAGCGATGGCGGCTTCCGCGGCACTGTCGCCGCCGCCCACCACGAGGACGTTCCGCGCCGTGAAATCCTTCGGATCGTGCAGGCGGTTGAAAACCTTGTCGCTGTCTTCACCCGGAACACCGAGCTTACGGAAGTTCCCGGAACGTCCGATGGCGACGAGGACTCGCCGCGCCAGGAGGTTTTCCCCCTCCGCCACGACGACCTCGAGGAAGCGGCCGCGGCGGGCGATACGCTCGACCCGCGCGCGGCGCGGCACCACGCCGCCGGTGCGCGCGTAGCCCTGTAGCTCCTCCACCAGCGCCTCCTTGATGGTGGCGCGGAGCTGGAGCGGGCCGGCCGCTGTCA
>Ga0075418_10000403_pt1 | contig 44886 bp, 41 predicted proteins | sample SoiMetdeltSBSDD2_FD_81776 | JGI IMG/M metagenome (GOLD analysis project Ga0075418, IMG submission 81776) | Bulk soil microbial communities from a Populus tree surrounding site in Tennessee, USA - Soil MetaG P. deltoides SBSDD2 | ecosystem: Environmental > Terrestrial > Soil > Tree plantation...
GCGAGGAATTGGGACTATCGCTTTTGCTGGCTTCGCGATGCGACGTTGACGCTGCTCGCCCTCATGAACGCCGGCTACTACGAAGAGGCGCAGGCATGGCGTGACTGGCTCCTGCGCGCCGCCGCGGGATCACCGTCGCAGATCCAGATCATGTACGGGCTGGCTGGCGAGCGCCGTTTGTCGGAATACGAAGTGCCCTGGCTGCCAGGCTACGACCGCTCTGCGCCCGTGCGCATCGGCAACGCTGCCCACGGTCAACTTCAGCTCGACGTGTTCGGTGAAATGAGCGACGCGCTGCATCATGCGCGGCGCGCGGGACTGCAGACACGTGACGCTGATTGGGCCTTCCAGCGCGCCGTCCTCGAGCACCTGGAAGAGGTTTGGAGTCGGCCGGACCAGGGCATGTGGGAAATACGTGGGGAGCCAAGGCACTTCACCTATTCGAAGATCATGGCGTGGGTGGCGCTGGATCGCGGCATTCGAGCGATCGAAGAGATGCACCTGGAAGGCCCGCTCTCCAGGTGGCGCGACATCCGCCAACACATTCACTCCGAGGTCTGCGCCTGCGGGTTCGACAAGGAGCTGGGCAGCTTCGTTCAGTCCTACGGGTCCAAGGAACTGGACGCGAGTCTGCTTCTCCTGCCCACCACCGGCTTTCTGCCGCGGTCGGATCCACGAGTACAGGGGACGATCGCAGCGGTAGAGCGCCACCTGTTCATCGATGGATTCGTCCTTCGTTACAACACACACACGAGCGCGGACGGGCTTCCGCCCGGAGAAGGCAATACGATACCCATGCTCGTCGTCTCGTCGGCAACTTTCCGCAGGCGTTCTCGCACATCGCGCTGGTGAACTCCGCGCACAACCTGGCGCGCGCCACGAAGCCCGCCGAGCAGAGAGCCGCGCGATGAGTCAACTCCCAATCTCCAACTACCAACTCCCAACTCCTAACTCCCAAAATCGATTCGATCGCGTTGGGAATTGGGATTTGGAAGTTGGGAGTTGATCTGGCTTTGAGCGGCGCCGCAATGCGACGCGCCGCCGCAAGCCGTCAGAAAGAGTACTTCACCGCGAGCTGCAAGGCCCGCGGGTCGAGAGCGGTCGTGATTGTTCCGAAGTTTGCCGCGCCCAGCATCGTTGCCGGGGCCGCGAAATTCGCCGTGTTCAGCAGATTGAACACTTCAGCTCGCAGCTCGAACGCGCGCTCGCGCCCGATGCGAATGAGACGCATCACTGCCAGATCGACATCGCGATACGAGGGACCCCGCACGGGATTGCGCGACGCAGTTCCGATTTGGAATTGGTTCGCCGTCGCGAACGCGTCTGTGTTGAACCAGCGATCGGGCGACCGCCCATCAGCGGGTAGGGTGGGATCGCCAACGAGATTCGGCCGCTGTGTCGTGAAACCGGCGTACCCAAGCGAATTTGCCTGCGTCACCGCGACGGGAACGCCTGACTGCAGCGTGACCACCGTCGCGATACTCCAGTCTTGGGCCAGCATGCCGACGATCCCGCGCGGTTGTTGACCACGGCCCTCGCCGAATGGCAGATCCCAGACGATCGAGCCGCCGAAGTAGTGCGGGATATCGCCGGTGGAATAGTCATAGTCGCGATCCAGGTTGTAACTGTCGGCGACGGCGGCGTTGGTCAGCGGCCCGGTCAGGATCGATGCGTCGAACACCGACGAGGCCGTGTCCTTCAGCGTCGAGTAGGTGTAGGCGGCCGAGTAGGTCAGCCCTTTCGAAAGGCGCTGACGGACGCTGAACGCCACGCCCTGGTAATTGGTCACGCCGACATTGTTTCGATAGAAGCTGACCGCCGTGTACTCCGGAAACGGTTTCAGGAGTTGCGCGCGCGTCACTGTCGGGTCGCCGATCGAAGAAGAGCGCGGAATGATCCCGAAATAGGGATTCGGTACCCTGACCAGGAGGGCCGAGCCGAGTGCCAGCTGTTCCTCAGTCAACTGGTTGATGTTGCTATCCGGGATTCCGACCTGCGTGATCTTCGACCCGAGGTACGACACTTCGACGACCGTGTTCGTCGTCAACTCCCGCTGCACCGACGCGTTCCACTGCTGCGCGTAGCCTGACCCGAGCCCGGCGTCGACCGTGAAAACGCCCTGCCCTACGCCCGCGGATGGGCTGTAGTCGATCGGTGCCGTGGTCGGGCCGTTGGCCAGCACGAAGGCTGGAGAAATGTTGTCGAGCGTCCGGAGCGTGGCCTCCTGCAGAAACGGAAACGTCGGCGTTGTGAACGGCGTCGTGATCCCGGCCATTTCGATCCAGACGAGTCCGTAGCCTGAGCTCAGGACGGTCCGATCCGTGAGGCGATAGACAGCACCGAAACGGGGGCCGAAGTTGTTCTTCTTGAGCGGCCGCACCGGTTCGTCGCCCGGGTAATCGAGCAGCCGCGTCTGCAGGTTGAACACCGCAGTCTGGCCATTGATCTCGGTGGATGGAAAATTCAGCGTGTAGCGCAGGCCTGGGTTGATGGTCAGGCGATCGGAAATTTTCCAGTCGTCCTGGATGAAGTACTCCTGAATATGGGCGCGTTCCTGAATGTCTGACTGCTGGAACGAGATGGCAAAGTTCTGCACCTGGCCGAGCAGAAAGCTCGCGAACGCGTTGCCGGTGCCGGTGACGCCAGGGAGATCGCTGCCGACGGTGCTGAACGTGAAGTTGCCCGTCGGCCATGGGGGCTGAACCACGTTGAGCCGCTCCCACCGCCAGTCGAGGCCCATCTTCACCGTGTGCCGGCCTTTCAGCCAGGTCAGCGAATCAGCGATTTCCGTGACGCTGGTGCCAAAGTCCGACGCGGTGTTTTGCGGAGACCCGATCTGCTGATAACCGTTAGGAGCGAACGTCGGAAGCGTGTTCGCGAACGCCCCATTCACCGGGATCCCCGGAATGTTCAGCGCGCTCCCCGCAGGTGAGGACAACCCCGCTGCACCCCGATCGACCTTGCGACGCGTATCGCCGACGCGCACTTCATTCAGAAGAGTTCCCGAGAACGTGTGCTGATAATTCGAGGCAAACGCCCACGTCTCAGTCTTCTGCGGTCCCACCGCCACGCTGCCGGCCGGAATGGTGCCGCTGCCATCTGCAAACGCCGTGACCGGTTCGGCCTGACCGCTGAAGTACGTCAGGCGGCCGAACACCTGGTCCTGGCCAGTCGCGAACTTGTGATCGAGGCGCACATCGCCCTGATCCTGGTTGTCGAGTTCGTTGGCCGTCCGCGTGTAGTTGTTCGAGGTACCGGCCGACGTCGGCAATGGGTAGCGATCGAGCAGCGACAGCGCGGTGGGGTCCATCGCGCTTCGTGGAATCGTATTGTTGGCAAACGGCTGGCGGGTCGACCCGCCGGTGGTTCGCGGATCGTAGATGGTCGGGACTCTTCCGGCGATCGCCTCGGTGAAAATGCCCTGCCGCTGCAACAGCGTGGGAACGACGGACGTGATCGTTCGTCCGATCGCCTGGCGCTGACCCTGATAGTCAACGAAGAAGAATGTCCGGTCTTTTACCAGCGGTCCTCCGAGCACGCCGCCAAACTGGTTGCGGCGGTTCTCGGGCTTCACCGGGTTCGTCTTCTGGAAATAGTTCCGAGCGTTCAGATTTTCGTTACGAAAGAACTCGAACAATGTGCCGCGAAACGCATTGCCGCCTGATTTGGTCGTGAGATTGACCACCCCGCCGTTGAACCGGCCGAACTCCGCGGGCGGGCTGTTGCTCTCGATCTTGAATTCCTGGATGGCATCGATGATCGGGTAGTACGCGACCTGCCCGGGCTCCGGCTGGAGCACGGAGATGCCGTCGAACAGATATTCGTTCGTACGAGGTCGCCCGCCGTTGATGCGGGGCAGCACGGAATTCGGCGGCAACGCGACGCCGGGAGCGATGGATGCAAGCATGATGAACAGGCGTCCGTTCAGCGGCAGTTGCTCGACCTGCTCATTCTCGATCACCGTACCGAGGCTCGCGGTTTCGGCACGCACGATCGACGAGTCGCCGACAACCGTCACCTTTTCCTGAATGCCTCCGACGCTGAGGTCGAAATCAATCCGCGCCTTTTCACCTGTGGTAATCCGGATGCCTTCGCGTCGTACCGGAGTGAAGCCCGAGAGTTCGACCTCGACACGATAGTCCCCCGGCGCCAGACTCGCGGCGGTGTAAACACCATCCTCAGTCGAAACGACGATTCGCTGGCGGTTGGTCCGTATCTCCGTCACGGTAATAGTCGCTCCAGGAACAGCGGCGCCAGCCTGGTCCTTCACAACACCTGTGATTTCCCCAGCCGCCACCTGAGCCCGGGCGGGCACTGTTCCGGCGGAGCACACATATGCGATGGTGAGGCAGACGGAGAGCAACCTTCTTGTTGAGGTGATACGCATTGGCCTCAGAAACTCTAGATCGCTTTTATACGATCCTCAAATCGACTCAAGCCGACTTAATTCGCCAAACGCCCTAGGCGGGTCTGAAGACCCGCCTCTACGCTGATGGCACCGTGCGGAATTCAGGAACCACGTTGATCGAGACCGACTTGATGAGCGCGTAGAGGCGCTGGCCACCGGCGAGGTCGAGGCGCGCGATGGCGTCTCTCGTGACCTCGGCCAATAGAAGCACGCCGCCAACAGCGATTTGCACGACGATGTGATCGAGGGCGGGATCGGCATTCAACGCCGACACTGTACCCGCCAGTACGTTGTGCAGACTAAGGCCCCGCGGCTCACTGGTCGCCAGGATGACGTCGCGCGCCGCGATGCGCACCCGCACGATGGTTCCGGTGGTCAGAATCCGATCGGATGCCAGCAGCGTGCCTCCGTCGAAGGTCAGTTCCAGTAGTCCACGTTCGGGATTGCGACGGACAACGCGCGCGTCGAACACACTCCCAAGACCAACGGCTTCCCTCAGCCATGTCACGTCGGGACGACTCGTCAGCTCGGTCAGTGCCCCGCTCGCGATCGCGCGGCCGCGATCGAGGATCAATAGATGAGTCGCCAGCCGGATCACATCGTCGAAATCATGCGTGACGAGCACAAGCGGGATATCGAGGGTTCGCCGCAACTCGTCGATCTCATCCTGCAAACGCCGGCGTACTGCACGATCGACTGCGGTAAATGGCTCATCGAGGAGCAGCACGGCCGGTTCGCGCGCGAGGGCACGGGCGAGTGCCACCCGCTGGCGCTCACCGCCTGAAAGCTCCTGTGGGCGGCGGTCATGGCGATCGGAGAGGTGGACGAGGTCGAGCAACTGGTGCGCGCGCGCGCGTCGCTCGGTGGCGGGTCGATGACCGAGCGCCGTCATCACGTTGCCTCTGGCGGTCAGGTGCGGGAAGAGGGCGTATTCCTGGAACACAACGCCCACGGCGCGGCGATGTGGCGGGACGAAGACGCGCGTCGCCGTGTCGCTCCACGTCTCGAGACCGGAGCGAACCGAGGCGTGTTCCGGGCAATACAACCCCGCGATGCTGCGCAGGATCGTTGTCTTCCCACTGCCCGATGGTCCGAAGATGGCCAGAATCTGGCCGGGATCGCACGTGAATTCCAGATCGAGCGGGATGGGTGCCCGCTGCCGGAGGCTGACCGACAGCCGATCAGCCACGTTGCCCGCTCACCTGGCGAGACAACCTGGTGGTCAGCATCAGGGTGACCACGGCAATCGCAAGCAGCGTCGCCGCCATGAGGCCGGCGCTGCGATCGTCGAAGGCCTGCATCCGATCGTAAATCGCGACGCTCAGGGTCCGCGTCTCACCCGGGAGGTTGCCGCCGACCATCAGCACGACGCCGAATTCTCCAAGCGTGTGCGCGAACGTGAGCATCGCGGCGGTGAGAATCCCGGGCCAGGCAAGCGGCACCTCGATCCGGAGAAAGCGTTGCCACGGTGTCAGACCGCAGCACGCGGCGGCATCACGCACGTCGGCGGGAATAGCCTCGAAGCCTCGTTGAATCGGCTGGACAACGAACGGAATGTTGGCGATCGCCGACGCCAGCAACAGTCCCTCGAAGGAAAACGGCAACGACTGACCGACGAGCGCTTGAAAGGCCTGCCCGAGCGGCGACCGTGCGCCAAACGCGACCAGGAGATAGAACCCGAGAACCGTTGGTGGCAACACGAGCGGCACCGTGACGAGCGCTTCGACGAGCAGCTTGCCGCGAAAGTGATGGACGGCCAGCAGTCGCCCGAACCAGATGCCGCACGGCAGAAGGATCGCGATCGTGCCGGCGCCCAGCCAGAGCGAGACGCGAAGAGCATCCCAATCCATGCGGGTTACTGTGGTACTCCGTAGCCGTGCTTCCGAAGGATCGCGCGCGCGGTGTTGCCCTGCAGGTACGCGTAGAACTGCGTCGCCGTTGCACCCGCGCGTTTGAGCAGCACCATCCGCTGGCGCAGCGGCAGATGATCGCTCTCCGGAATCAGCACGTACGTGCCCCGCTCGGCGAATCCTGGAGCCAGGACGAGCGAGTACGCAAGCAGGCCGCCAATGGCGTTTCCCGTCGTTGCAAATTGCGCCGCCTGCGAGATGGTGTCCCCCAGGACCAGTTGCGGGCGAATGTCCTCCCACAAGCCGTGTTTCTGCAGTACCGCCTCTGCCGCTTCGCCATAGGGGGCCACGTCTGGATTGGCGATCGCGAACTTCCCCGCGCGCGCGGGCGCGCCCTTGCCCATCTTGACCAGGCGCGCGAGGCCGTCGAGTCGCGCATCGACTGTCAACGGCGAGCCCTTGGGTGCGAACAGGGCAAGGCGTCCAACGGCGTACACCACGCCCTCATCGCGAGTCAGCCCGGCGGCGGCGAGCCTCTTCGGGAACTCTTCGTCGCCCGCCAGAAACAACTCGAATGGCGCTCCATCCTGAATCTGTCGCGTCAACGTCCCGGACGCACCGAAGACGATGTCGACAGGGGCGCCACCTTCGCGGACGAATTTGTCCTTGATTTCAGTGAGCGCGAAATTGAGATTGGCAGCAGCGGCAAGCGCGGGTGGCCGCTGGGCGGCGGGACGCGCTCCCATGGTCATCACGAATCCAGCCGCGACAATCAAAGCGATAATGCGCATTAAATCGACTCTGTGATCGTACCATATCGACCTATTCAGTCTCATCACATTAGAATAGGGCCCGATGGCGCTCCTCACCGTCCGAGCGGCAGCCGAACAACTCGGGGTGGCGTACTCCACGCTGAAGCGCTGGGTGCATACCGGCCAGGTGCGGACCACGCGTACCGAAGGCGGCCACCATCGAGTTTCGCAGGCGGAGCTCGAGCGACTCCTGACCCGGCAGCAGCCCGAGGCGAAGCGCCGTGTCACGGCGCCGACTGGCAACGAATCGATTGAAGGACTGAGCGCCCGCAATCGCTTGAGCGGATTCGTCGAGGAAGTCCGGATTGATGGCCTGCTCGCCCAGGTTCGATTGCGGGTCGGCGATCAATCGCTGACCGCCGTGATCACGGCTGATGCCGTGCGCGCGTTGAAACTCCGCCGCGGCGACGATGCACTGGCGATCATCAAGTCGACCGAGGTCATGATTGCGAAGGCTGGCGGGGAGTCGACCGTCAGCCCTCGCCGGCGGACGCGCTCGGGTTGATCAGTGATCAATCCCGAGATCAACTTCCAGCCTCCAACGCCCAACTTCCAAACAGCCCGGCCCTTGGGAATTGGAGATTGGGAGTTGGGCGTTATCAGCGGGCTTCAGACCCCCTGCCGATTCGTGACATGATCGTGTGATTGCGTTGAGACGGAGACACATGATGAAGAGAGTCGTGCTCGCTGTGGCAGTTGCCTTCGCCCTCGGTTCCACGCTGTATGTGACGGCTCAGCAACCTGGTGCTCCACCGGCAGGCGCCCCCGCTGGCGGGCGACGAGGCGGTGGCCCTCCTGGCGGCGGACCGGAAGATGGGTTGAACGTTCGCCCACCGAACGCCCCGGATCAGAAACCAGCATTCGCGGGGCAGACGCGCGCACCCGAGCAGAAACTCGGCGTCGCGTTCAACGTCGTCACAGTGACCGAAGGGCTCGTCAACCCGTGGGGACTCGAGTTCCTTCCCGACGGCAAGATGCTGGTCACGGAACGTCCCGGACGTCTGCGCGTCGTCAGTGCTGATGGCAAACAGATGTCGGAGCCGGTGGCCGGGCTGCCTGCGGTTGATTCGCGTGGACAAGGCGGCCTGCTCGGCATCGCGCTCGATCCGGCGTTCCAGAAGAACCAGTTGATCTACTGGAGCTACGCGGAACCGCGCGACAACATGATGAACAACACCGCGGTCGCGCGCGGGAAGTTCGTCGACGGCGCGGCGCCCAAGGTCGAGAACGTGCAGGTCATTTTCCACCAGGCGCCATCGCTCGCCTCGAACCTCCACTTCGGCGGACGACTCCTGTTCAGCCGTGACGGCACGCTGTTCGTTACGCTCGGTGAGCGCTCGATCACGGAAGGACGCATGCAGGCGCAGCGCATGGACGGCCTGCTTGGCAAGATCGTCCGTCTGAATCCTGATGGTTCCATCCCCAAGGACAATCCGTTCGTCGGGAAAGAAGGCGTGAGGCCCGAAATCTGGTCCTTCGGCCACCGCAACGTGCAAGCGGCTGCGCTGAATCCAGCGACCGGTGAACTGTGGGAAGTGGAGCACGGTACCCGCGGCGGCGATGAAGTCAACATCTCGCGCAAAGGCAAGGACTACGGCTGGCCGACGATCGCGTACGGCATCGAGTATCAGGGCCCGCCCATCACGGGCGGCATCCAGCAGAAGGAAGGCATGGAGCAGCCGCGCTACTACTGGGATCCGAACATCGCACCGAGCGGCATGATCTTCTACACGGGCAAGCTGTTCCCGGCGTGGCAAAACAGCCTCTTCATCGGTGGCCTCGGCAGCACGAACCTCGTACGCCTGACAGTGAAAGGTGAACAGATCGCAGGTGAGGAGCGTCTGCTCCAGGACTTGCAGCCGAGTCGCGAGCGCCTCCGTGACGTGCGACAAGGTCCCGACGGCGCGATTTATTTGCTGACGGATAACGCCAAAGGTCGAATACTGAAGTTGGTCCCGACGTCGTAGGGAATGTGCGGGGCCAGACCCTTCACATTCGTTCACGTGTGGAATCGCGGGCGCTCAGACCGTCGATGTGGATTTCGCGATCACGCGCTGGATCGCGGGCAGCAGATCATCTACGACGCGCGGCTTTGGAACAAACGCCGAAGCCCCCGCGCTGAGCGCCTGCGTTCGTATCGACTCGTCGTCGGCAGCCGTGACCACCACGATCTTCGCCTGGGGCGCGACTCGATGGATGTGCGAATAAATCTCTAGTCCGTCGATCATGGGCATGAAGAGGTCGAGGACGACAACGTCGGGTTGAAGCGTGGTGACGGCATCGATCAACGCAACGCCATCGCTGACCCGTCCGACCACATCACATGACGAGCTGAGCAGCCGGTCGAACGCAACCAGGATCCCTGCGTTGTCGTCGGCCAACAACACGCGGGGGCGTTCGCTCTTCGTCACGGATGTCCTCGTTAGAACTACTGGTGCCGATCGGCAACCAGGGGGCATCGATGCAATCGATGTGCCGACGCGAGGACCATTGATTCCGAGCTCTATTGATTCAACACGAGGACTGGCGGGAGCAGCCTCCAAGAAATGCTCGCGCTATTTCGTGGGTTGTGCAGGTCACCACGATCAGAGACGGAGGCACGAAGAGGACGACCAGCGCATGGTCGACGAACGCGGCGCCAGCCCCGGCCGCTCCGTTTGCGAGTGGAAGCGCAAGCGCCACGATGTAGTACGACGCAAGCGGAAGGGCGACCCGCCGGAAGGCGCGGACGATCGCCGCTCGTATACCGAGCTTCATCGTCCGCACCTCGCGACGAGAGCGCTGCGATCCACTCGCCGCGCAAGTTCGTAGAGCACGACCAGGCCCCCAAAGTACACGGCGATCCCTTCAATCCGGTGGACGTCGGTTGCCGTCAGCGGCGTCAGCATCAACGGGTGAGTCGCCAGCCACATGGCGATCACGATGCGCGCGGCATTGACTATCACTGCCGCCACATAACTCGCGATCAGGCTCACAGCGAGTACGCCTCCAAACGAAACTGCCGATCTGGCACGATGAACGAGGCCAAGCACTAGCATGCCGAACGCCGCAGCCATGAAATTGATCCCCGCGCACGCTTTCTCGATCAGAAAGAGGCGCTCGTGCGAGACATATCCTTCCCCCGGTGCCACAGTGAATGCGGTTCCCGTTGTCACTTCGACCAGCCGTGCGGTCGGACCCAGGATCCACCGGAGCTCATCGGCGCGGGAATCGCTGTAGTGACGCTTCAGACCCCACACGACGACGGCCACAGCAATCAGCAGCAAGAGCTTCGTCCTCACGAGAGTGCTCCCGGCCGCCGGCGGCGTGCGCGCATCAAGCTCGTGCCGGCAAACAGCACCAGTGCCAGGGCGCACACCCAGAAGAACTCTGGTTCGGGCCCTCGGGTCACGCCAACCGCGAGATCCGAAACCCCCGCAGGCAGCGGCAACGGCTGGTCGACGTGCTCGCCGCTTTCTGCGGTTCGCACGATCTCCTGGACGGCGACGAACGATGTGTATCGCGTCAGCAGTCCGTAAGTCAGTCCCAGGGACGCGATTTCGTTGACGCGGTCCTGATCCGGCGCGCCAGGACCAAAGTCGGACAACTCCGCGATACGAGTCCGTGCCCATAGATGCCGAAGCGCACTGTGCCTCGCATTGGAATCCAGCGGCGCAACCGCAATCGACATCTGATAAGCGCCACGACCGGTCTTTCCCGAGATCTCGATCGATCCACTCGGGCTCCCTCGCCACTTTCCAAACACGACGATCGGACGGCTCGCAAACAGATCCGGGATTCTCTTCGGCTCGACGTCGTAGGCTTCGAACCCGAGAAACTGGACATCGATGCCGGTGAGCACCGGTGAGTCGATGTAGCGTCGTAGCCGTTCAGCCGCCTCTGTCGCCTGAGAGGGATCCGTCACGATGAAGGGTTCGCCAAGCCCAGCGCGCGCAACACCTTCGATCAGGAACCGGTTTACGCTGCTGCCGATCCCGAACGCAAAAAAGTTCGCATCGTCGAGTTGATCGCGAACGTAGTCGAAGACCTCGGCTTCCGCTTCGATGTAACCGTCGGTCAGTAGGACGATGCTGCGCGACACCGCTGACTGCCGGGGAATGGCCACCGCTCTTTCGAGCGCCGCCTGCAGCCGCGTGCCACCGCCGCCATCCTTCCGGCCGAGGAAGCGCAGCGCGCGCGTGAGGTTGGGACGCGTCGCAGGCACCGACACCTGCGAGAACGTTTCGAAGCCATCAGCGAAGACGACGATGTTGAACGTGTCGGAGGGACGCAGCACGTTGACGAGATCGCCCATCAGCTTCTTGGCGGTGTCCAACGGGAAGCCGTTCATCGACCCCGAGACGTCGACGACAAACACATACTCGCGCGCCGGGATCTCGTCCGGCATGACGTTCTGTGGTGGTTCCGCCATGAGCAGGAAGAAATTCTCGTCGCGTTCCTGGTAGAGCAGGAGCCCTGAGCTGATCGTTTCGCCAGCCAGACGGTAGCGAAGGATGAAGTCGCGATTACCAGACCACTGTTCGGAGTCGGCAAGCATGATCTCGGCGCGGCCCTGGTCGATCGAGCGGACGAGGATCTGGTGCGTGATTGAAGTGAGCTCCTGGATCGGCACGCCGGTCGACACGACACCGGTCACGTGAAACGTACTTTGCGGCGCTTCGCCCTGGTGAGTGTAGGGAGTCCGCACGAACTCATCGCCGGGCAGGGCCTGGCTTTCACGCTTCTCGGAGTACCGGGGGCCGACAACGGTCGGGTACACGAATTCGTAGACACCGTCCGTCGGCACGAGCAGCTCCGTGTATTTGAGCTCGACGGCAATGGTGTCGCCGGGGAGCACGTTAGCGACCTTCATCGTGAAAACATTGGGGCGACTTTGTTCCAGAAGCGAGGCGCTCTTCCCTTCCGCCTTCGCGGTTTCGAATTCACGCGTGGCTTTCTCGCGCTCGCGAATCTTTGCGACGATCCGCACATCGCCCACCGTCATCGTCATGCCGTACACAGCAGCGCGCGTCGATGCAGGAAAGACGTAGCGCGCGTGAATCGGCCGCGCTCCGTCGTTTTTGTACACCTGCCGGACCGTGACGTCGGCGATCACGCCGCTGATTGCCACGTCGACGCGCGTGTCTTTCAAGGGAAGGCGATCAATGGCCGGATCTCCGCTTTCGACGAAGAAGTACGGAGAAAGCGTTTTGTCAGCAGGAGCCTGTTCTACTTGCGCCGCCCCTTCGCGTGGCGCGAACAGGGCACAGATGACGAGAAGGAGTACGCCCCGACGGATCCAGCGTGAATGTCTCATGCGACCCGATCAGGGCAATCGGGTTGCCGTGAGGACGGCCTGAGGACAGGGACGCTAAGGCCTTTACTCAGCGAGCGATCGGGTAATCAGATTGACGGACCGACGCGAATAGACCGGGGAAAGCCGTGTCCGTGCGTCCACGATCGTGTATCAGCGGACTCATTGGGAGTTGGAGGTTGGGAGTTGGGAGTTGACGGGTTCTAAGGCACCAGGACCGCGGCGCCGGACAAACGTCCACTACGCAAGTCATCGAGCGCCTTGTTGGCGTCGACGAGCGAGTATTCGCGGACGTGCGTCTCGAGCGGAACGTTAGCGGCGACCGTCATGAATTCCCGAGCGTCGTCACGGGTAAGGTTGGCCACCGAACGAACGATCCGCTCTTGCCATAAGAGTCGATATGGGAACGACGGTATATCGCTCATGTGGATGCCGGCGCACACAACGATCCCACCGGGAGCGACGCGTGACAGCGCTTCGGGCACGAGGGCGCCAACCGGGGCGAAGATGATCGCTGCGTCGAGCGGACGGGGCGGCGGCTGATTCGAGAACCCGGCCCACGTGACACCAACATCGCGCGCAAACCCCAACGCCTGATGATCGCCAGGCGTGACAAACGCAAACACGTCACGGCCCTGAGAGCGTGCGACCTGCGCGATGATGTGCGCGGCCGCGCCAAAACCGTAGATACCCAACCGCAGAGCTGGCCCCGTCAGGCGATATGCGCGGTATCCGATCAGCCCGGCGCACAGCAGCGGCGCCGCATGCACATCGTCGTACTTCGCGGGAACTGGAAAACAGAACGAAGCGTCGGCGGCGGTGTATTCCGCATAGCCGCCGTTGAGTTGATAGCCGGTGTAGCGTGCTTGCGTGCACAGATTCTCGCGGCCGGCTCGGCAGAACTCGCACGTGCCGCACGACCATCCGAGCCACGGAATCCCGACTCGATCCCCGGGTGTATGGGAGGTGACGTCGCGACCAACCGACTCCACGACACCGACGATTTCATGGCCCGGCACGATCGGGATCGCGCCATCCGTCAGCTCGCCGTCGACGACGTGAAGATCCGTGCGACAGACACCGCACGCCAGAATCCTGACCACCACGTCCGATGGTCCTGGGGTCGGCTTCGGAATTTCGACGGAATCGAGGTGCCCGAGCCCCTTTTTGCTCAGGACCATTGCCCTCACGTCTTGAGATTAGCGCATCTGGTTCTTTGCGGCTGCTGCGCCGTGGATGAGCGCGGCACGAAGAAAGGCCGCCTGGGTCAGTGCATCGGATAGATGACGTTCCAGTCGTTCTTCATGTCGACGATGACCCAGCCTCGCTGCGGACCTTCGTCCAGGCCGCGCACGAGTTGTCCGATGTGCGAGTCACGATCGTAGGCCCACTCGCGCTCGGCATCCGTGTGATGGACGATGACGCCTAGCCTGGGACCCTTGGCGCTCGTCGTCCACTCGAGCATCTCGAAGTCACCGTCTGAATTGCCAAAGGCGATCGTTGGCCGCCGGCCGATGACCTGGTGGATGCCGACAGGCTTGCCTGCCTTGTCGTCGTTGAGATCGATCTCCGCCAGCCTGAGAAGGACAGGCGCGCCATCCCTCGGCTCGTACTTCACCTTCACGCGGCTGCCGACCACCTGCTCCGGCGGGATGCCGTAGACGCGCTCCACCCAGGGGCGCATGAACTCGACGCCGCCGCCCGAAACGATGAACGTCTTGTAGCCATTGGCGCGCAGGTAGGTCAGCATGTCGAGCATTGGCTGATACACCATCTCGTCGTAACGGCGGCCGGTACCTGGATGCCGCGCCGAGCCAATCCAATCGATCACGATGGCTTCGAATTCCTCCGTCGTAATGCCGGTGTGACTGGCGGCGATGATCTGCATCAACCCGGCTGCACCGGTCGCGAGGACAGCCTTGAGATCACCTTCGATGGCGCCCGTGAACGGCTGGGTCGTTTTCCACTCAGGGTGTTTCGCAGCGAGTGCCTTGATCCGGTCCAGCGCGAATGCGAGCTGGAAGTACATTGGCTGTTCGGCCCACAGCGTGCCGTCGTTGTCGAAGACGGCGATGCGCTCGGCTGGCGGCACGAAATCAGGTGCGCCTTCTTTCGTCGTGCGCCCGACGAAGTCGACGATGGCCTTCCTGGCAGTGCTCTCGTTCCAGGACGGCAACGGATCTACCGCGGCGGTCGATTGGGATGCAGGCGCTTGCACAACTGGCGTGCTTTGGTTGCAAGCGACAGCGACTGATGCGAGCGTGAGCGCGAGCGCAAAAGCTTTCATTGCTCAGACTCCGCAATTCGAACGCGGATCCGCGCCTCTCCAAGCATCACTTCATCCCCCGACTGGAGTCGTACTCCGCGTGATCCGCTAGGGACGCCAATCGTCCTGCCATTCCTGACGATTGCGGTGCCGTGAGCGCTTCGATCGTCAGCGATGCGAAAGGATTTCGTGCTCTCGTCGAAATCAATGTGGGCGTGACGACGAGAGACCGTGTCGTTGGTCGCTCCCACGCCATCCTTGAACGCGACGTGGTTCGTTCGGATGAGACGGTTCCGGCTGTCACGAACTTCGGCGCATCGCCCCAGGTTGATGCGCTCCAGTGTCAGAGCGTAAGTCGGCTTGTCGGCGGCTCCGCTGGTGACCGTCAGCTTGACTTCATGCGTGCGCGAGGACTCAGGGTGTTGCGGTAGTTCGGCCAGCGATGCGCGGCCGAAGTCGATGTGAAATTCGGGGGCCGACCAACCTGGCGCCGGCTGCGCAACGAAGACAACCCGGGCATGCAGGCCGGGCACGACGCATCCCAGATCGTGGAGATGACTGGCGATCCTTTCCTGCAGCGTTGGATCCTCGTCCAGCACCGCCGTAAAGCGTGCGCGCTCGTCTCGTGAGGTTGCCACGATCCACACCTTGATCCTGTTGAACGGGAACATGCGCGTGCCGCGACCCACCGGTTCGAGGCGTTCCTCGACAGCGGCGAGGATCGCGTGCAAGACCTCCAGCGGGCCACGCGGACCTGACCGGGACCACTGCTGCGCGGCGCGATCGACGGTCCGCGTCAGCGTCGATTCCAGCTTCCGTACCTTTCCCAGAGCCTTGTTGAGAATGTCCATAGGTTGTTTAGTCCGTTATGCGGCCCGAAACGCGAATTTTGTCCTCGTTGCAACGAAAGCCGCATAACGGACTAGGGCGCGCAAAGCGCGCCAAGAAGATGCTGTGCTAACCAGCCGAGGGCTCCGCGGGATATCAAAGGGCGGAGCCACTTCGCTGGTTAGCGAATCAACCCGTTCGCCGCTGCAGCGCTGACGATCTCACCAGCGGCAGGCGCCGCGGCCCGACCACCATAACCCGCGTTCTCGATGATGACAGCAAACGCCACGCGCTTCTCGGCAGGACCGTACGGTGCGTAGCCGACGATCCATGCGTGCGACTGCGCTCCACTGACTTCGGCGGTTCCGGTCTTCCCTGCAATGCGCCAGGGATGTTCGCGCAGGCTGCGACCGGTTCCACTCAACACGGCGTCGCGAAGATCCCGCCCCAACATCGCCGCGGCGTCCGGCGCGAGAAAGGGCCGACCAGCCTCGCCGGAGCCTTCGGCGGAGGCGGGAAGCCGGACACTACGTACTACTCTGGTGTCGCGAAGGACGCCGTTGCTTGCGATCGCTGCCGCCACGCGTGCCATGCGAAGCGGCGTCGCGACCACGTCGCCCTGGCCGTAGCCCGCGTGCGCGAGCGTTGCGCGTAGACGCGCAACCGAATCATCACCGGCGACGGAAATGCCCAGCAGGTTCGCGGTCTGGAGAATCGACTGTGGACCGATGCGAACAGCCAGTTGCGCGAAGTACGCGTTGCAGGAGTGGACGAGACCATCGTGCATGTCGATCGTTCCATGCGGGTGGGTATCCAGCACATCGTCCCGGATCACGCCCCAGCTGCCAACTCTGGCGCCCACGCGACCCTTCGCCTGCAGCGTGCACATGAACATTGCCTGGCTGGTGCTCGCGTCTTTGCGCAGCGCGGCCGACGCGGTGACGAGCTTGAATGTCGACCCGGGTGGATAGAGGCCGAACCTCGCCCGATCGATGAGCCCCTCAGTGTCATCCTCGCCGCCGGCGTCGCGATCGCTGGCGACACTCGGAACCGGATAACTGCCGGTGGCCAGAAGGTCACCGGTGTCGGGATCGATCACCACGGCTGCCGCGTGTCCACTGGCTGAATGCGTCGCGTACTTCGACAGGATCTTCGCGACTGACGCCTGGAACGATGCATCGATCGTGAGCCGCACGTCGCGGGAGCGACCCAGGAATGCCTTCACCTCCGGATGTTCGGGCGAATAGCGGTGACGAAGGAGCGGGATCAATTCCCGGTAGTCTCGACGCAGCGCGGCAACCGGCTGTCCGCTGGTATCAGTCACCGTCACGGTGGCGGCGTGATCGTCAAATCCCCGGAGATCGTCTTGCGCATCGCGCTCGACGTATGCCGTGTTGGTCGCGGTCCAATTGCGCCGGTCGCGTACGTCACCGAGGAGATGAAACGCGGCTCCCTCTAGCGGGTAACAGCGTTCGTTAAGAGGCGTCTCGCACGAGACTCCTTGAATTCCGGCTTTCGCGTACAACTCGCCCGCCCGATTGGCGAGCGCTGGATCGCTCGTCGCAAGCGGCAGTCCCCGACGATCGAAGACACTGCCTCGCGGGATCGTGGCCAGAACGTCCGCAATCCGCGGGTTGTATTGATATCGGACGTGGCCATCCGCTTGAAGACCGATATGCGGTCTGACCACGTAGGCATCCGCCTGAAGTACCTGAATATTGAAGAGCACCGCCACAAGAGCTGCCGCCGCAACACCGAGCCCCGCGATGAGCCGCTTCAAGCCGACTCGAAACGGAGCGGTCGCGTCAGTTCGTTCGGGACGACCCCGCATCCGGATGGCCGTGAGGATGCCCAACACCGTGAAGTTGGCGAGCATCGCCGAACCACCGAAGCTCAGGAACGGAGTCACGACGCCAGTGAGTGGGACGACGCCAAGCATGCCCGCGCTCATAACGAGCACGGGCAGCGTGAGAAACAACGTCAGTACCGTCGCGAGAAAGAATCCGTAGTCGTCCGCTGCTCGCAGCGCGGCGCTGAAACCGCGCGCAGCAATGATCACAAAGAGGATGGCTACGGTGAGGACGCCAACGAAACCAAGCTCCTCGCCGATGGCGGCAAGTACCAGATCGGTGAAACCGGCGGGCACGTAACCGGTATCGCCAAACCCGAGGCCGGTTCCAAGCAAGCCGCCCGTGGAGAGACTCCAGATTGCCTGTGCGACCTGCTCGCCTCCTCGCACACTGTTGTCCCACGCCGATTGCCACATGGCCACTCGCCCCGCGAGCGTCGGCGAGATGTTCAACGCGTAGCCGATGTAAAAGCCAGCAATCAGAGTGGCGAATCCGACGAGAGCGAGCCCCACGCGGTTTCTGGCAATCCCGTAGGTGATCAGAAACACGCACGAGAGAAACAGGGCAGGACCAAGATCCTTCTGCAGGAAAAAGAACAGCAGCGCCGCTGCTACTCCCGCGACAACCGGCAGCACGTAGTCGAGGCGCGGCAGGTTGAGCCAATCCGGCAGTCGCACCGAGCGAACAGTCTGGCTCCGAACGTCTCGGAGCACTTCCCATCGGCGAGCGAAATACCCAGCCAGGAACAGTGCAAGCAATAAGCGAATGAGCTCGACCGGCTGCACCGGCCCGAGGTTGACTTTGGCGTTGCTGCCTGCCGGACCTCCTCCGACCAGAATCAACACGGCAGAGAGCATGAGCGCGCCGGCGAGGGGTAGATACGTCAGCCCGAGCCGCGTCACTCTCCGAAAGTCGAGCGTGGATACCAAGGCAAAGAGAATGAGACCAACCGACGTCATCTGCGCATACCGGACGAACAGTTCGGTGTCTCGCAACGGGTCCTGGCGGCTGAGCAGAGCGGCGAACCCAAGGGCGGTGAGAAGATGCGCCGCAGACAACAGCACGTAGTCGCCCCGAATGCCCGCGATCCACCAGATCAACGCGACCAGCCAAACGCTGGCGACATAGACGCTCCCCCAGACAACAACCTGGCGCCAGTGCATGTCGGATGTTCGAACGACCGCAAACGGCTTCAGCGTCGCCAGTTGTTCACGAGTGAGGGGTGGGCGTAGAGCGCCCACGTTGGGCAGGCGATCTCCCGCATCGCGCTGGGATGCAATGAACTGATACAGATCCTTGACGGCAGCACGGCGATCGCTCGGCTCGGTGAACACAGGGCGCAGCAGCGAGTCGAGTCTGGACGGATCCTCGAGCGCGTTGAGATTGGTGACCGCGGTGGCGCCGGACGGACCGCGCATAGCGTCTGCCGCAACACGACCTCTGTAGGCCAAGACGATCGCGAGAACAGCGACGACCGAAATGACTGCCAGCACTGCGTGACGCGCGTTCAGTTGCCGCGCAACCGTGACAGCCAACCAGCCATCGCGTTGCGAAGCGGGGACGTAGGTCACGGACATGAGGCGGCATCCTGCAATTGCGCCGACCCGCTCAAGCGGGACTCGGGCAACGGTGTAACCGGGTCCACCGGCGCGGGTGCGAGCGGTTCCACGACAAGCGGCATGATCTCGTCGAGGCGCCGCTGCGCCTGATCGAGCGCGCGTTGCGTGAGGCGGATGTTGGCCGGCGAGTTAGCCAGACTGCTCGCCTGGGTATAGAGAGTCAGCGCGCGCTGATAGCCCTCGATCGCCCTCGTCAGGTAGTCGCTTTCCTGGGGCATTCCCGAGAGTTCTCTCGCGCTTCGTACGAGACTGTTGCCACGCGCGCGATAGCCGTCGGCGAGCTGGCCGGTTTCCCGATCGGTCGTCATGTAGCCGCGACGCTGTGCCTGGCTCACCGCATCCGCCCCGCGATCGATGTCCTCCAGTCCGTAGATGAACGTGCGCGCCAGGCCGAGGAACGGATCGGGCCACTCGGGACGGGCGTCGGCCGCTTCGCGAAACGCGGCGACCGCCTCGGTGAATTCACGTTGTGCTGCAACGTCCTGATTGCGTGCCTTGTTTGCTTCACCGTTGATCCGGTGCAGGTGCCCCTCGCAATAGCGGAACGCGGCCCGAAGGTGCTGGTCACCGGCTGCGATCAACATGGCGCGCGCAAGCGCATCGCGAGCCGCTTGCCACTGCGCCTCCCTGACCGTCGGCAGCGCCATCCGGTAGTTGGCGATGACGCGATCGGCCAGCGTCAACGTGCGCTCGATCAGCGAGCGCTCGAGCCTGAGCGTGCCGAACCGCAGATGGCTTTGAACAGCGAGGTTCTCGTACTCGCGCCATACCTCTCCGAGTTGATCCAGTTCGCGCGTGGATACACGCGCCGCAACCCTCCTCGCTTCACTGGACACTGAGCACTCGTTTAGTGTGAGACCCAGCACGAGGACGGACGAGCCACTGAGCAGAAGAAGCTTGCGCCGACGTGCGGTCAGCCAACTCGCACCGAGAACCGGCGACGGCGGCTGGCCGACCGCGCTGGCGGCGGCCGGACGCGTCCGCCGCGTCCGTTCCTCATCGTCAGTCGCCACCGGCAGCGTTCGTCGCGTCGCCTCCTGATCGACCACGCGATCCGGCCAACCCTGTTCCTCGGCCGTCGTGCGAACGCCGGATGTGAAACACTCGAGGTCTTCGCGTACGGCTCGCGCATTTTGATACCGCGCGGCGGCAGTTGGACCGAGTAGCTTCCCGACGATTGCTTCGAGACCTGCGGGGCATCGGCCAGTCAGCGGTTGTGGTGGGGGGCGCGAACGAATGAGACGCTCGAGTCGCCGGGTATCCGGCGCGTCGAACGGACGCCTGCCTCGAATCATCTCGTGAAGCATCACGCCGACGGCCCACAGGTCGGCGAACTCGTCGACATCGCCATCGAGCCGCTCCGGCGACAGGTATGGCGTAGTGCCGAAGTCATTCCGGGTGACTTTGCGGCTGAGCGACAACGCCTTGGCAATCCCGAAGTCGAGAACTTTGACGCCGCCGTCCGAGGTCATGCGTACGTTCTGAGGCTTCAGATCTCCGTGCACGAGCGACCGCAGCTTTCGCTCGCCAATGACCGCCTCGAAACCGTGCGCCGCCTCGAGAAACGTGCACAGTTCGATCGCGATGCGGACGGCCCGATCCACTGGAATCGAGCCGCGCGAAATCACATCGGACAGATTTTCGCCGTCGAGATATTCCATCGCGACGACGAAGTAGCCGGACTCGTTCGGCAGGTGCTCGTACACTGTCGGAACGTGTCGGCTGACCAGGCTGAATTGACGTTGCAGCTCGGCGCCTGATTCCTCGGCTTCGAAAATCTCTTTCGCCTCGCCCTCAGTCGCTCGCTGTACGAGCTTCAGCGCGACGTTTCGTCCCGTGCGTGTGTCGGTGGCCAGGAGGACCAGCGCCATACCTCCGCGACCGATTTCGCTCAGGACCTCGTACGGTCCGAGACGATGGAAGACGGCGCTCATGGCGTGGTGTGCAGAGAACCGGGGATGGCTGACCCGTGAGGCAGGAACCAGTTCTCCTTCTGCACACTGAGACGAGTCACATCATCGAGGTTGGCGAACACGTCAGGACGCACTCCGAGCAGCATATTCTGCTGAAAGACAGCGACAACGCCCTGTTCAATCGCGAAAATCGCCGGTGTGTGCTGAGAGGTGCCATTGCGGCTGAACACGTTATGAGTGATTCGGGAATTGGCGCCCGCCTCGATGGCGAGTGCCGCACCGGGATTGTCGTGAATGTCGCTGCTCCTCAACGTCGCAATGCTGTCGCGGGCGAACGAAATGGCAGCAATCGCGGCGCCGGACACTTCTATATCCGTCAGCGTGACGCCAGTTCCTTCGACAAGAATGCCAACGCCAAGTGGCGTGCGAGCGTCGCCCGCAATCGTGAAACCGATCAATTCACCACTCGCGAGCCCGGTCGCAACGACGGCCGGTTCGGCATGCGAGTCGGAAGCGCTCGACGGCAGTCGAATGATTGCGCCGCGAGGTACACGGCTCACGAGGCGAATGCCGTTGCTGAGTGTCACGCGCTCCCGGTACTCACCCGGTTCGACCACGACCTCCGACCCGGGCTGCGCGCGGCTCAGCGCGGCAGCGATCGATGCCCCCGGCACAACCGTCTGCGCCAGCAGTCCAGGTGACGACCCGTCTGTGGGCGCCTCGTCCGGCACGGGCGAAATGGCCACCGCGCGATACGCCATGAGCCCCGACAGGAAAAGGATCACGACAACGGCTGCAACCAAGCCGAGGCGGCGCCGCGTGGTCGACCTGCTCGAAAGGGACAAAGGGGCAACCGATTCTGCTCGCCTCAGGAAAGATACGTGTCGCGCGCCCGTAAAGTTTTCACCCTCGACAAACACGAGCGTGACGTTGTCTTTGCCGCCGGCCGCGTTGGCCGCCGCGATCAGTTCACGGACAACGTCGTGCGGGTTGCCCGCCCACGCCGTTGCGGCGTTCAGCATGGAACCGGAATCCACGAGATCGCTCAGGCCATCGCTGCACAACAGCAGCGCATCGCTCGCATCGAACGGAATCTCGTGGATGTCCACGAAATTGGGATCGCTCGGTGAATGAAGCTCGGATCCAACATCGCGATACACCTCGTTGCGGCGTGGATGACGCATGGCTTCGAATTCGGAGATCTCCCGCGCGTCCTCGCGTTCGCCCACCGGCGAATGGTCCCGAGTGACCTTATCGATGTGCCCGTCACGAAGTTTGTAGAGCCGTGTGTCTCCGACGTGTCCGATCGTCGCCTTCCCGTCTTTGATCACGGCGATCGTGAGCACACATGCCATGCCAACCCATTCCGGGCGGCTCGATGCCAGGCGATAGATCTCGTTGTTGGCAATCGCAATGGCTTCACGCACGCGCTCGGCGACCGGCCCGGTCTCGCGCTCGAGTCGCTCGCGAACCAGCGCAAGAGCGACGTCAGCGGCCTTGCCACCGGCGGCCTGGCCACCCACGCCGTCGATCACGACGAACAGACCTCGCGCCTCGTCGACGTGAAACCGATCCTCGTTGACCTCGCGCTGGAGGCCTGGATCGGTCCCGCCCGCTGCCGTGAACGTCTCGAGCGTGCGCGTGTGTGCCGTCATTTGCGTACGTAGTGTCCGGCGCCGGACCAGCATGCGCCCTCTGGTCCGGCCTTAGCCGGACTGTGGGGCAGATCCCGAGCTCAACTCGAATTGCAAGTAGACCGTGTCGGCGAGGCCGATCCGTGCCCCGTCCGACAGAGGCGTTTCCATTCCGTTCTCTCGCTTACTGCCCTCCACCTCGTCGTAGCCGCGTGGCACATGCCGGCCGTTGAGCGTCGTCCCAAGCGTACTCAGATCGATCACGAAGAATCGTCCTGTCTGGATGTCACATCGAATCCTGGCGTGCTCTCGAGACACGTCCGGCGAGGACGCAATCTTGATGTCGACCGGATAGGTGATGCCGCCTCGACCGATTGTCACCGACTCCTTCACGATGTCGATCGCGTGAGGACCCGCATCATCGTCATATGTGAGTCGCGCCAGGATGCGCGCGCCTGACAACGGAGATGCGGCGTCCTTCGATGTCCGCTGCCGGGTGGTCACGCGCTGACCGAGATGGATTGTCGTGATGCGACGTGTCCGATCTCCCACGCCCAACTCGGGGCTCGCCGGCAAACGCAGCTCGGAGTCGATGAGGATGGCGCCTTCTGCGACCTCCTCATCGGGATCCGGGAGAAATTCGACGTGCCATTCCGCGGCGGCGCGCTCGATTGGCGGCTGCGTCTTGCCCGTAATGCGATCGGCATAGCGCCGAACAACCGACCGCCTGTTCAACGCGTCCAGCTCTTCGGCCAATGCTCGCATCGTCTGTTCCTGCAGAACCGGGATGATGCTTTCCAGGCGCGCGTACTCAGTCGGATGAAGGTAGATCACGTACCGGCTGGGCGCGAGGATGGAGTAGCGCAGAGGCTCGAGGTTACGCCGCATGTTCTCGAGTACGGCCGTGATGAGGTCGCCGGCCGGCCTGTGAGGTGGATCGGAAGATGCGTTGCTTGTGCTCGATGCAAACATCGACATTAGAATTCGGCACAAGGATGACGCAGCGCTGAATGGAAGTCCTAAGGAATCGCGAAGGATTTTCCAAGTCTTGGAGCCAGCCGTGAGAATGCGGTTCGCCCAGTTCGATCTCGATTCCGACACCCGGCAGTTGCTACGGGATGGCGAAGAGGTGCATTTGTCGCCAAAAGCCTTTGCCGTGCTGAGCGTTCTGCTGGCCAAGCGGCCGAACGTCGTGGCCAAGGCTGAACTCTTTGGCGAGATCTGGCCCGACGTCTTCGTCGTCGACGGGAACCTCAACGTCCTCGTCGGCGAAATACGGCGGGCGCTGGACGACGATCCGCAGTCGCCGCGTTTCATCAGAACGGTGCATGGCGTCGGATATGCCTTTTGCGGTCAGGTCACCGGGGCCAACCGCCCGGCAGCCGACGGGGCACCGGCCAAGGGCGCGGGCGCGCGCCGTTTCTGGCTCGCGTGGAAGACCCAGACGTTTGCGTTAGAGGAAGGCGAGAACGTCATTGGTCGTGACCCGCGATGCCAGGTGTGGGTCGATCATGTTGGCGTGTCGCGCCGCCATGCCTGCATTCGCGTTGACGTCGGCGCCGAGCGTTCGGTCCTGACCGACCTGGACAGCACGAACGGTACCTTCGTCGCGGGAAAGCGGGTCGCAGATCCCACACCGCTGACCGATGGAGACACAATCAGGGTGGGACCAGTGACGCTGAGGTTTCGTGAGTGGAGCGCGCAGGCCTCACGCACGAAGCGGATTGGCGGCCGAGGACGTACGGGCGATCGGGGTGCTACTGATGAGGAGGGCGCCTGACCAGTCGATGATTGAGGAGTACTGCATAATGAAGCTCAAGGGGTTGAGCCCATGAGTTTGGTCTTCCGCGCCTTTCTCCTCGTCATCGTCGCGACGTCTCTCGCCGCGTCGGCACAAACCAATCAACTTCGCCTGGTGTCGACGGCCTGGCCGCCGTTCACGAACCAGGCCGGGCAACCGCGGTTCGCGCTCGACCTGGTGGAGGCTGCGTTCGGTCGCATCGGACTCAGCGCCAACACGACGATCGTCGATGCCGCGCAGTTCACATCGTCGCTTCTCGATGGCCCGTTCGACGGCAGCGCGGCCGCATGGAAGGATCCCGATCGCGAGCGTGTGCTGCTCTTCTCGCAACCGTACTTGGAGAATCGACTGATATTGGTCGCACGGCGCGGAGGTGATGTGTCGGCGACATCGCTCGCCGCACTCAAGGGCAAGCGGATTGCCATCGTCGAGGGATATTCGTACGGTGAGGCCGTCGATAACGCAGGACCAACGTTCGTGCGTTCGCGCGGCGAGGAAGACAGCCTCAAACGTCTCCTAGCCAGCGAGGTCGACTACTCGCTGATGGACGACCTGGTCGTTCAGTACATTGTCAGCAACTACGCCACTGAGGCGCGCACACGGCTGCAGGTCGGCACGACTCCGCTGGTGACTCGCGCGCTCTACCTGGCCGTGAGGCGGACACGCCCGGACGCGGAATCGATCATCAACCGCTTCAACTCACAGCTTCGCAGCATGGTTGCGGACCGGACGTACCACCGGCTTCTGCACGTTGACTGGATCCGTGCTGACGTCGACGGTGATGGTCTGGCCGAGAATGTGCCCCAGAGCGACCAGCCGGGCCGGCTCGAGCCGGCGCGTTCGTACGAGCTCTTCTCGAGTCAACAGCCGACCTCGACGTCGCTCAGTACCTCGCAACGCTTTTATTTCGGCGGCACGACGTACAACAGCTGGGCCGCGGTGCCGGATCGGTACAAGGTGGAGGATCCTCTCCACAAGGATCCCAGCCGCTCGGTCGTTCCCATCTTCAAGTTCTCCTGGTAGAAGCGCGCGCAGAGGGAGCGGAGGGCGCGGGGTAAAGCAAAACGCAGGGAGCGCAGAGGAGCAGAGGTGCGCGCGGGCAGCATCGCGGCAGTCAGAACTGATAAGCCAACGAGTAGATAAACCCCGTCATCCCGACGTCCAGCGACGACTGCACGACTTGCCCATTCAGCAAATTGCGTAGGGTGACGTCAGTTCGTGTCACGGTCGCTGCTCGGATCGCAAGCAGAGGTGGTACGCGCGATTCAGTCAGCCCGGCCTACCGTCGGGGAAGAAGGATGACGATCGCGCCGCGAACCTTCCACGAAGGACCGACCTCGGGATGTGCGGTCCATCGATTCTCATCGACCTCCCAGTTGGCGGTGGTCTCGGACTGCAGCGTCAGGGTCAAGGTTCGTGTAGCTTGATAAGAAAGAAACGGCTGCAGAAACATCTGGCTGACGTCTTCACGAGCCTCATTTCCCGAGAAGGACCAGACTTGATTCCATAACGCGCCGACTGTCCATGGCCCTGTTTGCTTCAGTACGACAACCGTCGGTCCGGTGCTCCATTTCTCCGTTCCCAGCGTCGGCATCGTCGTCGACGGCAAGCTGATGACGGGGCCCACTCCCCAGATCAGCGCACCCCGCGACGGCGAGAAGAAGAAGGACGCAAGGACATCGCTCACTCCGAACGCTGGCACACCGCCTTCGAAGAGCGGAGGCTGACCTACGAATGGCACGATCACTCTCGCGATCAGGTTCCAGTCGTCGTTGACCGTGAACGGGAGCACTGGCTGCACGTTGAGAATGAAGCCGTCTGCTCGTTCGGCCCGACGTTCTGCTCCCAGTTGAACTGGAAAGGAACGCTCACAAGCGACGAGATCGGATTCGACAATTGCTTCGCGAGATCCTGCTCGTCGGCCTGGCCCTGGGCAGCCGATTGTTGCGCCATACCTGCGGCGGGCCAACCGAAGACGATCGCGATCAACACCACCATCGCCAGTTGGGTGGGCAAGCGGTTACAGACGAGATTCAAGTTGCTCTCCCAACTTTTTCAATTTGCCCGTTGGTATCAGATCCGCGGCAGAACTGATAAGCGAGCGAATAGATGAACCCGGTCATGCCGACGTCGATCGTGGATCGCAGCACCTGGCCGTTCAGGAGGTTGCGAAGTATGACGTCATCGGCGTTACCGGACTGATGATTGAAGCCGGCAGCGAACTGAAACTTGCCGAGTGAACCGCTGAGACCGAGCGTCCAGGTCACGAGGTCGACGTGGTTGAACACCACGTCTTCTGCGCCCACTGCCGATTGATTGCTGCCTACTCCGGCGTGCACGCGGAGATCCCGATTCGTCATCAGGCGCACATGTCCGCCCGCACTGACATTGACCACGCCGTCCGAGGCAGACGTGAGGCCGGCAAACGGTTGCGAGATCACGGAAGGCGGCCGGTTTGCACCGGCGTCACCGTAGACGAGCACCGGTTGGTCTGTCGCGAGCTGCTGGACCTCGTCGACGAACTGGGCATCGCGGACAACACCATCGTGATGTACAGCACCGATAACGGACCGCACATGAACACGTGGCCCGATGGTGCGATGACTCCGTTCCGGAACGAGAAGAACTCCAACTGGGAAGGGGCCTTCCGCATCCCCTTGCTCGTCCGCTGGACGGGCAAGATTCCGGCAGGCTTCGTGTCAAACGACATCGTGCACCATCACGACTGGTTGCCGACGTTCCTCGCGGCTGCCGGGGAGCCGGATATTGTTGGGAAACTCAAGAAAGGGCATAAGGCCGGCGACAAGACGTTCAAAGTGCGCATCGACGGCTTCAATCTGCTGCCGTACCTGACCACGAAGGGCGAGAAATGCCCCCGCCACGGGTTCATTTACTTCAGCGACGACGGCGATCTCGTGGCGCTGCGATTCGACAATTGGAAAGTGGTCTTCATGGAGCAGCGCGCGACAGGGACGCTGCGTGTCTGGTCGGAGCCGTTCGTTGCTCTGCGGCTGCCGAAGCTCTTCAACCTGCGCACCGATCCGTTCGAGCGAGCGGACATCACGTCAAACACCTACAACGACTGGCAGATGCGTAATGGCATCCTGATACTGTCAGCCTCGCAAATCGTCGCCGAGTTCCTGAAGACGTTCAAGGACTTCCCGCCGCGCCAGAAGGCGGCGAGCTTCACCATCGATCAGGCGATGGAAAAGATGGAGGCCACGGCCAGCGGCGCCCTGCACTAACGGCGTCGCGGCATGAGACGTCGGCCGTACACTCATTGCGATGGCGTCTGCCGTGTGTTGCTGGGTCCGATTCTTCGGGCCCAGCGCCAAAAGTGTCGGATTTTTGTGCTCTCGGCGATTTCATCGCCTCGTTGCATTGTGGGCCGAAAGGAGCTTGCCAAGCAGTGCGAGTATCGTTTCGGCTTCGCAAGGTTTGCGCAAGTAGGCAACACATCCAAGGCGTTCCGCCTGTTCACGGCCGCGGGCATCGTCGAACGCCGTGATGATGATGACGGGAAGCGTGGAGCCTTCGTTTCGCAATCGCCGCTGGAGGTCAAGACCCGACATTCCCCCCAGGTGCACATCCAGCAGCAGTCCGATGGGATCGGATTGCGGAGGAGACGACAGAAACTCCTCTGCGGAAGCATACATGGCGGCATCGAACCCCCCGGCGCGCAGCACTCGAGCGAGTGTCTTCTGGGAGGCGAGGTCGTCCTCGATGACAACGACAAGCGGCGTGGCGGTGCTCACTGTCTCAGCGTCTCTGGGCGAGCGGTGGATTCGGTCTGCGTAAGCATAGGCCCTCCCGTCTGACTGTGCCATAGCACTTTGGTCGCATCTCACCTTTTCGCGGCCGTTAGCACCAAAGGACGATATCGGGCCCCCTCCCTTCTCGCTACAGTCACAGGCGCGCGTCTGCGAGTGACTTTACATGACTCTGAAGAACCTGAGTCTCTTGATCAGCGGCCATGAACAGGAGCGCATCCGTCTCTCGCGGGAGTTGCACGACGATGATGGCCCAACGCGTCGCGTTCCTGTCGGTCGAATTGACCGAGCTTCGTCACCGTCTCGCGGGCTTGCCCGTCGAATTCCTCGAACGCCTCGCAAGGCTTTCGATCGAAACAGCGGAAATCGGTTCGGAACTGAGCCGAATCTCTCACGCCCTTCATCCAGCCAACCTGGAACGACTGGGACTCGAAGCGGCGCTTCGCAACTTCTGCACGGAGCTGGCTGAGACCAAACGACTCACGATTCAAATGGGGATCGATGACTTGCCGAAGGCATTCGGCACGGATGTGGCGCTGTGTCTCTATCGAATCGCACAAGAAGCGCTGCACAACGTCGTCAAGCACAGTCGCGCAACTCACGCCACCGTCTCGTTGACCACCAACAATGGCGAACTCGTGCTCAGCGTGAGCGATAACGGTATCGGCTTCGACCCCGTGTCAGGGCGTGATAAAGGAACACTCGGCCTCCTCAGCCTTCGAGAGCGAGCGCGGCTCGTTGGAGCTCACCTGCAGGTGTCATCGAAGCTGGGCGAAGGCACAGTGGTGGAGGTCCGCGTACCTTTGGACGGCCGTGCGACTCATCAGAGGGTCTAACGATGTGCTTCGCGCAGTGCCAGGAATCCGCAACAGTACGTCGACTCTGGTCGGGTTCGTGTGGAGGCGTTTCAATCTCGCGGTGCCTATCACATCTCGTGGCTCGCTGGTTCAGAGTATCTGGTTCATCACCTCTGTCCGTTACCGATCTCTAGTCGTCGCAGGACTTCGACATTTACGAAAACCGCTCTGTCGTGGTCCGAGAGTTGCTCGATCGCGTTGGCTGATAGCAAGAGAAATGTCTATGCACAACAATGAATCGTCCGCGAGACACGTACTCCTCACGGTCGTCACCACAGCTATCGGTTTCGGGATAGCGTGCGGATCAGCTGAGCCCCGAACCGATGCCGATCGTCTCGCACGCGGACGCGAAATCATCGGGCGAATGAGCGCCAGGTTGGGCGCGACCCAAGCTTTCAGCGTGACGACCACCGAGATCCGCGACGAGGTCAAGCCGAGCGGCGCCACCGAGCAGGTCACGCTCACACGCGACACGACGATACGCCGGCCAGATCGGCTCTACTCGGCGGTCTCCGGCGACCGTCGCAACGAAGTCTGGTACGACGGTGTCGGCGTGACGGTCGCGTTTCACAACGAGAAGATCTTCGGTCAAATCCGCGCACCCGAAACACTCGACAAGACACTCGACGCGATGCATGAGCGATTCGGAGTGTCTGCGCCATTCGCCGACTACGTGTATAGCTCTCCGGCCAAGGCGCTCCTGGCGGAGAGCACGACAGGCGGGTGGGTCGGACGCGAAATGCTCGATGGGCAGCAGACGGATCACCTCGCGTTCAAAGACAAGGGCATCAACTGGGAAGTCTGGATTCCAGTGGCTGGTGATCCGCTACCACACAAAGCCATGGCCGAGTTCGCCGAGAACCCGCGCCTCCGCAAAATGAGCATGACCTTCAAGAATTGGAACCTGGCGCCGCAAATTCCGGGGGATCGGTTCGATCCAACTGTGCCAGCCGACTACGAAGGTGTTGCCATCATTCAACGTGTGCGTGTCCTGAGGAACCTGCCCAAGGACGAGGAAGGCAGCGCCTCGACGGCCGACGATATCAAGAAGTAACGGAAGGAACTGAGCATGCGCATGAAAACAACGGCGGTGGGCGCGCTGTGTTTGATGATCACGGCCTGGGCGGGCCCCAGTGACGCGCAGGTCCGCGGTGCGCGTCGCACCGCGGTCGTACGAGGTGAAGAGGGGAAGGGTGCGGCCGTGGGTCCGCGTGGCGCGGCCGTCAAGACCGAAGAAGGCTACGCAGCAGCTGGACGCCACGGCGCGGTCGTGAAAGGCGACGAAGGTTACGCGGCCGTCGGACGCCGCGGTGCGGTCGTCAAAGGTGAGGACGGATACGCGGCGGCTGGTCCGCGCGGCGCTGTGGTGGCTGGCGAAGAAGGCTATGCCGCCGTCGGCCGGCGCGGCGTGGTCGTCGGTAACCGTTATGAGAGCTACGAGGCGTGGCGCGCCGTTGCCGGCGTTGGCACAGCCATCGCCGTCGGCACCATGCTCGCGAGGCCTCCGCGCGCGGCGGTTACAGTGGCTTATGGAGGTTCGAGCTACTGGTACGAAGGAGGCGCCTACTACACGCGCGTCATCTCGGGCGGCGCGCCGGTTTATCAGGTCGTCGCACCGCCAGCCGGAATCGTCATTACCACGTTGCCCGTCGGCTGCAGGTCGGTTCGAGTCGGAGGAGTTGCATACAGCCAGTGTGGACCGACCTACTACCAGCGCGTGGCAACCGGTTATCGCGTCGTGGTCTTTTGAGCGCGGGTTCGAAAGGCGCCGAGCCGTGCTCGCGAAATGGCTTCCGCCGGTTCTGCTCGTCGTGGTTGCGGCGCTTCAAGTGGGCCTGGCGCAAACCGTCGACCTGACCGCATGGAAGGGTGGCGGGTTTGGCATGTTCTCGACGCTGGATCACGGTGCCTATCGCGGTGTAGACATCGTCGTTGACGCACCAGATCGATCGGAGTCGCTGGAGATTCCGCTGTCACTCGAAACAGCTGCGGCACGAGCGGCGGCGTGTCCGACTGGCGGGCTGCTGCGCGCCCTGGCGGAAGGAATTGCCGCTCGCGAGCAGCGATATCAACGCGTGGTCACGCGAGTAACTGTGACCGCCTGGCGCACCGACTTCGATCGCGGAACACTTCAGGCATCGGAGCGTCCTCTCCGTACGTTCACTTTCGTCGTGCCGTAACGTCACCCACTACCGAGATGCGTGCAGTCCGGTTTCGCGAAGCGCTCACGTGGACCAGTCGGCCGTCCGCGCGTTTCGTTTCCGCAGCTCCTGGCACGGTCGCAAGCGTCCGATCGATGCAGCGGCCGGCCTCCGACGCCGACGCGTACGTCGACGTCGCTCTGCGTCTAACAGCCATCGCGCTCTTGTTGCGGCCCATGGGTCCCTGGTTTGTCCGCCCCATGATTCTCGCGCTGGCGGTAGTCGTGCTCATCGTCCCGCGAGCGCTGCGCCATCCACTCGTGTGGGCGGGCGTCGGTCTATTGATCGCGCTCCGCATTGCCAGCGACTGGCCGTTGGCCGACAACCACATCTATCTCCTCTGCTACTGGTCGCTCGCTGTCGCGCTGGCACTGCGCACCTCTGACGCGTCCAGAACGCTCGCCTTCACGAGTCGATGGCTCGTCGGACTCGCGTTCGCGTTCGCGGTGCTGTGGAAGGCTGTCCTGGCACCAGATTTTCTCGACGGACGTTTCTTCCGAGTCACGCTGCTCACCGACCCACGATTTGACGCCGTCGTTCAGCTCATTGGAGGGCTCTCTCAGGAGCAACTCGACGCAAACCGCGAGGCGCTGGTTCCGCTGCCGCACGGCGCCGAGTTGCTGGACCCACCGGTCGTTCATGAGCCAGCCCGCCTCCGCGCATTGGCGAGCGTTTCAACGTTCGGAATCCTCGCTCTCGAAGCAGCTGTCGCCTTGTCGATGATGGGACCGACAACCAGGATCTCTGCGATATTGCGGCATGCGACGCTGCTGTCGTTCTGCGGGATCACGTACGCCTTCGCGCCGGTCGCAGGATTTGGCTGGCTGTTGATCGTCATGGGTCTTGCACAGCTCGCGCCTCAACAGGTCTGGCTGGGGCGGGCGTACGTCGCCATGTTCCTCGCTGTGCTCTTCTACGGCGAAGTGCATTGGGCGGAGCTGGCACTTGATCTCGTTCGATGAGCGAAAGGGATGGGGGAAGGCGCCTCAAGTGATCGTCGCGCGCTGATCACCCCGCAGGAACGGCAGCATCTCGCGATTGCGATTCAGTGATCGGAAGAGTGAACCAGACAGTCGCTCCGCCACCGGGATTGTTCTCCGCCGCGATGCGCCCCGCGTGGGCCTCGACGATGCTGCGGGCAATCGCGAGCCCCATGCCCATACCGCTGCCTTCGCTTTTCGTCGTGTAGAACGGCTCGAAGATCTGCGAGAGGCGCTCTGCGGGGATGCCGGGACCCGTGTCCGAGACCGCCAGTCGCACGATGCCGTCGCTCTGGGTGGCGCGCACGCGCACGCGCCGGCGCGCCGGCGGGAGGGCGGAGACAGCATCCATGGCGTTCAATAGAAGATTCAGCACCACCTGCTGGAGGTGGACGCGATCGCCCAAGATCGGGCGTATGTCATCGGCCAGCGCGACCTCCATTTCGATCTCGCGTGACCTCGCATCGGGGCGCACGATCGCCATCGTTTCCTGCGCCAGTTCGTTGAGGTCTACCGGGCGCGTCTCCAGTTCGTGCTTTTGGAGCAGCCCGCGCATGCGGCGGATCATCTCGCCGGCCCGCACGTCGTCCTTGCGAATGTCGCTGATGATGTCTGCCATCTCGCCGAGCGCCGGAGGCACGGTGGTCGAAGTCAGCAGCATCTGGGCCACGCCCGCGTTCTGCAGAATCGCGTTGAGCGGCTGGCTCAGTTCGTGTGCCAGCGATGTCGCGAGTTCACCCATGGCCGCCCGACGATCGAGATGCGCCATCGCTGCCAGGTGGCGTCGCGACTGGATCTCAGCCCGCCGGCGCCGCCGGCGTTCGAACACGAGGCCCGCGATGAGGAGCGACTGCAATGCGAGCAACGAAAGCGCACTCACGATGTACCAGCGATACAGTTCCCAAGCGGTTGGCACTTTGAATCTGATGTCCGATCCGGGAGGCAGCAGGGACGGATCAATGTTCCACCGCTGCACCTGGCGCCAGTCGAACATCGGCAGGGGCGGCACTTGCTCGATCGGAATGTCCTGGGCGCGCGCACCATCGAGTACCTTGAGCGCGATCTCCCCAATGCGGGTTCCGATGCCAGGCGCCAGCCGCACCATGCCGCCGACGACGCCGGTGCCGACGAACGAGTCGGTCGAGGCATACACCGGGACTGGCGAGGTCTCAGCCACCATGCGCACGACTTCCAGCGGAAACATCACATTCCCGGGATCCTGCCGCGAGAAGCGGATGAAGTGAATCAGGCTGTTCGCGGGGACGGCCCGGACGGCGGCCAGCAAGGCAGGCACCGACCGTTCCTGGATGAACCTGAGCTCGACGCCCGCCGCGGATTTCGCCAGCGCGGCCTGCACACCCTCGAGATATCCGTCGGTCAGCTCCTGGACCACGACGAACACCCGTTGCGTTGACGGGTGCAGGCTCAGCGCGAGCTCGATGGTCTCGACATCTGCAGCACGCCACGTGGTCCCCGTTACGCCGGCAGCCGCAAGATGCGCGCCGAGCGTGGAACCCGAGGTCGCAACGATCGGCACCCCGGGAAACAACTGATCGCGATACTGCAGAACGAACTGCAGCGCCGGATCGGTGATGGCCAGCACCACGTCGATTCGGCGTCCCTGATATTTCCGCTGAAGGTAGTCACGGAACGCCAGGGTGGATTGTTCGTCAGGAAAGCGGTCGGACTCCAGGTATTCCGCGAAATAGTCGACCGGGGCCTCGTCGCGCGCGTGGAGCACTTGTCGAATCGCAGCATCCACTACCGGATTGCTGGGATAGTCCTCGGAGCTGTAGTGCACGGCAAGCGCCGTGCGGACCGATTGCGGTTGAGCCGACGCAGCCGGAGAGACCCACACCAGCGCAAGCAGCGCGACGGCCGGCATCACGGGCGTGAGCAATCGCAGCGCCATCTCAGAATGAGAGTTTCGCGCCGAGTTGAATCTGCCGCGAGGAGCCCCCCTCGCCCGTCGCAAAACGCGTCCTCGTGATCTTTCCGAACGTCGGGCTGCCGACGATGTTGCCGGGCGGGCCGAAGTTCGGGTGATTGAACAGGTCGAAGATGTCCACGCGAAACTGGACGCCGAGGTCGCGCAGCCTTGCGCTTTTGCTGATCGACAAATCCGTGTTGTGAAAGTCCGGTCCAATCACCACATTACGACCCAGGTTGCCGAAGTGATTAGCGGCCGCGAACGCCGACGTGTCGAACCACTGATCCACCGAGCCGATGATCCGAATCGGTCCGATGACGTCCGGCCGGACGGTGTTCGGCGTGCCAGTGAGCGTGCTGTTGCTCGTGACGATGTTGACGGGATTGCCGCTCTGTGACTGAACGATCACAGCGGCCTGCCAGCCTCGCGTAGCCCAGTGTCCGGTGAAGGGCAATTCGTAGGTCGCGCTGAGAATGAACCGGTGAGGCGCGTCGTAGTCCGACAGCCCATATTGGTTGGGAATGTCGTAGCTATCCTGGACAACGAAGCCGGATGAATTCAGCGAGTTGGTGTCGAGCGACTTCGACCAGGTGTACGACGCGTCGAACAGCAGGCCGCGCGAGAGCCGTTTGGTGGCCGAAAGCCAGAGTGCATGGTAGCTCGAGAAGCCGGTGCTCTCGACCTGCGTGATGTTGCCCAGCGGCACGCCCGGGAGAATGGGGCTGGAGAGTGACAGCGCCGCGTATGGGCGGACGCCGTTCACCGGCTGGTTCAGGTTACGCGAGATCCGCAGGTCCTTGCCACTGGAGCCGAAGTATCCGACCATCGCGGCGAAGTTGCGCGCGATCTGCTGCTGCACGTTCACGTTCCACGATCGCAGCGACGCGTTGCGGAACCCGTGATCGATCGTCGCTGGCGCGAGACCGCCGGCCTGCGTCCTCTCGATCGCACTGTCCAGCGAGATCGACCCGGCGGCGGCGAGCGGCGTGGCAAACGGCGGGTTGGCCGCCGTGTCTCTGACCGCCGTCGTGCTCGGCTCGTCAACGGAAGATCCATAGGCGGCGCGCACCACCGTTCGTCCGTCGGACGCGGGTGTCCAGGCGATGCCGAGGCGAGGCTCGAAGTTCCGGTTGTTCTGGCGATGGATCTCCTCGAGGTCGACGCCGACGCGCAGCAGCGACGCAGTCCCGGGATCGAAGACCACGAACTGGTTGTTCCGCTCCGTCGGCGTCACGTGCCACTCGTAGCGCAGCCCGAGATCGAGGGTGAGCGTGGACCCGATGGCGATCCGATCCTGACCAAAAAATGCCACCGCGCGCTGGTCGATGTGGTTCCTTCTCTCGCCGAGCGTGATGCTGAACGCGTTGGCGGTTCCGGCGAGGAACGCCGCCACGCTCGGGAAGTTGACCGACCCGGTACCTTCCGAGAAGTTCTCGTTGTCGAAGTGCCGGTACTCGCCGCCGACTTTCAGAGAGTGCCGGCCGCGCCGCCCGCTGACCGTGTCGGTGAACAGGTTGAACCCGTCACGACGTCCTTGCGGGAATTGGAATGGCCCCCCGAAGCTGAGGCCGCCGGCCACCGTCATCTGCGGCAACCCGATGGGACGGACGACACCGTTCCGGATCCCGAAGTCTGCGGGATTGAGCGGCGCGACGTTCACGGTGTTCCCCTCCAGATCGCTACGACTGAATCGTGCTTCGTTCACGAGCGCCGATCCGACGACGTGGCTGTGCTCGACGGTCAGCAGGCTTCGCGGCAGACGGTTCAGATGGCCGAACCCGGGGACCGTCGTGCCCCGAGACGCTGGCTCGGTCGACAGAGTCCGTTGCCATCCGAAGTACCCATGCAACTGATTGCCGTGGCCGAGGTTCTGCCGGAGGTCGATCGTCCAGCGATCCATGTCGACAGCGGCGTCGGCCGCACCGACGAATCGCGGCGTGCCGTCCGCATCGACGTAGTTGGCACGCGGGATCAGGTCGATCAGCCGCCGTATCACCGCGTCGGCCGCTGCTGCACGCTCTTCGTCGCTGAGCACCAGGCTGTTCATGTCGAGACCCTGCCGCTGCCTGAGAACGTCGTAGGTCGCGAAGAAGTGGGTCTTTCCACGAATGAGAGGACCACCCGCGGCTACCTCGAAATTGTACCGCTCGAAGGGGTGCGGCTCCGGCGACGTGAACTCGAAGAAGTTGCGTGCGTCGAGTGCCTCGTTCCGCAGGAACCCGAGCACGTCGCCGTGTACGTCGTCGCTACCCGATCGCGTGACAATGTTGACGATCGCCCCGGACACGTGTCCGTACTCGGCGCTGAACACCGAGTTGTCGATCTTGAATTCGCGAACGCTCGCCACGGGCGGTTCGAACAGGAGCGCGCCGAACGTCAGGTTGTTTGCCGTCACGCCGTTGATGAGGAAGCCGACGGCCTCCTCGCGATTGCCGGCCGTGTTGATCGCGTACGCGCCCGATCCGCGCACGGGCATCGCCGAGAAGCCGGTCTGCGACGGCGCCACCGACCCGGGCCCGAGCAACCCGAGATCCATGAAGTGACGGCCGTTCAGAGGAATCTCCTGAACGGTTCGTTGCGAGATGACGTGACCAACGATCGATGTGACGCGATCCACGAGCGGGATCTCCGCTTGGACCAAGACCGTTTCACTCCGATCACCAAGATCGAGTGGGAAGTCGTGTAACAGCGCGCGACCGACTTCGACGACCAATTCCTCGATGAGTTCCTGACGAAAGCCGCCCGCTGAGGCACTGACTTGGTAAGACCCGGGAGGAATCGCGTCGATGTAATAGCGGCCCTCGGCGTCGGTGGTGACCGAGCGGTCAAAACCGATTTCGTCACTGCGCACGCGGATTGTCGCGCCGGCGATGACGGCGCCGGACGAATCGAACACCCGCCCCTGGAGGGTCGCATTCGACTGGCCGTCGAGCGACGCGGAGAAGGTCAGCTGGAGCAAGAGCACTAACACACCGACGAAACGTTCTGCCGCTCGCACAGCCCCGCCATTATGCGGCGGAGAACGACCGCTGTCTCACCGCCTCGTGTAACACGTGTAACGAGTCGTTTTCACTGCGCAACTGTGGCGTGTTCTTGGTGGACAGCGACCTCATCCCATGCCCATACCGCTGCCTTCGCTCTTCGTCGTGTAGAACGGCTCGAACATCTGCGATAACCGGGCCGCGGGAATGCCCGGGCTAGCGTCCGAAACAGCTAGTCGCACGATGCCATCGTTCTACGTGATGGGCACGCGTACCCGTCGACGCTCCGCGGCCAATGAGGCGACGGCGTCCATGGCATTCATGCTTGTCACTTTTCCTGGTCGTGTCCCGCGGCATGTCGTGGCTGGGGTTCGCCAGATTCCGTTACACATCAACCACGCACCCGATAATGCGCCGAAAACAGCGGCGACTTCCTGAGTGCGCCGAATCGGCGTGGGCACGCACGGTGCACCTGCAGCGCCACATGGGTGCAGCTGAAGCGATCGCACTCAGTGCGGTCGTCGTACATGTAATCGAGGACGATGAGTCGAGCCGGCTGGCGTCGTCCCGGCTCCTCCGGAATGCCGGCTATACGGTGCGTGTGTACTCGACCGGCGCCGAGTTTCTCGCCAATCCACCCGCAGAAGGCGGCTGCATCGTGCTCGATCTGCATCTGCCCGGGCCAAGCGGCCTCGACCTGCAGGAACGGCTGCTGACGACGGCGAACCCGTTGCCGATTGTGTTCCTGACCGGCCACGGCGACGTGCCCAAGAGCGTTCGCGCAATGAAGGCAGGTGCCATCGACTTCCTGACAAAGCCCGTCGACGCGCCGGTGCTTCTCGATGCGGTCGCGCGCGCGATCGTGCGAGACATGGAGAACCGCGCCGTTCGAACGCGGCAGCACGACGTGCTCAGCCGGTACAACCGGCTCACTCCCCGTGAGCGCGAGGTTTTCGCTCACCTGATTAGCGGTCAGCTGAACAAACAGGTTGGCTACGACCTTGGTATTTCAGAGCGCACGATCAAGATTCATCGCCGCCAGGTGCTCGAGAAAATGGAAGCCGATTCGATCGCCGACCTCGTGCGGATGGCGTCCGACCTGGGGGTTACCCCTGCCGGAAAGGTGCGTTAGCACCAAGGGGCGATAGTCGTTTGCATTCCGTCGTGGCTATAGTCGCTCGCAATGGAAGAACTCCTCATCCAGTTCGCGCAGGGCGCAAGAATGCTCTCGGAGGCGGCCGCTGTGATCGTCGTCACGTTTGGCTCACTCGAGGCGTTTCTCAAGCTGCTGTGGATCGGAGTAACGCCCAAAGCCACACACGGCGTTCGCAAGGAAGTCTGGCGGCGGTTCGGCACGTGGCTGCTGCTCGGGCTCGAGTTCGAACTTGCCGCCGACATCATCGCAAGCGTCGTGTCGCCGACCTGGCAGGACATCGGCGAACTTGGAGCGATCGCAGTCATCCGCACGTTCCTGAACTATTTCCTGGAACGGGATCTCGAGAATGCGGAGAAAGCCCAGGAGCTGTCAGCGCCAAGGGTTGCTTCGGAAGCCCCGCGAAGCGAGAGAACTGTCGCGGCACGGTGACGCAGTGCCAGGTGAAGGGACCGCACGATGGACGCTCTCGTGACTCGCGTAGTCGCCGACCTGATCGGGCGAGTGACCGGCCCTTTGAGCTTCCGCCTGTTTCTTCAGCCCGCGATGGCCATGTTCTTTGCCTGTCGCGACGGCTTCGCGGACGCACGAGAGGGGCGGCCGCCGCATTTCTGGCGCATGGTCACCGGCCACCAGAGGCGCGAAGGCGCCGCGCAAGGGAAACCGTGAGGGCCGTGATGAAAGTGTTCATCATGGCCGTGGTCGTGGACTGCGTGTACCAGTGGCTGGTCTTCAGATGGGTTTATCCCTTCGAAGCGATGGTGACGGCGGTCATTCTCGCCATCATCCCGTACGTGGCCTTGCGTGGAATCGCGAATCGCCTAGCCCGACTGTGGCTCCAACCTGGGAGCGAGGCCTCCCGATGACCGCGAGCACTGCCGCTCTGCCGGACGCCACTCGCCTTGCGATCGAACGCACGCGGCTGGCGTACGAGCGTACGCTGATGGCGTGGACACGAACGGCGACGTCACTCATTTCGTTCGGCTTCACTATCTACAAGTTCTTTCAATATCTGCGTGAAGACCAGCCCGTCGCGGACGCCAGCGTATTGGGTCCGCGAGGTTTCGCGCTGCTGATGATCGGCATCGGTTTGGCGGCGCTCGTTTTTGCAACCATCGAACATCGGCGAAGTATGCAAGGACTCAGGGCAACCTACGGCCCCGCGCCGTACTCGCTTGCTGCGATTGTTGCTGGCTTGATCGCCCTTCTTGGCGTCGCCGGCTTACTCGCCGTCATGTTGCGCTTGTGATCAGGGCGCCGTGTCGGCGGCCAAGTCTGAAGGTCCACAGGTCGGGCTGCAAGGAATCAATCAGGAGGCATCGATGGCGAACGAGAAGAAGCCGAACATTCTGGTCATGTGGGGTGACGATATCGGACAGTCGAACCTCAGTTGCTACACCAAGGGCATGATGGGCTACAAGACCCCAAACATCGACCGCATCGCGAACGAAGGCATGATTTTCACCGACTCGTACGCGGAGCAGAGCTGCACCGCGGGCCGCGCGTCGTTCATCACCGGGCAGTGCGGCCTCCGCACTGGTTGCACCAAGGTCGGTCTTCCCGGCGCGGACCTCGGCCTCAAGGCCGAGGACATCACCATTGCCGAGGCGCTCAAGGGGCTCGGCTATCGCACCGGCCAGTTCGGCAAGAACCACCTCGGTGACCGCGACGAGCATCTGCCCACGATGCACGGGTTCGACGAGTTCTTCGGCAACCTGTATCACCTGAACGCCGAGGAGGAACCCGAGCAAGAGGACTATCCGAACGCGAAGGACTTCCCCGAGTTCAGGAAGAAGTACGGGCCGCGCGGCGTGCTGCACTGCTATGCCGACGGCAAGGGCGGGCAGAAGATCGAGAACACCGGCCCGCTCACCAAGAAGCGTATGGAGACGTGCGACGAGGAGTTCCTCGCCGCCGCCAAGAAGTTCATCAAGGCCGCCCACGACGCTGGCGAGCCGTTCTTCGTGTGGTTCAACACCTCCCACATGCACGCGTTTACGCACGCGAAGCCGGAGAGCAGGGGTCAGGCCGGCCGGTGGCAGTCCGAGTACCACGACGTGATGGTCGACCACGACAAGAACATCGGTCAGATGCTCGATTTCCTAGACGAGCTGGGCATCGCCGACAACACATTCGTCCAGTACAGCACCGACAACGGGCCGCACATGAACACGTGGCCCGATGCCGGCACCACCCCATTCCGGAACGAGAAGAACTCGAGCTGGGAAGGTGCGTATCGTGTGCCGTGCATGGTCCGCTTCCCCGGCCGGATTGCCGCCGGATCGGTGTCGAACGGGATCATCAGCCACCAGGACTGGTTCCCGACCCTCCTGGCGGTGGCCGGTGAGCCTGACATCGCTGAAAAGCTCAAGAAGGGGCACAAGGTCGGCACCAAGACCTTCAGGGTGCATCTCGACGGCTACAACCTGCTCCCGCACCTGACCGGCAAGGAGGCAGAGAGCCCACGCAAGATGTTCATCTACTTCACCGACGACGGCGACGTCGCCGCGCTGCGCTACGACAACTGGAAGATGCTGTTCATGGAGCAGCGCGTGACGGGCACGCTGAAAATCTGGCAGGAACCGTTCGTAACATTGCGCTGCCCGTACATCTTCAATCTGCGGACGGACCCGTACGAGCATGCGCAGATTACGTCGAACACCTATTACGACTGGATGTTCCGGCGCATCTACATGCTGGTTCCCGCGCAGGCCCTCGTCGGCGAGTTCCTCGCAACCTTCAAGGAGTTCCCGCCGCGACAGAAGTCGGCGAGCTTCAGCCTCGACCAGGTGGTCGACAAGATGACAGAGGCGTCGCAGGGTGCCTAAGATGAAGCTGCCGACATTACAACCCGGCTCCGAGATGACGGCCTCGCCCCGACCACCGGGCGAGGCACCGTTTCCCGACATGGTCTGGATTCCGGGCGGCACGTTCCGTATGGGTTCGGACAAGCACTACCCCGAAGAACGGCCCGTGCATCGCGTTACTGTCGACGGGTTCTGGATGGATCGTTTTCCGGTAACCAACGAGCGGTTCGCACTGTTCGTCGACGCCACCGATCACCGCACGTTTGCGGAGATCCCGCCTGATCCGGCGCAGTATCCCGGCGCGCTACCGGAGATGCTCTACGCCGGGTCGCTCCTGTTCGTCCAGCCTTCGGGACCGGTCGATCGACGCGATTTTTCCAACTGGTGGCAATTCTCACGTGGTGCGGATTGGCGGCACCCCCAGGGGCCCGACAGTTCGCTCGACAGTCTCGTACAGCATCCCGTCGTGCACGTGACGTTCGGCGACGCAGAGGCGTTCTCCCGCTGGGAAGGCAAGGAGTTACCGACCGAAGCCGAATGGGAGTTCGCCGCCAGGGGCGGACTCGACGGAGCGGCGTATGCGTGGGGCGACGAGTTCCTGCCAGGCGATCGCCATCAGGCGAACACATGGCAGGGAGAGTTTCCCTGGCAGCATCAGTGTCGAGACGGATACGAACGGACTTCACCAGTGGAAGCGTTCCCGGCGAATGGGTACGGCCTTCACGACATGATCGGCAACGTCTGGGAATGGACCACCGACTGGTACGCGCCGAAACACCCGGCGGAAGTCGTCAAGGCGTGCTGCATTCCCCTCAACCCTCGCGGCCCGCGCGCGGAGGAGAGTTTCGATTCAAGTCAACCAGCGATCAAGATCCCGCGCAAGGTGCTGAAAGGAGGATCTCACCTCTGCGCGCCGAATTACTGCCGGCGGTACAGGCCCGCCGCACGCTTCCCGGAGCCAATTGACACATCCACCTGTCATGTCGGCTTCCGTTGCATCGTCAGGCCGGCGAACACGCAGGACTGAGCAACCTTAGAAAGATCTGGTGCCCGGAGTGAAGTGACTACGGCCCGGGCTGCGGAGGATTGCGCTGTTTGGTGTGGTCGGACAACTCCGACATCAGATAGCTCGTGACCGACCCATTCGGCCATTCACGGATGACGAGCAGTGCGTCGTGTTCTTCGACGTAGACGAGGGGCCATTCACGAGTCGGCGTCTGTCGTTGAAGCGCGACCATCTCACGAATGACTTTCAACTGCTGCCGGAGATCCGGGTCGAAACCAGACCACATCTGCGTCCCCACACCACTGAGTAGCCGAGTGCACATACCGCGCCATCAAGTTAGTGAGTGCTATTGAGACATATCGAGCGCTGAACACCCATGCTTTAGACCCCATGGGCGTTGTTGGCTCCTCTATTGGGGAAGATAGACGTAGTTATTCGAAGCCGACCAGCCTCAAGAAGAACCGCTTCGCCAGTTCGGCGATGGGATATTGGAACAACACCAGGGGCGTGAGCGGCACGACTGCGGCAATCGTCACCATCGTCAGTAATCGCGGACCGATGGTGATCCACCGCATCGCCTTCACAACATTGAAGGCATTGGCCAGGTCCGCTAGCGACTGCACGTCCGGCGTCCCCAGTAACGGCTCATTCACAGGAATGCTGTCACCGGTCCATTTCGCCTCGAACTCGGTCACGTACTGCGCCGCCAGGTCACGGTAGAGCCCCACACCCCTTGTGCGAGCGGCCCACAGCTTGTCGGTGAATACGAGCAGTGGGCCGAGGAAGAGAACGGCATCCAAGAGCAGCAGCCCGGCGAGCGTGGGGTACACCGCTGTGACCGCCAGCGTCCCCGTCGAAATGGATTCCGCGAGCGAGGCGCATTCGAGGACTGAAAGCGCGACAACCAGCGGAGTGAACCTCTCGTGCACGCCCTCGAGCGCGCTCAGACCTCCGGCGTGATCGGGGTGGCCCGCAATGAGATGAAGGTTGAGCCGCGAGACGCGCCAGAGGAAGAGGCCCCAGAGCGCCAGCTTCCAGGCCCAGCGGAACAGCAGGAATTGGAACAAGGTGAGGCCTCCGTGGAGGTAGACGAGAAACGCCAGCGCGGTCCGTGCCGGATCGGAGCCGGCGGTCACACCGTAGGTCTGCAACCTCACTCCGGTGACTTCCAGCCCGATGGCCACCAGCAGGCAGATGGCCTCGGGCCACCACCAATTCGTCCATCGACGGGTGCGTGACACTTCGGCGTCCAGCGCCGAGCGCTCGCCGGGCGGCACGACCCCGGTTCGCGTGATGGTGCCCACGAACGCGGCCATGCGGGGAGCCACCCACGATTCACCGATGAAGAACAGCGGAATGACCAACAGCAGTCGCGCGTTCCCCCCCACCAGGGAGAGGGAGAACATACGGTCGGTGAGTCCTTCCATCAGCGCCAAGGCCAGGATCAGCAACCACAGGCCCCAGCCAAGAGCGAGGCCCAGCAAGACGGTATTCGTCTCGCCTCGCACCAAACCGAGCCTTCGGCCCAGTCGGTGAAGAGGACCGCCGAGCAAGGAAAAGGGCCCGGGCGTTTCAGGCGCGGCCATCGTCTCTTCGTTTGGTCACGGAGCAGGATGGAACGAGAGCTATGAGCGGGTCAACCAGCCCTAGTAGGAGAACTTGTGTGTTGTCCGTGCGCCACCGTAGCACCAAAGGCAATACCACGGCATGCCGCCCGATCAAGCGCGACGGGTTGAATCGCCGAGCTGATGCGCTGGCCGCCTCAAGATGCCCGAGCTTGAAAGTGGAGTAGCACCAAAGGCCCATAGTGACGCCACTTCCCTCCTCGTTATAGTCGCTGGCAGCACTGTCTTACGCCGGGACGATCGTTGAAGCGGACTCCCTCCTCGGTGACGTCGTCCACAAAAGATCGGCACGCCTGGAAAACGTCTGGGACGAGTGAAAGGGAGCGACGCGATGACACTAACGAATCTGAAGCACGCGGTTACCGTGACTGTTTTGATCCTGCTCGGGGCGACTTCAACCGCAAATGCCCAGTCGAATGCGCCCGATCGTCCGTGGACTGCGGAGTTCGCGATCGGATGGGACAACGGGATCACCGGCAACATCAACTCGAGCGGAATCGGAAGCATTAATAATCAGGTCGTGGTCATCACGAGGAATTCGTACAACGATGTGTACGGCGCCGGTCTGCATCTTCGCTTCGGTGGCGGCTATCTCTTCAAGCCGGACACCGAGGCACGTGTGACATTCACGTTTCAGTCGCTCGACGCGGATTACGTGGTACCAATGGGCGACTACGGAGCATCGAACCTGTATGGCCAATACAGCGACTATCAGACATTCGGTATCGACTTTGGCCTTCGGCGTTACGCCGATATCAGACCGAAGGTACGCGCATACGGTGAAGGGACGATTGGGTTGGGGTTCGTCGACAAGACGGACGTGACGCTGGTGGCGCCAGGAGCCAATCTCGTGGGCCAGGCCACTGATTTTTACGACCAGACAACCGCATTCACGTTCGGTGTGAACGTTGGACTGCTTGTGCAGAGCAACGAGCGAATGGGCTTCTTCGGGCAGCTGGGCGTTCGCCGCACGAGCGGACTGGCCGAGGTCGATGATCTCGTCGGGACCGGTCTGGACACGATCAACGACAAGAGCCAGCGCTGGACGCTGCCCTTCATCGGCGGTGTGCAGTTTCGATTCTAAGGAACGGATCCTCGTTCGACACCAACGAGCGACCAGCCTCCCGACCCGCGGCGGAAAAAGAAGGTCGATGGCGTCGCCCATCCAGGTTGCTGCGAGTGCGTGGCGGTTACGCTGACGCCGATAAAGTCGCCCGTCAGCCCTTCTGGAGCGCGGGCCGATCCGCTCGACACCGTCATCGCTTCCCCGACGGGTGTTCGCTGATCGGTCGCGTTATCGAA
>Ga0075418_10000405_pt1 | contig 44837 bp, 31 predicted proteins | sample SoiMetdeltSBSDD2_FD_81776 | JGI IMG/M metagenome (GOLD analysis project Ga0075418, IMG submission 81776) | Bulk soil microbial communities from a Populus tree surrounding site in Tennessee, USA - Soil MetaG P. deltoides SBSDD2 | ecosystem: Environmental > Terrestrial > Soil > Tree plantation...
ATCTGGGCACCCGTCGGCCGCACTTCGACCGACCAGCCACCCGACAGTTGACGCCGCGGCCGCACGCGCACCGCAACCTCGGTGAGGCCCGTGGGGGAGAACTTGTCGTAGAGCGCGCCCTCGTCGTGGAGCAGCACGCGCAGCGCTTCGCGCAGATGCGTGTTGAACGAGACTCCCTCGGCCTCGATGTCCAACGTCGTGTCGTTGCCCGACGACTCTTCGGTGTCGATGCGCCCGTTCATCCTCACGCTGCCGCCGCCGGCGTCCGGGTCGATCGAGGCCTGCACGTCCTCGAGCAACACGACGTTGTCGCGCAAGCGCACGCGACCTTGCGCAGCCACGAGCGGCAGCGGGAACGAAACGCGGTCTTCGGCCACGCCGAAGCCGTGGTAGGACATCGCGACGTCCCGCAGCACGAGGTCCAGTTCGGCGACGCCCGAGTCCTGCGGGTCGGAGAGGAACAGGTCGAGATCCGCGTGGCCGGCCGTCGGCCGCAGTGCGGCGAGCACCTCGCGACCGACCGCGAACGTGCGCAAGGCGGCGCGCACGTCGTCGTCGAGCGAGATGTCGTTGCCCTTCGCGCGGATCTCGAAGTGCGGCGTCCCGAACAGCTGCCGGGCTTCCGCCTGGATCTCGAGCTTGCCGCTCGTGGTCTCCTGGCGGAAGTGGGCGCGCGCGGAGCCGCCTGCTCTCGTGGTCAGGTGGCCCGTGACGCTGGCCTGCTTCACGAGTCCTGGCAGGTCGGGCACCGCCACGCGCACGCGGTCGAGTTCGCACGCGACGTCGACCGAAGGTTTGCCAGCATCGGCGTCCCCGTCAGCTTCCGCGCGCGGTGGCAGCGAGATCAACACCGTCATTTCCTGCAGATGTGCCGCGGCGTCGAACGTCGCGGGTTCGAAGCCCGTCAGTTGGCGGACCCGGTTCAGCTGGGCTCGGTCGTAGTCGATGTCGCCGATGCGCAGCATCAGACGCACCGCGCGCGTGCCGAGGTCGATCGTGCCGGTCACGTGCACGGTCGTGGCGAGATCTCGCAGCGTCGCCGTGCCGAGCACTTCGGCGCATGCTGGCGCCCCCTCGATCGGTCTCGCTTCGAGCTCGAGGTCGAGCAGTTCGATCGCAGGCACCCCGGGCCGCATCGTGAATCGGGCCCGGCCGCGGTGCACCTCGACGTGAGGCGGGTCCGGCGGCGACGCCGAATCGCCGGGCTGTCTCGCGGCTTCGGTGAGCAGCATCTCGAGCGTGGGCAGATCCGGCCCGAGGTCGATCTCGAGGCCCTCGGCGACGACGCCGCGCACCGCCAGCAGCGGGCCCAGCGGATTGCCGGCGACATCGACATGCAGGTGCTCGACTGCGACCAGGGCCTTGCCGGGCCGTGTTGGATCGTCGATGCGCAGCCCGCTTGCCGACAGCCGGCCTGCAGCGAGATCGATGCTCGTCGTGTCGAGCCTGGACGGCGTCGCGAGCAGTCGCCGCAGCTCGTTGCGCAACATCCGCGTGGCCGCGTCGGAATGCTGCAAGTAGCCCCAGGTCGATGCGCCGAGCGCAACGACGAAGATGAGCGAGAACAGCAGGATACGGCGCCAGCTCATGGAAGGGGAGCATCCTCACTCTAGCTGGCGAGTCGCATCGAACCACTGCCGAACACGAGGTGCGAGCGGCTTCTCGATACTGCACGCTGTCCCCGGCCCCGATGCAACACGGGTGCGCCACGGGCGGCCAGCGCCGCGCAGCAGCCCGCGGGAAACGCCGAGAACGGCCTCCTGCGGCCAGTTTCGTCGCGAGTTTCTCATTGACAGCGGAACCGTCCTCGCCACACTTCGCGCGAGTTCGCGGGCGTCGTGGCACTTTCGCTGCAGTCCGGCGGACAAGTTCACCGAACAGAGAAACCATGGCTGCCAAGAAGAACACCAAGAGGACCGCGACCGGCGACCTCATCATCTCGAAGTCCCGAACGAAGGCAGCGTGCAAGAAGTCGAACGTCTCGTCCGACTTCTACGGCGCGCTCGACAGTGCCGTCCGCGGCATGATCGCCGGCGCCGAAAGGCGCGCCGAGGCGAACGGCCGCAAGACGGTCAGGCCGCAGGATCTGTAGTCCTGCCTCGCCGTCGGCTCCGCGCGGAGCCAACCATCACGGTACGACGGTACTGCTGCGACCTGGGTCCCCTTGGTCAAGGGAACCCAGGTCGTTCTCTTTCTTGCGCGGTTCCGAGTTCGTCGGCTCGCTGTCGTCATCGAAATCGGGAGCGGTGCCGAGTTCTGCGAATGCCTCGCGTTCGAGCGCGATGAGCCGCGTGCGCAGCTTCGCCGCGAGCGCCTCGAGCTCGCTGTCGCTGGCGGCCGCAGCGATCGGCTGTGGATCGCCGTAGTTCACGACGAGCCGCGCGAACGGTTTCGGGATCGTGAAGCGGTCCCAGCTGCGCAGTCGCCACGCGCGGTCGCACGCGAAGCCGACGGGCAGGATCGGTGCGCCGGTCTTGCGCGCGAGCCAGTGCAGCCCGACGTTCATCGAGTGGCGTGGACCGCGCGGCCCGTCGGGCGTCACGACGAGCTGCCGGCCCTCTTGCAGCGTGCCTGTCATCTCGCGCAGCGCGCGCGCGCCGCCGCGGCTCAGCGAGCCGCGGATCGGGACGTAGCCGAACAGGCGCAGCGCGCGAGTCGCGAGGTTGCCGTCGTCGCTCGGCGACACGAGCACGCCGATGCTGCGACCGCGGTGCATCCGCATCGGCAACCCCGTGAGCATGCGGCCGTGCCACATCGCGACGAGCCACGGCTGATCGCTCGTGAGCAACTGCCACCCGGGCCCGCCGCGGCGCTGCACCCGCCACGTCAAGGCGAGGAGCCGCAGCAGCGCCGGCGCGAGCAGTCCGAGCAGCCAGTTGCCGACCCGGCGCCGGCACCGTCGCCACCGGGCCAGGGTCTCGGTGTTGCGACCGGCCGCCGTGCGCAGCGCAGCGCGGCGCGCGATCTCCTGGCGGCGGGCCTGCCGCAGACCGCGGGCATCCATGCCGCCAGCATGACGCGAAGAAGGATCGTACGCACGCGGGGTCGTGGGGTGCACTCGTGGTTTCTGATACAAAACCCGGCGCATGCCATCCGGTGTTCCCCCTGGCCCCGAAGCCGTGTCTGCCCAGCTCGCGGCCGTCGACGCTGCGATCGCGGAGCTGCAGGCTCTGCCCGGCGCCCTGATGCCGATCCTGCAGCGATCGGCGAAAGACCTGGCCGTGCTGCCGGCGGCGGTCGGGCGCATCGCGAGCGCGCCACGGCGGCCTCGCAGGTCTGCAGAAGGCGCTCGCAATGGCGCCGGCCGACATCGTCGCCACAGCTGGTGTTGGGACATCGGGGCGGCACGAAGGGCACGGTGTTCTCCTTGCCGCGATCGACTGCGATCCCGGCAAGGCATCAGTGCCACGATCTGGCCGGCGGTTTACAGCCGAGCTCGGCCAGTCCACTCAAACCAACAGTTCTGGTGCGAGTCGATCTGGGGCCGCGGCGACCCGGCAATCGCGGCAATCGCGGCGGGGTGGTTGCCAGCAGGGCGCGGCGATATTTAAGCTGCCAGGATCCGAGGCCTTCCGCCAGCGCGGACCGCTGCCGAACCGTGAAGAAAGACGCCGTGATCCCCCGACCCGCTGGCCGCCGCGGTGGCCCGACGCTGGCCGCGGCCGACGCCGCGAAGCTGCAGCCGATCCTCGACCGCTGGGCCGGCGTGCCCGGCAGCCTGCTGCCGATCCTGCACGACGTGCAAGCGGCGTTCGGGTTCGTGCCGCCGGGCGCCGTCGGTCCGATCGCGGCGGCACTGAACCGGTCGCGCGCCGAGGTGCACGGCGTGATCTCCTTCTACCACGACTTCCGCCAGGCACCGCGCGGGCGTCACCTGCTGAAACTCTGCCAGGCCGAGAGTTGCCAGGCCTGCGGCAGCCGCGAGTTGACCGCGAACGTGGAACGGGCGCTGGGTTGCAGGCTCGGCGAAACCTCCGCCGACGGCGCGGTGACGCTGGAGCCGGTCTACTGCCTCGGCAACTGCGCGGTGTCGCCGGCGGCGATGCTCGACGGCGAACTGCTCGGTCGCGTCACCGCCACCAAGGTCCATCGCCTGCTGCAGCAGGCGCGGAGCGCGCGATGACGATCAAGGTCTGCGTGCCGCGCGACGCCACCGCGCTGAGTCTCGGCGCCGACGCCACAGCACGGGCGATCGCCGCCGAATGCCAGCGCCTGCGGCAGCCGGTCCAGGTCGTGCGCACCAGCAGCCGCGGCCTGTTCTGGCTCGAACCGTTCGTCGAAGTCGAGACGCCGCAGGGCCGCGTCGGCTACGGCCCGGTCGAGGCCGAGGACGTGCCGGGTCTGTTCGCCGCCGGCTTCCTGCAAGGCAGCGCGCACCAACTCGCGCAGGGCAATGTCGACGCGATCCCGTTCCTCGCCCGCCAGGAGCGGCTGTGCTTCGCGCGCGCCGGGCTCACCGACCCGCTGTCGCTCGCCGAATACGAAGCGCACCGCGGCCTGCGCGGCCTGCGCAACGCGCTGGGCATGTCGCCGGCCGCGGTCGTCGAGGAGGTCGTCGACTCGGGCCTGCGCGGGCGCGGCGGCGCCGGCTTCCCGACCGGCATCAAGTGGCGCACCGTCGCGGGTGCCCTGGGCACGCCGAAGTACGTCGTCGTCAACGCCGACGAAGGCGACTCGGGCACCTACAGCGACCGCATGGTGATGGAGGGCGATCCGTTCGTGCTGCTCGAGGGCATGGCGATCGCCGGCTACGCCACCGGGGCTTCCTACGGCTACGTCTACCTGCGTTCGGAGTATCCGCACGCCGCCAGGGTGCTGAACCAGGCGATCGCGACGCTGCGGGCGGCCGACTGGTACGGCGCGAGCATCCAGGGCTCGGGCTTCGCGTTCGACGCCGAGGTCCGCATCGGGGCCGGCGCCTACATCTGCGGCGAGGAGACCGCGCTGCTCGAGTCGCTCGAGGGCAAGCGCGGCATGATCCGCTACAAGCCGCCGCTGCCGGCGATCAAGGGCCTGTTCGGCCAGCCGACCGTGGTCAACAACGTGGTGTCGCTGGCGTCGGTGCCGATCATCCTCGACCGGGGTGGCAAGTACTACGCCGACTTCGGCATGGGCCGATCGCGCGGCACGCTGCCGATCCAGCTCGCGGGGAACGTCAAGCGCGCGGGCCTAGTCGAGAAGGCGTTCGGGGTCACGCTGCGCGAACTGATCGAGGACTATGGCGGCGGCACGCGCAGCGGCCGGCCGGTGCGTGCGGTGCAGGTCGGCGGCCCGCTCGGCGCCTACTTCGACCAGTCGCTGCTCGACCTGCCGCTCGACTACGAGGCGCTGGCGGCGAAGAAGGGCATGGTCGGCCACGGCGGCATCGTGGTGTTCGACGACACCGTCGACATGGCCGAGCAGGCGCGCTACGCGATGGAGTTCTGCGCCGTCGAGTCGTGCGGCAAGTGCACGCCGTGCCGGATCGGAAGCACGCGCGGCAGGGAGCTGATCGAGAAGATCGTGCGCGGCGAGAACGTCGCCCGGAACCACCGCCAGCTGCTCGCCCTGTGCGACGTGATGGTGAACGCATCGCTGTGCGCGCTCGGCGGCATGGCGCCGTGGCCGGTGCTGTCGGCGCTGCAGTACTTCCCCGGCGACTTCGGCCTGCCGGCCGGCAAGGAGCCCGCGCATGTGGTCTGAACTGCGCAACCTGCGCGAGGGTGTCGATCTCGGCACGCCGCCGCGCGACGGTGCCGCGGTGTCGCTGACCGTCGACGGCAAGCCGGTCACCGCCCCCGCCGGCAGCAGCGTGATGGTCGCGGCGGCGCTGGCGCGCTGCCCGGTGCCGAAGCTGTGCGCAACCGACACGCTGGAGGCGTTCGGCAGCTGCCGGATGTGCCTGGTCGAGATCCAGGGGCGCAAGGGTTTCCCGGCCGCGTGCACGACGCTGGTCGAGCCCGGCATGGTCGTCACCACGCAGACCGCCCGGCTGCAGGAGCTGCGCAAGGGTGTCCTGGAGCTCTACCTGTCCGACTTCCCCGCCGGCGACGTGCCGGGCGGCTGGAGCGAGCTGCACGAGACGATGCAGCAGACCGGCGTCACCACGCATCCGTACGTCGCGGGCGAGAACCACCTGCAGGCGGCCGTCGACGCCAGCAACCCGTACTTCCTGTTCGATCCCGCTAAGTGCATCGTCTGCAGCCGTTGCGTGCGCGCGTGTGAGGACATCCAGGGCACGTTCGCGCTGACGATCGAGGGCCGCGGCTTCCAGTCGAAGGTCGTCGCCAGCCAGGGCGAGTGCTTCCTGGACAGTGAATGCGTTTCGTGCGGCGCTTGCGTGCAGGCGTGTCCGACGCACAGCCTGGTCGAGAAGAGTCTGTTCGAAGGAGGCGAGTACCGTGCCCAATCCCCGCAAGCCTGACGGTTCGGTCGTTACCACCTGCGCCTACTGCGGCGTCGGCTGCGGCTTCAAGGCCGAGACGATCCGCGGCGAGATCGTGCGCATGATCCCGTGGAAGGAAGGCAAGGCCAACCACGGCCACGCCTGCGTCAAGGGCCGCTTCGCGTTCGACTACTGGCGCCACGCCGACCGCGTCAAGAAACCGCTGATCCGCGCGTCGATCGCCGAGCCATGGCGCGAGGTCACGTGGGACCATGCGATCACGCACGCCGCCGCCGAGCTGAAGCGCATCCAGGCCAAGCACGGCCGCGGCTCGGCCGGCGCTGTGTCGTCGTCGCGCTGCACCAACGAAGAGATCTACCTGATGCAGAAGTTCGCGCGCGTAGCGCTGCGCAACAACAACATCGACAACTGCTCGCGCATCTGCCACTCGCCCACCCAGTTCGGGCTGTCGGCGACCCTGGGCGCCGGCGCCGCGTGCCAGCACTTCGACTCGATCCTGCAGGCCGACGTGATCCTGGTCGTCGGCGCCAATCCGACCGAGGGCCACCCGGTGTTCGGTTCGCTGCTCAAGCGCCGCGTGCGGCAAGGTGCTTCGCTGCTGGTGATCGACCCGCGCCGCACCGAGACCGCCGAGTCGGCGCACTGCCGGGCCGACGTGCACCTGGCGCTGCGGCCGGGCACCAACGTCGCGGTGCTCGACTCGCTCGCGCACGTGATCGTGACCGAGAACCTGCACGCGGCGAAGTTCATCGCGGAGCGCTGCCATCCGGCCGAGTTCGAGCAGTGGCGGGCGCTGGTCGGCGATCCGCGCTATGCGCCCGAGGTCGTCGGCCCCGAGGCGGGCGTCGACCCGGCCGAGATCCGGCGCGCCGCGCGCATCTACGCGAACGGCCCCAATAGCACGATCTACTACGGCCTGGGCGTCACCGAGCACAGCCAGGGTTCGACCGGCGTGATGTGCCTCGGCAACCTGGCGCTGTCGTGCGGCATGCTCGGCCGCGAGGGCGTCGGCGTGAACCCGCTGCGCGGCCAGGGCAACGTGCAGGGCGGCTCGTGCCTCGGCAGCTGGCCGCACATGTTCACCGGCTACCGCTTCGTCACCGACGCCGCGGTGCGCGCGACCTTCGAGCAGGACTGGAAGCTCGAACTCGACCCCGAGCCGGGCCTGCGCCTGCCCAACATGTTCGACGCCGCGGTCGCCGGCACCTTCAAGGCGATCTACATCCAGGGCGAGGACCCGGTGCAGAGCGACCCGAACCAGAACCACATCGTCGCCGCGATGAAGGCGATGGAGTGCGTGATCGTGCAGGACCTGTTCCTCAACGAGACCGCCAAGTACGCGCACGTGTTCCTGCCGGGATCGAGTTCGCTCGAGAAGAACGGCACGTTCACCAACGCCGAACGGCGCGTGAGCATGGTGCGCAAGGTGGTGCCGCCGCTGGCCGGCCTCGAAGACTGGGAGATCACGGTGCGCCTCACCAACGCGATGGGCTACCCGCTGCACTACGACCACCCGGCGCAGATCCTCGACGAGATCGCGCGGCTGTCGCCGGCCTACCAGGGCATGAGCTTCGCGCTGATCGAACGCTGCGGCTCGGTGCAGTGGCCCTGCAACCCCCAGGCGCCGGAGGGCACCGAGGTGCTGCACACCAAGACGTTCCCGCGCGGCAAGGCGAACTTCATGCTGACCGGCTACGTGCCGACCAGCGAACGCACCGACGAACGCTTCCCGCTGCTGCTGACCACCGGCCGAATCCTGTCGCAGTACAACGTTGGCACGCAGACGCGCCGCACCGGCAACGTCGCATGGTATGGCGAGGACGTGCTCGACGTGCACCGCACCGACGCCGACGCACGCGGTATCCAGGACGGCGACTTCGTCACCGTCACCAGCCGCTACGGCGAGACCAGGCTGCGCGCGCGCATCAGCGACAAGGTCAATCCGGGCGTGGTCTACACGACGTTCCACTTCGCGCAGAGCAATGCGAACGCGGTCACCAGCGACCTCAACGACTGGGCGACGAACTGCCCCGAGTACAAGGTCACCGCGGTCGAACTGGTCAAGGTGCCGACGGGCAAGCCGGCGAGTTCGCGCACGCCGGCTTCGGTGCGCGCATGAGCGGTCGCGCGGCGAAGTCCGGCGACGCAGTGATCCACCTCGACGTGCTGATCACGATGGCGAACCAGATCGGCGACTTCTTCACGCCGTACCCGCCGGGCCAGCGCGAGGAGGGCGTGCGCAACCACCTGCGCCACTACTGGGACCCGCGCATGCGCGACGCGCTGCTCGCCCACGTCGACGCCACCGGCGGCACCGGGCTGCACGCACACGTGCTCGCTGCCGCGAAGCTGCTGCGCGAGCCGGGTGCGGCGAAGACCGGCTACCCCGGGCCGCCCAAGGCGTAGGCGTGACGCGAGTGGTCGAGCGCTGCGGTGCGTGGGCCGTTCTTGGTTTCCGAGGCCTGCATGTCGCGGGGCAGATCAATGCCGCGGCGACGGCGCGCTCGCCGCGGCGACGGCGCGACTCACTGCCTGGCCAGGTTGGCCCGCCCGCCGCGCAGGACGTACTTCTGGATCTTGCCGGTCGCGGTCTTGGGCAGCTCCGCAACGAACGTGAAGCTGTGCGGCGTCTTGAAGTGCGCGAGGTTCGCGCGCGCGAACTCGCGCAGTTCCGCGGCCGTGGCCGACGCGCCAGCCTTGAGCACGACGAACGCGTGCGGCGCTTCGCCCCAGCGCGGATCCGGCAGGCCGACGACGGCGGCCTCGTGCACGGCCGCGTGGCGGAGCAGCATCGCCTCCACTTCGACCGACGAGATGTTCTCGCCGCCGCTGATGATCACGTCCTTCAGCCGGTCGCGGACCTCGAGGTAGCCGTCGGGATGCACGACGGCCGCGTCGCCGGAGCGGAACCAGCCGTCGCCCATCGCCTTCTGCGTCGCCTCGGCGTCGTTGTAGTAGCCCTGCATGACGACGTTGCCGCGCACCACGATCTCGCCGAGTGCTCTCCCGTCGCGCGGGACCTCGCGGCCGTCCTCGTCGACCACCCGCAGCTCGCCCGAGGTGATCAGTTCCACGCCCTGGCGCGCCTTGATCGTGCAGCGCTGCTGGATCGTCTGCTGCGCGTGCTCGGGCTGCGGCTCGCAGATGCTGATGAACGGCGCCGTCTCGGTGAGCCCGTAGACGTGCGTGATCTCCCAGCCGAGTCCCTGTTCGATCGCCTCGATCGTCGCTGCGGCCGGCGGCGCGCCGGCCGTGAGCACGCGGACGCCGCGCGGCACGTCGCGCCGCAGCTCCGCGGGCGCATTCGCCAGCGAGATCAGCACCGTCGGCGCCGCGCACAACACCGTGACGCCCTCGCGGCGCACGAGCTCGAACACCTGCGCCGGCTCCGGTCGCCGCAGGCACACGTTCGTGCCGCCGACCGCGGTGACCGTCCACACGAACGTCCAGCCGTTGGCGTGGAACATCGGCAGCGTCCACAGATAGCGGTCGGCCGGCGTCATGTGGAAGTGCACCAGCACGCCGATCGTGTTCATCCACGCGTTGCGGTGGGTGATCATCACGCCTTTCGGCCGCGAGGTCGTGCCGCTCGTGTAGTTGATGGTCAGCAGGTCCGACTCGGCGATCCGCGGCCGTTCGAACACTGGAGGTGCGTCGGCCAGCAGCGCCTCGTGGTCGAGCCAGCCCGCGCGCGGCCGCTCGAGCGCGACGAAGTGCTCGACACCGCGCAGGTCCGCGCGGATGCCGTCGACCTGCTCCGTGTGGGGCTCCGCCGCACAGACGATCCGGGCGCCGCTGTGGTTGATGATGTAGGCGAACTCCGCCGGCGACAGGCGGAAGTTGATCGGCACCAGCACGGCCCCGATCTGCGGCACCGAGTAGAACGACTCGAGGTCGGTCGCCGTGTTCGGCGAGATGCAGGCGACGCGATCGCCGGCGCGCACGCCGAGGCGTTGCAGCACGGCGGACCAGCGGTTGCAGCGCTCGCCGAACTGGTGGTAGGTCAGTCGACGGCCGCCGTCGACCGAGGCGAGCCGCTCGCCGTAGAGCGCTCGCGCGCGGCGCAGGAAGTCGAGTGGGGTGAGTGGCGTTTCCACGGTTCCTCTGCAGCTCGGCAGCATAGCCGGGGGTCGGTCAGGGCGTCCTGCTACACTTTGCCCGCCGCTGTGCCAGTTCCTGGCATGGCTCCCCTAATGACGACTCCGAAGGCTCCTGTTCGCCACGCGGGCGACAAGCTCACGCGCGACGTGTTCGAACGGCGCTACTCGGCGATGCCTCACGTCAAGAATGAGGATCCCAGAATGCGTGCCGTGCTCATGACCGGCGTGCAGACGCCCGAACACGCCGCGTTCTGCGCCCGGCTCGCGTAGCCGATCCGCGAATCGCGAGGTCGCGCCGAACGCACTCGAGCCCGTACCGGCTCCTTCCATCCCGGACGCGACTGATCTATCCTGCGCGCTCGCGCGACCCGAGGGCCCCCCGGGCCGAACGCGCGTTGGCAGGCGGACTACGGGCACCCCCGGCGATGCGCCGATGGTGGACACATCCGGCTGTCGTATTGCGGCGACACCAAGAAACTGATGACGAGCAAAGAACCGAAGGAACCCGTCGAGGGTGAACCACGCGGCCGGAAGCCACGCGGCATGGGCGGCGTGATCCTGATCCTCGCGCTGCTGATGGCGCTGTTCCTGGTCGTGCAGAGCGCGGGCCGCGAGCACCAGAGTTCGGTGCACGCCTTCTACAGCCACTTGCTGAACGGCCGCATCGAGAAGATGTCGTTCTCGGAGGGTGTGGTCACGGCAGACGTGCGCCGTGGCGCCACCACCTACCAGATGGAGGCCGTCGTACGCGACTTCCTGCGCAGCGAGAACCAGAGCGAGATCGAGCTCTACAGCACGCTGGCGGCCCAACGCCTCGACACCACGACCTATGCGCCCGCCGCGGGTGGCACGGGCCGTTTCCTCGCGGACCTCGAAAAGGACGCGATCCACGTCGAACGCGCGTTCTTCGTCAACGAAGTGCTGCGCCGGCCCGAAGCAACGAACACGCAGAAGCAAAAGGACGATCCGCGCACCGAGGGCACCTACATGACGGCGCTGCTGCAGCGCGATTCGCGTGTGCAGTATGTGCGTCTCGAAGCTCCGACCAGCACCATCGAACCGTCGCTGCAGAGCGTCGTGCAAGCACTCGAGAAGAAGCACGTCCCGGTGCGCGCGTTCCACCTCTCGCTCGATGCGGGCGACTTCCGCATCTCCGAGCCGAACACGGCGCTGATCTACATCCTCGGCACGGTGGGCCCCTGGCTGCTCGTACTCGCGATCGTCTGGTTCTTCATCCTGCGCCAGATGCGCTCGCCGGGCGGCACCGGCGGCGTGTTGAGCTTCGGCCGCAGCCGCGCGTCGCTCTACACCAAGGAGAACCGCACGAACATCACGTTCGACGACGTCGCGGGCATGGAGGAGGCGAAGGCCGAGGTGCGCGAGATCATCGAGTTCCTCAAGAACCCGGCCAAGTTCGCGCGGCTCGGCGGCTCGATCCCGCGCGGCGTGCTGCTGGTCGGCTCGCCGGGCACCGGCAAGACGCTGCTCGCGAAGGCGATCGCGGGCGAAGCCGAGGTGCCGTTCTTCTCGATCTCCGGCTCGGACTTCGTCGAGATGTTCGTCGGCGTCGGCGCGAGCCGCGTGCGCGACCTGTTCAAGCAGGCGCGTGAAGCGAGCCCCTGCATCATCTTCCTCGACGAGATCGACGCCGTCGGGCGCAAGCGCGGCACCGGCATGGGCGGCGGCCACGACGAACGCGAGCAGACGCTGAACGCGATCCTCGTCGAGATGGACGGCTTCGACAGCGACAAGGGCATCATCCTCGTCGGCGCCACGAACCGGCCCGACGTGCTCGATCCGGCGCTGCTGCGCCCCGGCCGCTTCGACCGGCAGGTCGTCATCGACCGGCCGGACGCGAAGGGGCGCGAGGCGATCCTCAAGGTGCACGCGCGCAAGGTGAAGATCGGCGGCTACGTCGACCTGCAGATCATCGCGAAGGCCACGGTCGGTTTCTCGGGCGCCGAGCTCGCCGCGGTCATCAACGAGGCGGCGATCCTGGCCGCGATGAAGAACAAGGACGCGGTCGACATGTCGGACCTCGAAGAGGCCCGCGACCGCGTGCGCTGGGGTCGCGAGAAGCGCAGCCGCGCCGTCGAAGAAGAGGACAAGAAGGTCACGGCCTACCACGAGGCCGGGCACGCGATCGTCTCGATCTGCACTCCCGATCAGGACCCCGTGCACAAGGTCACGATCATCTCGCGCGGCCGCGCGCTCGGCGCCACGTTGTCGCTGCCCGAGAAGGACGACTACAACCACTGGCGCCAGAAGCTGCTGGGCCGCATCGCCGTCTGCTTCGGCGGCCGCATCGCCGAGGAGCTCGTGTTCGGCGACGTGTCGGCCGGCGCGCAGAACGACATCGAGCAGGCCACGAATCTCGCGCGCGTGATGGTCTGCGAGCTCGGCATGAGCCCCAAGGTCGGCCCGATCAAATACACGGCGGACGACGAGAATCTGTTCCTCGGCCACGAGTTCCGCCTCGGCAGCAACGTTTCGGAGCGCACGCGTGAGCTGCTCGACGAAGAGATCAAGCGGATCCTCGACGAGCAGTATCGCGCAGCGTCGGTGCTGCTGCAGAACCAGCGGGCCGCGCTGGACCTCGTCGCGGCGGCGTTGCTCAAGCACGAGACGTTGTCGGGCGACGAGATCGCCGCCGTGATGCGCGGCGACAGCCTCGAAGAGTTCCGGCAATCGCAGTTCCGGCAGCAGCAGGTCGTCGAACGGGCCAAACGACCCGAAGCGAATGCGCGTCCCTTGACCGATCCGACTGCCGCCGAGAAGAAGCCCGACGTGGGTCTGTCAGGCGCCTGAGTCCGAGCGAAAACCGCCAAACGATGATCGCCGCGAGAGAAGTCGCCCCGACGATGGTCGTGGTCCCCGGTGTGGGCGACATGACGATCGACGGGGCATGGGACGCGGTCAAGATCGTGATCGAGGTGATGGTCTTTGCGACCATCATCTACATCGTGCTGCGCTTCCTGCTCGAGACGCGCGGCTCGGGCATCATCCGCGGCCTCGCGCTGCTGCTCGCGGTCTTCGTCTCGGCGTTCGTGATCCTGATCGACATGTTCAAGCTCGACCGACTCTCCTGGCTCGTCGAGAGGACCGCGCCGTCCGTCGTGCTCGGGCTCGTCATCGTCTTCCACCCCGAGATCCGGCGCGCGATCGTGCACCTCGGTGAGGCGCCGATCTTCGGCCGGTTCTTCCGGCCCGACACGAAGATCGTGCCGCGTCTCTTGCGGGCCGTCGCGCGCATGAGCAAGGAGCACATCGGTGCTCTGATCGCGATCGAACGCGAAGCGTCCCTGTCGGAGCTGACCGCGAACGGCATCACGATCGACGCCGAGCTCAATTCGTATCTGATCGAGTCGATCTTCTTTCCGAAGAGTGCCTTGCACGACGGCGGCGTGGTCGTGCGCGACGACCGCATCGTCGCGGCTTCGTGCTTGTTCCCGCTGAGCCAGAATCCCGACGTGGACAAGCGGCTCGGCACGCGGCATCGCGCCGCGCTGGGCTTGTCCGAAGAGACCGACGCGTTCGTGCTCGTCGTCAGCGAAGAGACGGGCAAGATCTCGATTGCGAAGGGCGGCGCTCTTGCCTTCGACCTCACGCTCGAACAGCTCGAACAGCAACTCGAAGGAGTGCTGGGGCGGAAGCAGGCCTCATGAGGAGCGAGAAGCGAAGACAACGCGGCATCTTCGGCGCGATCGTGGCCGACCCCTACCGCAAGCTGGCCGCACTGGTGCTCGCTTCGGGTCTCTGGTTCTTCATCAACGCGCAGATCACGAACAGCCTGACGTTTCGCTCGGTCCCGCTCGTGGCGGTCGGTTCACAACGCGTCAGGGCCGAGCGCGTGGCCCGCCTCGCGGTCGTGCTGCCGACCGACCTCGTGGTCCTCAATCGCTTCATGGACGCGGATCGTCCGATCGATCACGTCGATGTCGTCCTGAGCGGTCCCCGCCGCCGGCTCGACCAGTTCAAGGACGCGCTGCTCGATCTCGAGATCACGAAGTACCTCACGCTCGAGGACTGGGAAACGCGCACGAGCATCGAGATCACGGCAGGCGACATCAGTCTCGATCGCACGATGGACGATCTGCACATCGACCTCATTCCACCTCGCATCCGCGTCGAGGTGTCGAAGATCGACAAGCACCCGCTGCCGCTGTCGCTCGATGTGATCGATGTCCAGGCCGATCAGCTCGGCACACGGCTGCGCCGCGATACGGCTTCGTTCCAACCCGAAACCGCCTGGATCCTCGGCCGGGCGAGCGCGATCGAGAAGTTCCGGCAGCGTGGCGGCAAGCAGCAGCTGCGTGCGATCGTCAAGAGCGTGGGCAGTGAAAAGCAAGTCTCCACGGGGCTCGAGATCATCGGCGGGGCCGAGCTGGGCTTGCGCTTCCAGGACACACCCGTGGTGACCATGGAGGTGCTGCCCCAGACCGCCGTCTTCGAGCTCGAGCTGCTGATCGCGGTCGACGATCTGGCGCTCGGGCCGGAGGGGCAGGGCCAGTATCAGCCCGAGACGCGTTCGCGCATCGTGCGGATCCGCGCCGGAGGCGAACTGCGTTCGAAGCTCGTGCTGCTCAAGGAGGATGCCGACAAGAGGGCGCTGCCGGACTGGGTGAACGGCAACCTGCGCCTGCACGTGTTCATCCCGCGGCCCGAGTCGGGGGCGTCCTACGGCCAGGAGATCGATCGCCAGGCGCGGGTCCTGCTGCTCGGTCCCCTGCAGGCTTCGGTGGATCGCACCGAGTGCTTGCTCGACGAGTCCGTGGTGGTCAAGCTGCGCCGCGGCCCATGACCAAGATCGAACTGCCGCAGTTCGGCACCGATGGCCTGCGCGGTTGTGCAGGGCGGGCGCCGATGGATCCCGAGACCCTGCGCCGCGTGGGCGCGGCCCTGGGCATCCTGCTGCAGCACAGTGGTGGCGCGCAGAAGCGTGTGCTGATCGGCAACGACGGGCGTGAGTCGGCACCCTGGATCCTCGAGGCCATGGCGCAGGGCCTCGGCGCCGCGGAAGTCAGCGTCAGCGACGTCGGTCTCTGCACGACCCCGGCCCTTGCGCTGCTCACGAAGACGCAGGGTGTCGACGCGGGCGTGATGATCAGCGCGTCGCACAATCCCGCTCACGACAACGGCATCAAGATCTTCGCGACCGACGGCGCCAAGCTGTCGGCCGAGGACGAGCAGGAGATCGGGCGACTCGCCGTCGAGGTGCGGCCCGCGGAGCCGCGGTCGCCGCGCATCAAGGACAAGAGCGACCTGCTGTTGCGATACGAAGAACGCTTCGCGCAGCAGTTCGCGCGGCTCGACCTCACGGGGCGCAAGGTCTGCGTCGATGCCGCGAACGGCGGTGGCTCGTGGCTTGCGCCGCGCATCCTGCGCGCGTTCGGCGCCGAGGTCGTCGAGCTCGCCTGTGAGCCCGATGGCTTCAACATCAACGACGGCGTCGGCGCGCTGCACCCCGAACCCCTCAAACAGGCCGTGCTCGCGCACGGGGCAGACCTCGGCATCTGTCTCGATGGCGACGGCGATCGCGGCATCTTCGTCGACGAACGCGGCACCGTGCGCGATGGCGACGACGTGCTCAGCGCGTTCGCGCGCGCGCTGCACGCGGCGCAGCGGCTGCCCGGCGCCGAGATCGCCGCGACGGTCATGAGCAACCTCGGCCTGCACCGATTCCTGCGCAGCATCGGCGTGAAGCTGCACGTGACGCCGGTCGGCGACCGCAACGTGTTCCTGAAGATGCGCGAGCTCGGTTGCGCGCTCGGCGGCGAGCAGTCCGGGCACATCCTGTTCGCCGATCACGACCTGATCGGCGACGGCCTCTACACGGGCGTGCGGTTGCTCGAGCTCGCGGGCGAGGGCGCCGTGGCGCAGGTCTTCGCGGGTTTCGAGCGCTTTCCACAGCAGTTGCTGAGCGTCCCCGTGCTGCGCAAACCGCAGCTCGAGACGGTGCCGGCCATCGCGGCGAAGAAGGCCGAGATCGAACGCAGACTCGGCAACGACGGCCGGCTCGTGCTGCGTTATTCGGGCACCGAGCCGCTCTGCCGCATCATGATCGAGGCCTCCGATCTCGACACCTGCGCGAAGTTGTGCCGCGAGCTGGCGGACGTCGTAGCCGCGGAGCTCGGCGCATGACCGCCGGAATCTCTCTCGCGCTGTCGGGCAGCAATGTCACGGGTGACTCGCCGTTCTCGTGCGCGTTGCGTCTCGCCGCGGGCGAAGTGTTCGCCTCTGCGCCGGCCGGCGGACGAGGTGACCTCGCGGCACTCGTCGCCGACCTCTGTGCCCGCCATCGCGTGCGGCCCGAGCAGATCGCCGAGCTGCGGATCGACCTGGGGCCCGGCTCCTACACGGGCCTGCGCGTCGCGGTCACGTTCGTGCGGTTCCTGCAGCGCTTCGGCGACGCGAATGTGCTCGCCGTGGACAGCCTGACGCTGCTCGCGGCAAGTGCACGCGAGGTCGCCCCGCCCCCGACCCGCCTGCTGCCGCTGCTCGACGCGCGCCGCGGTCGCTTCCATCTGGGCGTGTTGTCGCCGACACGCGACGGCGGACTCGCGATGCTGCAGCCCCCGCAGGCGTTGCCGCTCCCGGCCGTGCTCGCGGCGGTCCGGCCCGGCGATCTGTGCGTGGTGCCGGCCGCGGTCGAGACGCAGGTCGGTGCCGAGCTGCGGGCTGCGGGTGCTGCGCTGCACCGCGCGAGCGGCATCACGGCCGAGCGGCTGTTCGATGCCGGGCTGCCGTTCGTGCCCAGCACCCGGCAGGATCTCGAGCCGCGCTACCTGATGGGCAGCTACGCCGAGGATTGATCCGATGCGACACCTCCGCGCGTTCCGCTTCGCCTCGCTCGTCGCGGCACTGTTCGCATTCGCAGCGCCGTTCCCGGCCTGCACGGGCGCACCGGTCCTGCCCTTCGAGGTGCGGTCGGACAGCAAGCTCTCGCTCGCGGACCGCCGCGCGATCTTCGCCGATGCCTGGCGAACGATCGGCGAGAAACACTTCGACGAGTCGATGGGTGGGCTCGACTGGGCCCGCGTACGCACCAAGTACGCGCCGCTCGTCGACGCCGCCGCGACCGAGAGCGAACTGCTGACCGCGCTCAACGACATGGCAGGCGAGCTCGGGCACTCGCACGTCGCCGTGCTGCCGCCCGAGCGCGAGAACGGCGCGCTCGAACAGTCCAAGGCTCCCGGCAGCGGTACGCTCGGCCTCCGCATCGCCTGGCTCGACGGCCGCGTCGTCGTGACCGGTGTCGATGTCGAGGGCGGGGCCGCCATCGCCGGCATCCGCGCTGCCGACGAGATCGTGTCGATCGAAGGCACGGCTTGCTCCAAACTGGCCGCGCCGCTGCGCACGCGCCATCCGCGGAGCTGGCCGGGCCTCGTGCCGTACGCGGTCATGCACGCGATGCACGGGCCCGTCGGCGAAGACGTCGAGCTCGAGGTCGCGCCGCCGCGCGAGCAGCCGCACACGGTACGAGCCATGCGCCAGACACCTTCGATGCCGTCGATGGACCTCGGCAACCTCGGTCTGCTCGACGCCGACTTCGAGTCGCGCCTGCTCGGCGGCAACGTGCTCTACGTGCGCTTCTCGCCGTGCTTCACGCCGCTGCAGGAGCGCTTCGAGGCAGCGCTCGAACAAGCCAGAGGTCCGGCCGGCGTCGTGCTCGATCTGCGCGACAACCCCGGTGGTCTCGGCGCGCTCGCGATGGGCGTGGCGCGGCACTTCCTGCAGGGAGAGCAGGCGCTCGGCTCGATGCACATGCGCGACCAGAAGGAGCCGCTGCGCTTTCTCGTCAATCCGGTCGACCAGCCTTATCGCGGCCCCGTGATCGTGCTGGTGAACGGCGGCACCGGCAGCACGGCCGAGATCCTCGCGGCCGGACTGCAGAAGCTCGGTCGCGTGCGCGTGGTCGGAGAGACCAGCATGGGCGCGGCGCTGCCGTCCGTGGTCGAGACGATCGCCTGCTCCTTCCGGGTGCAGGCCGTGATCGCGGACTTCACGCTGCCCGACGGCACATCGGTCGAGGGCACCGGCGTCGTGCCCGACGTGGCCATCACGCCCGAGCGCTCCGACTACGCAGGCGGGCGCGATCCGTTCGTCGAGGTAGCGCTGCGCGAGCTCGCGAACGCACCGGTGCTGTCCGCGGCGCCGGCTCCGACGACAGCGCTGCAAAAAGCGCCTTCGGCCGCGCGCAAGGCCTGCGAGATGGACGCCGAGACGCGGCGCCTGTTCGAGCGCATGTGCGCCGCCACGCGCAGCGCGAAGCTGCTCGCGGCCAAGACGCTGCGGCTCACGTCGAAGATAGACGTGATGGGCATGGTCGGGCCGAGCGTGACGACGATCGAGCATCCCGACAAGATCCACAACACGAGCACGATGGCCGGCGTCGGCGAGATGCTGCAGGTGTTCGACGGCACGCACGGCTGGTCGCGCAACCCGTTCGAAGGCGTGCGCGAGTTGACCACCGAAGAGGTCGCGACGCTGCGGCGCGGGGCCCGACTCGACGTCGACGCGTGGAGCCAGCAGTTCGCGCGGCTCGAGATCGTCGAACAGATGCGCGACGGCGAGCGCGACGCGATCGTGCTGCGGCAGACGCCGTTTCCGGACGAGGGCGATCCGATCCTCGTTTCGATCGACGCAACCACGCTGCTGCCGTTCCGCATGCAGACGACGTTGCGCGGCCGCATGGGTGCTTTGCCGACCGTGACCGAGATCACCGACTACGCGGAGTTCGACGGCGTGCTGCTGCCGCAGAAGACGGTGTCGAAGATCGGGGGATCGAAGGTCACGACGACGACCGAGAAGCTCGAGCTCGACTTGACCGTGCCCGCGAACCTGTTCGGCAAGCCCGCGCGCCGGTGACGCCGTGGCGTGACGCCATGGCGCGGCGCCGTGGGGCGCTTCTCGTGATCTGAGGAACGGCCGGATTGGCTAGCGAGAAACTGATGGTCCGAGCGGGTGTCCAGCGGATGCCCCTCTCACTGATCGACGTGATGCGTTAGTGTCGGTAGCTTCCACTCCCGCACCACGGAGGCTCTTCATGCGTCTTCTTGCCCCACTCTCCGCGTTCACCTGCTTGCTTCTTGCTCCGGTCACCGCCCAGAACCTCGGCGTCGCGCTGACGGCCACCGTCGACGGCTACATCGAGGTTCCCTACAGCCAACTCGTCGTGCCGCGCAGCGGCATCACGGTGGAAGCCTGGATCACCTACGACGACGCGACGCTGCCGACGGGCTGGCGTTACCCGACGATCGTGCGGCAGGGCATCTCGGTCAACGCGAGCGAAGACTATTTCCTGCGCATCAATGCCGACAACATCGGCGCCCGCGTGCTGCGCTGGAAGGTCGTCACGACCAACAATGCATCGTTCTCCGTGAACTGGACGTTCGCGCCGGGACAGCTCAACACCTGGACGCACGTCGCGGGAACATGGGACGGTCAGGCGGCGGTGCTCTACGTGAACGGCGTGCAGGTCGGATCGGTCGCCGGCAACGGCCTGCCGATCCGCGACCTCAACAACGAAGTGCTGCGCATCGGCAAGGGCTCGGACGTCGCGACGCCGATCGAAGTGTGGAACGGCCAGATCGACGAAGTGCGCATGTGGCCGTTCGCTCGCACCGCGGCCGAGATCCAGGCCACGATGAACCACGAGCTCTACTCGGTGCCGGGCCTCGTCGCGACCTGGAGCCTGAACGGGCACTTGTTCGACACGAGCGGGGCCGGCCTGCATGCGACGAGCAGCGGTCAGGTGACGTTCACGCCGAACACGCTCGCCCTCGCGACACCCGCCGTGCCCCAGCCGTGGGGTGCGAGCACGCCGGGGTGCCTCGGCAACCTGCTGCTGTCGCCGACGAGCGCAGCCCAGGTCGGCAACAGCGCGTTCGGCGTCATGTGCACGCAAACGCCGCCGGGAGCCATCGCGATCTGGGGCGGCACGCTCGGTGTGTTGCCGGGTCCCATCCCGTTCCTCGGCGTCGACATCTGGCTCGATCCCACGGTGCTCGTCACGTTCTCGGCGGTTGCGAACGGACTCGGCGCAATGCGTCTCGGCTTCCCGATTCCCAACACGGCGCCGACGGGCTTCCAGCTCGCGCTGCAGGGCCTCGTGCTCGACCCCCCGTGCGCGACGCAGGGTTGGACCGCCTCGAACGCCATGGTGGTCGTCATCCAGCCGTAGTGCTGGCATGATGGCGGGATGCTGTTCCGCCGCTGTTACCTGGAGCCGCTCGCGCAAGCCTCGTATGTGATCGGCGTCGGCGACGAGGCCGTCGTCGTCGACCCGCGCCGCGACATCGCCGAGTATCTGTCGATCTGCGCGCAGCACGGCCTGCGCATCCGCTGGGTGCTCGCGACGCACGTGCACGCCGACTTCGTCGCAGGGCTCGCGGAACTGCGCGCCGCGACGGGCGCGCAGATCGGAATGGGGGCGGCGTTCGACGGCGAGCTGCCGTGCACGCGGCTCGAGGACGGCCACGAACTGAGGCTCGGCGACGCGCGGATCGGCGTGATCGACACGCCGGGCCACACCCCCGAGAGCGTGAGCTTCCTGCTCAGCGCGCCCGGTCAGGAGGCCGGCAAGCTGTTGAGCGGGGATTGTCTGTTCCTCGGCGACGTCGGCCGGCCCGATCTCGTCGCCGCGCGCGGCCTGTCGCCGCGCGACATGGCGAAGATGTTGTGGCACAGCCTGCACGACCGCCTCGCGAGATTGCCCGACGCGACCGAGGTCTGGCCCGGACACGGGGCCGGTTCGGCGTGTGGCACCGCGATCAGCTGCGACACTTCGTCGACGATCGGACAGCAGCGGTTGGCAAACTGGGCGATGTCGGTCAACGATCCCGAGGAGTTTGCGACGCAGCTGATCCGGAACCAGCGACCTCCCCCGCGCTACTTCGCTGAGGCCGCCGCGCAGAACCGGCGTGGTCCGACGCTCGTGTCCGCCCTGCCTGCGCTCGCGGAGCTCGACGCTGCGCGGGCCGCAAAGGCGGTCGCGGCCGGTGCCTTCGTGCTCGACTGCCGCCCGGAGGCGCGGCACGGGGTCGCGCACTGGCCGGGTGCGCTGGGCCTCAGCTTGCGCGGCACGTTCGAATCGTGGTGCGGCGCCTTGTTGCCGCCCGACCGCCAGCTCGTGTTGCACGCAGCGTCGGCCGAAGCTGCCGCCGAGGCGAGGATGCGCCTTCTGCGCATCGGCAACGACCGGGTTGCAGGCTGGACGCAGGCCCTGCCCACAGCGCCAGCGAGCCTGCCTCAGCTCGAAACGGCGGAACTGTTCGTCGACCTCGAGTCCGTGCACACGTGGCAGGTCGTCGATGTGCGACGGCCGGCTGAGTTCACGGCCGGCCACGTGCCGGGGGCCGTTCACGCCGAGCTCGGGCCCGAGCTCGGCAAGGACAAGGCACTCGCGACGCTCGATCGCACGCGCCCGACGGCGGTCATCTGCGAGACCGGCTATCGCAGCAGTGCTGCCTCCGGGATGCTGCGCGCTGCAGGGTTCGCGCAGGTCGCGAACGTCAGCGACGGCATGCGCGGCTGGCGCGGCAATTGTTTGCCGCAAGAGCGCCTCCCGGTCAGCGGTTCTTGCTGATCACAGCTCCACCTGATCGAGGCTCTGCTCTAGCTCCGCGGCGGGCAGCGGATTCGCCGCCAGCGTTCCCCCCGTCAGAGGCTCTTCTTGATCAGGTAGAAGTCGAGCCGTTCGACGTTCTGCAGCGCGGCTCGGGCTTCGACTTCCTTGTAGCTCTTGGGTGGCGGCACGATGACCTTGTCGCCCTTCTTCCAGTTGACGGGGCACGCCACGCCATTGGTATCGGCGGTCTGCAGTGCCTCGAGCACGCGGAGGATCTCGTCGACGTTGCGGCCGACGTTCAGCGGGTAGTAGATGATCGCGCGGATCGTGTGTTTGGGGTCGATGTAGAACAGCGCGCGCACCGTGACCGTGGCCGACTCGTTCGGATGGATCATGCCGTAGAGCTCGGCGACCTTGCGATCGCTGTCGGCGATCAGCGGGTAGGGCAGCCGCGGCGCATCGAGGATCTTCGCGAGGTTGTCGACCCAGGCCAGATGGCTGTGGATGCTGTCGATCGAGACGCCGATCAGCTTGCAGTTCTTCGTCTCGAACTCCTTGCTGCGCTTCGCGAGCTCGGTCAGCTCGGTCGAGCACACGGGCGTGAAGTCAGCCGGATGCGAGAACAGGATCGTCCAGCTGTTGCCCTGCCACTCCGAGAACTGCAGCTCGCCGTGCGTGGTCACGGCCTTGAAGTCGGGGGCCGTCTCCGAGATGCGCGGCAGCGAGCGCGTTTGCTCGCGGAGGCCGGCATTCGGCGTTGTCGAGGGGGATGCGGTGCACATGGATTTGGTTTCCTTCGTTTGATTGGGGGCGGCCGATTAGAGCGGGGGAGCCGGTGAAGTGCCACGGCCCGGGCCTCGGTCGTCCCCGGCACCGTTGGGGCGCCGATGTTGCACCTTGTGCCGAGCCGCAGGTGCGTGCCGCGGTGGTGCTTGCGGTAGATTCCCCGCCCGCTGCGTCCCCCCGGAGCTTTTGCGATGATGCGATCCCTTGCCGTTCCGCTCGCGACCGCGTTGGCACTGCTGGCCCCCGGCTCCTTGCGAGCGCAGGCAGATCCGGCGCCTGCACCCGATGCGATTGCCGAGACGATGCGGGCCAGGCTCGCATCGACGCCGCGAGCGATCCGCCGCGACGTGCCGCTGACGCGCTCGATCCAACGCGCGATGAAAGCCGGCACCCGCGACTTCACGGGCCGCCCAGGAAAGGCCTACTGGCAACTGCAGACCGACTTCACGATCGAGGCCCGGCTCGACCGCGCGACCCAATCGATCTTCGGCAAGGAGCAGATCGCCGTGCACAACCACAGCCCCGACGAGTTGTCGATGCTCGTGCTGCGGCTCGATCACAACATCTTCCTGCCACGCGTGCCGCGCGGCGCCTCGGTGCCTGCGGAGACGACCGACGGCATGGTCGTGACGCGTCTTCTGATCGATGGCGCGCAGGTCGACCTCTTGCCGCGGGGTCCGCGTCGCTCCGGAGCAGAAGGCAACGAGCCGAGGGCTGCCAGCGTCTCCGGGCTCGACCAGACCGTCGCCATCGTGCGTCTCGCCGAGCCGATCGCGGCGCACGCGACGGCGAAGGTCGAGATCGAATGGCACACGAAGCTGCCCGGCGGCGACACGGGCCGCAATCACCGCATGACGCAGCGCTGGAACGACACGCTGTTCCAACCGACGCAGTGGTATCCGCGGCTCGCGAAGTACGACGACCTTCGTGGTTGGGACACGAATCCCTACCTCGGGCCCTCGGAGTTCTACAACAACTTCGGCCGCTTCGACGTGCGCTTGCAGGTGCCGGGCGGATGGATCGTCACGGCGACCGGCGTGCTGCAGAACCCCGAAGAGGTGCTGACCGCCAAAGCGCGCGAGCGCCTCGCTCTGGTCCTCGCGTCGGACGAGGTAGTGACCATCGTCGGCCCCGACGAGGTCGGTCCCGGCAACAGCACGGCCCCCGGGGACCAGCTGACCTGGCACTTCGTCGCCGACATCGTCAACGACTTCGCGTGGGCGACGGCCGCGAACTACGTCTGGAAGGCGACGCGCGCGACGATCCCCGAGAAGGGACCGATCCCGATCTACATGGTGCACCTGCCCGCGAGGGAGAACAGGTTCCGCAACGCGGGCCCGATCACGCGACATGCGCTCGAGTTCTACTCGGCGTTGTGGGCGCCCTATCCGTTCCCGCAGCTGACGCTGCAGGACGGTCCGAGCGCGGGCATGGAGTATCCGATGGTCATCAACAGCAATCAGGGTGCCGCCGACCACGAGACCGGTCACCAGTGGTGGCCGATGATGGTCGGCAACAACGAGACCGTGTACGGGTGGATGGACGAGGGCTTCAATACGTACATGAACATCCTGTCGAATGCGCACCGGCGCGGCACGGCGCCGAGCCTCGACGGCCACGGCCAGAGCTATGGCCAGCGGAGTGGGGACGAGGACGAACCGCCGATGATGTGGAACGCGAACTACGCCGGCAACGGGTACTCGAACCAGACCTACGGCAAGGCGCCGCAGATGCTCTCGATGCTCGGCGGCATCGTGGGCGACGAGGCGGTGCAGCGAGCGATGAGCAGGTACGCGAAGGCGTGGGCCTTCAAGCATCCGTCACCGTGGGATTTCGTCTTCTTCATGAGCCATGCGCTCGGGCGGGATCTCGGTTGGTTCTGGTACTACTGGCTGTGGACCACCGAGTCGGTCGACGGGTCGATCGAGAGCGTGCGCGGGTCGGGTTCCAAGACGGTGGTCACCGTACGTCAGGACGGACAGATGCCGTCGCCCGTGGTACTCAAGGTCGAGTTCGCGGCCGAGGGGCCCGCTCCCGCCGCGATGGCAAACGCCGTGATGCAGCAAGACGGTTCGGCCATCGTGACCTGGCCGGTGGACGTCTGGTTTCCCGGCAACCGCACGTTCGAGGCAAGGTTGGAATTCGGTGCGCGCGCGATCACGAAGATCGCGCTCGATCCGGCCGGACGTTTTCCTGATCGCAGCAAAGCGGACAACGTCTGGCCACGCGGCTGATCCGCGTCGTCGTTTACGCTCGCGAACAACGTCGTCGGCGCGGAGTGACGGCACACAATTGCGACGAGAAGAGCGAAGGCACACACGCGAGGACCTGCGGTGGAAATTCACCCTGCCGAGCAGCCGCGCCTCGCGCGCGTGGTGAGGCCTGTCCATTCCGAGCCGATGCGGTATACATTCGCCCTTTCCCCGTCGCAGCGGCGTCGGTCTCCGTAACTCCCAGCAGGCATCGCCGTGAACTACGCGCCACTCTTCGCAGGTTGTCTCGCCACCGTCGTGCTCGGATCAGCCGTGGTTGGACAGACCTTCAACTATCCCACTTTCTCGAGCCTCAGCGGGCTGACGCTGAACGGTGCCGCGGTTCAATCGGGCACTGCACTGCGGGTGACCAACGGCGTCTCCGCCACCACCGGCAGCGTCTGGTACACGACGCCCGTTCTCGTCGGCGAGGGTTTCGAGACGATTTTCGAGTTCGTGATGAACGCGAACCCCGAGGGCTTGGCCTTCGTGATCCAGGGTTCGCCCGCAGGTGCCGCCGCGATCGGTGGCGGCATCTGGGGTATCGGCTACGGCTTCGGCGTCACCGGGACGCCGATCACCAACAGCATCGCGTTCGAGCTGGACCGGGTGCAGCAGAGCTTCCTGAGCGACACGAGCCTCAACGAGATCAGCATCCACACCGTGGGAGCGCTCGGCAACAGCGAGAACGAAGGCGTGTCGATCGGTCGCATCACACCGGCTATCAATTTCGGCAACGGTGTGGTGCATCGGATCAAAGTCAACTACCTGCACCCCAACCTCACGGTCTTCCTCGACAACATGACCACGCCGCTGTTCACGACGCCGTTCACGTTCGAGAACGGGGGCACGCAGTTGACCGGCGGCAGCACGGGTGGACTCGGTCTCAGCGGCGGCATGGCATGGGTCGGTTTCACGGCGTCGACGACGTCGGGCCCGAGCGGCCAGATCTCGGAGCTGCGCTCCTGGGACTGGGTCTCGTTCCACCTGCCCGACCCCTGCTACATCGGCAACGCCCTGGTCGGTGCCGGCGGGCCCTACGACCTGTTGAAGGTCAACAACGGGCCGGGTGGCTTCTACCGCCTTGTTCGTCTCGCGATCGCCGACCCGTGGTCGTTGTCGCTGCAGCCGCCACCGAGTGAGGTCACGGCTCCGTTCGTGTTGTGTGCCTGGTTGGGAATCGCCGGCGCGGCGACGGTCACGACGACCCCGTTTGGCCAGGCTTGCTTCCCGCTGATCGCGCCGATCGACATCGGGAGCTTCGTGGCGCCCTACTCGGTCAACGTTCCGCCCGGGATCGCCCTCAACTTCCCGCTGACGCTGCAGGCGATCATGGGCACCGACTCGGCGAATCCGGGACGGATCGATCTGACCAACGCGATCGGGATGGAGTTCACGCAGGCACCGCCCCCGACCATCACGTCGCGCAGTCCGAACTCGGCCCCGCTCGGCGGCACGATCACGGTCGTCGGCAACAACTTCTCGGCGTTCGCAACGCTCGACATCAACAGCGTCCCGGTCCCGCCGCTGACCGTGACCCCGACACAGATCACGTTCGCGATGCCGGCCGGCGTGGCGTGCGACTCAACGCTGCGCGTCCGCAACCCGGATGGCTCCCAGGCGACCACCGGCTTCAACCCGACGCCCGTGATCACGAACCAGGTGACCACGTCGGGGACGTCGGCTGGTGGGGCCAATTTCATCCTGATCGGAACGGGCTTCGCGCCCGGCACGAGCGTGACCATCGGCGGCAACCCGGCGACCGTCAGCAGTGCAAGCGCCACCGCCATCATCGCCCTGACGCCGCCCCATGCTCCGGGCCTCGTGCAGTGCGTGATCACGACGCCTGGAGGCTGCTCCGTCACCTGCAACTACACGTATCTCTAGTCACCGGTCGCTGCTTACCGACCTCTGGCCGCTCCCTCTGACCACTCTGGCCCATCGAACAGGTATCCACGTGACTCCCAACCGCATCGCCTCGTTTGCCATACTCTCCGCGCTGATGCTGGCGACCGCCGAAGCCCGTGCGCAGCTCACGCTCGCTCTCGACGGCCAGACCTCGATCATCAAACCGCTCGGCAGCACAATCGCCGTCACCGTGACCGGTGGTCAGGTCGGCATGCCGGTCCTCCTGATGCTCGACAGCGACCCGGGCCCCACGACGGTGCTCGGACTCTCGGTGCCGCTCGGCTTCACGTCGGCCTTCGTGATGGCGAGCATTGGCACCGTGCCGGCAGGTGGGACGCTGGCCTTCGACCTCTTCATCCCGCACTGGGAATCACTGCACGCCCAGACGTTCTATCTCGCGGCGCTCGCCTTCGACTCGAGCACGCCGACGGGCTTGGCGATCTCGAACGGCGCCCAGAAGACGCTCGTCGCGCGGCCACAACTCGCCGGCAACCCGCTCGCGACCTACCCGTTCTTCGAGCACATCACGGCGGTCAACCGGCAGGCGCCGGTCTCGCTGGGCATCGATCCGAGATACACGTATGTCGCCGGCTTGACCGTGGATCTCTATGTCGTCGCCAACAAGACCGCGGCGCAATGGGTCAGTACTCCAGCACTCGTCGACGTGCGCGGCGCGCCCCAGACGGTCACGTTCCCGGCGGCACCTACCACGATCCAACAGAACACGTTTCTGCTGGACAACGGCACGCTGCTCGGACCGGTCGAGACCGCGTTGTCGGCCGACACGCGGATCGGCGTCGGATATGACGTCGTGATCGACATCGGCCGCGACGGCCAGTTCAACGACGGCGTCGACCTGATCGACGGCTACGACGGCGAAGAGGGCGGCTTCTACGTCTGTCGCAACCTGCAAGCGGGTGGCCTCGCCACGGCGCCCGGGGCCGGTCCGTATGCGGTCAGCTCGGTCACGTACACGGGCGGCAGCTTCCTCGGCCAGAAGACCTACTACCCGACGAGCATCGCGTCGCTCGGACAGCTTCCGCTGGTCGTCGTCAGCCACGGCAATGGCCACAACTACCTCTGGTACGATCACATCGGCTACCACCTCGCATCGTACGGCTACGTCGTGATGAGCCACGAGAACAACACGATGCCCGGCAGCCACACGGCTGCGGTGACGACGCTGACCAACACGCAGTACATCCTGTCCAACCTGGCCACGATCGCAGCCGGTGCGCTGAACACCCACGTCGACAACCACAACATCATCTGGATCGGCCACAGCCGCGGCGGCGACGGTGTCGCGCGCGCCTACGACCTGTTGTTCCGGGCCGCCGCCGTGCCCATGCCGACGGCCTACACGATCGCCGACATCAAGCTCGTGTCGAGCATGGCGCCTGTCGACTTCGGCGGCTGGGACGGGTCGGCCCCGATCCTGGGTGGCAACGGCAACGGCTCCCACCCGCACGATGCGAACTTCCACTTGTGGGTCGCGCAGGCCGACTCGGACGTGAACGGCTGTGCGAGCAGCCCGGCCGTGTTCTGGTATGGCATCCACGAACGCGCGACGAGGAAGCGCCAGTCGATCTCGCTCTACGGCGTGGGCCACGTCGATCTGCACAACGGACAGAACCTGGGCGGCAGCAACCCGTGGGCTTCGGGCCCGAACCTGATCGGCTTTGCGACCACGCACAACATCATGCGCGGCTACCTGCTCGCGTTGGTGTCCCATCACATCAAGGGCGACGTCCCCTCGCGCGACTACCTGTGGCGCCAATACGAGTCGTTCCGGGCCGTGGGAGCTCCGACCTCGGCCGGCGTGAACGTCAACATGATGTTCCAGGACGACGCGCAGTCCGGGAAGTACATCATCGACGACTTCCAGAGCCAGTCGTTCACGAGCCCGAACATCGCGGTCTGCGGCGCGAGCGTGACGATCGGCGTGCCATCACTGACCGAAGGCCGCGCCGACGACGCGAACGCCGACTTCGCCGACCAGATCAACGATCCGTTCAACGGCTTCACGATGGACGAATTCTCGGGCAACGGCGGACAGCGCAGCAACAGCTTCGCCGAGGTGTTCAGCTTCCAGGGCGCCGTTCCGAGCTTCTTGACCTACGACCTCTCGACTGCCACGAATCGGCCGAACTTCGGCTCTTTCGCCTACCTTTCGTTCCGCGCCGCGCAGTCGACGCGGCATCCACTGACGACCGCGGTGCTCGGCGACCTGACGTTCTCGGTCGAGCTCGAGGACGGCGCGGGTCACGTCGGCACGATCAACATCGGCGCCTATGGCGGCGGCATCGAAGAGCCATACCAACGCAACACGGATCCGACCTGCGGGGCCGGAGTCGGTTGGAACAGCGAGTACGAGACGATTCGCATCCGGCTGACCGACTTCTGCAACAACGGTTCTCATGTCGATCTCGACAACGTCAAGAAGCTCCACTTCCGTTTCGGCCCAACCTACGGTTCGCTGCAGGGCCGCCTCGGGTTCGACGAAATCGAGCTGACCACCAAGTGAAACAGGGCCGAACCATGAACCACTCCACGATGTTTGATCCGAGCCGTTGGGCCAAGTCGCTGACGGGCATCTGTTTCCTCGGCGCGATCGCCGTCGTCCTGACCATCGCCTCCTCGCGCACCTCCGAAGCTGCGCCCGCACCGCTCACGCCGGTTGTGCCTCTGACGCAGCCGCCGCTGCCGAAGGTGCAGCTCGAGCTCGTGCAAGCGGAGCGATTCCAGGTCGAGAAGCCGTTCCGTCACCTCTGGCGCGCCGACCAGCCGTTGGTCAACAGCGGTTGGCTGCTCGTGCTGTCCGGCGACCCCGCGCGGTTCGTTCCGCGGCAGGTCAAGGAGCCCGTGCTCTACGTCGGCGCGCAGACCGCCCAACGCGTCAACTTCCCCGAGCAGTCCGGGAAACTCGTGGTCATCGTGCCCGGTGACTTCCGCCTCGAGGACGCCCCGATCTTCTTCGGCGCGGAGGCACTGCCCGAGGAGCTGCGTCAGCCGCAGATCGACGCCGAACTCGAAGCTGCCCGCGCGGCCGGTGCCAGACCACCGACCGCCGAGGCCATCCAGAAGGCAATGACCACCCAGTGGAAGACGTTTGCCTCGGACTACGAGCTGCGCCTGCGCGCGATCGAGCTCGTCGCGCAGCACTCCCCGCAGGAGCAGACCCTGATCCGCAGCGTCAAAGACGTACCGCTGCTGGGCCGGTAAGCCCAGGGCAGCGCCGGGCAAGGCCGGCCTTCGCCGCGTCCGCCGGCCCGATGCCTCGTGTCCTGACGGGCCGTTGCCGATAGACGGCCCATGACAACCGAGAGTCCGCCGCAACTGACAGGGTTGCGAAGTCCCCGGCTGTGGGCGAGTTTCGCGTTCCTGGTCCTGCCGCTCAGCATCGTTGTGTTGTTCGCGGCTCTCAGCCAGGAGCGAAGCCAGCGCGAAGGCATCGTCCAAGACTTGCTGCTCTTGTTCACGGGGCTCCTCCTGTTGCAAGTCGTGCTGGGCATCGGCGCGATCGTGGCCGGCGTGCGATCGCATCGCGTGTCGGGTCATGGCTACGGAGCCGCAGCCGTCGGCGCGCTGGCGGCGCTGACCGCCGTCGCCACCTGGATGGGAGGAATCTTCCTCGCGGCGCTCGCGTTTGGCAGTGCGTGGGGGCGGCCGCTTCGCGTGCGCGGGCGCCAGATCCATCCGGAGCTGCGCAGCGGCAGCGACTGGACGGCGGGGGACCGTCCCGATCCTTCGCAGCTCGACGAACCGACGCGCCACGCGCTCGCGGCGCTCTGGCTGCACGACGCCCAGAAGGAACACGCCTCGGTGCCCGCCTTCTCGCGCATTTCGTGGCAGCTCGCGGCGGCCGGTGCGCCCGCGGATCTGCTGGCCTGGAGCCACCGCGCTGCGCTCGAGGAGATCGAACATGCGCGCGCCTGCTTTGCGTTGGCTGCTGGCTACGAGGGTCGTTCCCACACCGTCGAACCGATGCCCGACCTGCTGCTCGACGGCCTGCAGGTGCGCGGCAACGTGCTCGAGGTCATGGCGAAGGAGAGTCTCGGCGACGGCTGCCAGCTCGAGGACTTCAACGCCGACGTCGCCGCAGCATGCGCCGAGGTCTGCCAGGAGCCGGTCACGCGTGCCGTGCTCGAGCGCATTGCCGTCGAAGAACGCTCGCACGCCGAGTTCTCCTGGGCGCTGCTGCATTGGTTGCTCGCGCAGCACGCAGCGACCGTGCGCCCCGTGCTCGAGCGCACGCTCGCGGGTCTCGCGCGCTACCGGCGGCCGACCGCGGTGAGCTTCCGCCTGCAGCGACTCGTCGGCCGCGCCGACCCGGCGCAACTGCTGCGGCACGGCCGGCTGCCCGACGCGCGCTGGGCCGAGCTCTGGCAGCGGCGGCTCGACAGCACGGGCGAGCGCCTGCGCGCGATGCTCGGCTCTGAAGCAGCTTGCGTCACAACGGACGCCTGCGAGTCCGAGACTGCGGACTCACTCCGGTAGTGACGATGGCCGCTGCGCGTCACCCCAGAGCTCCCGATACTTCGGCTGCACATAGGGATGCAGCGCGTCGCCGAAATGCTCACCGAGACGGTTGACGCGGATCAGCGCGATGACGTCGGCGTGATCCTGCAGGCGGGCCGGTGACGACAGGCCACTCGCAAGCTTCAGCTCGATCAGGGTGCCGAGGGCGAGGTAGCGCTTGCCCTCCTTCTCGATCGCGACGGTGGCCGGGTCGGGAAACACCAACCCGTGCGGCGTGCCATCGCCCGGGATTCCGCCGGTCAGCAGGATGTCGATCGGCACCTTGCGCTCCGCGTCCTTGACCCCGCGGCTGCCGGGGAACTTCTCGAGCCAGCCGAGCCCGAGGGCGTTCGCTTTGAACTTTTCCAGCCCCGCCGCTGTCAGCAGCACGTCGACATCCGTCGTCGCCCGCTGGTGACCGTGCGCGTTGACGGCAAGGCCGCCGCAGATCGCGTACGGAATGCCGAGTTCGTCGAGCTTGCTCGTGACGCGGTCGAGCGCCACGTGCACGTCCGAAGTGCCCATGAAGAATCTCCCGAGCTGCTCCCATCTGGCCAAGAACTCGGAGTCCGACGTGGTCACCGCAGCATCTTGGTCTCTCCTACCCTGTCGCGGAAGGGGGGAACTCCAATCGCGGATTCCAGCTCGACTCGGGGAGGGGTTGTGCAAGCTGCATCGCACTCCGCCCGAGCTGCGGTCTCACTTCCCGAGCCCGCGAAGTCCGGCAGCCAGGCGCCGATTTGCGTAGGATCGCCGGCGCTATCCGCCTTTCCCCCGAGCCGGAGGTTTCCCTTGCGAGTCGCAGCGACCCTGCTCCTGATCGGAGCGTTCTCTTCGTTCCTCCACGCCCAGCAGAATCGCGACGACCTGACGCCGCTCGACATCGGCTACTCGGTCGCGGTCCTCGACGACAAGACGACCCTGCACGTCGACATCGACGTGCGCCACCTGGCGCGACCGACGACGCGCGTCGCGATGCCCAACTGGTCGCCGGGCGCCTACGGCATCCGTCGCTCGGGCGCCAACGTCGAAGAGCTGACCGCGACGAGCGGCGGCCGTGCGCTCGACGTGCTGCGCATCGATCCGCTCACGTGGTCGATCGCCACCGAAGGCGTGTCCGAGATGCGCGTGTCCTACGGCGTGAAGCAGCGTCCCGGCCGCTTCGGCTCGCGCGCCACGGGCGCGGAACGGACCGGCATGCAGATCGCGGGACCCTCGACCTACGTGTACGTCGTCGGCCAGAAGGATCGGCCCGTGACCGTGCGCTACAAGCTGCCCGAAGGCTGGAAGTATGCGAACGGGCTGCTGCCCACCGACGATCCGCTCGTGCGCCGCGCGAAGGACTACGACACGTTCATCGACGCGCCGACGCAGCTCGGCATCTTCAAGCAACACGACTTCGAGGTGAACGGCACGCCGTTCTCGTGCGTGTTCTTCGAGAACGAGCAGCGCTACGACTTCGACGTGCCGGCCTTCGTCGACCTCTGCAAACGCATCGTCACGTACCAGGGCCAGATGTTCGGCAGCTTCCCGTTCCCGAACTACGTGTTCCTGTTCACGATCCCGGGCGGCGGCGGGCTCGAGCACCTCAACTCGACGAGCATCGGGCTCAGCGCGCCGGCCCAGGCCAAGGACCCACGCGCCGGTGCGTCCGTGACCGCGCACGAGTTCTTCCACCTGTGGAACGTCAAGCGCATCCGCCCGAAGGTCCTCGGGCCGTTCGAATACGAGCACGAGAACTACACGGGCAACCTGTGGGTGTCCGAGGGCTGGACGTCCTACTACGGCGACCTCACGCTCGTGCGGGCGGGGATCACGTCGCGCGACGAGTTCTTGTCGTCGTTCCGACGCTACATCGAAGGCGAGCTCAACAAGGATGCGCGCCACGAGCACTCGGTGTTCTGGGCCAGCCGCAACGTCTGGCATCGCGAGCGCACCGAACCGGCTCGCGTCGACTACTACGACAAGGGGGAGATCCTCGGCGCGATGATCGACCTCAAGATCCGGCACGCGACCGACAACAGGAAGTCGCTCGACGACGTCATGGTGTTCATGAACCGCTGGTTCGCCGAACGCGGCGTCGGCTTCGAAGAGGGCGACATCGAGCGCGCCTGCACGGCGATCAGCAACCACGACTTCGGCGAGTTCTTCGCGCGGCACGTGCGCGGCACGCTCGACCCGCCGTTGGCCGAGTTCCTGGCCTACGCCGGCATCGAGTACACGGAGCAGAAGGCGACGTCGGTGGCGCTGCCGTTCGAGACGCGGACCAGGGACAACGAGGTGTTCGTGAGCAACGCGAGCAGCCCCGGAGTGCAGGCCGGCGATGTGATCAAGGCGCTGGGCGGCGAGCGCAACGTGCAGCCAGCGGACTTCGTGCGCGACCGCAAGCCCGGCGACAAGGTGCAGGTCGAGTTGCTGCGCGAGGGCCGGACCGAGCAGGTCGAGGTCGCGTTGCGCGAGCGCACGCGCATGACACCGGCGCTGCGCTTCCTCGAGCAGCCGACCGAAAAGCAGCGGCGCATCCGCGACGGTTGGCTGGGCGGCAAGTAGGCGCGCCTCAGGAGAACGCGTCCCAGATCGCGCGTGGCACCTGGGTCGCGAGCCAGACCGAATCGCGTTCGATCCAGAGACGGAACGGGCCGAGGTCGATGCTGTGCAAGCCCTCGACGAGGCTGCGTCGCCAACCGAGTCCTTGCAGCTCCACGACCTCGCGCGCGAGGCGTTCGAACAGTTTGCGCGCCTGCTCCGGGGACTTGGCCTGGATGAACCGGTGCACGCGCCCTTCGATCAACTCGGTCTTGCCGTTAGGGGAGCCGAGCAGCAGCAGGTGGTGGAGCAGGATGCGCGGTTCGTCCGGCCTCGTGGCGGCCGTGTCGACCGGGACCGGCTGCCGCAGTTCGTAGGTTGGTTCGATGTCGAGCGTGGCGAGGAACGTGAGGGCGCGCTGCAGCAGGTCCTCGCGTTGCGTGGTCTCCCACCGATTGCGAAGGTCGGGAAACTCGGCGATTGTCTCGCGGAAGCGGCGGAAGGCGCCGCGGCCTTGGAGGGAGCTGTGCAGTCGGCGCTGGACATCGACCTCGTCGAGGCTGTCGACGAAGGTCTGCATCGTGCGGAACGCGTCGCGCGACTCGACGCGCGGGATCTCGACCCAGTCCGGGTCGTCGGGATCGGGCTGGGGAAACTCGTTGAAGTCAGGGTCGACCCAGTTCTCGACCTTGCCCGCCCGTTGGTTGAAGTACGGCACGACGGAGTCGCTCCGTTCCTCCATCGCGTCGAGCAGTTCGTCCATTGCGACGTGCAGTTTGCGCGGCATGCGCGCAGAGTATCGCGGCCACGGGGCTCGTGCGCGCGGGGACGGCAAGCAGCGGTTTGCCGGGCGGGGGAAGTGCCGTACGGATGGACCGTGCGAGCGCCATGCATCGGGACGCCGCTCCTCGGCAACCGTGGCCGCGTCCTACTTCAGTTGTGCTCGTCGACGGCGAAGGCGCAATGTCAGAAACAGCAGCGACGGGGTCACGCGTAGAGAATGAGGGTGCTGGGTCGGCAATCGAGATCAAGGAACGCCGGCAAAGCGAAGCCGGCAGCCGAGAGAACCTCGGCGGCCGACAACCATCCGGATGACACTCAGAATCCCGGTGGCCCCCCGGCAACGCGCGGCAAGTCCCGCGCACGTCGGCAAGCTCCGCAAGCGTAGGACCACCATGGCAATCACGAGCCGGGGAGAAGCTGAAAGCCCTCGCGATTTGCCGCGTCGCGCAACTGATCGTCCAAGCACACGAAGGCATGACCGCCCGGATCGTCGCGCGCCCAGACCATCGCGGCAGCGAGTTGCAACGCATCGGCAGCCCGCAGCGAATGAACCGCCAGCGAGCGTTCCGCGCGCTTGCGCAGCGCCTCGGTCGGCAACACTTCCGTCCACTCCTTGGCCAACGCTGCGATCACGCGCCGAGCGTCCCGAACGGTGTTCTTGGAGCCTTCGCCCTCCCGCAGCAGCCGAGCCAGGGCCGAGGAACACTCAACGCGAGTCGCCCACCAAACAGCCATGCTCGTGTCGGATTCCAGGATGGACCGGACGACGGCCGTGCTCGGCTCGATCACCGTCAAGGGGATGATCGCGGAGGTGTCCCAGAACTTCACCATCCGCGGTCACGCTCCTGGCGCAGCGCACGGCTCGCCGCGGACTTGGCGTCCTTACCGCGCGGCAACTTCCAGAAGTCCTTGGGCAAGCGGCCTGAGCCGAGGCGCACCAGCCCTTGACGCTCGAGGTCACGAAGCGACTCGAGGTCGGCGCCGAGCTCCGCGACCGGTACGATCTTGGCCACCGGATTATTGCGTTCCGTGATCAGGATCTCCTCGCCCGTTTTCACGAGCCTGAGGTATCGACTGAGGTTGGCCTTGAGATTGGCAACAGCGGTCGTCTTCATGTGACCAGAGTAGTCACAAGGCCGTGGCCCCACAAGCTGGAGGTCGGCAGCCAGCGCACAGGCTGCGCGCTCGCTGCGTGTCACTGCATGCGCAGCTGGGCCTTGGCGCGGCGGGGTTCCGTACGGCCGCATCGACGCCGTCGCCGGCCTGCCCGGCAGCCCGACGATCGTCTGGGTCGGTTGCCGCGAGCGGCGGCAAGCCCTGGCTGCGGCTCGTGCGGCGACTGGAGCGGTGCGGGATCGCGGGCGAGTGGACGCGAGCGGAAAAACTGTTGCTCGAGGAGCTGCGTGCCCGTGCCAAGCCTTGCCCTTCAGCGTAACCTTGGGGACAGCACTACACCGTCACGCGAGTCCGCCAGCATGACCACGATGCAGCCAATTCCGGGCAAGACCCAAGAAGCCCGCCGTCCCCGCTTCCCCGGCATCCGCATCACGACGAACGGCAACCAGCTCGTTGCCTACCACACCGAAGCGCGCATCACCGAGGGCGGCGTCTTCTACCAGGACACGCCCACCACCGAGATGGGTGAGAACTACCAGCTCGCGTTCGCCGAGGGCAAGCTCGACGTGTTCGGGCGCACCAAGATCGCGATCGAGGCCGAGGGCGAGCACGCGGCGCAGGGCGGCGCGATCGCGTTCTCGGTCTGCGGCAAGCGCACCGTCAATTTCACGAGCGGCCAGGGCATCGTCTACGGCGCCGAGCAGTACTACCACGCGCCGGGCAAGCTCTCGACGATGGTGCTCGAAGTGGCGGCGCGCGCGCTGACCAAGCACGCGCTGAACGTGCACTGCGGCCACGACGACATCTACGCGGTGCTCGACACGGGCTGGATCATGCTGTTCGCGAAGGACGCGCAGCAGGCCGCCGACCAGGCTCTGGTGCTGCGCAGGGTCACCGAGCTGTCGCTGACGCCGGGCATGAACATCCAGGACGGCTTCCTGACCTCGCACCTGGAACGCACGTTCTACAAGCACGAGGCCGAGCTGCTGCGGCTCTACCTGGGTGCTTCCGACGACATGATCGCGTGCCCGACCGAGGCGCAGCGCAAGCTGTTCGGCAGCCACCGGCGCCGCGTGCCGCGCATGATCGACCTGCAGCGACCGCTGATGCTCGGGCCGGTGCAGAACCAGGAGCACTACATGAACGGTGTGGTCGCGCGCCGCGACCAGTTCTGCGAGCAGATCATGCCGTTCCTCGAGCAGGCCTGGACCGAGTTCGCCGAGCTCACGGGCCGCTACTACGGGCCGATCTCGCACTACTGCACCGACGACGCCGAGACGGTGTTCGTGGCGCTCGGCTCGGCCGCCGAGAACATCGAGGCCGCGATCGACCTGCTGCGCAGCGAGGGCGAGAGGGTCGGCTGCCTGCACCCGAACGTGCTGCGGCCGTTCCCCGAGGCCGCGATGGTGAAGGCCCTCGCGGGCCGCAAGAACGTGATCGTGCTCGAGCGGACCGACGAGTCGCTCGCGGGCGACAATCCGCTCGCGCGCGACATCCGCACCGCGCTCACCAAGGGCCTGCAGAACCACGACCATCCGTCGAGCGACGGCATTCCCGCTGTTGCCGCCAAGCAGATGCCGCGCTTGTTCAGCGGCGTCTACGGCCTCGGTTCCCGCGACTTCCGGCCCGAGGGCATCCTCGGCGCCTACGAGTTCGCGACGAAGGGCCGCGCGCGCACGGATGGCCGCACCGCCGCCGACGGTGAGCACTTCTTCGCGGTCGGCATCGACCATCCGTATGCGGTCTGCTCGGACCGCGCGCCTTCGCTGCTGCCGCACGGCGCGATCGCGGTGCGGTTCCACAGCATCGGCGGCTGGGGCATGATCACCACGGGCAAGAACCTCGGCGAAGTGCTCGGCGAGCTCGGCGACTACGTCGCGAAGGAACGCAACGAGACCGACGAGTGCGGCCGGCTCAAGGAGGTCGTGCACATCAGCGCGAACCCGAAGTACGGCAGCGAGAAGAAGGGCGCGCCGACCGAGTACTTCATGGTCTGCGCGCCGGAACGCGTGCGCGTCAACTGCGACCTGCGCCACGTCAACGTCGTGTTGTGCTGCGACCCGAAGGCCTTCCTGCACACGAACCCGCTGGAGGGCCTCGAGCCCGGCGGCGCGTTCGTGTGGGAGAGCGACGCCACTCGCGAAGTGGCGTGGGAGCGCATCCCGAAGAGTCACCGGCAGTGGATCCTCGATCACAAGATCCGCGTGTTCATCCTGCCGGGCTTCGACATCGCGAAGGGCGCGACGGACCGCCCCGAGCTGCAGCTGCGCATGCAGGGCAACTCGTTCCTCGGCGCGTTCTTCGCCGTGTCGCCGTTCCTGCGCGAATTCGGCATCGACGTCGAGCACTTCCGGGACGTCGTGCGCAAGCAGTACGTGAAGAAGTTCGGCCGGCTCGGTGACGCCGTCGTGGCTTCCAACATGGCGGTCATGACGCAGGGCATGGAGCTTTGCAAAGAGATCGTCTACGGGCGCGTCGACGCACCGGACCGTTCGGGTCTGCGCGGCACGCCGCTGCTGCCCGGTTGCGGAGTCGTCGATCGAGTCGCCGTGCACCAGGGCACTCTGCAGCAGGGCAACGGGCATTCCGGCAATGGCCCGTCTGGCAATGGTCACGGCGGTAACGGCAAGACGCAGCCGGTTCGCGCGCCGATCCACCAGCTCGCGACGTTCGACGCCGAGTTCCGCAGCGGGCTCGGCTACCACCAGCCCGCTTCGACGCTGGCATCCGTCGGCGTGATGGCGGCGGCCACCGGAGCCACGGCGAGCAAATTCGTCGCGCGACGCCTGACCCCCGTGTTCCACGCCGAGAACTGCACGCAGTGCATGGAGTGCATCGCGAGCTGTCCGGACACCGCGTTGCCGAACACGGCGCAGGACATCGGCACCATCCTGCGGACCGCGGCGCAGAACTACGTGGCCGATGCCGGCCAGAAGAAACACCTGCTGGCCGCAATGGCCGCGATCGAGCCGCCGCTGCGCGCTGCGATGGTCGCGGCGGCCGCCACGGCCAAGGACACGCCGGCACCGGCGGTCGCCGAGCTGGTGCGGCGCGAGCTCGAACCGCGCGCCGAGCTCACGCCGCAGACGAAGACGCAGTTCCTCGGCATCCTCGAGCAGCTGCCGCTCGCGTATGCCAAGGTCACCGCGATCTTCGCGGGGCCCGAGCGCAAGACTGCCGGCAGCGGCGGCATCTTCGGCATCTTCGTCAGCGACCTCTGCAAGGGCTGCGGCGAGTGCGTCACGGAGTGCGGCGACCACCGCGCGCTCACGATGGCCGAGGAGACCGAAGACGTGAACGCGCACCACGCGACGGGCACGGCGTTCCTCGACCTGCTCAGCGACACGCCGCAGAAGTACCTCGGTCTCTACGACGATCAGGACGCCGCGCATTCGCGCGAGGCCGCGCTGCGCAACCACCTGATGGTGCGCCGCAACTACGAAGCGCTCGTGTCGGGCGACGGCGCCTGCGCCGGCTGCGGCGAGAAGAGCGTGCTGCGTGCGCTGGCCTCGACGACGGAAGCGCTGCTGCGGCCCGCCTTCCACCGGAAAGCCGAACGCCTGCGGCAGAAGGCCGCCCAGGTGCAGCAGCACGGCGAAACGCGGCTGCGCGCGCTGAAGCAGCGTGCGCCCGCGGAACACGACATGTTCGTGCGCGCCGTGGCCCAGATCCTCATGGGGCTCGGTGGCGAAGACGATGGCGACACCAAGACGAGGCTCGCGGCCCACAGCCCGGGCGCCGGCTTGCCGAGCGACGCCGAAGTCGTCGCGGCACTCACTACCGTCCTGAGCCAGGATGCGTTCAACCACGAACACCTGCAACCGCTCGACGGCCGCCTCGCGAACGGCATGTCGGTGATGGCGATGGCCGCGCACACGGGTTGCAACACGGTGTTCGGCAGCACGCCGCCGAACAACCCGCATCCGTATCCGTGGATGAACTCGCTGTTCCAGGACGGCAGCACGATCGGCTGGCTGATGGGGGAGAGCTTCATCCTCGACCACGCGCGCAGCTCCGTGCTGCCCGAGCGCCTCTGCGATGCGCTGCTGCAGCGCGATTCGGGCGTGATCGACGAGGCACAGCTGTTCGACTACCTGCACTTCAGCGACACGTTGATGACCGACCGCGAGGTCCACGAGCTGCCCAAAGTCTGGGTCGTCGGCGGCGACGGCGGCATGGGCGACATCGGCTACCAGAACGTCAGCAAGGTCGTGCTGCAGAACCGGCCGAACGTGAAGTTGCTGATGCTCGACACGCAGGTCTACAGCAACACCGGCGGACAGAACTCCGACAGCTCGCTGATGCCGGGCGGCGCCGACATGAACTCGCTCGGCGCGGCGACGCAGGGCAAGATGACCGAGAAGAAGAGCGTCTCCGAGAGCTTCACTTCGGGGCACGGTTCGCCCTACGTGGCGCAGGTCTCGATGGCCAACGCGGCCAAGCTCTACAAGGCGATGCTCGACGCGCTCGAGTATCGCGGCACCGCGTTCCTGCAGTGCTACACGAGCTGCCAGCCCGAACACGGCATCGGCGACGACCTCTCGACGGTCGAGGCGCAGCGCGCGCGCGACAGTCGCGTGATGCCCGAGTTCACGTTCCACCCGGGCCGCGGCGAGACGCGCGCCGAGGCGTTCGACCTCAAGGGCAACCCGATGGTCGATCGCGATTTCTGGGAGGCGACGTTCGAAAACGGCGAGAAGTACGCGGTGACACCGGCTCACTTCGCCGTGCACGAGCAGCGCTTCCGCCGCCACCGCAAGGACATCAAGCCCGAGGAAGCAGGCAAGCACCAGGCACTGGCCGACGTGCTCGCGCGCGTCACGCAGGACGACGTCACGCATCGCCGCTACCTCGACCCGGGCCACCGCGCGTTCGTTCCGGACTTCGGCGTCTGCATCCGCTACGAAGACGAGGGCAAGTTGCGAGCCTGCCTGCTGTCGCGGCAGCTCGTGTTGTTCTGCGTCGAACGGCGCAAGGGCTGGCGCATGCTGCAGAGCGGTGCCGGCGTCGACAACCTCGACTACAAAGCGCAGCGTGCGGTGATCGCGAAGGTCGACAAGGGCGAGGTGTCGCTCGCGGACTTCCGCGCCGGCAGTGCGGCCATGGTCGCGGCCGAGCGCGAGCGCCTGCTCGGCGAGAAGAAGAAGGTCGTGCCGGCGGCTCCGAAGCCGGCGTCGTGAGGCAGCGCGCGCTACGCAGAAGTTCCTGCGCAGGAGTCCCTGCCCGAGGTTCTCCGGTCAGCGCAACTGCTTACCGAGCCTCCATGCTGGGCGCGTTCTGGCTGGGCGCCTCTGGTGCGGCACCTCGTTGGGTAAGGCTGCCGCGGTCCCGAGGCGGAGCCCCGACTACCATTTGGAACGCGTGACCGGCACGATTGCGTGCTTCGCTGGAGACACACCATGAAAACTATGACCCTTTGCCTCGCGGCGCTCGTCGCCGCGACGTTCCTTCCCGCCCAAGCCGACAAGAAGGCGCCGACCCAAGCGCCGAACCCCAAGACGAAGGAGCACGAAGCTCTCGCGGCCCTCGTCGGCAACTGGCAGACCACTTGCAAGATGAACGCCATGCCTGGCGTGCCCGGCATGGAGAAGGCACAAGAATCGACCGGCCCGGAAACCAGCGAGCTGATCTGCAATGGCCTCTGGCTGAAGTCGACGATCAGCAGCACCTGGGATGGCAAGCCGTTCCAGGGGATCTGGCTCGCCGGCTGGGACGCGATCGCCAAGACCTACCGCAGCGTCTGGATCTCGTCGGATGACGAGCCTGCCTCCGAGGCGACCGGGACCTGGGACGAGAAGGCGAGGACCTGGACGTTCAAGGGCAGTAGCCCGAAGGGCCAGTTCAAGAGCCAGCTCGTCTTCAAGGACAACGACAACTCGACCGAGACCTGCTGGATGACGGGGGCGGACGGCAAGGAGACCGAGTGCATGCTGATCACGCGCAAGCGCGGCAAGCCGGGAATGGCACGGGAGGCGAGTGCAACGACCGACATGGCCACAAAGGAGATGGCGCCGCTGGCGCAACACGTCGGCACCTGGACCGGGAAGGTCACGATGACGATGCCGGGCGAGGCAGCGACCGAGGATACCTGCACGGAAACCGTCGCGAGGATCTGCAACGGCAAGTGGACGTGGTCGGACGTCAAGGGGTCGATGATGGGCCAGCCGTTCGAAGGCCACGCGATCACCGGCTACGACGAAACGTCGAAGCAGTTTGTCAGCTTCTGGGTCGATTCGTGCGGCATGCCGCCGATGCGCACGGCGGGCACCTACGACGAGGCCAAGAAGCAGTTCACGCTCGCGGGCTCGTGCTTCGACGATCAGGGCAAGCCTGCGACCGTCAAGCAGGTGTGCTCGCAGACCGACGCGAACACCCGCAACTTCCACATGACCATGAATTGTTCGAAGGGCGCGAGCGAGATGAAGATCACCTACACCCGCGTGAAGGGTTAGGCGCCTGCCAAGCCGGGTTCGTCCGCGGCGAGTGCTGCGGACACCGGACAGCTGACGGCGCCCTCCGGCGCGCCGTCAGTCGAGCTGCGCTCGCGACACGCCGACATCGGCTGCCGGTGCCTGTTGGAACACGATCAGCAATGCGACGAGGACACCGCTTGCACTGTCCTCGTGTCCGAGCCGGTGGCCGGGTTCTCGTCAGTTCCTCGGGCTCACGTCGAAGCTGCGTTTCCGGTCGACGATCTTGCCGTCGCGCGTGCGCTCTTGGAACTGCGCAGTGAGCACCACGGTGTTGCCGTTCTGTGCGACGGCGAACGCCATCGCGCCGCGCGCCACCAACGCTCTCGTCCGGCTGCCTGCCGTGCTGGTCATGACGACGCGCTCGACGTCGGTGCCGACCAGGCGATAACTGATCGGCAGCGTCAGCTGACCGTCGGCCAGCACGCGATTGAAGGTGATGCTCTCGGCTGTGACGCGCCAGTCACTGTCGAGCCGACCATTGCCGTTGCGATCTTCGCCGGCGTCGAGCACGCGGTTGCCGTTGAGATCCTCGCCGACCATGCTCGCGCACTTCAGCTCCTCGACCATCTGGCGTCCGAGGCACACGAGCTTGTCGTCGACATCCATCCACGTCTTGGTGGGCGTCGAGCTGTCCTGCTCCTTCGCGAGGAGGGCCCTGAGGCCCACCAGCACCAGCGCGGTGATCGTCAAGCTGATCACCATCGCGAGGACCGTGAAGCCCCCGGTACGAGAGTGGGTCTCCCGTCGTGACGTCATTACAGCTCTCCTCGCGCCAGGACCGTGCGGCAGGCAACCCTTGGTGCCCATCTTCGGCAGAACCGCACGCCCCTCGAGGGCTGGCAGGAAGTGGGCAGGCCCAACCGCGAATCTCGCCCGAGACGTTCACCATGGCATGGACGCCAGGCCTCGGTGTCCAATCAGAGACCCCTTGCCGGCGATTTTGGAGAACAGTCCGCCATCGTCACCGCGGTGGCGCTGCGATCGGGTCTGCGAGCCGGGCCTTAGGCGCGAATCGCCGTGTTGCGGCGATGACCAACTACTTCCCGCGCTTGCTCGCGTACTCGACCGCCGCCTGCACGAAGTCGCGGAACAGCGGCTGCGCCTGCAGCGGCCGCGTCTTGAACTCGGGGTGGTATTGCACGCCGACGAACCACGGGTGGTCCGGGATCTCGACGATCTCCACGAGGTCGAGCTTCGGGTTCACGCCGGCCATCACGAGACCCGCGGCCTCGAGCTGCCGGCGATACGAGTTGTTGAGCTCGAAGCGGTGACGGTGCCGCTCGCTGATCGTCGTTGCGCCATAGGCGCGATGGCTCCTGGTGCCCTCCTTGATCACGCAGTCGAATGCACCGAGCCGCATCGTGCCTCCCTTCTCGTTCGTGCGCTTCTGCTCCTCCATGAGCGAGATCAGCGGATTCGCTGCATTGGGGTCGTACTCGGTCGTCGTCGCGTCCGTGATGCCGAGCTCGCTGCGTGCGTACTCGACCACGGCTGCCTGCATGCCGTAGCAGATGCCGAAGAACGGGATCTCGTGCTTCCTCGCGTAGCGGATGCTCGCGATCTTGCCCTCGAAGCCGCGCTCGCCGAAGCCTCCGGGCACGAGGATGCCGTCGACGCCGCCGAGCAGGCGGTCGGGCCCTTCGTTCGCGACCTGTTCGGCGGAGACCTTGCGGATCTTGACTCTGCACGCGTTGCTGATGCCGGCGTGGCTCAGCGACTCGTAGATCGACTTGTAGGCGTCGTGCAGCTCGATGTACTTGCCGGACACGGCGATCTCGACCGTGTGTTCGGGGTTCTTGATGATCTGCAGCATGCGCTGCCAGTCCGTGGTGACGACGGCCTTCTTGGGTACGAGCTGCAGGTGGTTGAGGATGCGCTGGTCGAGGCCCGCTTCGATCAGCATGAGCGGCACTTCGTAGATCGAGTGGGCGACGTCGCGTTCTTCGATGACCGCCTCGGGCCGCACGTTGCAGAACAGCGAGATCTTCTTGGCCATGTCCGGCTCCATGGCGATCTCGGTGCGGCAGATGAGAACGTGGGGTTGGATGCCGATCTCGCGCAGCTTGCCGACCGATTGCTGCGTCGGTTTGGTCTTGAGCTCGCCCGACGCGCGCAGATACGGCAGCAGCGTCAGATGGATGAACATGCAGTCGTTCGGCCCTTGCTCGAGGCTGAACTGGCGGATCGCCTCGAGGAACGGCAGGCTCTCGATGTCGCCGACGGTGCCGCCGATCTCGGTGATCGCGACGTCGGGCGGCGGCGCGCCGGGCGTAGGCGCCGCACCCGCGCGGATCGCCATCTTGATCTCGTCGGTGATGTGCGGGATCACCTGTACGGTCTTGCCGAGGTAGTCGCCGCGCCGCTCCTTCTGGATGACCGACTTGTAGATCTTGCCCGTCGTGTAGTTGGAGTCCTTGTTGA
>Ga0075418_10000406_pt1 | contig 44810 bp, 44 predicted proteins | sample SoiMetdeltSBSDD2_FD_81776 | JGI IMG/M metagenome (GOLD analysis project Ga0075418, IMG submission 81776) | Bulk soil microbial communities from a Populus tree surrounding site in Tennessee, USA - Soil MetaG P. deltoides SBSDD2 | ecosystem: Environmental > Terrestrial > Soil > Tree plantation...
ACCGCGTTCGATCCGCTTCTAGATCCGGTGGTGCTCAACCGCGGCGAGCAGGTGTCCGGCTGGCTGGTGTTCGACGTTCCCGCCCGGCACGGTCAGCTGGTGATGCGCGACCTGGACGGGCACCAGATCGGGGTCTGGAAGTACTGATCTGGCTGGCGACCGCCCTTCCGACCGTGCGACCCCGACGCGGCACGCGGCTGGGACTGGCCTGATCAATGCCCCGGGGGAGAACCGCCTGACCGGCCCGGCCCTCGCGACAGGGTGTGGGACGACCTAGGCTGGGCGTGATCGGTGCAAAAGGGGGCGCGTCATGTCGGACGCGGCTGTCACACCCGTGGTGCAGGGGGCCTTTCTCGACGCCATGACGCAACGGTCCACCGCGTTGATGATCGAGGGACCCGCCGGGATCGGGAAGACCCACTGCTGGGCCGGCATTGTGGACCAGGCCCGCCGACGGGGCTGGCGGGTGTTCCAGGCACGGCCCTCACAGGCCGAGACACGCCTGGTCGGCTCGGCGCTGATCGACCTGTTCGCCGGTCTCGACGACACCGAGCTTGCGGCATTGCCCGGTCCCCAGCACGCCGCGCTGGCGGCCGCCCTGCTGCGCGACCACCCGTCTTGGACGGAGGCCGATCCCCGCTCGGTGGCGGTGGCCTGTGGGACGTTGCTGCGCGACCTCGCCGCTGACGGACCCGTCCTGGTCGCGGTCGACGACATCCAGTTCCTAGACGTGGAGACGGCCGCTGTCTTGGGGTTCGTCGCCCGTCGGATGCCCGACCGCGGCCTGGGCCTGCTGCTGTCCTGGCGAACGCAGAGCGTTGAGCCCGAGCCCGACCTGGTGTCGGCCCTTGTGGGCGTCGGCGAGCGGTTCCCCGTTCCACCGCTCGAGCCCGCTGCCTGCGAGCGGGTCGTGCTCCGGCAGCTGGCCGGCGCCGTACCCGGACCGGTGATCCGCAGAGCCGTCCAGGTCAGCGCCGGGAACCCCTTGTACGCCGTCGAGATCGCCCGGGCCCTGGTTCATGCCGGACCCGGGTCGTCGTACAACGAGGTGCGGCTGCCGCCCTCCCTCCAGGACGTGATCGGCGCCCGCCTGCGAGCTCTGCCGGAGCATGCCGGGATGGCTCTCGCGGCGGCTGCGGCGCTGACGCGGCCGACCGTGCGGCACCTGCGTCCGTTGGGGCTCGACAAGGCTCTGGTCCCGGCCGAGCGAGCCGGACTGGCGAAGGTCACCGGCATCCACGTGGAGTTCTGCCACCCTCTTTTCGCCGCGGCGGCATACGACAGCCTGGTCGGAAGCGAGCGATCCCGGCTGCACACCCGGCTCGCGGAGGTGGTGGAGGAGCCGGAGGAAAGGGCCCGGCATCTGGCGCTCGGTACGGATGGGCCGGACGCCGCGGTGGCCGCCGTACTCGACGATGCACGGGACCGGGCGCTTCGCCGCGGGGCGTTGCACGCCGCCATCGACACCTGCCGGCTCGCCCTGCGCGCCACGCCCGCAGGTGATCCGAACGCGTCCGCGCGGCATCTCGCCCTCGGTGGCCTGCTGTTCCGCGCCGGCGATTCCGACGAGGCCCGGCGCGAGCTCGAGGCGGTCGCCGCAACCGATCCCAGCCCGGCGCACCGTGCCACCGCGCTGTACGAGCTGGCCCGGATCGCGGTCAACGCGGAGCCGTGGTCACACGCTGCCAGGCTCGCCTATCAGGCGCTCGAGCTGGCTGGTGACGACAGCCTGGCCGCGGACATCCACGTCGTGCTCACGCTCGCGCGAACCGACGATATCGAGATCGCGCTCCACCATGCCCGCAGCGCGATCACCTTGCTCGACCAACAGCCGGAGGCGGATCCGGGCAAGCTCGCGGCCGCTCTGGCGGCACTCGCCGAGACCTCGTTCCGAGCCGGCCGCGGGCTCGACCACGACGCCTGCCTCCGGGCGATCGAGCTCGAGGCAGGCAGCGTACGACTGCCGGTGTGCAACCGCACGATCACCAACTACGCCTTCATGCTGATGTACGCCGACGAGCTCGACCGGGCCCGCCAGCTGTTCCTGGAAGCGCACCACACGGCCGTTGACGAGGGCGACCACGGGTCACTCCCCGAGGCCGTCGGTCATCTCTCGCTCCTCGAGCTGTGGGCGGGCAACTGGCAGGTCGCCGAGCGGTACGCGCGGGACGGGCTGGACTACTCGGAACGCACAGGGCAGGACTTCGCGGTCCTGATCGCGCGGTGGGACTTGGGCTGGGTGCAGGCGCACACGGGACGCACCGGCGAGGCGGAGGTCGTCGGACGTGAACTGGTCGACGCCGGCAGTGGTGCCGACGATATGGGCTCGGAACTGCTGGGCAGGGCGCTGCTCGGCTTCTGCGAACTGGCCCGCGGTGACCCGGCGGGTGCCGCGACCGACCTGGCCAGGCACGCCGAGCTGCGGTCGGGCAGCAATAGCCGCGAGCCGGGGTTCAACTGGATCGCGCCTTACTACATCGAGGCGCTAGCCGCGGCAGGGCGAATCGACAGGGCAGCCATGGTCCTCGACAGCTACACGGCCGAGGCCCGGCAGGTCGGACGCCGCTCGGCACTGGCGGGTGCTGCGCGATGCCGCGCGCTGTTATCCGCCGCCGCCGGTGATGCGGCTGCCGCAATCCTTGCCGCCGAGGACGCAGTGCAGCGATACGACGACTTGGGCCGTCCGTTCGACTGGGCGAACGCGCAGCTGACCAAGGGCCAGGTGCACCGGCGGTTCAAGCAGAAGGCACTGGCCCGCGCCTGCCTCACCGAGGCGCTCTCGGAGTTCGAGCGGCTCGGCGCGCCCGACTTCGCGGATCGGGCCAGGGCCGAGCTCGGCCGCGTCGGGCTGCGTCCGCCCGCACCATTGCACCTGACCGAGACAGAGCAGCGGATCGCCGAGCTGACGGCGCAGGGCATGACCACCAAGGAAGTCGCCGCGGCGCTCTTCCTCAGTCCCCGGACCGTCGCCGGCAACCTGACCCGTATCTACCGCAAGCTGGGCGTGCGCAACCGAGCCGAGCTCGGCAATCGCATCCAGTTCACGACTCCCACCTGACCGGTCCCACTCCTGCCGCTGGTTCGACTGGTCACGACGGAAGGTCGTCTACCTGGAGCGACATTCGTCGGATTCATCGCGCGCTTCTGATCTCTAGCGTCGTGGACGTGGCCGTTCGCAGGGCCCACATCTCATCCACTGGGGGGCCTCACGCGGAGTGGAGCCCGGAATCAGGAGCACGGCAGATGCGATTCAAGAAATTCGGAGCGATCACAGGGGGCCTCCTGGCGGGGCTGATCCTGGCGCTTACGCCATTCGGGCAACAGGCGACGGCGTCCGTCGGCCCCGGGGAGGACCGGCAGATCAGCTCTCCCGCGGGCTGGTGGTCCTACACCGGCGTGGACGCGGCGTTCGTTGCGGACAAGCTGAGTGCCAACGGGGCGCGGCTCACCGACATCAAGGTCGAGGGCGGCTCGCCGCTGAAATTCACCGTGACCATGGTGCAGAACTCCAACGCCTACGGAACCAGCTGGTGGTGGTACTACGGGCAAACGGCGGCCCAAGTGCTCAGCACGGCCGGCGCCAACAACGCCCGGCCGATCGCCATCCACGGCTACAACACGGCCGACGGTGTCCGGTTTGCCACGGTGATGGTGTCCAACACCGGTGCCAACGCGGAACCGTGGTCCTTCTACTACGGCAGCCCGTCGTACATCTCTTCGCAGGTGACGTCGACAAGCCGGATGGTGAGCTTCGGCCGCATCCAGGGCACAGGCAGCTACACCGCGCTATTCGGCAGCAACACCGGCAGCGACAACACCGGCTGGTCCTGGTACTACGGCAAGACGACCGCACAGCTCCAGTCGCTGACCACCACCTACAACTCCCGACTGGTCGACCTCGACCGCAACAACGACACTGGCACCTACAACGCGATCATGTACTCGGGTGGGCCCAAGTGGCGGTTCTACACCGGCTCCTCGATCACAGACGCGGTGGCCAAGGCCACGCAGGACGGTCAGCGGCTGTTCGACGTGTCACCTTACTACTCAGGCGCCACCAAGTACGTCGCCGCTGTGGGCGTCGACAACATGAACGCTCTCGAGTCCAAGCTGGACGGCCAGGTCGCCGCGAAGCTCGACTCGGGATCGCACGGGTTCTACCTCAAGGAGGTTGGCGGCGGTCAGCAGGCTGGCCTGCTGCAGGCCAAGCAGTTCGAGCCGGCTTCGTCGCTGAAGGCGTTGTACCACCTGAAGTCGATCGACGCCCAGGAGTCGGGCGTCCTGGACTCCGCACCCATCACGTACCGCTTCAACAACATGGCCGACCCGAAGGACAAGGACATCTGCCCGGACAACTACGCCACCACCGCAACGACCGACCTGAGGGACGCCGACTCGCGGATGATGTGGAACTCCGACAACCGGATGACCCGCGGGATTCTGGAGAAGTACGGCAAGTCCTCGATGCTGTCGCTCGCCTCGTCCATCGGTATGACCGGGACGGCGATCAACCACAACATCGGCTGCGCGACCCCGCACAACGCCACCACGCTGTCCGACCTGTCCAAGGTGTACGAGTCCTTCCAGAACGGCTCGGTGGTGAGCGATCCGACCTGGCAGTCGGCCTTCCGCACCCGGATGGTCAACCAGGGCAACTTCAGCGGCTTCAAGTCGGCGATCTGCCCGATCGTCCAGCAGGAGGCCGTGAAGCTCGGGAAGTCCTCGACGGTCGCGACGAACTTCTGCAACTCGATGACGTGGATCGCCAAGGGTGGCTCGTACCAGTACGGCGCCAGCTACCCGTACACAGTCGACTGGTCCGAGACCAGCCTGACGGGTGTGCCGTTCAAGTCCGGCGGCGTCACTACACCGAGGTTCTTCACCTTCGGCTACTTCGTCAACGGCCTGCAGCTGAACAGCGACACGGAGAAGGTCTCGGCGAGTGGCGCGCTGGGAACTCTGCAGCCGGAGGCTCTGCGGGCGCAGATCAACGCAGCCCTGCAGTCCGGTTGGTGAGACCCCGCCTACTTCTGGACAGCGGCCCGGGCAATGCGTCCGGGCCGTTTTTCCGCTGCCCGTCGTTCGCCGCAGCCCGGGCGTGGTGGCCGGCTCAGTCCCGAACGCCCTGATCGGATTCCGCCGACCGCGTCAGCTCGTCTACCGGGAACGGCACGCCAGTCGCGCTGTGGCAGCGGTAGCCGTGCGGGTTCTTCGCGGGCGACAAGTACTGCTGGTGGTAGTCCTCCGCGTAGTAGAAGGTCCCGGCCGGTGCGATCTCGGTGGTGATGTCGCCGTACCCGGCATCCTTCAGCACCGGAGCGTACGCCGCCGCCGACGCCTCGGCCTCGGCCTGCTGCTCGGGGGAGGTGTAGTAGACCGCGGACCGGTACTGCGAGCCGAGGTCGTTGCCCTGCCGCATGCCCTGGGTCGGGTCGTGCGACTCCCAGAACACCTTCAGCAGCTCTCCGAACGTCACCTTCGCCGGGTCGTACACCACCCGGACCGCCTCGGTGTGCCCGGTGCGGCCGGTGCAGACCTCCTCATAGGTCGGGTTCGGCGTGTATCCGCCGGCGTACCCGACGGCCGTGGTCCACACGCCCGGCACGTCCCAGAAGAACTCCTCGGCGCCCCAGAAGCAGCCGGTGCCGAACCACACCTCGGCGTACCCCTCGGGCACCGGCGCGGTCTGCGGCGTGCCGAGCACGATGTTCTCGGCCGGTACGGTGAAGACCGGTTCCGCCCGTCCGGGCAGTGCGTCCGCGCGGTCGACCATCGCGGTCTTGTGCTTGAAGAAGTACATCCTCACGCCTCTCGCAGCAGGTGCTCTCATCGTCTCCCAACGCCGCCGGGCCTGCGAGCCTTCCCGTCAGGCGATCATCGCGGCCTTACGGGACGGTGACGTGCCCTGCAGCGGCGCGTACGCGAGTGCGATCCGCCGTACGCCCTCGACCAGGTCCTCCGGCTCGGACGTGTACGGCAGCCGGACGAACCGGTCCAGCCCGCCGTCGGGGGAGAACCGGGAGCCCGAGATCAGCAGTACACCGTGCCGCTCGGCGAGACCGACGAGTGCGGCGCCGACCGGGGTGGGCAGCTCGCACCACAGCGACAAACCGCCGGACGGTACCCGGAAGCGCCAGTCCGGCAGGTGCTCGGCGACCGCCTCGGTGAGCGCCGCCCGCCGCTCGACGAGTTCGGCACGCCGGTCGGCCAGGAGGTCCTCGCGATCGGCGAGCAGCCGGGTCACCACCAGCTGCTCGAGCACGGGTGCGCCGAGGTCCATCGAGCTGCGCGCGTCCAGGATCAGCGGCACCAGCTCCTCCGGTGCGCGGATCCAGCCGATCCGCAGGCCGCCCCAGAACGACTTGCTGACGCCGCCCACGGTGACCACGCCACGCGGATGGAAGGACGCGAAGGGTGCCGGCATCTGGTCTACATCGAGCGCCAGCTCGACCAGTGTCTCGTCCACGACGGCGGTCGTCCGAGTCCTGGTCAGCGCGGTCGCGAACCGCTCGCGATCCGCGTTGTCCATCAGGTGACCGGTCGGGTTCTGGAAGTCGAGCACCATCCACGCCGACCGCGGCGCCGTCTGCCGTACCGTTGCCTCCAGCAACGGAAGGTCCCAGCCGTCCTGCGACATCGGAGCCGGTACGACGCGCGCGCCGCCGCGTCGTACCGAGTCGAGCGAGTTCGGGTGCGACGGGCTCTCGGTCAGCACCCGGTCGCCGACGCTGGTCAGGGCCCGCATCGCCACCGAGGTGGCGGCGAGCGCGCCGGCGGTGACGATGATCTGGTCCGGCGAGGTGGGCAGCCCGCGCTCCTCGAACCGGACGGCGATCGCCTCGCGCAGCACCGGCAGCCCCATCGGGTGGTAGCCGGGCGTGGCCAGGTGCGCCGGCAGCTCATCGGCCGCCTCGGCAACTGCGGTGCTGATCCCACAGACGGCGGGCGACGCCGCGCAGGTGAAGTCGTACAGGCCGACGCTGTCGATGCCCGGGGCGTGGTGCACGCCGAGGCTCGGACCGACCGAGGTCGGCAGGCTGGCGACGCTGCCCGAGCCACGCCGGCTGGTCAGGTATCCGCGGTCACGCAGCTCGGCGTACGCGGACGTAACCGTGGTCCGGCTGACGCCGAGCACGTCGGTCAGGTCGCGCTCGCTCGGCAGCCGGGCGCCGGGCGGGATCCGGCCGTCCGCGATCAGCAGCCGCAGGCCGTCGGCCAGCGCCCGGTACGCCGGGACGCCGGAGAACATCCAGGAGCCGAGCAGGCCGGACACCGTGCTCGCCGGGAGCTGTCGGGTCGTCATGCAGGCCACTATTACGCAATTGGCTATGGAATACCAGACCAATCGACCGAAGACTTGAGGTCGTGACCACCACCTCCGTCCCCACCTCCGCACCCGACCCGATCGCGCAGCTGCGCGCCGGCTTCCTTCCGCGTCGCCTCGTCCAGCTGTACGTCGGCCTCACGCTGTACGGCCTGTCGATGGCGCTGATGATCGAGAGCCGGCTCGGCCTGGACCCGTGGGACGTGCTGCACTACGGCATCGCCCAGCACCTGCCGGTGAGCTTCGGCACGGTCGTGATCGGCGTCGGGCTCCTGGTGCTGCTGGCATGGATCCCGCTACGGCAGTGGCCCGGACTGGGCACGATCAGCAACGCGATCGTCATCGGGCTGGTCACCGACGCGGCACTCGCGCTGCTGGCCCGGCCGGACGCGATCGGCTGGCGTGTCACGTTCCTGGTCGCGGGCATCGTCGGCAACGGCATCGCCACCGCGATGTACATCGGCGCGCACCTCGGGCCGGGTCCGCGGGACGGCCTGATGACCGGACTGGTCCGGCGGACCGGGCTCAGCGTGCGGCTGGTCCGCACCACGATCGAGGTCAGCGTGCTCGCGATCGGCTGGCTGCTCGGCGGCGTGGTGGGGGTCGGGACCGTCGCGTACGCGTTGGCGATCGGGCCGCTGGTTCACGTCCTGCTGCCGCTGTTCGAGGCCGGCCGGACCTCCGCGAGCCGCTCAACCACATGACGCAGCATCGGCGCCTCGAGCGCGACGTCGAAGCTGCGGTCGGACGGGATCCGGCCAGTGTGTTCACGAATCGCCAAGGATCGGGTCGAAAACCTGGCGATTCGTGAACACACAGCAGAGGTTTTGCTCGCGGTGCTGGGCCGCCGTGAGGGTCGCCGCGGCGGGCCGTAGTCTGTGCTGGTGACTGCGAAGAACTACGGCTTCGAGACCCTCGCTATCCACGCCGGGAACGAGCCCGACCCGACCACCGGCGCGGTGGTGCCGCCGATCTACGCCACCAGCACGTACAAGCAGGACGGCGTCGGCGGACTGCGGAACGGCTATGAGTACTCGCGATCGGCGAACCCGACTCGCACCGCGCTGGAGGAGTGCCTGGCCGCGGTCGAGGCCGGCACTCACGGGTTCGCGTTCGCCAGCGGGCTGGCCGCCGAGGACACGCTGATGCGCGCGATCTGCGCGCCGGGCGACCACGTGGTGTTCCCCGACGACGCGTACGGCGGCACGTTCCGGCTTTTCAACAAGGTGCTTTCGCGGTGGGGGATCGACATGACCCCGGCCGCGGTGACCGACGTACAGGCGATCCGTGCCTCGGTGCAGCCGGGCTCGACCAAGGTGGTCTGGCTGGAGACGCCGACCAACCCGCTGCTGAACGTCGCGGACATCGCACTGGTCGCGCAGGTCGCGCACGAGGCCGGTGCACTGCTCGTGGTCGACAACACGTTCGCGTCGCCGTACCTGCAGCAGCCGCTCGAGCTCGGTGCCGACGTCGTGGTGCACTCGACCACCAAGTACATGGGCGGGCACTCGGACGTGGTCGGCGGTGCGCTGGTCGTCCGGGACGCCGAGCTGGCCGAGAAGATCGCCTTCCACCAGAACGCGATCGGCGCGGTGGCCGGGCCGTTCGACTCATGGCTGGTGCTGCGTGGCATCAAGACCCTCGGGGTGCGGATGGACCGGCACAGCGACAACGCCGAGAAGTTGGTCGAGTTCCTGCAGCGGCACGGGTCGGTGACCAGCGTGCTGTACCCGGGTCTTGACGGCCACCCAGGCCACGAGACCGCGGCGAAGCAGATGCGGCGGTTCGGCGGCATCGTGTCGTTCCGGGTCGCCGGTGGCGAGCAGCAGGCGATCGACGTCTGCAACCGCGCCGAGGTGTTCACCCTGGGCGAGTCGCTCGGCGGAGTCGAGTCGCTGATCGAGCACCCGGGCAGGATGACGCACGCCTCGGTCGCCGGTACGGCGCTCGAGGTGCCGGGTGACCTGATCCGGCTCAGCGTCGGGATCGAGACCGCGGACGACCTGGTCGCCGATCTCGAACACGCTCTGGGGTGAGCGGGCGGTTCGTCTGCGTGGACTTCGGGTCCACGTTCACCAAGGCGATCTCGGTCGACGCCGGCGGCGAGCTGATCGCCAAGGCCGAGCACCGGACCACGATCGGCACCGACGTGATGGACGGCTGGCTCAGCTGCCGCGAGCAACTGCTGGCCGCCGACCGGTCCGTGGCGAAGGCCGACGTGCTGGGCTGCTCGAGCGCGGGCGGGGGCCTGCGGATCGCTGTGGTCGGCAACGAGGAGCTGGTCACCGCTGAGGCCGGCCGCCGGGTCGCGCTGAGTAGCGGTGGCCGCGTCGTCGCCGTAGTCAGCGAAGGTCTCACGCCTGCGAAGGTGAAGACGCTGCGGGCGGACCGGCCGGACGTCGTACTGCTGGTGGGCGGAACCGACGGCGGCAACGCCGCGGTCTACACCCGGGCCGCCGAGGTGCTGGCGACGTACCGCTGGCGCAGGCCTGTCGTTGCCGCCGGCAACATCGATGCCCGCGACGAGGTGGCCGGTGTCCTGACCGGCGGCGGGGTGCCGCATGTGACCGCGGACAACGTGGTGCCGGAGATCGGGGTGTTCGCGCCGGACGCCGCCCGGTCGGCGATCCGGGAGATGTTCCTGGCGCACGTCATCGGCGGCAAGAACCTCTCGAAGGACAAGGGCTTCCTGACGCTGGTCCGGGCCGCCACGCCGGACGTCGTACTGCGCGGTGTGGAGGTGCTGGCCGCACAGTACGGCGATGTCGCGGTGGTGGACGTCGGCGGTGCGACGACCGACGTGCACTCGGTGGTCGAGCTCGACCCCGAGGACGCGAACCTCGGCCGTGAGGTGGTCGCCACGCACCCGGTGACCCGGACCGTCGAGGGCGACCTCGGCATGCGCTGGAATGCCATGCCGGTGGTTGACGCTGGCGTCGCGGCCGGTTTGGTCGGCGCCGATGACGATCCCTTGCGTACGGCCGCGCGGCGCCGGCACGACGATCCCGGGTTTCTGCCGGGGGATGAGGCGGAGCGGTCGTACGACGAGCGGCTGGCGGCGGTGGCGGTCACGGTCGCGCTGCGCCGGCACGCGGGACGGCAGCGGGTCCAGTTCGGGCCGGACGGCCGGGTGGTCGAGCGGTCCGGCAAGGACCTGCGCGAGGTGGACCTGCTGGTCGGTTCCGGCGGGGTGCTGCGGCACAACCCGCCCGAGGTCGCCGAACGGGTGCTGCGCTCGATCGAGGCCGGCGCACGCGAAGAAGGCTGGCTGGTCCCGATGGCGGCGAAGACCTGCGTCGACACCGACTACGTTCTGGCCGGTGTAGGACTGCTAGCCGACCTCGCCCCCGAAGCCGCCGCCGGGCTGGCTTCCACACTCACCGCCCGGCGGCCCCTCGGCTGATCCAACTACTCGCCCAGACCCTGTCGACCCTTACCTCGGTCGATGGGCTTGACGGCCGCTTCGCTGCCTGCCGCGGGACTATCGGGGCGAGCCTGCGTTCCAGCCTGCTCCACTCCGGTCGTGGCCGCGGCGAGTGCCGCCTGGGTGTCGGCTGCCCGGGCGGCGTCCGGTCCGCTCTGTGCGACCACCTGCTGGAGGTAGGCCTCGGTGGCGGCTCGTTGTGCCACGGCGAGCTGCTCCGGGCTGACGCCGTACCGGGCGGCGGACTCGGCCAGGTCCCTGGAGCTCTGCGAGTTGGACCGCAGATCCCGCCGGGTGTCCCGTGAGGCCTTCTTGAAGATCTTCCGTCCCTCGCGGACGTCCATCCTGCGCAGGAACGACGCGAGCTTGGATGTGACCCCGGACATCTTCTCCTGGGCACGGACCTCGGCGGTCGGCCTCGGCGTGTGCAGCGGCCCTTCGGTGGATGTCGTGGTCACGCGCGCTCCTCATTGAGGTAGACCGAGTAGTTGATGCCGACCGACTCGGAGAGCGGGTCCTTGGTCGGCTGGTTGCTGTAGAGATGGAACTGCGCGCCCGGCCGTACCCAGACCGCCAGGTGGCGCTTGTCGAAGCCCGCCGCAGGAGCCCACTCGTCGACGAAGCCGGGGTTGCTGTCGGTTCCGACGTACGCCGGCTCGCCCCAGTGCTGCCGGGCAAGGTCGAACTTGGCCTGCCAGTGCGCATCCAGCCCGGCTTCCGCGGCCGCGATGTCGTCCGGCCCGAGGTCGTAGGCCGCCCAGCCACTGCGCGGGCTGTCAGGCACGAGCTGGTCGTTGTAGACCGCGATCTCGGTGCCGCGAGAGGTACGGAAGCCCCAGGCGTCCAGCTCGTTGTCGATCACGGTGTTCTGGTCGACCGGCCAGGGCTCCCAGCCGGTCGCAGCACTGACCCGGTTGATCAGTGCCAGTACTACGTCGCGTCCCGTGTCGTCGGTGTCCGGCCCGGCGACCTTGGTCCAGTCCGCCACCTCTGCGAGGTCGGCCATGGCCTTGTCGTCGTCGTCCAGCGGTCTGTCGAGCGTCTGCATCCCACTCCCTCTCCGTGTGCCGCAATGCGCTGCACACGAAAGTAGGGCGCGGAGGGGTCAGCGATCGCCGGGTTCTCGCCATGCGGCGAAGGGATCGTCCTACTGGTGATCGTTAGTGTGTCGCTCGTGAGCAGCACACGCGGAAACGACGGGGACGAGCACGCGCAGGAAGGCGCACGACCGGACCCCCAGGAGCGCATGGACGTCGCTCAGCAGGACAGCCCGGTCGCCGCCCCCGAGGTGGCCGACGAGGTCTCGCACGGGGTGGAGGACGAGGTCTCGCACGGGGTGGAGGACGAGCCAGCTCCGCGCAGGCGGGATCCGGTCGACGCCGGAGTGACGCCAGGCGTCGAGATCGCTGCGCAATGGTCGTGGCGGCTGCTGGTCATCGTGGCCGCGGTCGCGGTCGTGGCTTGGATGATGCGCTACCTGTCCGAGGTGGTCGTGCCGGTGGTGGTCGGCGTACTGCTGACGGCGCTGCTGATGCCGGTGACGAACGCACTGCAGCGGATCAAGCTGCCGCGCGGCCCCGCCGCGGGCATCACAGTGTTCGGTACGGTCGCTCTGGTCGCGGGTCTGCTGACCGTGGTCGGCGCGCAGATCCGCGCCAGTTTCGACGAACTGTCCGACCAGGTAGGCGAGGGCATCACCGAGCTGCGCGACCTGGTGCGGATCAACCTGAACGTCAGCGACCAGCAGATCAGCGACTGGCTGGACCGAGCTCGCGAGTCGATCACCGCCGGTGGTGCGCTCGGCGCCCGTGCGGCCGAGGTCGGCACCACCGCGACGCATGTCATCGCGGGCCTGTTCATCGCGCTGTTCTGCCTGTTCTTCTTCCTCTACGAGGGCGGCCGGATCTGGGCCTGGCTGGTGCGGTTGTTCCCGCGGGTGGCCCGGCCGAAGATCGACTCGTCCGCCCGGCACGCGTGGGTGTCACTGACCGCGTTCGTGCGGGCCACCATCCTGATCGCGGCCGTGGACGCCACCGGCATCGCGATCGGTGCGGCGGTACTCGGCCTGCCACTGGTCGGCGCGATCGGGATCCTGGTCTTCGTCGGTGCGTTCGTGCCCGTGGTCGGTGCCCTGGTCAGCGGCTCGGTCGCTGTCCTGGTCGCGCTGGTCGCGAAGGGCCCGCTGGTCGCGCTGCTGATGCTCGCGGTGGTGATCGGCGTGCAGCAGCTCGAGTCGCATGTGCTGCAGCCGTTCCTGCTCGGCCGGGCGGTCAGCGTGCACCCGCTGGCGGTCATCCTCGCGATCGCGACCGGAGTGATCGTGGCGGGCATCGTCGGCGCACTGATCGCCGTACCGACCGCCGCGGTGATCAACAGCGTGGTCCACCACCTCGCCGGCCACGACGTCGACCCCGAGCCACCACGTCGCCCGCAGCTGCACGTCCCACGCAAACGCGCCGAATGAAAGCGTCCGAAGCAGTGGCGTGAGGTCACGCCACTACTTCGGACGCAAGGCGTCGATCAGTGCAGGGCGGCGGCTGCCGAGGCCTCGGCGTCGGCCGCGTCTTCGTCCTGCGGCGGGTCGCTGTCGCGTCCGCCGAGGCGCTGCTCGGGGGTGATGATCGCGAGCAGCAGGGCGATGGCGAGGAACGGCAACGCCACCAGGAAGACGTCGTCCATCGCCTTGACCAGGCTCTCCAGTGCCCAGCCCCGCGGCTGCGGTGCCGGCAGCGAGTGCAGCGCCTGCACGCTGTTCGCGGCCTTCGCGAGCTGGTCGACCACCGCCTGGGTGGCGTTCGGGACCGTGTCCGCCAGGTGCTCCTTGAGCCGGCTGGTCAGCACCGCGCCGAACAGCGCCGTACCGATCGCGCCACCCATGGACCGGAAGAACGTCATGGTCGACGTGGCCGTACCCATGTGCTGGCGTGGTGCGCTGTTCTGCGCCGCGGTCACCACGATCTGCATCGACAGGCCCAGCCCGGCACCCATCACGAACATGTAGAGCGCCAGCTGCCAGTACGGCGTACCGGTGTCGATCGTCGAGAACAGCAGCATCGCCGCTGCCACCATCACCGCGCTGATGATCGGGTACTGCTTGTACCGGCCGGTCCGGCTCATCAGCTGTCCGCTCGGGATCGATGCGGCGAAGATGCCGACGATCATCGGCAGCAGCGCCAGCCCGGACTCGGTCGGGGACATCTCCTTGACCGCCTGGAAGTACAGCGGCAGGAAGATCAGCGCGCCGAACATCGCGACGCCGAGCAGGAACGCGAACGCCGCGTTGCCGCTGAAGATCCGGCCCTTGAACAGGTCCATCGGGATGATCGGCTCGGGCACCCGCAGCTCGATCAGGACGAACGCGACGGACAGCACGACCGCGGCCACCAGCAGGCCGATCGAGGTGCCGTCTCCCCAGCCGTTCCCCGGCCCGCTCCAGGACAGGAACAGCAGGAGAGAGGTCACCGCCGCCGCCACCGTGGCCGCGCCGAGGTAGTCGATCTTGTGGCTACGCCGGACGTGGTGCAGCTTGAGCCGCAGCGTCACGATGACGAGCGCGACGGCACCGATCGGCACGTTGATCCAGAAGATCCAGCGCCAGCCCGGCCCATCGGTCAGCACGCCACCGAGCAGCGGCCCGGCGACCGAGGACAAGCCGAAGACGGCACCGAAGTAGCCCATGTACTTGCCGCGCTCACGCGGTGGGATCACGTCGCCGATGGTGGCGAAAGCGAGCGACATCAGGCCGCCGGCGCCGAGGCCCTGAACGGCCCGGAAGGCGATCAGCTGCTCGATGTTCTGCGCCAGCGCGGACAGCACCGAGCCGGCCAGGAAGGTGACGATCGCGGCCTGGAACAGCGGCCGGCGACCGTACAGGTCGGAGATCTTGCCCCACAGCGGAGTGGACGCGGTCGATGTCAGCAGGTAGGCCGTGACGACCCAGGACAGCTTGTCCAGGCTGTTGAACTCGCTGACGATCTGCGGCAGCGCCGTACCGACGATGCTCTGGTCGAGAGCGGCCAGGAACATGCCGGCCATCAGGCCGCCGAGCACGACCAGGATCTGGCTGTGGCTCAGGTAGTTGGGGGAGAGTGGGTCCTGCGCAGGGGACACACCGGCGGATTGTGCTGCCGGCTCGCGGGTACTCATCGGTTCTCCTTGTCGGAAGTGTTGGTACCTCTGGGGTTGCCGCGTTCGTCGGCGACCTGGTTCACGCCGTCGGCGAAGCGGCCCATCAGGGTCGCGAAAGTCTCGATGTCGGACGTGTTCCATCCGTGCATGGCGGCGGTGAGCAGCTCCTGGCGGTGCCGGGAGAACTCGTCCAGCCGGGCGATGCCTGCCTCGGTCAGCTCGACCCGGGACGCCCGCCGGTCGTCCGGGTCGGGGGTGCGGTCGACCAGTCCGTCGGACTCGAGTGTGCGGACCAGCCGGCTGGCCGTGGAGGCGTCCAGCCCGATCAGGGTCGCGAGCTCGGACAGCCGGACCGCCCCGCTGCTGCAGCGCAGTGCGTGCAGCGCGGCGATCACGCTGTGGTCGATCGGCTGGTTGTGCTGTCCAGCCGCGGCCTTCATCCGTCGGCCGATCCGCATGAACGCGTGCATGACGCGCTCCTCGGGCGTCTGCGGCGCCCAGTCACCAGCTGGATTTACATGCATGGTGCAAGCATATACATACTTGCATGATGCACGCAATCTATTTTCTAGGGTGACTCTGAGGCCAGGCGGACGCCGAGCGCGACCAGTGCGGCGCCCATCAGGCCGTCCAGTGCCCGGCGGATCCGCGGCCGCCGGAGCAGGTCGCCGGCCTTGGCCACGGCCACCGCGTACCCGACCAGCCAACCGAGCGTCATCGCCGCGAACACCAGCCCGAGCAGCAGGAAGCCCGCGAACGACGCCTCGCCCGGCGTCACGAACTGCGGCAGCAGGCTGAGGAAGAACACCGCCATCTTCGGGTTGCCGAGGTTGCTGACCAGCCCCTGCCGCAGACCCTTCCCGTACGCCATCGGCCGGACCACCGTCTCGTCCCGCGCAGCGGAGCGACGGCGCCAGGCGCCGTACAGGCTGTGAAGGCCAAGTATGACGAGGTACGCGGCGCCGAGCAGCTTGATCACCCGAAACGCGGGTTCCGAGGCGACCAGCACGGCCGCGATACCGGCACTGGCCGCGAGCGTCCAGACGGCCTGGCCGAGGCTCACGCCCAGGGCTGTTGCGATGCCGGTACGACGACCGCCGAGCAGCGTGTTGCGGATCGTCAGCGCGGTATCCGGGCCCGGGGTCATGATCACGACCGCGGAGACCCCGGCGAAGGTGGCGAGCTCGGTGACCATAGGAGCCAGTGTGAACCCGTTCCGAAAACGACAAGAGATCTGTCCGGACGCCGGGCTAGTGTCGCGAACGTGGACGAGGCACTGATCCGGGCGCGCGGGCTGCGCAAGTCGTACGGCGCCTTCGAGGCCGTCCGCGGGATCGATCTCGCCGTGCGTGCCGGCGAGGCGTTCGGCTTCCTCGGGCCGAACGGCGCCGGCAAGTCGTCGACGATGCGGATGATCGGCGCTGTCTCCCCGGTCACTGCCGGCGAACTGCGCGTCCTCGGGATGGACCCGGCGACCGAGGGCCCGGCGATCCGGGCCAGACTCGGGGTCTGCCCGCAGGACGACACCCTCGACATGGAGCTGTCGGTCCGGGAGAACCTCACCGTGTACGGCCGCTACTTCGGGCTGAGCCGGGCCGAGTGCGCGGAGCGGGCCGACGAGCTGCTCGCCTTCGTCGCGCTGACCGAGAAGGCGAAGGAGAAGGTCGAGGAGCTGTCCGGCGGGATGAAGCGGCGGCTAACGATCGCCCGGTCGCTGGTCAGCCGGCCGGACCTGCTGCTGCTCGACGAGCCGACCACCGGCCTGGACCCGCAGGCCCGGCATCTGCTCTGGGACAAGCTGTTCCGGCTCAAGCAGAGCGGCGTGACGCTGGTGATCACCACGCACTACATGGACGAGGCAGAGCAGCTCTGCGACCGGCTGGTGGTGATGGACAACGGCGTCATCGTGGCCGAGGGTTCGCCCGCGCAGCTGATCCGCGACCACTCCACCCGCGAGGTCACCGAGCTGCGGTTCGGGCCCGAGGTGATGAGCGAGGACCACGATGCCCTCGCCGAGAAGGTGACCGACCTGGCCGACCGGGTCGAGGTGCTGCCCGACCGGTTGCTGCTCTACACCGATGACGGCGAGCACGCGGTCGCGCATGTGCACGAGCGTGGCCTGGAACCGGCCGCGGTGCTGGTCCGGCGCTCCACCCTCGAGGACGTGTTCCTCAAGCTGACCGGCCGAACCCTGGTGGACTGATGTCGGTCGCGCTGGAGAACACGCTGCGGCAGTACGACTACTGGGCCACTGTCTACCGGCGGACCTGGAAGGGCAGCCTGGTCACCAGCTTCCTGATGCCACTGCTGTACCTGGCCGCGATGGGGATCGGGTTGGGCTCGTTCGTCGACGACAGCGCCACCTCGGCCGATGCGCTCGGCGGGGTGTCGTACCTGCAGTTCCTCGCGCCCGGACTGCTGGCCGCGACCGCGATGCAGATCGGGGTGTTCGAGTCGACGTACCCGGTGATGGGCGGGATCAAGTGGCACAAGACCTTCTTCGGGATGATCGCCACCCCGCTGCGGCCCGCGGACGTGATGCTCGGACAGCTCGGCTTCATCGCGTTCCGGATCGCGACCACCAGCGTGGTGTTCGTCGGCGTGATCGCGGCGTTCGGCGGGCTGGTGTCACCGCTCGGGCTGTTGTCGCTGCCGGTCGCGGTGCTGGTCGGGATGGCGCTGGCCGCACCGGTCGCGGCGATCGCAAGCCGGCTCACCACCGACGCCGGGTTCGCGCTGATCTTCCGGTTCGGCGTGATCCCGATGTTCCTGTTCTCGGGCGCGTTCTTCCCGGTCTCGCAGCTGCCGGACGAGGTCGAGTGGCTCGCGTACCTCAGCCCGCTATGGCATGCGGTCGAGCTGTCCCGCGACCTCAGCCTCGGTGAGGTCCAGGCGCTGCCGGCGCTGGTGAACCTGGCCTACCTGCTGCTCTGGTTCGCGGTCGGCACCTGGGCCGCGATCCGCGGCCTGACCGGGAGGCTGATCAGCTGATGGCTACCCTGGCGACGCGCGTGGTCCCGTGCCGGTCCCGGCCCGCGGCGGGCTGCGGCTGGTGGAGCGCAACTACCTGGTCTACCGCCGGTCCTGGTTGGTGTTCGTGTCCGGGTTCTTCGAGCCGCTGTTCTACCTGCTGTCGATCGGCGTCGGCGTGGCCGCCCTGGTGGGGGAGTTCACGCTCTCGGACGGGACCACGATCGGGTACACCGAGTTCGTCGCGCCCGCGATGCTCGCCGCGTCGGCGATGAACGGCGCGATCTTCGACGCGACGTACAACATCTTCTTCCGGATGAAGTACGCCAAGCTGTACGACGCGGTGCTGGCCACACCGATGCGGCCGTGGGACATCGCCACCGGCGAGGTGACCTGGGCGCTGCTGCGCGGGGCCGCGTACTCGGCGATGTTCATCGTGGTGATGCTCGCGATGGGGCTGGTCGAGTCCTGGTGGGCGGTACTGGCGCTGCCGGTCGCGGTGCTGATCGGGTACGCGTTCGCCGGTGCCGGGATGGCGCTCACGACGTACATGCGGACCTGGCAGGACTTCGAGTTCGTTCAGATCTCGATCATCCCGATGTTCCTGTTCTCGGCGACCTTCTACCCGGTCGAGACCTACCCGGACGCGGTGCAGTGGCTGGTCGAGGTGACGCCGCTGTACCAGGGCGTCGCGCTGCTGCGCGGGCTGACCACGGGCAGCGTCGGCTGGGAGATGCTCTGGCACGTGGCGTACCTGGCCGCGATGGGCACGGCAGGCATGTACGTCGCGTCCAGGAGGCTCGGGCGGCTGCTGTTGAAGTAGCGTGACAACGTGAGCACACGTCGTACCGTCCGCCGTATCACTGTCCGTCGTACCGCTGCTCTCGCCGCCGTGGCGGCGCTGGGTCTCGCGTCCTGCGCGCCCGGCTCGGACGAGCCGGCCGGGAACGCGTCGCCGACCTCGTCGGTCCGCACCGACGCCGCCGCCCTCGGCAACGTCACCCTGACCGTCTGGGACCAGGAGGTCCGCGGCGGCCAGGCGGCCCAGATGAAGCAGCTGAACGACGACTTCCAGGCGAAGTACCCGAACATCAAGCTGAAGCGGGTGTCCAGATCGTTCGAGGACCTGAAGACGACGCTTCGGCTGGCGCTGTCCGGCAACGAGCCGCCGGACGTGGTGCAGTCGAACAACGGCCGCTCGGACATGGGCGAGTTCGTCAAGGCCGGCCAGCTGGTGCCGCTCGACCCGTGGGCGCAGGCGTACGACTGGAAGAAGCGCTATCCGGACACGGTGCTGCAGTACTCGCGCTACTCCGCCGACGGCAAGACGTTCGGTGAGGGCAACCTGTACGGCCTGCCGCAGGTCGGCGAGGTCGTCGGGATCTACTACAACAAGGCCAAGCTGTCCCAGCTCGGGCTGCAGCCGCCGGCGACCTGGGCCGACTTCGAGGCGGCGCTGGCCAAGGCGAAGGCGGCCGGGCAGGTGCCGATGCAGCTCGGCAACCTGGACAAGTGGCCGGCGATCCACGTGTTCGGCACCGTGCAGGGGCGGAGCGTGCCGGCGGACCAGATCACCACGCTGGCGTTCGGCCGGCCAGGTGCGTCCTGGACCACGCCGGAGAACGTGAAGGCCGCCACCGACCTGGTCTCGTGGGTGGACAAGGGCTACTTCAACAACGGCTTCAACGGGCAGGGGTACGACCCGGCCTGGCAGGACTTCGGCAAGGGGAACGGCGTGTTCCTGATCGCCGGTACCTGGCTGCAGGCCGATCTGCAGAAGGCGCTCGGTCCGAACGTCGGCTTCATGCTGCCGCCCGGTCCTGATGGTTCTGGGCCCGACGCGCAGCCGGTCGTGACCGGCGGGACGGGCCTGCCGTTCGCGATCACCAGCAAGTCGAAGAACCCGGACGCCGCCGCGGCGTACATCAACTTCATCACCAGCCCCGAGGCGATGGCGGTGCTGACGAAGACCGGCAACCTGCCGATCGCGGACACCGCCGCGCAGCAGGCCCCGGCCGGCCTCGGCCAGGACGTGTTCACCGCGTTCGGCACAGCGGTGAGCAAGAACGGGCTGGTGCCGTACCTCGACTACGCCACGCCGACCATGTACGACACGATCGGCGCGGCGCTGCAGGACCTGCTGGCCAAGAAGGCGACGCCGGAGAAGTTCACCGAACGACTGCAGGCCGACTACCAGAAGTTCTCCCAGGCCAAGTGAGCAGCGGCCCGCCGGGGGAACCGCGCCGGGTCGGCTACCTGTACCTGCTGCCCGCGGCGCTCGTGTACGGCGCGTTCCTGCTCTACCCGTTGCTGCGTGCCGTGCACCTGTCCTTCTTCCAGTGGGACGGCATCACGCTCGGGCAGTGGGTGGGGCTGGACAACTACCGGGACGTGGTGGCCGACGCCGGGCTGCGGGCCGCGTTCGGGCACGCGCTGGTGCTGGTCGTGTTCTACGCCGTACTGCCGCTACTGATCGGCCTGGTTCTGGCGTCCATCCTGAACCGGGCCCGGGTCCGCGGGCTCGGCTTCTTCCGCACCGTGGTGTTCCTGCCGCAGGTGGTCGCGATGGTCGTGGTGGCAGTGGCGTGGCGGCAGATCTACGCGCCCGATGGCGGGCTGAACGACCTGCTCCGCGCGGTCGGGCTCGAGTCGCTGACCCGCGGGTGGCTCGGCGACTACACCTTCGCACTCCCCGCGGTGGGGGTGATCGGGACCTGGTTCGAGACCGGGCTGGTCACGGTCCTGTTGCTGGCCGGTATGGCGCGGATCCCGGCCGAGCGGTACGAGGCGGCCCGGCTGGACGGTGCCGGTCCGCTGGCCGAGCTCCGCGCGGTGACGCTGCCCGCCGTCCGCGGCGAGGTCGCGGTGGCCCTGACGTTGACGGTGATCGCGGCGCTGCGGACCTTCGACCTGGTCTATGTGACCACCAGCGGGGGACCAGGTACGTCGACCACGGTGCCGTCGTACGAGGTGTATCACCGGGCGTTCGAGCTCGGTCAGGTCGGCTTGGCGGCGGCGATCGGAGTATGCCTGACGGTGGTGATCTTCGCGATCACGTTCGGCGTGAACCGGGTCGCGGAGAGGGCGGACGCGTGATCTCGCGCAGCGAGCGGGCCCTGAACTACGTGCTGCTGCTGGCGTTCGCGGCGTTCGCGGTCGGCCCGATCGTGTCGATCCTGGTTGCCGCGCTCGGCCCGGACGACAGCGCGGGCGCGGCGCCGGCCCGGACCGTCGCCGGGCTGCACGTCGGGAACTTCGCCCGGGCGTGGGAGGTCGGCCACTTCGGCTCGTACCTGCGAGCAAGCCTCGCGGTGTCGGTCTTCGTGGTCGTGGTCAGCCTGCTGCTGTCGGTGCTGAGCGGATACGCGTTCGGCACCATGCGGTTCCGCGGTGCCGAGCCGCTGTTCTACCTGTTCCTGCTCGGGATCATGATGCCGAGCGAGGCGGTCGTCGTACCGCTGTACTTCGACCTGCGGTCGCTCGGGCTGACCGACACGTTCTGGGCCGTGGCGCTGCCGCAGGTCGCGCAGTCCGTTGCCTTCGGCACCTTCTGGATGCGGGCGTACTTCCGCTCGACGAGCCGGTCGCTGGTGGAGGCGGCCCGGCTGGACGGCGCCGGACACTGGCGGACGCTGTGGCACGTGCTCGTCCCGCCGGGCCGGCCGGCGCTGATCACGCTGACCGTTCTGGTGTTCATGTGGACCTGGAACGAGTTCCTGATCCCGCTGGTGATGGTGACCAAGGAGTCGCTGCGGACGGCGCCGCTCGGGCTGGCGTTCTTCTCCGGCCAGTACACGTCTGGGTTCACGCTGCTGGCCGCCGGTGCGATGATCGTGGCGACGCCGGTGGTGCTGCTCTACGTCTTCCTGCAGCGGCACTTCATCCGCGGCATGCTCGAAGGCGCGGTGCGCGAGTAGCTAGCCCAGATGCTCGGCGAGCACGGACCGGTGCGTCGGCTCGGCCTGCCGTTGCCGGTCGGCTCCCGCGGGGGTGAGCTGGACGAAGATGCCGCGGCGGTCCTCCGGGCACATCGCGCGCTCGACCAGCCCCGCCTTCTCCAGCCGGGCGATCACCCGGGACAGCGCGCTCTGGCTCAGGTGCACCTCGCCGGCGAGCTGCTGAGCCCGGGCCTTGCAGACGCCACCCGGCTCGCTCTTCCGGGCCTCGGCGAGCCGCTCGAGCACCTCGTACTCACTCACACCCAGCTCGTAGGCCTGGAGCTCGCGCTCCAGCGCGCAGCTGATCGCCGCGTGTCGCGCGAGCAGGTTGCGCCACTCAGCCACGTCGGCCGTGGTGGTGCCGCTCTCGAGCTTGGTCGTGCTCATGTGGCGCACCCTATCACATGCAAGTGCATTCAATGCAATCACAAATAATTCCTAGACATTAGATGCACATGCATGGAATGCTCTACGTCATGACTTCCGCACCACCAACCCCCTCCTCCATCGCGCCCGACCAGCGTTGGGACTCCCGGCTCTGGGCGATCCTGCTCGTGGTCTGCGGCGTGATCTTCCTCGATGCTCTCGACGTGTCCATGGTGGGCATGTCGCTACCGTCCATCGGCTCCGACCTCGGTGTCGACATCTCCTCCCTGCAATGGGTGGTCACCGGCTACGTCCTCGGGTACGGCGGCCTACTGCTGCTCGGCGGCCGGACCGCCGACCTGCTCGGCCGGCGCCGGGTCTTCCTGGTCGCGCTCGGCGTCTTCGCCGTCGTCTCGATGCTCAGCGCCGTGGTCTCCAGCCCCGAGCTGCTGGTCGCGGCCCGCTTCGTGAAGGGTCTCGCGGCCGCGTTCACCGCACCCGCCGCGCTGTCGATCATCACCACCACGTTCCCGGAGGGCACGCACCGGAACCGGGCGCTCAGCATCTTCACCACCTGCGGTGCCAGCGGCTTCTCGATGGGCCTGATCTTCGGCGGCCTGCTCACCGAGTTCGGCTGGCGCTGGACCTTCCTGCTGCCCGGACCGGTCGCCCTGCTGATCCTGCTTTTCGCGATCCGGACGATCCCGAACAGCCCGCGCGACGACGCGGCCGGCGGCTACGACTTCCCGGGTGCGATCAGCGTCACAGCGGCGATGCTCGCCCTGGTGTACGCCGTGGTCGGCGCGCCGCAGGCCGGCTGGGTGTCTGCGCAGACCGTCGGCCTGTTCGCGCTCGCCGCAGTACTCCTGGTCACGTTCGTGCTGGTCGAACGGCGCTCCAGCCACCCGCTGGTCCGGCTCGGCATCCTCACGCTGGCCCCGTTGCGGCGGGCGAACCTGGCCATTCTGGTCGTGTTCGGCGCGTACATCGCGTTCCAGTTCATCGGCACGCTGTACATGCAGACCCTGCTCGGCTGGTCGTCGTTCGAGACCGCGCTCGGCTTCCTGCCGGCCGGCCTGCTGGTCGCCGTGCTGTCGCCGAACGCGGGCAAGCTCGCCGACCGCATCGGCACCGGCCGGATGATCGTGCTCGGCATGTCGATGTTCGTCGCTGCGTACGCGCTGGCGCTGCGGATCGGGTCCGAGCCGGCGTACCTGTCCACCGTGCTGCCCACGATGCTGCTGGTCGGCCTCGGGTTCGCGATCACCTTCCCGGCGCTGAACATCCAGGCCACCGCCGGGGTGGAGGACCACGAGCAGGGCCTGGCCTCGGGCCTGCTGAGCACGTCCGCTCAGGTCGGCGGTGCGATCGTGCTCGCCGTCGTCACCGCCGTGATCGACAGCCAGTCGCGCGGCATCACCGCACCCACGGAGATGATGTCGGCGTACCGGCCCGGCCTGTTCGTCGTCGCCGGCGTCGCCCTGCTCGGCCTGCTGGTCTCGCTCCCCGGCCTCATCCGCCGGTCAGCCGAGTCCCCGGCCACCGACGCCGGTGAGCTCGACGAGCCGTTGGACGAGCTCACCCCCGCCGCCTGACCGAGAGTGCTCCACCTCCCGTACCGACACGCCGCCCTCGACCCTCGCGTACGGCGTTTCGGTACGGCAGGTCTGCCCGGTCCGGCCGGACATGGTGCACTTCCCGTATCGACACGCCGTTCCGCGGGACCCGAGCGGCGTGTCGGTACGGGAAGTGGCTGGCGGGTGGGCGGGGGAGTTCGGGGTGGTCCCCGATTGGTTTGACCCGCTTCGGGTGCTGCACTTGACGGCATGAGTGAGAACAGCCCTCAGGGCAGCGACGACGACCGGGTGGTACGCGAGATCCTCGACCGGGTGGCGTCCGGCGAGCTGAGTGCCGCCGACGCCGCTACCCTGCTCGCGGGGGTCAAGAACAAGGCAGAGCCGGCGGCGGACGCCGGCAAGCACGCCGGTCCGGCCGCCCAGCGCCCGGGTGACGCCTGGGCCGCAGCGGTCGACGACCCGCGAGCCGCGGCCAGCGCAGATCAGCCCAGCACAGGTAAGTCCGGCGCCGGTGCGTCCGGCGTCGACCAGGCCGGCGGCGCCGACACTCCCGCGGGCGAGACCGCGGCGGGCGGGACCGGTCCGGTCCAGGATGTGCCGGTTCAGGATGTGCCGAGCGGGCCGCGGCCGGTCCCGGACCCGGAGCCGGCGCAGGCTGAGCGGGAGGTCGAGCAGGAGGTCGACGAGCACGCCGACGTACCTGTGCCTGCCGAGGTGCAGCGGGTCGTGATCCGCGCGATCGGCCGCCGGGTCCGGCTGATCGGCGAGCCGGCCGTCACCGGCGTCGCGGTCGACGGGCCGCACCTGATCAAGCGCGACGGCGACACCCTGACCGTCAGCAGCGACGGCGAGATGGGTGTCTCGATCGATGGCCTCAGCATGCTGCGCACGCGGTCCGTGGGCGACCTCAAGTCGCACTTCGCGAAGGAGCTGCAGGTCCGGGTCAACCCGCGGCTGCGGGTCGAGGTCGAGGTGACCGGCGGCAGCGTGACCGCCGAGCGGACGCCGGGCCTGACCCGGGTGCGGGTCACCGCGGGTACGGCGCGGGTGACCGACGTCTCCGGGCCGATCGACCTGCTGGTGCAGGCGGGGTCGGCGAACCTGGACGCGCAGCTGACCAAGGGCCGGTCCCGGGTCCGGGTCGAGTCCGGCTCGGCGAACGTGCAGCTGCGCCGCGGCTCCGACGTGCGGGTGCACAGTGACGCGCAGCTCGGCCGGGTCACCTGGGTCGGTGCGGTCAACGGGCCGAGCGCCGACGTCGAGATCGGCCAGGGGCGCGCCGCCCTGGACGTCGAGGTGCTGATGGGGGCGGCCCAGATCACCTCGGACTGAGGACGGACACAGGACGGACACAGGACGGACACAGCGAACGGCCCCCGGCATCGAGCCGGGGGCCGTTCGCGTTGTCTTGAGGATCAGCCGTGGAACGGCTCCGCGCCGACGATCTCGACGGTCACGTCCTTGCCGTTCGGCGCCTCGTACGTGGCGCTCTCGCCCTTCTTCTTGCCGAGGATCGCGGCACCCAGCGGCGACTGCGGTGAGTAGACGTCGATGTCGACCGAGTCGTCCAGCGCGAGAAGCTCGCGGGAGCCGAGCAGGAACGTCTCGACCTGGTCGTCGCCGGAGAAGGTGATGGACACCGTCATGCCGGGCTCCACGACGCCGTCGTCCGCGGGCGTCTCGCCGACCTGGGCCCGGCGCAGCATGTCCTCCAGCTGCCGGATCCGGGCCTCGGACTTGCCCTGCTCCTCCTTGGCCGCGTGGTAGCCGCCGTTCTCCTTCAGGTCACCCTCGTCGCGGGCCTCGCCGATCCTGTTCGCGAGCTCGACCCGGGACGGACCGGTGAGGTACGCCAGCTCGGACTTGAGCCGGTCGTGGGCCTCCTTGGTCAGCCAGACAACACCGCCCTCGCCAGTCTGTTGTGTCACGGGTCTCTCCTCGGGGTCGACAATTCGGGGGGCCAACAATGCTTCTGGCCGCCGTGCGGTGCCGGCGACCAATCCAACGAGGATACCAAGACAGCGCCGCGAACCCCACCCGACGTGGCAGCGCCGCGGGCTATCGCGGCCGGTGCGCGTCCGCGGTCGTGCAGCCGACGAGAACCGCCGCGGTTGCCAGCCGCTGGGTGCTGATCTCGGTCCGGAGCACCTGCCGCCGGGGCGCGTCGGCCGGCACTGTGACCGTCGTCTCACCCACGATCGCGAAGTCCGCGGACTTGGCCTGTACCCGGCAGCTGGCTGCCACGTCCTCGGTCCGCTGCACCTCGATCGTTGCGGTGACGGCCGTCGGCGACAGCACCTCGAAACCCAGCAGCCGGGACGTCACGGGCGGGGTGGAGTGCACGTATGCCACCCAGAGCAACCACACCAGCCCGGCCGCCGCGACCACCGCGACGGCGACGACGACCAGCGGCCGGCGGCGCGTCGTACGACGTCCGTACCGCGCGACCAGGTCGGTCGTGCGGGGCAGTGCGGCAGGGTCGGTCACCGGTTCTCCTCACGGGTCGGTCACCATTGTGTCTTGTGACCACAGCTCGAGCCGACCTGCGTCTGCTGCACGTCCATGCCCACCCCGACGACGAATCCAGCAAGGGTGCCGCGTCGACCGCGAAGTACGTCGCCGAGGGCGTCGACGTACTTGTCGCCACCTGTACCGGCGGCGAACGCGGCTCGATCCTGAACCCGAACATGGACCGGCCGGACGTGCTCGCGAACATCGCCGAGATCCGGCGCCAGGAGATGGACCGGGCCCGGGAGATCCTCGGCATCCGCCAGGCCTGGCTCGGCTGGATGGACTCGGGCTACCCGGAGGGGGATCCGCCACCGCCGCTGCCCGACGGCTGCTTCGCCACGATGAAGGTGGAGAACGCGGCCGCGCCGCTGGTCCGGCTGATCCGCGAGTTCCAGCCGCAGGTCGTCACGACGTACGACGAGAACGGCGGCTACCCGCACCCGGACCACATCATGTGCCACCAAGTCTCGGTGCACGCGTTCGAGGCGGCCGGTGACCCGGACTCCTACCCGGACCTGGGCGAGCCGTGGCAGCCGCTGAAGCTGTACTACCACCACACGTTCCACCGCGAGCGCACCAAGGCGCTGCACGACGCGATGCTGGCCCGCGGCATGGAGTCGCCGTACGCCGAGCGACTGAAGGACTGGACGCCCGACCCGGAGCACGAGCGGCGGATCACCACCCGGGTGCCGTGCGCGGAGTACTTCGCGGTGCGGGACCACGCGCTGCTGGCGCACGCCACCCAGATCGACCCGGACGGACCGTGGTTCGCGGTGCCGCTGGCGGTGCACCAGGCGGCCTGGCCGACCGAGGACTTCGAGCTCGCCCGCAACGTGCTGGACTCTGCCGTACCGGAGGACGACCTGTTCGCCGGTATCCGCTGACCCGGCCGGGCGGGATCGGTGAGAGACTGACCCGGTGATGTTGCCGTTGACCGCTCCCCTTGCCGACGTGGACCCGAACTCGGTCCGTCCTGGCTGGGTGGCGCTGCTGGTCGTGCTCGGGCTCGCCGTCGCGACCTTCCTGCTCTGGCGCAACATGGGCAAGCAGATGCGGAAGATCGACTTCGACGAGACGCTCACCGGCGAGCCGCGACGCGGTAACGGCGAGGCGAACCGTCAGCCGGGCGGCGAGGGTACCGACCGGCAGGGTGACGACCCCCCGAGCTGATGCGGACCAGGGCGGGCCTCACCGCCGCCGTCGCCGTGCTCAGCCTGCTCGCCGGTGTCGGGGGACACCGGTACGTCGACGGGCACCCTCTGGACGTGTCCGCGATCCCGCAGCTCGCTCTGCTCGCCGCGTTCGGAGCGCTGCTCGGCTGGCAACGGGTCGGCCCCGCGACCCAGCTCGCCGGCCTGGCGGCGATCCAGCTGGGGGTCCACCTCGCACTGATGGGCGAGCAGCCGATCGCGCCGCCCGCCGCCGTTCACCTGCACCACCACCACGGTTCGATGCCTGTGGTAACCGATACTGCTGGGACCGGGGGGTCCGGCTTCCCGATGATCCTGGTGCACCTGGCCGGCACGCTGGGCGCCGTCGTACTGCTGCATCGCGCCGGCCGCTGGTGGCTGCGACTGCGCACCCTGGTCGCCCGGATCCTCCCGGTTCTGCCCTCGGCGGTGCCGCCGCCGCTTGTCACGCGCTCGGCCGCAGGTGTGGCCGGCGCGGCCATCCCGTGCCCGGAGCGCTGGCTGCCGGGCGGCGTACTGCGGCGTGGTCCGCCGCCGGTGTGAGACCGACCTCGTACTCACACCGGCGTACTGCCGGACCGACCACCGCACCGAGAGGGATCCACGTATGTCGAGATGCTCTGCGCTGCGCCGTACCGGCGTCCGGGTGGCGGCCGTCGCGGCCGTTACCACGTTCGTCGCCGTCACCGCGGCGGTACCCGCCTCCGCCCACGTGACGGTGTCCTCGCCTGACGCCAAGGCCGGCGGCTACGCGAAGCTCGTGTTCCGGGTACCGACCGAGTCCGACACCGCCAGTACCTCCAAGCTGACCGTGACGATGCCGACGGACCACCCGTTCGCGTCGGTGCGGCCGCAGGTGAAGCCCGGCTGGACCGTGAAGGCGGTCGAGGCGAACCTGGCCACACCGGTCCAGGTCGGCGACACCAAGCTGACCAAGGCAGTCGCCACCGTGACGTTCACGGCCGCGGCGGGTGGCATCCCGTCCGGGTCGTTCGACGAGTTCGCGCTGTCCGTCGGGCGGCTGCCCGAGGGTGTCGACGCGCTCAGCTTCCCGGCAGAGCAGACTTACAGCGACGGCAAGGTGGTGCGGTGGGACCAGCCGGTCCCGGCGTCCGGTGACGAGCCGGAGCACCCGGCGCCGACGCTGAAGCTCGCCGCCGCCGACACCGCCGAGGCCGGCGACACCGCGGGTACGACGCCGGTGACGGCGACCGCGGACAGCGGCGGCGGCTCCTCCGACACCGTCGCCCGGGCGCTGGGCATCGGCGGCCTGGTGCTCGGCGCGGTCGGAGTCGCGTTCGGGCTGCGGCGGCGGCCGGCACCCGCCTCGCGATGAAGCGGCTCTGCGCCCTCGCAGCGGCGTGGATGGTGACGCTGCTGGCCGCGCTGGTGATCCCCACCGGCGCGGCCGCGGCGCACGCCGAGCTGCTTTCGATGACGCCGGCCGACGGCGCCACGCTCGCGTCCCCGCCTGCCACGGTGGTGCTGAAGTACAGCGAGCCGATGCAACTGACCGGCAGCGAGGTGGTGGTCACCGCACCGAGCGGCGCATCGGTCAGTGACGGTGGCCCGGACATCGTGGACGGCGTCGTCACCCAGCGGCTGGCTGCGCTGACCGAGGTCGGCCGGTACCAGATCACCGCCCGGGTCGTGTCCGCCGACGGGCACCCGGTGACCGCGAAGGGGTCGTTCTCGATCCGGACCGCCGCGGCCGGCGGTACCCCGGCCCGGTCCGCCACCACGGCCGACGACTCGTCGAACGGGCCGGCGCTGGTCGTCGTCGCCGTCGCGGTCCTGGTCGGCGGCGGGCTGGCCGTCGCCCTGGTACGACGCCGGCGGGCGGCGCCGTGACGGCATCGCCTGACCCGGTCGCCGTACGAGCCCGGCACCGGCGGCCGAGCCGGACCGTCAGCACGGTCGCTGCGCTGGCCGTCGCCGGCACGGTCGCGATGGTGCTGGCGCTCGTGCTGGGCGGTGGAGCGCCGCAGCGCGACCCGCTGACCGAGGTCGGTGTGGGCACCGCCTGGGCGCTGCCGGTGCTGCGGCTGTTGTCCGACGTCACCGCGGTCGCCTGCATCGGCGCCCTACTGGCGGCCGCGATACTGCTACCGGACGACGACGGCAGGCTCCGGCTCCAGGGCCGCCGCGCGGTCGCCGACGCGACCCTCGCCGCGGCCGTATGGTCGGTCGCGGCCCTCGGTCTCGCGGTCTCCACGGCCGCCGTGGTGCTCGGTGTACCGGCGTCGTCGCTGACCAGCCGGCTGGACGACGTGGTCGCGCTCCGGGAGGTCCGCGAGATCGCCGCCTCCGCGGTGCTCGCCGCACTGGTCGCGGCGTTGGTCAGCGGCACCCGGACCCGTAACGGCGCCCGCTGGGGCCTGGCACTGGCCGCCGTCGCGCTGCTGCCACCGCTGCTGTCCGGCCATGCCTGGGGCGCGACCCTCCGGGTGCCGGCCACCGGCTCGCGGATGCTGCACGTGCTGGCCGCGGCGATCTGGGTCGGCGGCCTGGCCGCGGTGGCCCGGTACGGCCGCCGGATCGACGCCGCCGACCTGCCCGCGATGGTGTCCCGGTTCAGCCGAACCGCCCTGCCGTGTGCGGTCGCGGTCGGGCTCAGCGGCCTGCTCGTCGCGCTGTTGCACCTGGCCGGCCGCGACGGCACCCTCGGCGACGCGGTGCAGGCCCTGGTGAACCGCGCGTACGGCGGCATCGTGCTGGCCAAGGTGGCCGCGTTCGCGTTGCTGGTGGTCGCCGGTTGGTGGCACCGGCGCCGGATGATCGCCGCGATGCTGGCCGGGCGCGCCCGCCCGTTCTGGTACCTGATCGCCGCCGAGCTCGCCGTGATGGTGATCGCGATCGGTCTCGCCGTCGCGCTGTCACGGACACCCTGATCGCATACCGGTAACGGGTAAGACATACCGGGTCCCCGGTATACCGCGTGAGCAGTCGGTCGTGAGGACGGGTGAGCTGGACAGGCCGTGTGGAACGCCCAGCGCAGCCGCTGACGACGGTGTGCGACGGTGGGGAGATGAGCAACCGCCTGGCCACCGCGACCAGCCCGTACCTGCTGCAGCATGCGGAGAACCCGGTGCACTGGTGGCAGTGGTCGGACGAGGCGTTCGCGGCGGCGCGGGAGCGCGACGTACCGGTGTTCCTGTCGGTGGGGTACTCGGCCTGTCACTGGTGCCACGTGATGGCGCACGAGTCGTTCGAGGACAAGGCGACCGCGGCGTACCTGAACGAGCACTTCGTGAGCATCAAGGTCGACCGGGAGGAGCGGCCGGACGTGGACGCGGTCTACATGGACGCGACCGTCGCGATGACCGGGCACGGCGGCTGGCCGATGTCGGCGTTCCTGACACCGGACGGAGAGCCGTTCTTCTGCGGCACCTATTTCCCGTCCGAGCCGCGGCCCGGGATGGCGTCGTTCCGGCAGGTGTTGGAGGCGCTCACAGATGCCTGGCGGACCAAGCGCGACGAGATCTCGGGCATCGGCGGCTCGGTGGTCTCCCAGCTCGCCGGCCGGCTCGGCGCGATGGCCGGGAGCGGGTACGACGCGGGTGCGCTGGACGCCGCCGTGACGGCGCTCGGACGGGACTTCGACCCGCTGGACGCGGGGTTCGGTGCGGCGCCAAAGTTCCCGCCCTCGATGGTGCTGGACTTCCTGCTCCGGCACCACCGCCGGACCCGCTCCGAGGATGCGCTGCGGATGGTGGCGCACACCTGCGAGCGGATGGCCCGCGGCGGCATGTACGACCAGCTGGCCGGCGGCTTCGCGCGGTACAGCGTGGACGGCCAGTGGGTGGTGCCGCACTTCGAGAAGATGCTGTACGACAACGCCCTGCTGCTCGACGTCTACACGCACTGGTGGGCGGTCGGTGGTGACCCGCTGGCGCGCCGGGTTGCGACCGAGACCGCCGACTTCCTGCTCCGCGAGCTGCGTACCGCCGAGGGCGGGTTCGCCTCGGCGCTGGACGCCGACACCGAAGGTGCCGAGGGCAAGTACTACGTGTGGACGCCGGCGGAGCTCGAGGCCGCGCTCGGAGCGGACGACGCGCGCTGGGTGGCCGAGCTGTGCGACGTGACGCCGGCCGGGACCTTCGAGCACGGTGCGTCGGTGCTGCAGATGCGCCGGGACCCGGATAATCCTGAGCGTTGGCAGCGGGTCCGGCAGACGCTGCTGGCGCGACGTGACGAGCGGACCCGTCCGGCCCGCGACGACAAGGTGGTCGCCGCGTGGAACGGCCTGGCGATCACCGCCCTGGCCCGTGCCGGCGTACTGCTGGAGCAACCGTCGTACGTCGAGGCCGCGGTGGCGGCGGGCGCGCTGGTCCGCGACCTGCACCTCGACGACGACCGGCTCTTGCGGACCTCCCGCGACGGCAGGGCCGGCAGCGCCGATGGTGTGCTCGATGACCATGCGGCCTTCGCGAGCGGTTGCCTGGCACTGCTCGCAGTCACCGGCGACGCGTCCTGGCTCGGCCTCGCTGGTCGCCTGCTGGACCGGGTGCTCGAGCACTTCGTTGCCGAGGGCACCTTCTACGACACCGCGGACGACGCGGAACGGCTGGTGTGGCGGCCGCAGGACCCGACCGACAACGCCACCCCTTCCGGCGTCGCGCTGGCCGCCGAGGCGTTGACGACGTACGCCGCGGTGACGGGATCCGAGCGGCACCGTGCCGCCGCGGGCCTGGCGCTGGCGGCGACGTCGGGGCTGGGCGCGAAGGCGCCGCGGTTCGCCGGCCGCGCACTCGCGGTGGCCGAGACGCTGCAGACCGGACCGCTGGAGATCGCGGTCGTCGGCGACGCACCCGAGCTGTTGCGGGTGGCTCTCGCCGACGCGCCCTGGGGGAGTGCGGTGGTGGCCGGCGCGCCGGGTACCGAGGTGCCGTTGATGGCGGGCCGGACACTGGTCGGGGGGCTGCCCGCGGCGTACGTGTGCCGTGACTTCAGCTGCCGGCTACCGGTCACCACGGCGGCGGACCTGCGCGACCAGGTCATAGTCCAGGCCTGAGCTCAGAAGTCCACCGGGTCGCGGATGATCGCGGGTGATTGCCGGCGCCGGGAGGCTCAGAGCGGGCGGCAGAGCTTGCGCGTGCCCTCCGACGCCGAGGCGTCGCCGAGCAGCATGGTCAGCAGCGAGCTGAGCGACTTCACCCGGGGGTCGTCCAGCCGGGCGGTGCCGCCGGCCGCGCTGACCGCGATCACCAGGTCGTCCGGGTGCCGCGGTGGCGGCGGCTTCGCGGGCAGGGTGTGCCAGTCGACGGTCGCTGCCGCCGTGCTGATCTGGCGGAGAACCGCGGCGTCGACCCGGCACCGCGCGGACTTGCCGCGCAGCTTGACGATCGCCGTACCGTCCGCGGTGATCACCAGCGAGTCGTCGTACCCGACGATGCCGCCGGAGCGCGTGATCGTCATCGGAAACATCGGTCCCTGCGGCCCGGTCGGCGTCGGCTTAGTCCCGCTCGGTGTGGCGGTGGGCAGCGACGTCGGTGCCGGCGAGGTCGGGACCGAGCCGGGTGTGGACGGCGCCGGGGTGCTGCTGTCGCCGTCGCCGCCGCACGCGGTGAGCGCGAGGCAGCACACAGCGGCGAGTCCGGCGATGCGAACCGGTGGGCGCATGAGGCCATCGTTGCTCCCCTCGGGTCCGGCGAGCAGGCCAGGGTGTGGCCCGCTGCAAATTGACACAGGAATGTCACGCGCTTGTGAGGTCCAGCTCTCGCATCAGCTCGACCAGCAGTTGGGTGAGCCGGACCCGCTGCGAGAACAGGTCGGCGAGCTCGTCGGTCTGCGGCGCCCCCAGCAGCTCCAGCGGAAGCGCGGTGAAGGTCGCCCGTGCGAGCAAGGAGCCGAGGTAGCCGAGGCGCACCTGATCGATGTCGGCCGTCATGCCTTCCGCGTTCAACCCCTCCGTGAACGCGTCGACGATCACCCGGTGGACGTCGCGTAACGCCTCGGGCTCCATCACCCCGGCATGACCGAGGCCGATCAGCAGCTGGCCCAGGTCGAACCCGACGGCCTGCAGGCAGTCGAAACCCCAGTCGATCACCACGAACTGCTCCGGCGCGGCCGCCGGCACCAGCAGGTTCTGCGGGCTGGCGTCGCCGTGCTGGTACGTCTGCGGCAACCGGTCCAGCGCGTCCAGCACTGCCGGCACTCGCTCGGCGAGCTCGAGCAGGTCGTGCCGCAGCGTGTGCGCGCGGTTGTGACAGATCGCGAGCGACAGCAGCGGGTGGCGCCAGGTGTCGTCGTCCGCGAGCGCCGGCAGCGTGCCCAGCACGACCCGGCCCTGGTAGTAGTACCGCAGCCCGATGCCCGGTGTGGTGACGCCCGGCCGGGGCAGCAGTGGCTCGACCAGGCCCAGCTGCCGCCGCGCCGACAGCCGGCCGAGCAGAATGGCCGCGCGGGTGAACTTGTCCAGGTCCCACGGCAGCTCGGACTGGGCCACGTCCTCCATCCAGATCGTGGCGCGCTCGTCCTCGCCCTCCTCGATCCGGTACGCCGCGGGCAGCCGCATCCCGTCCGGCAGCAGCCGCGGCAGGTCCGAGCGCTGCGCGGCGATCTCGAGCCGCCACGGGATGGCATTGATGAACTCGATCCGCTCCGGCTCCGGGACGAAGTGCAGGTACGCCCAGTGCTTGGCCGACTGGAGCCGCTTGACGAACACCGACCACTCCGTGACGTCCCCGCCGGTCAGCCGGGCCGTGCCCTTGAGCCGAACCAGCGCGGCCGTGGTCGGCGTACCGACCGGGTAGTCGACAGGCTCGGCGAAGGCGGTGAGCGGTACGGCGCCAGGGTCACCGGTCGCGGACTGTGTCAGCTCGGCCAGTGCCGCCTCGTCAGGGCGCACGTCGCCCAGCGGCTCCAGCGGATCGAGCTGCGTCATGTCGGTCATGCTCATCGTCGCCCCCCGGCGTCGTCTCGATCCCCAACAAGTAAAGCCGCCTGTCTATCGGAGATAGTAAGGTGGCCTTATGACATTGGTCAACGACATTTCCGCGAAGGAGGAGCACATCGCGATGCTGCTCGAGTACGCGAACCGGCGGCTGCGCCGCGACCTGACCCGGGTCGGCGGGTCCGACTTCCCGACCCTGCGCGGCTCCCACTTCCGTATCCTCCAGCTGATCCCGGAAGGCGGCTCGCGGGTCACCGACCTGGCCGAACGTGCCCTGATGACCAAGCAGGCGCTCGGCCAGCTGGTGGATCACCTGCAGGCAGGCGGGTTCGTCGAGTCGCAGCAGCTGCCCGCCGACCGCCGGGTCCGGCTGGTCCGTCGTACGGCCAAGGGCGACGCCGCCCGCGACGCGGCGCTCGAGGTGATCGCGGCGGTCGAGAACGAGTGGCGGGCCGAGGTGGGGGAGCGGCGCTACGCGACCATGCGCGCGGTGCTGCGCGAGCTGGCGGACGCCGACGTGCGGGCGACGATGTAGCCCGAGCCTCAGGCGGACGTGTAGGTGACCAGGCTGATCGCCACGTAGTGCGACACGAACGCCGCCACCGTGCAGGCGTGGAAGATCTCGTGGAACCCGAACCAGCGCGGTGACGGGTCCGGCCGCTTCAGGCCGTAGACGATGGCGCCGAGCGAGTACAGCCCGCCGCCGACAACCAGCAGCGTGACCACGGCCGCGCCGCCCAGGTGGTAGAAGTCCCGCATCCAGAAGATCGCGACCCAGCCCAGCGCCAGGTAGATCGGCGTGTAGAGCCAGCGCGGCGCGCCGACCCAGAAGACCCGGAACAGTACGCCGATCAGCGCGCCACCCCAGACCGTGGCGAGCAGCAGGATCCGGTCGGTGCCGTTCAGCAGCATGATGCTGAAGGGGGTGTAGGTGCCGGCGATCAGTAGGAAGATGTTCGAGTGGTCGAGCCGGCGCAGCACGGCTTCGCCGCGCGGGCTCCAGTAGAACCGGTGGTAGAGCGCCGAGATGCCGAACAACAGCATCGACGCAGCGGTGTAGATCGCGGCGGCCCAGCGCGCCGGCGTGGTCGGCGCCAGGCAGATCAGCACGATGCCGGCGGCGGTGGCGAGCGGGAAGGTGCCCGCGTGCAGCCAGCCGCGGAGCTTGGGCTTGAGTGGTGCCAGGGCGTGGGAGAGCTTGTCCCCGAAGTCACGATGGGGGCGCTGGGCGGCCGGCTTCGCCGTCATCGGTGTCCTCTCGTGGGCGGCTTCACCTACCCAACCGTAACCTACGGCACCGTAGGTTTCGATGTCTGCGATGTGACCTTTGTCTTAAGCGGTTCTCTCAAGCGTTCCAGCGTGCCGCGAGCTCCTGCCAGCCCGGCGGCGGGCCGGGCAGTTCACTTTTGGAGTCCGACCGGAGGCCGTCCAGGAACAGTGTCAGATACCGGTGCCGGAGCTGGTTGCTGCGCTCGTGGTCGCCCACGTTCAGCGATGTCACCTGCTCCAGCAGCAGGCCGAGGTCGTCCACGACGACGTCGTCGCGCAGGACGCCGGCGGCCGCGGTCCGTTCGAACAGCTGGACGTTGAGCTCCTGAGCCCGCGCGGCGCTGCGGTAGAGCTCCTCGGTAGGTGTGAAGGTGCCCGCCAGCCGCCGGGTGAGCGAGCTGGCCTCGACGTCCACCAGCCGGTGCAGGAAGGCCGAGAACGACTCCCACGGGTCGCGGTCGTCGGCCAGCGCGGCCTCCGCCTCGGCGATGTACTGCGCCAGCCCGTCGGAGCAGAGCTTCCGGAGCAGTTCCTCCTTGCTCGCGTACCGCCGGTAGAGCGCGCTGATGCCGACCCCGGCGTGCTCGGCAACCGCAGAGATCGGCGCGCCCGGATCGGCCACGAACACCGCCCGGGCGGACTCGAGGATCACTTGGTCGTTGCGGGCCGCCTGGGCCCGCCTGCCGCTGAGTGGCCCTGCAACTGGCACTGAAGTTTCTGTCATAAATTCCACGATACCACTGGAACAGATCATTCCGTTCTGCTAGATTTGGAACAGAACAGTTCGTTCCGTTTGGGAGGCCATCGTGAGCACGATCGTCGAGACACCGGCAGTCGCAGTAACCCAGGTCGAGAAGCGGTACCGGTGGCGCTGGCTGGCCTACTCGGCCGTGCTGACCGCGACCGTGATGGACCTGCTGGACTCCACCGTGATGGGTGTCGCGGCACCCGCGATCCAGCGCGACCTCGGCGGCTCGTCCACCACGATGCAGTGGATGGCGGCCGGCTACACGATGGCCCTCGCGGTCCTGCTGCTGGTCGGCGGCCGGCTCGGCGACCTGGTCGGGCGCAAGGTGGCTCTGCTGACCGGCGTCGGCGGCTTCACCATCGCCTCCGCGCTCTGCGCGATCGCGGTGTCGCCCGAGATGCTGATCGGCTCCCGGGTGCTGCAGGGCACGTTCGCCGCGGTGATGCTGCCGCAGGGCTTCGGGATCGCGCGGGACCTGTTCACCCAGTCCGAGATGGCGAAGGCGTGGGGGGTGTTCGGGCCGATCATGGGGCTGTCCGCGGTGCTCGGCCCGATCGTCGGCGGATCGCTGCTGGACGCCGACCTGTTCGGCACCGGATGGCGCTCGATCTTCTTGGTGAACCTGCCGCTGGGCGTGGCGTCGTTCGTGATCGCGGTGCGTTTCCTGCCGCGCTCGCCGCGTGCGGAGCGAGCGGTCGGGCTGGACGTCCCGGGCCTGCTGCTCGCCGGCTCTGGTGTCTTCACCCTGGTCTTCCCGCTGGTGCAGGGTCGTGAGCTGGGCTGGCCGACCTGGCTGCAGTCGATGCTGGCCTGCTCGGTGCCGCTGCTCGGTGTCTTCGGCTGGTACCAGGCCCGGCGCAAGCGTTCCGGCCGGTCCCCGCTGGTCGAGCCGAGCGTGTTCCGGAACCGCTCGTACGTGTCCGGCGTGATCTTCGCGGTCGTGTTCTTCGGTGCGATGGCCGGCACCTTCGTGCTGGGCATGTTCCTGCAGATCGGTCTCGGCTACAGCCCGATCCACGCCAGCCTGACGATGGCGCCGTGGGCCTTCGGCGCGATGGTCGGCTCCGGCGCCGGCGGTGCGCTGATGCAGAAGCTCGGCCGCCGGTTGCTGCACATCGGCCTGGTGCTGATGGCGACCGGCCTGATCGGGATGTACGTCGTGCTGGTGAACTCCGGCGCCGGCGTGACGCACTGGGACCTGGTGGTGCCGAACCTGATCGGCGGCGCCGGGATGGGGATGATCTTCGTGCCGCTGTTCGACATCATCCTGGGCGGTGTGGCCGACAACGAGGTGGGCAGCGCGACCGGTCTGCTGGGGTCGCTGGAGCAGCTGGGCATCGCGCTCGGCGTCGCGGTGATCGGCACCGTGTTCTTCGGTCTGATGGAGTCGCCGTCCCGGCCCGGCCCGGACGCGCACCAGCTGGCGGCGCTGGACGGCGTACAGATGTCGTTGCTGGCGACCATCGGCCTGATCGCGGTGGCCTTCGTCGTCGGCTTCTGGCTGCCGCAGAAGGCGCGGGCGTCCGCCGGGCACTGACCCGGGACCGGTTCCGTGACAGACGCTGCCCGCCTCCGCACCCCGGAGGCGGGCACCGTTTTGTCACGGTCCTGCCGACGGGTGCCGCTTGGGCTAGCCTCGTGCGAGAGTTGGACCGAGGAGCTTTCTTGATGCGGCCACCTGGCAGACAGCGACTTCGCGATGTCGTGTACGGCGTGTACGAGCGCCGTCTGGCGCGTTCCCTGCGCCCCGAGCAGATCCCCCAGCACATCGGCGTGATCATCGACGGCAACCGCCGCTGGGCCCGCGCGGTCGGTGAGGTGGTGTCCAGCGGCCACAAGGCCGGCGCGAACAAGATCTCGGAGTTCCTCGACTGGTGCGACGACATCGGCGTCAAGGTCGTCACGGTCTGGATGCTGTCCACCGACAACCTCAGCCGCCCGTCCGCCGAGCTGGAGCCGCTGCTACGGATCATCGAGCAGACCGTCGACGAGCTGACCGAGATCGGACGCTGGAAGATCCACCCGGTCGGCGCGCTCGACCTGCTGCCGGCGCCGACCGCGGAGGTGCTGAAGGGCGCCGAGGCCGCGACCGCCAAGGTGGACGGGATGCTGGTCAACGTCGCCGTCGGGTACGGCGGCCGGCGCGAGCTCGCGGACGCCGTCCGCTCCCTACTCCTCGAAGAGGCGGCGAAGGGTATCTCGCTGGAGGAGCTGGCCGAGCGGCTCGACGTCGAGCACATCGCCCAGCACCTGTACACCAAGGGCCAGCCCGACCCCGACCTGGTGATCCGTACCTCGGGCGAGCAGCGGCTGGGCGGGTTCCTGCTCTGGCAGAGCGCGCTGAGCGAGTTCTACTTCTGCGAGGCGTTGTGGCCCGACTTCCGCCACGTCGACTTCCTCCGCGCCATCCGCTCCTATGCCCAACGCGAACGCAGGTTCGGTACGTAACCACCCGCCAGATGATGGGTCCGCGCCCATCCCTGGCCGCCGCGTGCACGTAACGCAGGGTTAACCCGATGTCGGGCGTGTCGATGTGCCGGGACTTGCGCACGGCTTTAGAGTCGAAGTGGCAGTCGGAGGGGAAGCCGGCTGTCCGGGAGGCCCGATCGGATGCAGAACGACATCTCGCCGGAAGCCCCATGAGGGCCGATCCGGCTTGTCGGAGACCCGGCTCCAGAGCTTGGTCGACTGCGCCGGTTTCTGTGCTTGATCAGAGGGGATCTGCACCAGATCCCCGGGCCCGGTCCCGGTCCATCACCTGACGACGGTGGGCCGGGCGTGGTGCGCGTCGCGGCCCGAGAGGACACGCTGACATGGCCGCCACACCTCGCAGCACTGCCAGCCCGGGTTCCACGACGTCGACCAGCAGCACCGTGCGTCGGAAGCCCGCGAAGAAGAATCAGCGCACGTACGTCCTGGACACCTCGGTTCTGCTCTCCGACCCGCACGCACTGCTGCGGTTCGACGAGCACGAGATCGTCGTACCCGTCGTGGTGATCACCGAGCTGGAGGCCAAGCGGCACCATCCCGAGCTCGGCTACTTCGCCCGGACGGCGCTGCGGTTGCTGGACGAGCTGCGTGTCCTCCACGGGCGGCTCGACTCGCCGCTCCCGGTCGGGGAGAAGGGCGGCACGATCCGGGTCGAGCTGAACCACACCGACCCCGACACGCTCCCGCAGGGCTTCCGGCTCGGCGACAACGACAGCCGGATCCTGGCGGTCGCGTGCAACCTGGCGTCCGAGGGCCACGACGTCACGCTGGTCTCGAAGGACCTGCCGATGCGGGTGAAGGCATCCGCCTGCGGCCTGCTGGCCGAGGAGTACCGCGCCGAGCTGGCGATCGAGTCCGGCTGGACCGGCATGGACGAGCTGGAGCTGCAGGCGGCCGACGTCGACAGGCTGTACGACGAGGGCGTGCTGGATCTGCCCGAGGCCCGCGACTTCCACACCCACACCGGCCTGGTGCTGCTGTCCGAGCGGGGCAGCGCGCTGGGGCGGGTGATGCCGGACAAGCGGGTCCGGCTTGTCCGCGGCGACCGGGAGGCGTTCGGGATCCGCGGCCGGTCCGCCGAGCAGCGGGTCGCGCTCGACCTACTGCTGGACCCGGACATCGGCATCGTGTCGCTCGGCGGCCGGGCCGGTACCGGGAAGTCGGCGCTGGCGCTGTGCGCGGGGCTGGAGTCGGTGATGGAGCGCCGCCAGCACAAGAAGGTCGTGGTGTTCCGGCCACTGTTCGCGGTCGGCGGCCAGGAGCTCGGCTACCTGCCCGGCTCGGAGTCGGAGAAGATGCAGCCCTGGGCGCAGGCGGTGTACGACACGCTCGGCGCGCTCACCAGCGGCGATGTGATCGACGAGGTGATGGACCGCGGCATGCTCGAGGTGATGCCGCTGACGCACATCCGCGGCCGGTCGCTGCACGACGCGTTCGTGATCGTGGACGAGGCGCAGTCGCTGGAGCGCAACGTGCTCCTGACCGTGCTGTCCCGGGTCGGCGCCAACTCCCGGGTGGTGCTGACCCACGACGTGGCGCAGCGCGATAACCTGCGGGTCGGCCGGCACGACGGTGTCGTGGCGGTCGTGGAGAAGCTGAAGGGCCACCCGCTCTTCGCGCACGTCACTCTGACCCGGTCTGAGCGCTCGCCGATCGCGGCCCTGGTGACCGAGATGCTCGAAGACGTCCAGCTGTGACGGCAGTGACCTGAGAGGTCTGTGCGACGCGGACTCGCCGTACCGAATCCGATGCGGCGAGTTCTCGTGAGCCCTCTTGTGATGTGAAGGATTTTGCACCAAAGTTGGTCCCTGTTGTGGCATCTGGCGGGGGTGCTCAAGCTCGGCTCGGCCTCGGAAGGACGGAATGAAAGCGAAGCGCGGCGCTCCTGCCAAGCGCAGCCGCACCCTCGCGCCGGCGGCGACGGGCGGCCTGGTCGTGGGCATCATGGTGGCCGGGGTCCTCATCCTCGGGAACGGCGCCTCCATGATCGCCACCGACCCGATGGTCGGCCAGGCCCAGCTCGCCGTAGAGAGCGCCAAGGTCAAGCAGAAGGCCAAGCGCGGGGCGGCCGAGCAGAAGGCCCTCGCGGCGATCCGGTTGCGCACGCAGGTGGAGGAGTCCGAGAAGGCCAAGATGCGCAAGCAGGACGAGGCGCACGCCCGCCGGATGGCCCGCAAGGCCGCCCTGGCGCGTGCCTCCGCGCTGAGCGAGGTCGGCGCGCAGTCCCGTCGCGAGCGCGCCAGCCGGGACGCCGAGCGGGCCCGGATCGAGGCTGAGAAGAGGAAGTACGAGGGCACCCCGCGGCAGGTCGCGCGCAACCTGATGCCCGACCACGGCTGGGACGACGACCAGTTCGACTGCCTGGACAAGCTGTGGACCAGGGAGTCCCGCTGGCAGGTCGACGCGGACAACCCGACGTCGAGCGCGTACGGCATCCCGCAGGCGCTGCCCGGCCGCCGGATGGCCGAGTACGGCGACGACTGGCGGACCAACCCGGTGACTCAGATCAAGTGGGGCCTGGACTACATCGAGGATGCGTACGGCAGCCCGTGCGAGGCCTGGGCCCACTCCGAGTCCGTCGGCTGGTACTGAGTTCCTGTTCGGTCCCTGTTCGGTCCCTGTTCGCAACCGGTGGTCAGGCCAGCGGTGGTGCCGGGGGTAGCGGCCAGCCAGGGTCGGGGCGCCAGTGCCGCCAGTCCTCATCGAAGGGCGGGCCCCACTCCGCGATCTCGCGCTCGGCGTCCGCGGCCCATGACTCGATCTGTTCGACCCGTGCCTGGTCGAACCGGCCGACCTTGTGCGCCATCTCCAGCTCGTCCTCGTCCTTGCGCCGGACCGACCGGTCGGGCGTGACCCAGAGGTCGAGCACGCAGTCCTCGGTGGTCGTCGTACGCGCCGCGATGTCCCGCTCGTGCGGCGTCTCCAGGTTGACGTACCAGCCGCTGAAGCTGCCGTTCGGGCGCCAGAAGTGCCAGATGGACCACGGCTTGCCGGCCGGTGCCACCTTCAGTACGCCGGTGCCGTGCCAGGTCGACAGCTTCGCGACGCGCGGGGCGGTGAACATCTCGTCCAGCCCGGCGTCCCGGACCTCCCGGCCGTCCGCCAGCACCGGCTTGACCAGCGGCGTACCACCCGCGAGCCACGCGACCAGCCGGTCCGCGTCGTGCTCGACGACGGTCATCGGCCGCACGTTGTGGACGCCGTGCCGCCGCCCGAGGTAGGTCCAGTGGATCTGGGTTCCGCGCTGCCAGTAGCTCATGCCTGCGCAGGGCGCGTCATGCTCAGCACGTCCAGGGCGGCGTCGAGCTCTGGTTCGGTGAGGTCGCCCCGCTCGACGTAACCCTCCTCGATCACGACCTGGCGGATCGTCTTGCCCTGTTTCAGCGCGCTCTTGGCGACCGCCGCGGCGTTCTCGTACCCGATGTAGCGGTTCAGCGGTGTCACGATCGACGGCGACGACTCGGCCAGCGTGCGGCAGTGCTCGACGTTCGCGGTGATGCCGTCGACACACCGGTCGGCGAGCAGGGTCGACGCGTTCGCCAGCAGCTGGATCGACTCGAGGATGTTGCGCGCCATCATCGGCAGCATCACGTTCAGCTCGAAGTTGCCAGCCGCGCCGCCGGCCGTGACCGCGGCGTCGTTGCCGATCACCTGCGCAGCCACCATCAGCGTCGCCTCGCAGATCACCGGGTTCACCTTGCCGGGCATGATGCTCGACCCGGGCTGCAGGTCCGGCAGCGCGATCTCACCGAGACCGGCTCGCGGACCCGAACCCATCCAGCGCAGGTCGTTGCAGATCTTGGTCAGGCTGACCGCGATCGTCTTCAGCTGGCCGGACAGCTCGACCAGGCCGTCCCGGGCGCCCTGCGCCTCGAAGTGATCCGTTGCCTCGGTCAACGACAGTCCGGTACGACGGTTGAGCTCGGCGATCACCTTCGCGGCGAAGCCCGGCGGCGTGTTGATCCCGGTGCCGACCGCGGTTCCGCCCAATGGGAGCTCGGCCACCCGGGGAAGCGTGTCGCGGACCCGGTCCGCCCCGCGTCGTACCTGGGCTGCGTAGCCGGCGAACTCCTGGCCGAGCGTCACCGGGGTCGCGTCCATCAGGTGCGTACGGCCGGACTTGACGACGTCGCCGAACTCGGACGCCTTGTTCTGCAGGGACTCCGCCAGGTTCTCCAGTGCCGGCAGCAGATCGCGTACGACGCCGGCGGTGGCGGCGACGTGGATCGCGGACGGGAACGTGTCGTTGCTGGACTGGCTGGCGTTCACGTGGTCGTTCGGGTGGATGCCCTCGCCGGCGAGGCTGGCGACGACCTCGTTGACGTTCATGTTGGTCGACGTACCGGACCCGGTCTGGAACACATCGATCGGGAACTGCTCGTCGTGCTCGCCGGCCGCGACCTGCTCGGCGGCCGCGACGATCGCGTCCGCGGTGGTCTTGTCGACGACGCCGAGCTCGGCGTTCACGATCGCGGCGGACGCCTTGATGTTCGCGAGGGCGTGGATCAGCGCCGGGTCGAGCGGCCGGCCGGAGATCGGGAAGTTCTCCACCGCACGCTGGGTCTGGGCCCGCCACCGAGCATCGCGCGGCACCTTCACCTCGCCCATCGTGTCGTGCTCGATCCGGTACTCGTTCACGTCGTCGTCGGCCATGGTGGCAGCGTACGACTACTCGGCCCGCGCGGCGTCGTACACGTGGTAGGTCTCACTACGCCCCTGAAGGTCTACCGGGACCGGTCGTTCGGCGCAGCCGCCGAACACGGACTCGAGCGCGTCGCGCAGCTCGGCCGACGCGGTCGACGACCAGATCGTGAGCACGCCGCCGGGCCGCAGTACGCGGCGGCACTCGGCGAGGAAGCCGGGCTGGTAGACGGCGGCGTTCGCGTCGTACACCAGGTAGTCGGGTCCGTTGTCCACGTCGAGCAGGATCCCGTCGAACCGTGCGGCCGCGGTGTCGCGGACGAGCTCGCGGACGTCGCCGATGCGGACCTCGACGCGGTCGTCGGCGAGCACGGACGGGACCAGGCCGGTCCGCATCCACTCGACCAGGCTCGGCTCGATCTCGGCAATGACGATCTGGCGGACCGCGGCGTCGGCGAGCAGAGCGCGCACCGTGTACCCGAGACCGAGTCCACCCACCAGTAGCCGCTCCGGCCGGTACGCGAGCGCCGCGGTCGCGAGCAGCTCCTCGCTGCGCGTCTCCCGGTCGTCCATCACGAACACGCCGTTCACCCGGAGCTCCAGTGCACCGTCGTCGCGCCGCCGCAGCGTCACCTCGCCCCGCTCCGAAGTCGCCCGCCCGATCGTCGTTGCCACGCCCACATCCTGCCTCGTCGTCGCCCTGCGTCCGAAGTAGGTTGCGCTATGGCGCAGGTTTCTTCGGACGCATTCTGGGTAGTGGTGCGGCCCGGGAAATCCCAGGGTTGCGATCAGGTGAAAATCGCGCGGAAATGTCCCGGTTCAGTCCTACTCTGAGGCTATGTACACGATCGAGCTGGAAGACCAGGAGCTGCGGCTAGTGCGCCATGCGGTGCGGTCGTACCTCGACGGGTTCGGACACGACCAGGCGGACGTCCTTCGCGCCGCGAAGGCGCTGCTCGCCCGTCTGCCCGACCCCGCCGCCGCAACCCCCGCCGGCTGACCCGGCCCGAGTCCGTTGCGTCCGCCGAAGGCGCGTCAGGCTGACGCGGTATCGGCGGACGTTGTGAGCTTGCCGGTGCTGGTTGTGCACAGGCGGGCTTTCGGGGGTGTCGCGACGGGGTCGAACTGTTGATGCTCGGTACATGCCGAGCAGCGAGCAGGGACAGCGACCGCGTACACCACGGCGCGCCGGCGACGACATTCGGAGCGGCGAACTTTGGCACGATCACGACAGCGCTCGATCCGCGGGTCGTGCAGTTCGCGGTCAAGTTCTGGTTCTGAGCGCGTGGAGGGCGATCCGCGCGGTTCTGCTGGCCGTGAAGCTCGTGTTTCGAAATTA
>Ga0075418_10000410_pt1 | contig 44648 bp, 29 predicted proteins | sample SoiMetdeltSBSDD2_FD_81776 | JGI IMG/M metagenome (GOLD analysis project Ga0075418, IMG submission 81776) | Bulk soil microbial communities from a Populus tree surrounding site in Tennessee, USA - Soil MetaG P. deltoides SBSDD2 | ecosystem: Environmental > Terrestrial > Soil > Tree plantation...
AATACCGACGAGAGCCGCCTTGAGCGCGCCCCAGTCGCGGGCCGCCAGCGCCGCTTCCATCTGCCGCGCGAAGCGCTGCTGCTCGCCGGTGTCCCGGGGCAGCGCGGCGACGACGGTCTTCAGCGCCCGGTCCGGAAACTGCTCGGTGGCCGCGGTGCCGGCGATCTCGTGGTAGAAGTTGCGGTAGTTGTCGGGAGTCGGCTGCAGCCGGCGCGCTGCGAGGCGGCGCAGGGCCTCGCGGGCAATCTCGGAAGGTTGATTGGGTTCGGCCATGAGGAGGGGAACCACTTTATCGGTGATGCTGAGCGCCTCGGAAACCGGGTAGCAGGGACTCTATCCTATCAACGTCTGTCACCGTTCGTCGGCGGCTGCATCGAATCGGCGAATAGGTCACCCTCGGGCCACATCCTGACTTTGTTCCGCGCCGCCCACAGGCCACGATCCAGCTCGCCACGGAACGCGCTGCGGTTCTCCGGCCGGCCGTTGAAGGCGGCCACCCAGGCGTAACCGTCAGCGGTGCGCACCGCGAACGTGCTGGTGCCGGGAAGCGAGCCCCCATGCCACAGGTTGAGCCCGTTCCTGACCTCGCGCGCGGCGATGCCCAGACCGTAGTACGCGGCTTCGGGCAGATTGTCCTCGTCGTTGCCGGACGCGGCCTTGAGACTCGGCCGCGCGTTCATCTCCGCGACGGTCGCGGCGTCGAGCAGCGGCTTACCGCGCCGCCCGTCGAGCGCGAGAATAAAGCGCAGGTAATCGAGCGGGGCGCCGATCCAGCCGCCGTAGGAGTCCATCGTTTCGACCGCGAAGGAGCCGTACGGACGGCGCGCCGTCGCGAGCCCCAGCCCGGGCATCGCCCGCGCCATCTTGGCGCCCTGGAAGTCGTAGTAAGTGACCTCTCCCGGCGCCGCCGTGAGCGTGCGCCCGATCTTCATGCCGGTGGCGCCTGCCGGGGCGAGGAGCCGCGCGCGAACGAACTCCTCGTAGCCCGTCCCGGCGACACGCTCGACCACGCGCCCGAGGATGCAGTAGCCGATGTTGGAGTAGGCGTACTGCTCGCCCGGGGTAAAGTCGAGCTTGCGCTCCAGGGCGTCGCGCAGGATAGTGGGGCAATCGGGCGGCAGAGGTCCGCCCTGGCGCCGGGCCGCGTCCGCGGCGCCGGGGAGGAACATGACATCCCCCGAGCGCACGCGATCGAAGCCGCCCGAATGCTGTAGCAGGTGGCGCAGCGTAATGTCCTTCACGCGCGGATCCGCGATCCGATCCGGGCGCGGTCCCAGCTCGCCCAGCAGCGGCACGACCTTGTCGTCGAGTTGCACGCGTCCGTCCTGAACCAGCCGCAGCACCGCGACCGCGGTAACGGTCTTGGAGAGGCTCGCGAGGCGAAACAGGCTGGACGGCTCGACGGGCACTTTCCGGTCCCGGTCGGCGAAACCGTAGCCGCGCACGAAGGCGAGCTTGTCATTGCGCGCGACAGCGAGGCTCGCGCCCGCGATGTCCCACTTCCGGATCAGGTCCGTCATGAACTCGTCGTACGGCTCGAGACCGGGCAGCGCGCGGCCTGTCGGCTCGGCGCGCGCGGCAGCGCAGGCGAGTGCGAGGAGCAGAAACGCAGCGAAGAGGACCTTCATCAACCGCCAAGACGGTTCAATCTTTCGGCAGCCGCTCGCGGATCACGCTCTCGATCGCCCCCAGTTCCGCATCCACCGTGAACGGCTTCGCGCTTCGCTCGATTGCGATGTCGGGGTCCTTCAACCCGTGCCCGGTCAGCGTGCAGACGATCGTGCTGCCGTCGCGTATCCGGCCGGCTTCGAGATCCTTCAGCACGCCCGCTACCGCTATCGCCGAGGCCGGCTCGCAGAACAGGCCCTCGGTCTCCGCCAGCAGTTTCTGGGCCTGCAGTATCTCCTCATCGCAATGCTCGGCGAACCATCCACCCGATTCACGGCTCGCCGCGACTGCCTGCTCCCACGATACCGGGTTGCCGATGCGGATCGCGGTCGCCACGGTCTCGGGATTCTCCACCGGCCGCCCGCGCACGATAGGCGCTGCGCCCGCCGCCTGGTAACCCAGCATGACCGGCCGGCGCTCCGCGATCTTCTGCGTGCGGTACGCGCGCATGTCCGCGGTGGTCTTCAGGGCGCGCGTCTCGAAGCCCGCCGCTTCCGAGTAGCCTATCCAGTGCGCGGTGATGTTGCCCGCGTTGCCGACCGGCAACGCATGGTAGTCGGGGGGAGTCCCCAGCGCCTCGATCACCTCGAACGCGACCGTCTTCTGCCCCTGGAGGCGGTACGGGTTGATGGAGTTGACGATGTTGACGGGCAGCGCGCGGCCGATTTCCTGCACGAGGCGCATGCCGTCGTCGAAATTGCCGCGTATCTGCAGGACCGCCGCGCCGTGCATCATGGCCTGCGAGAGCTTGCCGAGCGCGATCTTGCCTTCCGGGATCAGCACGAAGCACGCCATCCCGGCGCGCGCGGCGTAGGCGGCGGCCGAAGCGGAGGTATTGCCGGTGGAAGCGCAGATGATCGCCCGCGCGCCCTCTTCCGCCGCGCGCGTCACGGCCATCGTCATGCCGCGATCCTTGAACGAGCCGGTGGGATTCAATCCGTCGAATTTCGCGAGGAGTCGCACCTGCTTGCCCGCCAGGCGCGCCAGGTTCGCGAGCTCGATCAACGGCGTCGCTCCCTCGTTCAACGAGACCGCGCGCGTGCCGGGCGCGACCGGCAGGCGGTCGCGGTACTTGTCGATCAATCCCGTATACATGGCGTAGTTTTGAGTGCTTAGTTTTTAGTGTTGAGTGTTGAGTTAACTCAGCACTCAAAACTCAAAATTCAAAACTTGCAACTTGAAACTAGTTTAGTTCTTCGAGCCTGATCCTCGTGACCTTTCCGACCACCACCGGCAGCTTCTCGATCGCCGCGATCGCCGCATCGACATTCTTCTCCACGGTCAGGTGGGTAAGCATGATGATGTCCACCTGGTCCTCGCCCTCGTGCGGCTCCTTCTGCACCATCGCCTCAATCGAGATCTCCCGGTCGGCGAGTATGCGGGTGATGTCGGCGAGCACGCCCGGGCGGTCCTGGACGCGCATGCGCAGATAGTACGCCGTCTCGACTTCTCCCATCGGCAGGATCGCGATGTCCGACAGCCGGTCGGGCTGGAATGCCAGGTGCGGCACGCGATGCTCCGGGTCGGCGGTCAGCGTGCGCGCGACGTCCACGAGGTCGGCCACGACGGCCGAGCCCGTCGGCTCCGCGCCGGCGCCCGCCCCGTAGTACATGGTCTGCCCCACCGCATCGCCTTTCACGAGGATCGCGTTCATGACGCCCTCGACGTTCGCGATCAGGCGCCGCTCCGGGATCAGCGTCGGGTGCACCCGGAGCTCGATGCCGGCGCGCTTCCGCTTCGCGATGCCGAGGAGTTTGATGCGGTAGCCGAGCTCCCCGGCGTAGCGTATGTCCTCGGCGGCGAGCTTCGAGATGCCTTCCGTGTGCACGGCCTTGAACTGCATGGGTATGCCGAACGCGATGGCGGCCATGATGGTGAGCTTGTGCGCCGCGTCCACCCCCTCGATGTCGAAAGTGGGATCGGCCTCGGCATAACCCAGCCGCTGCGCTTCCTTGAGAACGTCCTGGAAGCTCGAGCCCTTGTCGCGCATCTCCGAGAGGATGAAGTTGCTCGTGCCGTTGATGATTCCGGCGAGCCACTCGATGCGGTTGGCGGTGAGTCCCTCGCGCAGGGACTTGATGATGGGGATGCCGCCGCCCACCGCGCCTTCGAACGCCACCATCACGTCCTTCTTCTGGGCTGCGGCGAAGATTTCGTTGCCGTGCTGCGCGAGGAGCGCCTTGTTCGCGGTAACGACGTGCTTGCCGTTGGCGATGGCCTTCAGGATCAGGTCCTTCGCGACCCCGGTGCCGCCGATCAGCTCGACGACGATGTCGATGTCGGGGTTGGCGACGACCTCATCGGCATCCGCGGTCACGATGGCGCGCTCCCTGACGACGCTTCTCGCCCGGTCGAGATCCTTGTCGGCGACGATCTTCATCGTGATGGCGGCGCCCGCGCGCCGGGCTATTTCTTCCTGGTTGCGCGCCAGCACGGCGAACGTGCCGCCGCCGACGGTGCCGATGCCGAGGAGTCCGACGTTGATGGATTTCATGCCGCCCCGTCCTTTCGGAACATGTCGCGTATTCCCCTGAGGGCCTGCCGGGTCCGGGCTTCATTCTCGATCAGGGCGAAGCGCACGTGGCCGTCGCCATAATGGCCGAAGCCGATGCCCGGCGCGACCGCGATTTTCGCGTCCACCAGGAGCTTCTTGGAAAACTCCAGCGAGCCCATTGCGCGGTAGGGCTCGGGAATGGGCGCCCACACATACATGGTCGCCTTCGGCACCTCCACGTCCCACTTGAGCGCCTTCAATCCCTGGCACATGACGTCGCGCCGTCCCTGGTAGACCTTGCGCACGGTTTCCACGCAGTCCTGCGGCCCTTCGAGCGCGACGATGGAAGCAACCTGTATGGGTGTGAAGGTCCCGTAGTCGTGGTAGCTCTTCATCCGGGCCAGCGCCGTCACCAGCTCCCGGTTGCCGACCATGTAGCCGACCCGCCAGCCGGCCATGTTGTAGCTCTTCGACATCGTGAAGAACTCAACCGCGATATCGCGCGCGCCCGGCACCTGCATGATGGAAGGCGCGCGGTAGCCGTCGAACACGATGTCGGCGTACGCGAGGTCGTGCACGAGGTAGACGTGGTGCTCGCGCGCGATATCCACCAGCCGCCGGAAGAAAGCCAGGTCCACGCATTGCGTCGTCGGGTTGCTGGGGAAGTTCAGGATCAGCATCTTGGGCTTGGGATAGGTGTCCTTTATCGCTCGCTCCACCGCGTCGAAAAAATCCACGTCCGCGGTCATGGGCACGTGATGGATGTCCGCGCCCGAAATCACCGGCCCGTAGATGTGGATCGGGTAGCTCGGGTTGGGCACCAGGACCGTGTCGCCCGTGTCGAGCGTCGCGAGCGCGAGGTGGGCGATGCCCTCCTTCGATCCGATGGTGACGATCGCCTCGGAATCGGGATCGAGATCGACGTCGTAGCGCGCCTTGTACCAGTTGCAGATCGCCCGCCGCAGCCGGACGATGCCCTTCGACACGGAGTAGCCATGGGTGTCCGGGCGCTGCACGCTCTCGACCAGCTTCTCCACGATGTGCCGCGGCGTGGGCTGATCCGGATTGCCCATGCTGAAGTCGATGACGTCCTCGCCCCGGCGGCGCGCCGCGAGCTTCAATTCGCCGGTTACGTTGAAAACGTAGGGCGGAAGGCGCTTGATGCGGGGAAATTCTTCCATGAAAGTATGGTGTTGTTGCGGCGCAAACAGGTGACATTCTATAGAAGGGCGTAAATCGCAGCAATTCAGAGGCTTATCGCGAGAGTTCCCAGTTTGAAGCCAGGCGACAACCACAATCCGGAACCTGGAACTTGAAACTTGAAACTCGAAACTTAAAACTTGGAACTGCTTTCTATGAAACTCCACCTCGCTCAGAACCAGGGCCAGCAGCTCTTTACCGGCTATGGCGCGGGCTACGTCGCGGTGAACAACGTGCGCTACGAGAAGAGCGTGCTGGTCACCCCGGCGTCGGTCAGCGATTGGCCGGTGCGGAAATTCGAGGACCTCTCGGCTGCGGATTTCCGGTTCATCGCGGAGCTCAAGGCGGAGGTCGTTATCTTCGGGACCGGCCGGGCCCAGCGGTTTCCGCTGCCCGAACTCGCGCGCGCGCTGGCGGCGAGCGGTGCCGGCGTCGAGATCATGGACAGCAAGGCCGCGTGCCGCACCTACAACATACTGGCGGCGGAAGGCCGCGGGGTGGTCGCCGCCATCCTCATGGAGTAGAACTCAGCCCGTCGCGGCTTCGCGCCCGGCGGACGCGCGGACCGCGGGTTCCTTCGCGGCCGGACCGACCTCGCCCAGCGTGAAATAGAAAACCGCTCCCTTGCCGGGCTCCGCCTCGGCCCAGACCTCTCCGCCGTGCCGCCGGATGATGCGCTGGACCGTGGCGAGGCCTATGCCGGTGCCCGGGAATTCCGCCTCGGTGTGCAGCCGCTGAAATGCCCCGAACAGGTTACCGGCGTAGCTCATGTCGAACCCGACGCCGTTGTCCCGGACGAAATAAGCGCACCGGCCCTCGCGCAGCACGCTGCCGACCTCGATCGACGCGAGCTCGGCCTGCGCGGTGAACTTCCACGCGTTGCGCAGGAGGTTGTCGAACACCGCCCGCAGCAGGCTCGCATCGGCCCGCGCAGTCATGCCCGGCGCGACGCTGAACTGCACGCGCCGCAGGGCGTCTTCCTGCAGGAGCTCGTCTCCGATCTCGCGCGCGAGCGAGGAGAGGTCGACCGGCCGCAGGCGTATCCTGCTCCGGGTGATGCGCGAAAGGGACAGGAGCGCATCGATCAGGCGCGCCATGCGCTGGCTGGCCGCTTGCACCCGCCGCAGGCAGTCCCTGCCCTCCTGGTCGATCCCGCCGGCGTACTCGTTGTAGAGGATCCGGCTGAACCCCTCTATGGTGCGGAGCGGCGCGCGCAGGTCGTGGGATACCGAGAAGGCGAAGCTCTCCAGCTCCCGGTTCGAAAGCTCCAGCTGGGCGGTGCGCTCCCGCACCCGCTGCTCCAGCTCGGCATTGAGGCGGCTGATCTCCTCGGTGCGCTCCTTCAGCTGTGTGATGTCGCGGCTGATGCCTATTGCCCCGACGATGTTGCCTTCCAGGTCGCGCAACGGGACCTTGGTGGCGAGCTGCGTTTCCCGCCTGCCGTTGACGTGCACCACCTCCAGCTCCCGGTTCACGACCGGAGCCCCGCCCGCCAGGACGGCTCGGTCCTCCGCATCGAAGCCGGCGGAGACCGTGGGCGGGTAGAAGTCGGCCGCTGAGCGGCCCTTGATCTCCCGGCCGCCGCGTATGCCGCGGATCTCGAGGCCCCTGGCGTTCAGGAGCACGTAGCGCAGCTCGCGGTCCTTCACGTAGATGTCGTCGGGTATCGCGTCTATGACCGAGCGCAGCAGGTTGCGCTCGTTGGCAAGCGCCTCCGCGGCCTGGCGGTAGCGCTCCTCGCTCTCGCGCAGCGCATCTTCCGCGCGGCGGCGCTCGGTGATGTCCTCCGCGATCCCGGCGATGCGGTAGGGACGCCCTTCCGCGTCGCGCACCGGGAAGGCGCGGTCGTGCAGCCAGCGCGTCGTGCCGTCCGGACGGATGATGCGGTAGATCTCGTCGTAGCGACCCGTCGCCGCGCTCTTGCGGGCCTCGTACACCCGCCTGCGGTCGGCGGGGTGCACGGCGCCCACGAGCTGGCGGGGAGCCGCCTTCAGCTCCGCGGGCGTATGGCCCAGCACGGACTCGCACGCCGCGCTCACGTAGATCACCCGACGGTGCGCGGCATCCGTGATCCAGAAGACCTGCGGGATGTTGCCGGCGAGCTGGTTGAACTGCTCCTCGCTCTCGACGAGGGCGCGCTGCGAGCGCATCTGCTCGGTGACATCCTGCACGACGGATACGACGCGGCTCGCCCTTCCGTCGGGGCCGCGCACGGCGGCAAGAGAGACGCTCGCCCAGATCACCTGCCCGTCCTTGCGCACGTACTGCTTCTCCCGCGCATAGGTCGCGACCTCGTCCCGCAGCAGCTTCTCGTTGAAATCGGCGGCGTGCCGGCGCTCGCCCGGCGGCGCCAGCTCGAGCGGCGACATCGCGAGCAGCTCCTCGCGCGTGCGGCCGAGGATGTCGCACAGCTTCTGGTTCACGCGCAGCCAGCGCTGGCCGTCGGCTGCGATCTCGCTGATCGCCATGCCCACGCCCGCCTGGTCGAAGGTCGCGCGCAGCAGCGCGCGCTCGTGCTCGACCTCCTCTTCCGCTCTCCTGCGCTCGCTGATGTCCTCGAGCACGCGGATGAAGTAAAGAGGCTCCCCCGAGGCGTCGCGCACCAGCGAGACGGTGCGGTTGACCCATAGCGACGAGCCGTCCTTGCGGACGAATTTCCGCTCGGAGGCGTAGGACTGGATCTCGCCGGAGATGAGCTGCTGCGCGTAGCGTGAATGGTCCTTGTAGCGATAGTCGGGGTGGACGAATTCCGTGCTGGTCATGCTGAGCAGCTCCTCCTGCGTGTAGCCCAGCATTTCGCACAGCTTGCGGTTCGCGCGCAGGACGCCGTAGCCGTCGAGCGCGGTATGCATGATCCCGACCGGCGCGTTGTCGAAGGTGGCGCGGTCGCGCTCTTCAGCCTCCTTGCGGGCGGTCACGTCCTCGATCACGCGGATGAAGTAGAGCGGCTTGCCCGACGCGTCGCGCGCCAGCGACACCGTGCGGTTGGTCCAGATGGTCCGGCCATCCTTGCGTATGTAGCGCCGCTCCTGCGAAAACGTGTCGAGCTCGCCCGTCAGCACGCGCTCCCTGTTCCCCACGCCGATCAACGCGTCATCGGGATGGGAAAACTCCGAGCCGTTCCTGCCGATGAGTTCCTCGGCCGGGTAACCGAGCATCTCGCAGAACTTGCGGTTGACCCGGAGATAGGTGCCCTCGAACGAGGTATGGACGATGCCGACGCCGGCGAGATCGAAGGTAGCCTGGTAGCGCAGCTCGCTCTCGGAGAGCACCGCCTCGACGTGCTGCCGCTGCTCCATCTCCGACTGGCGCTGGAGAAACTGTCCCACCATCTCGCCCAGCACGCGCAGGGTGCCGGAGAGGAGCGCATCGGGGCGCTCCAGGCGGCTCGACGAGAACTCCAGGGCGCCTATGGCATGGCCTCCGCACGAGACGGGCACCGTGATCAACATGCGCAATCCCGCCGCGGTTGCAATGGACATGCGCCGGGGCATGCCCCCGCCTTCGGCGGGCACCCATTGCGGCTCGCCCGAGCGGAGCGCGCGCTCCATGATGCCCCCCGACAGCCTCGGGTAGACCGTCTCGCGCGTCTGCCGCGCGAACGCGCTGCGCTCGAGTTCCGGCACGCACCACGTTTCCCCGCACGAGACCGTCGCCCCGTCCGTGAGGCGCCGCGCTCCCCACTGCCAGTCGAATGTTTCGCACGCGGCGCGCAGTACTTCCGTCACCGCCGCCTGCGCCGAGCGGGCGTTCGCCAGTATCGCGCTCACCCGGTGCTGCAGCTTCAGGCGCTGCTGCAGCCGGATCTCGGCCGTGACGTCCCGCCCGACGCCGCGATAGCCGAGATGGCGTCCGTGCGCATCGGCGAGCGGCTCGCCGCTCACGCTCGCATAGCCGACATTGCCGTCGAAGTCGGTGTGGCGCACCACGAAGTCGCGGAACGGCTGGCGCGCCTGCACCGTCTCCTGGTGCCGCTCCCAGCCGCCCTCGAGCGGCGACAGAAAGGCGAGCTCCCAGCGCCGCTTGCCGAGGTAGTCGGCCGGTACGCGCATGCGCCAGTGCGCGATCCCCGCCGACATCAGGGTGAAGCGGTTTTCCGCGTCGGTTTCCCAGTACCAATCGCTGGTCAGCTCCGTCAGCGCCCGGAACCGCGCTTCGCTTCCCGACAGCGCGGCCTGCATTCCCCCTTGCCGGCGCAGCAGAAAATGGGCCGAAGCCATCAACGCCAGGATCAGCAGCGTGACCCCCCCGGCGTAGGCATAGGCGTGCTTCCGGTATTGAACGATGCCCCGGAGCGCCTCCGCCTCGGATTTCGCCACCGTCACCACCAGCGGGTAGCTGTCGAGCGCGTAATGGCTCCGGAGAAGCGGACCGTCCGGACCTGCCACACCGGTATCCGTGCCGCGCGTTTCGCCGCGCCGGACGCGGTCGATGAGCGTCGCGTACCACGCAGCCCGCCCGGATGGGGCGCCGCGGGCCCCTTCCCCGATGCGCGGCAACCCGTCGAGCCCGATGATCTCGATCGCGCCGCCGCTGCCGAGGTCTATCCCGCGGTAAAACCGGGCGAAGTAGTCGAGATTGAGGCCCGCGCTCACGATGCCCTTGAACGATCCATCGCGGGCATTCAGGCGCCGGGCGGCGTGCATGGTCATAAGACCGCTCGCCTGGCCCCGTACCGGCAAACCGAGCACCACCCCGGCGTCCCCGGTCTCCCTGAGTGCAATGAAATGCTGCCGTCCGGCGAGGTTCACGCCTTTCGAGGAAATGCTGCTGGAGATCACGTCTCCGCGCGCGTCCGCTACCGTCAGCACGGATACGAAATCGCCGTGGGCGCGATGCTCGGTCGCGAGCTCGGCGTCCGGCCACACCCCCCTGCCCCGCTCGACGTCGCGCTTGATCGCGAGGAGCGAGCGATCCACCGTGCCTATCGTGCGCTCGATGTGGCCCGCCAGCGTCTTTGCGTAGTTTTCCAGCTCGAGGCGCGTGTCCTGGAGTTCCCGGGCCGCGGCCCGCTCCACCATCGCGTGCGTCGCCAGCCATACGGCGGCAATCGTCACCAAGGCCATGGCGAGCCCCGCGCCGTAGGTCGCGAGCACGCCGGGCGGCATGCCGAGAATTCGCGGGCCGTTCCGTGACACTTCCATGAGCTCCCCCATGCGGGGCGCACGCCACTTCGTGGGAGCATCAGGCTCCCGGCAGGAAGGGTGCTACCCTCTTTTATTCCATAATATTATCAATGAGTTTAGACCGATAGCCGTGGTACCGGCTGGTCCGATATTCGCCGATGCCCCGGCCCGTCAAAACCCGGAATAGAGCCGCAAACCGGGCCCAATTCCCACGCCTTAGCTAACCTAACGCCCGTCGTCGTCCACCAGCACCGCCGCGGGCACCTCCGCGAGGACCGGGGCGTCCGCATGAGCGGGCCGTGCGAGGACCCGCCCTTCCCTCAACCACAGGCCGCATTCCTCGGCCGGCAAGGGGCGCGAGAAGAAATAGCCCTGGAATTCGTCGCATCCGTGCTCGGCGAGGAACATGATCTGCTCGTACGTTTCCACCCCTTCCGCGATGACCTTGAGGCCCAGGCTGTGCGCCATCGATATCACCGCCCGCGTGATCGTGGCATCGTCGGTGCTGGTCGTGATGTCGCGCACGAACGAGCGGTCAATCTTCAACGCGTCGAGAGGAAAGCGCTTGAGATAGCCGAGGCTCGAATAGCCGGTGCCGAAATCGTCGATCGAGAGCCCGACGCCGAGATTCGCGAGGAACTCCAGCGCGCGCGTGGATTCCTCGGTGTTCGCCATCAGTGAGCTTTCGGTAATCTCGAATTCGATCTCGGAGGCAGCGATGCCGCGCTGCTCCAGGATGCGCTGTATGGTGACGCCGAGGTCCTTGTCCCCGAACTGCCGTGCCGACAGGTTGATCGCAACCGACTTCGGGTCCACGCCCGCGCCGCGCCATTTCCCGATCTGCTCGCAAACGGCCTCGATCACCCACTCGCCGACCGGCACGATGAGGCCCGTTTCCTCGAGAACCGGCATGAACTCGCCGGGCGACACGAGCCCGCGCTCCGGGTGCTGCCACCGCAAGAGCGCCTCGACGCCGACGATGGCGCCCGTAGCAACGCTGACCTTCGGCTGGTAGTACACCAGGAACTCCCGGCGGTCGAGCGCCCGCCTCAGGCTGCTCTCCATCGAGAGCAGATCGTGCGCCCGCGCATTCATCTCCGGCGTGTAGAACCGGTAGGCATTGCGGCCGGCATCCTTCGCCCGGTACATCGCCGCGTCGGCATTCTTGATCAGCGTATCCTGGTCGGTACTGTCGTCGGGGAAGAGCGTGATGCCTATGCTGCCCGTGACGTAGATCTCGGACCCGCCTTCCAGTCGGAACGGGTCCCTGAAGCTCGCCATGACCTTCTGCGCGACCAGGTTGCCGTCCTGCGAGGTCGCCAGGTTGGACAGCACGACCGCGAACTCGTCGCCGCCCAGGCGCCCGACAGTATCTCCCGCCCGCACGGAGCGCCGCAGCCGCTCCGCTACCTGCTGCAGCAGCTGGTCTCCCACCGCGTGGCCCAGCGTGTCATTCACGTTCTTGAAGCGGTCGACGTCGATCAGCATGACGCCGACGCTCCACTGGTTGCGCTTCGCCTGCACGAGCACCTGCCGCAGGCGGTCATAGAAGAGCACGCGGTTGGGCAGGCTCGTCAGCACGTCGTAGTGCGCGAGGTGCATGAGGCGCTCCTCGGCGAGCTTGCGCTCGGTGATGTCCTCCGCGATGCCGGCGATACGGTAGACGGCGCCCGCGGCATCGGGCACCGGGAACGCGCGGTCGTGCACCCACCGGATCGTGCCATCCGGGCGTATGACGCGATAGGTCTCGTCGTAGCCCCCCGCGGTGGCGACCTGGCGCGCCGCGTAGACGCGTGAGCGGTCTTCCGGATGCACCATCCTCACCAGCAGGCGCGGGCGGTCCAGGATCGCCTGCACCGGGTAGCCGAGCAGCGTCTCGGCGGCGGGGCTCATGTACAGCGTGTCCCGCTGCCGCACGTCGGTGATCCAGAAGACCTGCGGTATGTTGTTCGCGAGCTGGCGGAACTGCTCCTCGCTCTCCTGCAGCGCCTGCTCCGCGCGCAGCCGCACGCTGATGTCGTTCACCAGCGTGAGCCACGCGGCGCGCCCGCCGCGCAGGAAGCGCCGCGCGGTGACCTCGACGTCGATGACGCGCCCGTCCTTGACGCGGTGCCGTCGCCGCAGGTTCAGCGTGGGCTCCAGCGCCCGGTTGCGGATGTTTTCCTCGTAGCGCGCGCCATCGTCCGGAACCCAGACGTCGCGCACGCTCATCCCCAGGAATTCCTCGCGGGTATAGGCGTAGTGCTCGATGGCGGCCTGGTTCACCGACAGTATGGCAAGCGTCTGGTCGTCCCACACCCACATCGGCAGCGGGCTCTCCTCGAACTGCGCGCGGTAGCGTTCCTCGCTCACCCGCAGCGCCCGCTCGGCTTCCTTGCGCTGTATGAACTGCCCGATCTGGCTGCCGATCGCCCGCACGATCTGCAGCAGCGCCTCGTCGGGCTCCTTGATGTCGCTCCCGAAGAATTCCATCATGCCCAGGGGCTGCCCCGCGGCAAGGATCGGAAACCCGAAAGCGCAGTGCAGGCCCGCCTTCGCGGCGGCATGGCCGCGGCGGAAATCGGGCTGGGTGGCAACATCCGGGAACCATACCGGCGCCCCGGTCTGCCAGACGCGCCGCACGACGCCCCCGGTAGCATTCCCGGACGGGGAGCCGCCCTGCCACGCCGGCGCTTCGTTGGTCATGTCGCGGGTGACGTTCGCGAACCGGGCGATCTCCTCCCCCTCCGCGTGCCATATCTCCACCGAGCGCAACAGCTCGGCCCCCCCGTCCCACTGCCAGTACGCGCCGCAGGCCCATCCCAGGGTCTCGCACATGATGCGCAGCAGGAGCGGTCGCGCCTCGTCGATCGACGCGGATTCGGCCAGCACGCGGGTCACCGAGTGCTCCATCGCCTGCCGGCGCGCCGCGAGCTTGCGCTCGTTGATGTCCTCGACGATGCGGATAAAGTAGAGCGGGCGCCCCGACGGGTCGCGCACCAGCGAGACCGTCCGGTCGACCCACAGGTCCGACCCGTCCTTGCGCCGGTACAGGCGCTCCGACGAGTAGGTGTCGATCTCGCCCGCTATCATCTGGCTGCGGTACTTGCCCTGGTCGGATCCCACGTGATCGGGATGGATGAACTCATCCGTCCTCATGCGCGCCAGCTCGTCCTGCGTATAGCCCAGCATCTCGCACAGCCGCGAGTTCGCGCGCAGGATCCGGTCGTCCTCGACGGCCGTCTGCATGATCCCCACGGGCGCGCGATCGAAAGTCGAGCGATAACGCTCCTCTGCCTGCTTGCTCTCGGTGATGTCCTGGATGACCGACACGAAATGCATCGGCTCGTCCTGGTTGCCGCGAACGAGCGAGGTCGCGAGATTGACCCAGACCAGCGTGCCGTCCTTGCGCCGCAACTGCTTCTCGCGCAGCACGGGCTCGACGCGGCCCTCGATCAGCTTGCCGCGCATGTCGGCGGCGTCGGGCACGTTCTCCGGGAGATTGACGTCGAACACGGTCATGCGCAGCAGATCCTCGCGCGTGTACCCGACGATCTCGCAGTAGCGCCCGTTGACCTGCAGGAAGCGGTGGTCGAGACCCGTGACGATGATGCCGACGCTTGCCTGGTCGAAGGTCGCGCGGAACGTCTCTTCGCTCACGCGCAGGGCCTCCTCGGCGGCCTTGCGCTCGGTGATGTCCTCGATGACGCTGATCACGTACTGCGGGTTGCCCGCCTCGTCGCAGGCCGCGGACATGGTCCGGCGCGCCCACATCACGCTGCCGTCCTTGCGCACGAAGCGCTTTTCGCCCGAGACCGCCTTCGTTGCCCGGTGCGTCAACTGCGAGCGGTACTGCGAGCCCTGCCCGTAGTCGTCCGAATGGGTGATCTCCGCAACCGCCTTGCCGGTCAGCTCGTCCTTGCTGTAGCCGAGCATGTCGCAGAACTTCTGGTTGACCTCGACCAGGACGCCGTCCAGGCCAACGCGGGAAATCCCGACCGCAGCCTGCTCGAACGACTCCTTCAGCCGCCGCTCGTGCTCCCGCGCCGCCCGCTCCGCCTGCTCGCGCGCGACTCTGGTCCGCAGCGTATTGACGCCGTAGGCAATGTCCGCGGCGAGCTCGGAGAGGAGCCCGATCTCGTCCTCGTCGAACGCGTCCGCTTCCCGGGCATAGATGCCCAGGGCCCCCAGGATCGCACCGCCGCTCTTCAGCGGCAGCCCGATCGAGGACTGAAAACCATGCTGCGCAGCACGTACCTGCCGCCGGGAATAGCGCTTGTCGCGCAGTATGTCGCGGGCGATGTGCGGGGTACCGGAGGCGAGCACTTCCATCATGAACCCGCGGTAACGTCCCTCCTCGCTCCATGCATCTGCGCCCGTCATCGGCGCGTCGTCCCCGAAGCCGGCATGCGCCGCCGCGTAGATCGGTCTTGCCGGCTCTTCGGTAGGCAGGCCCACCCACGCCATCTTGTAGCCGCCCGACTCGACCACGATGCGGCACATGCTCTGCAGCATCGCGGTTTCGTCGGTTGCGTGTACCAGTGTGTGAGTGCACTCGGCCATCACACGCCGCGCTCTCATCAGCCGCGCGAGCCGCGCCTCGGTGCGCTTGCGCTCCGAGATATCCTCCATGACCTGTATCAGGTAGGGCGCGCCGGCCGCCGGACGGGCCAGCGTCACAGTGCGGCTCACCCAGATCTCCGAGCCGTCCTTGCGGATGTAGCGCTTCTCCGCCGAGAACGTGGAGCGTCGGCCTTCAATAAGGTCGTGGCGCAGCTCGTCCTGCCGACCGCGGTCCTCGGGATGGGTGAGATCGCGGGTCGTGAACGCCGCCAGCTCGTCACGCGAGTAGCCGAGCATCTCGCACAGGCGCGCGTTGGCCTGCAGAAACATCTCCTCGATGGTTGTGTGCGCCACGCCCACCGCCGCGTGCTCGAACGTCGCACGGAAATGCGCCTCGCTCTCGCGCAGCGCAGTGCGGGCACGCAGCGACGCGATGCCGTAGGCGATGTCGCGCGCGAGCATCTCGAGCAGCTCGATCTCGTCGCTGTCGAAGGAGTCCGGCTCGCGCGCGTAGATGCTGATGCCACCGGCCGGGCGCCCCTCGATTTCCAGCGGCAGGCAGATGATGGACTGGTAGCCGCGGCTCTTCGCGCGCTCCGCCCAGCGAAGCAGCTTGGGATCCGCGAAAATGTCGCGCGATAGGAAGCGCTGTCCGCTCGCTATCACATCGCCCATGACGCTCTTCCGCCGGCCGGCGCCCGACCAGCTCCGCCGCGCCTTGTCGAGATAGCCGGGCTCGAATCCCGCCTGGGCCACCGGGCGCACCGACTTGCGCTTGTCGTCCCCGGCAAGTCCGACGTAGGCCTGGAGGTAGCCGCCCGATTCGACGGCGATGCGACACATTTCCTGCAGAAACTGGCTTTCGTCGACCGCGTGCGCCAGCGCATGGCTGCACTCCGCCATGACCTTGCGGGCGCGGTTGGCCCGCGCCAGCCGCGCCTCCGTCTGCCGGCGGCCCGTGATGTCGATTACCTGCAGCACGCGGTGCAGCGGCCGTGCGTCGCGATCCCGCGTGAGCGAAGCCGTAACCTGCACCCAGACCGCGTGACCGAGCTTGTGGAGATAGCGCGTCTCGCGCTGGGAAATGCCGATTGCTCCGGCGAGCAGCTGCCGCAGTGCTTCGGCATCCTCTTCGACGTCCTCGGGATGGGTGATGCTGCGGCAGTCGGCGAGCTCCAGTTCGTCCGCGCCATAGCCGGTGATCCCGCAAAATGCCCCGTTGACGTGCAGCCAGCGCCCGTCGAGCGTGGTGAGCGCCATGCCGATGGCGGCGTTATCGAAGGCCTCGCGAAACTCGCTTTCGGTGCGCGCGGGCCTGGGCCGCGCGGGCTGCGCCGCGCGCCGCAACGCGGTCAACTCGAGCGCCGTGCGTATCGCGGAACCCAGCCGCCCCAACCGGTCCTTGAGGAGGAAGTCGGTCGCCCCCAGGCGCATCGCCTCGAGCGCGCGCGTCTCGCCGATAACGCCGGACACCAGGATGAAGGGTACGTCGAGCCCGCGGGAGCGCACCAGGCGCAACGCGTGCAGCGCGTCGCAACCCGGCACGTAGTAGTCGGAAACGATGATGTGGGGAGAGGGATCGAGCTTGGCGAGGAAATCGGCCTCGCCCCGCGCCCGGTCGAACATGTACGCAAACCCGGCCTTGCGCAGCGCCCGCTCGACGAGCTCCGCGTCCGCATCGCGGTCCTCGAGCAGCAGTATGCGCAGGACTTCGCGTCCGATCTGGCCCGGTAATCCCTTGTCCATATATTCGACCGAACCTGCCGCTCAAGCGGCGTGCATCCTGTCCGCCGCAGGCCCGCGGCCGCGACGGCTCCTTCTCCCCGCTCAGATTCTTCTACGTTCCCGCGCCCGGTGCCCGACCATCTTCGCCGCGTTCGATTGAAACCCTCCACGGCCGTGCAGCTTCTCGCATGAGCTGTCTCCGGCGTCGCGCGAGTATAGCACCGCCATGTAGCGAACGCGATTCAAAACAACGAATTAACGGCATCCCACCGCGAATCTTGAGCGCGGCATGCAACCGGACCGACGACTGTGACATATGCCCGGTGTGGGACGCGAGCCTCCGGATATGGCACACTCAGCGCCTCGCGGCGGGCTACACGGCGGCATGACACAGCGCATCGAACAGGTCGTCGGGCAGGTCGGCGGCATCATCCTCGGCAAGGAACACCAGATCAGGCTGGCCATCGCCTGCCTCATCGCGCGCGGTCATCTGCTGATCGAGGACATACCCGGCGTGGGCAAGACGATGCTCGCCCACGCGCTCGCCACCTCCCTGGGGCTGGGCTTCAAGCGCATACAGTTCACCAGCGATCTCCTGCCCGCCGACATCCTCGGGGTATCGATCTACGACCGCGAGACCGGCGGATTCCAGTTTCACGCGGGGCCGATTTTTGCCCAGGTCGTACTCGCCGATGAGGTGAACCGGGCGACCCCCAAGGCGCAGAGCGCGCTCCTGGAAGCGATGGAGGAGCATCAGGTCACGGCGGAGGGCGAGACCCGGCGCCTGCCGCAGCCCTTCTTCGTCATCGCCACGCAGAATCCGTCTCATCAGGTCGGCACCTTTCCGCTGCCCGAATCGCAGCTCGATCGCTTTCTGATGCGCATCGAGCTCGGCTACCCGGACGCCGATGCCGAGCGCGCGCTGCTCCAGGGCGAAGACCGGCGCGATCTCCTGGCTGACCTGGCGCCGCGCATGTCGACGCAGGAACTCGTGGAACTGCAGCATCGCGTGCAGCAGGTGCATGCCTCGGCCGCGCTCCTCGACTACGTGCAGGCGCTCGTGGGCCACACCCGGCGCTCCGCAGACTACGTGAACGGCCTTTCGCCGCGCGCCGCGCTGGCGGTGCTGCACGCCGCGCGCGCGTGGGCGCTGATGGCCGGCCGCGGGCACGTGCTGCCCGAGGACGTGCAAGCGGTCCTACCCGCGGTGGTGAGCCACCGCCTCGTCCCGGCGGAGGAAGTGAGCCGCGTGAACGGCTACGACGTAGCGGAGCTTCTGATCAAGCAGGTGCCCATTCCATGAGTTTTGAGTTTTGAGTTTTAAGTTTTGAGTTATGAGTGCTTGTTCCTGGAAACTCAAAACTCAACACTTAACACTTAACGCTCATCATTGATGTACGTCTCCTTCCGCAACCAGCTTTACAACTGGCTCTTCCAGCTGCGGGGCCCGGAAGCAGGGGTCATCGTGCTGGTGCAGCGGCGCGTGTTCATCCTGCCCACCGGCCACGGCGTCATCTTCGCGGGCGTGTTGCTGCTCATGCTGACGGGCTCGATCAATTACAACCTGAGCCTGGGCTTCATTCTCACCTTCCTGCTGGCGGCGCTGCAGGTGAACGCCATGATCTACACCTTCCGCAACGTCGCCAACCTGCGCGTGTCGGGCGGCCGGGCGCGGCCGGTGTACGCGGGCGACACCGCGCGCTTCACGGTGAACCTGGAGAACCGCGGGGAGGCGGAGCGCTACAGTATCGGGCTCACCCACGACGGGAAAACGGCCGAGTTCATCGACGTGCCCGCTCGCGCCACGGCCACCGTTCAAGCCGGCATACCGGCGCCGCGCCGCGGCATCCTGCGCCCGGGGCGGCTCACTCTCTTCACCCGCTATCCGCTGGGGCTCTACTACGCGTGGGCCTACCTGGAGCTCGACATGCACTGCATCGTCTACCCGCGGCCGGCGCCGCCCGGCGTGCCGCTGCCGCCTGCCCTCTCCAGCGCGGGCGAAGGCAGCGAGCGCGGCCAGGGCCAGGAGGATTTCGCCGGCCTGCGCCAGTATCACCGGGGAGACTCACCGCGCCACATCGCCTGGAAGGTCGCCGCGCGCGACCAGGGTCTGTTCACCAAGCAGTTCTCGGGCCGCTCCGATACCGAGCTGTGGCTCACCTGGGACCAGTTGCCGCACCGGCTGGGCATCGAGGAAAAGCTGTCGCAACTCGCGCGCTGGGTGCTCGACGCCCACGCCACGGGGGTTTCCTTCGGCCTGCGCGTCCCGGGAAAAACGGTTGAGATCGCGACCGGGGACGTGCAGCGGGACCTTTGCCTCGAAGCGCTCGCGCTCTTCGAACCATGACCGACGTCAAACAGCCCCTCAGACTCCGCCACGTGGTGTGGCTGCTGGTCGGGCTCGCCCTGGTGGCGGCGCCGCACATCGAGCGCCTGCCCTGGTGGCTGACCGGTCTCGTGGTCACGCTGTCGGCGTGGCGCGTGTACCTCGGCCACGCCAGCCTGCCCCTGCCGGGGCGATGGCTGCTGATCCTGGTCGTGATCGGCGCGACTGCCGGGGTCTATTTCAACTATCGCACCCTGTTCGGCCGCGATGCCGGCGTGGCGCTGCTGGTCGTGATGCTCGCCCTGAAGCTCCTGGAAACCCGCGTGTTGCGCGACGGGATGCTGCTCATCTTCCTGGGTTACTTCCTGGTCATCACGAATTTCCTGTACTCGCAGACCATCACGACCGCGCTTTACATGCTCGCCTGCACCTGGGTGATCACCACGACCATGAACGGGCTGCACTACTCGCGCCGCGAGCCGCCGGTCATCGCGCGGTTCCGGGCCGCGGGCGTCCTCCTCGCGCAATCCACGCCGCTGATGCTCGTGCTGTTCCTGCTGTTTCCCCGCGTCACCGGCCCGCTGTGGGGCCTGCCGCAGGACGCTTATGGGGGCGCAACAGGCCTCTCGGAAACCATGACCCCGGGGAGCTTGAGCAGCCTCACCCTGTCCGACGCCGTGGCGTTCCGCGTGAAGTTCGACGGGAACGTGCCGTCGGCCAAGCAGCTGTACTGGCGCGGGCCGGTCATGTGGGACTTCGACGGCCGCACCTGGTCGGCGCCGCGCGCGCTCTACGGCACGCCGGAATTCACCGCGCACAGTCCGCCGGTTTCGTACGAGGTCACGCTCGAACCGCACAACAAGCGCTGGCTCTTCGCACTCGACGTTCCCGGTAAAGTGCCGCCGCGCGCGTTGGCCAGCGCCGACTTTCAGCTGTACGCGGTCCAGCCGGTCAACAATCGCATCCGCTACGAGATGACCTCGTTCCTGGACTACAGCTACGGCCAGGTCGAGGACGGTATCGCGATACGGCGCGCCCTCGCGCTGCCCGCGGGATTCAATCCGCGCACGGCCGCGTTCGCGCGCGAGCTGCGCGCGCAGCATCAGAACGACCGGGCGCTGATACAGGCGGTTCTTGCGAAATTCCGGAATGAAAGATTCTTTTACACGCTGACCCCGCCGCTCCTCGCCATGGACCACCCGGTCGACGAGTTCCTGTTCGAGGCGCGCAGCGGGTTCTGCGAGCACTATTCCTCCGCGTTCGCGGCGCTGATGCGCGCAGCCGGCATCCCGGCGCGCGTCGTCACGGGCTACCAGGGCGGCGAAGTAAACTCCCTCGGGAACTATCTCATCGTGCGCCAGGCGGAGGCTCACGCGTGGACCGAGGTCTGGTTGAGGAACGAGGGCTGGGTGCGGGTCGATCCGACCGCCGCGGTGTCGCCTCTGCGCGTCGAATCCGGGATATCCGCCGCAGTACCGCGCACCGACCCCCTGCCCCTCTTCGTGCGCGCAGAGTTCGAGGCGCTGCGGCAGCTGCGGTTCACCTGGGACCTGGTCGCAAACACCTGGAACCAGATGGTTCTCGGCTATACGCCGGAACGCCAGCGCTTGCTGCTGTCCCGCGTCGGCATCGACGACGCCACCTGGTACTCGCTGACCGTGGTGATGCTCTGCGCGACCGTCATCATCATCATCGTGCTCTCGGCGGTGATGCTGAGACATATCCGGTCGCGCGTCCACGATCCGGTGAAGATCGCCTATCTCCGCTTCTGTGAGAAGCTGCAGCGCGCCGGGCTGCCCCGGGATCCCGCCGAAGGTCCGGTGGCCTACTCGCGGCGCCTCGCCGGCTCGCGTCCCGATCTGGAGGCCGCGGTAACCGCGATCACCAGGCTCTACGTGGATCTGCGCTACGGCTCGGTTCCCGAGGGCGCGGAGTTGCGCGAGTTGCGGCTCAGGGTGCGCGCGTTCGCTGCCTGAAGGCCGCGAAGCGCGGGCTACGGGTCGCCAGCGACCAGCTACGGATCAGCTGCCAGACAAAAACTCGAAGCCGGAAGCTGGCGGGCTGGCGGCTTGTAGCCGGCGTCAGCCCTGCTGCTGCGGGAGCAGCGTGATCGGATCCACCGGCTTGCCGAAGCGCCGGATCTCGAAATGGAGCTTGACCTGGTCGGCGTCGGTGTTGCCCATTTCGGCGATCTTCTGACCCTTCGTAACGTTCTGTCCTTCCCTGACCAGCAGCTCGTTGTTGTGGCCGTAGACCGAAAGAAAAGCGTTGTTGTGCTTGATGACGATCAACTTGCCGAAGCCACGGATCCCGGTGCCGCTGAATATGACCCTCCCGGGCGCACTGGCGTAAACCGGCTGGCCGGCCTTGCCGGCTATCCCTATGCCCTTCAGGTTCGCGCCGTCGCTGAAGCTGTTGACGATCCTTCCGCTGGCGGGCCAGATGAACTGTACGTCGTCCCCCTCGGGTAGTTGCGGGGGTAGCGCTTGAGTGGCCTCGGGTTTCGGCTGCAGTGGTTGAGCCGGCTTGATGCTGGCGAGCTGCGCGTAGGCCTGGTCCGAGTACGGCACCCTGACGCCCTGCGGCTGGGTCTTGATCCCCCCATCAGGCGACGCGGCCGCCTGGCCCGCAGCTGGCCCCGGCGTTCCCGATCCCGGACCCGGGGAGCCGGCAATGGGCCGGCCTTCGACGCCCGGCGCCGCCTTGAAAGGGGCCGTAGTCGTCACGGCCTGCGGCGGCGTCATCCGCAACTGCTGGCCGGCGCGGATAGCTGCCGGAGCGTCGATGCCGTTCCACGCCGCAAGCTCGCGGTAATCCAGGCCGTGATCGAGCGCGATGCTGTAGAGCGTGTCTCCGCTCCTGACCGTATAGAACGCGGGGCGGGCATCTGCGGGAACCGGGGCAGACCGGGCCGCGGCGGGCGGCGTCGCGGACGGGGCGCGTCCCGGCTGGACGATACGATCCGATACCGGGGCGGGCGTTCTCGCAGTGCAGCCGGCGGCGAGCATGCCCGCGAGGATGCAGATAGCTAGAACCTGTTTCAGGTTCTGAGTCGGAATCGGTCCCATGAGTAACAGGTATTAACGCACGATCAGCCGATCCGGGGTACCGCAGCGCCGACCGGCACACTGCCGGCTCATTCGACTCCGGGCAGGAGCGGCACGAACTTTACCTGATCCATGCGCCGCTCGGTATGGCCCTGTTGCGTGCGCTCTACCACGCTCAACTGCTGGCCTTTGGCGGTGGCGATCGGCATCACCATGCGCCCGCCCGGTTTCAACTGCTCCACGAGCGCCGACGGCACGCGGGAGGCCGCCGCCGTCATCACGATGGCGTCGAACGGGCCCGTCTGCGGCATGCCGAGGAGGCCGTCCCCGTGCCGCAGGTGCACGTTCAGGAGCCGAACGTCCCGCAGGTGGCGCCGCGCGCGATTCAACAGCGCCGCAAGGCGCTCGATCGAGTACACCTGCTTCACGAGCTTCGCCAGCACCGCCGTCTGATAGCCGCACCCGGTTCCGATCTCCAGCACTTTTTCGAGGACGCCGCCCGCGCGCGCGAGTTCCGTCATGCGCGCCACGGTGTGCGGGCTGGATATGGTCTGCCCGAACCCGAGCGGCAGCGACATGTCCTCGTAGGCGCGGCTCGCCAGCGCCTCGTCGACGAAAATATGCCGCGGCAGCTCCGCCATCGCCGCCAGCACCGCTTCGTCGCGTATGCCCTGCTCGCGCAGCCGCTCGACCATCCGCAACCGCGTCCGCTGCGATGTCATCCCGATCCCGGACAGCCGCGCCGTCACGCCAGCCACTCCCGCAATTGTTCAAGCTGCGATACCCGCGTCAAATCCACCTGCAGCGGCGTCACCGAGACACGGCCGTTCGCAACCGCGTGAAAATCCGTTCCTTCGCCCGCATCCTGCGCCGCGCCCGCCGCCCCGACCCAGTACACCGTTTCACCGCGAGGACTCTTCATCTTGATCACCGGCTCCGCCTTGTGGCGCCGGCCGAGCCGCGTCACCTGCACGCCGCGCAACGCGCCATATTCCACGTCCGGCACGTTGACGTTGAACAGCCACGGCCCGGTGAGGGGGCGCTCGCGGAAGCGCTCGACCAGCTCGACCGTCACGCGGCCCGCAGCGGCGAAGTTTTCCCTGCCCTCCAGGACGAGCGAGACCGCGATGGACGGAATGCCCAGCAGGTAGCCTTCGGTCGCGGCGGCCACGGTGCCGGAGTACAGCGTGTCCTCGCCCATGTTGGCGCCGTCGTTGATCCCGGACACCACGAGATCCGGCGGCTCTGTCAGGAGGCCCGTCAACGCCACGTGCACGCAATCGGTGGGCGTGCCGTTCACGTAATAGAAGCCGCTCGACGCGCGCCGCACCATGAGCGGCCGGTCGAGCGTAAGCGAGTTGCTGGAGCCGCTTCGGTCGCGCTCGGGAGCGACCACAGTGACCTCGGCGAGCGGGGCGAGCATTTCCGCCAGGAGCGCGATCGGCGGCGCGTAGTAGCCGTCATCGTTGCTCAGCAGGATGCGCATCCGGGCGGGAATCAGGGCGGAGACACTGCGGCGCGGTAAATCACGCGATCGATTATATCGAACAACAGAGACTAGAGACTAGAGACTGGAGACTGCAACCTGACACTAGTCTATAGTCCCTGGTCCCCAGTCCCGCGTCTTCAGTCCGCTGGCGGACTGAAGACGCGATCGTGATCGATCGACGGAATCATGCCCCGTGCGCGCGTCACCGCGGCCGGGTCGATCTCCGCGTACACGATTCCCGGCGATTCGCCGCCGTCGGCAAGCACCTCGCCCCAGGGATCCACGACCAGCGTATGGCCGTAGGTCTGCCGGTTGCCGGGATGGTCGCCGCACATGGCCGGCGCAATGATGAAGCAGCCGTTTTCTATCGCGCGGGCACGCACGAGCGTGTACCAGTGGACCTTGCCGGTCTGGGGCTGAAACGACGAAGGCACGGTGATGTAGTGCGAGCCGGCGAGCGCGAGCGCGCGGTACAAGCCGGGAAACCGCAGGTCGTAGCAGACCGTCAGTCCGAACCTGCCCCACGGCGTATCCGCCGTGACCGCGCGGTCGCCGGGGCGATAGGCGGAGGATTCACGGATCGCCCGGCCGTCGGGCAGCGTCACATCGAACATGTGGATCTTGTCGTAGGCGGCAACGACTGCGCCCCCGTCCGAGATGACGAAGGAGCGGTTCGCGATCCGGCCGTCGGCAGCTTCGGTACGCACGGTGAGCGAGCCGGCGAGGAACCAGACCTTCAGGTCCCGCGCCAGGGCCTGCAGCGCGGGAAGGGCCGGACTTCCGTCGGCGGCCAGGGCCCGCTCGCGCATCACCCTCCCGCTGCCGTCCAGCATCAGCGCGTATTCGGGCGTCAGGATGAAGCGCGCGCCGCGGGCAGCGGCGGCGCCCGCCATGTCGCGCACCGTGGCGAGGTTTGCCTCCAGGTCGTTGCCTGCCTGCATCTGGAGGCAGGCGATGCGGAAAGAGTCGCTCATGAGAATGCCGCTTGACCGAAAGCCCTGAAGCTCACGAACGCGAACACCACGTCGATTGCCACCAGCCACGTCAGGCAACGCATGTAGGCCAAGATTTGCGCGCGGGGCACGTCGCCTATGGAACGACCCGCGTACAGGCCGGCGAAGCACGCGATCGTGCCCATGGCGAGGCCGAAGACCACGGCTTTCACGCCCGCGAGAAACATGTCGGACCAGCGTATCGCCTCGAGCAGAAGGTGCATCTGCTCGAGAAAGGACACATTGAGCAGCAGAGAGCACACCGCGAAGCCGCCGACTACCGCGATGATCTGGTAGTAGAGGGTGGACGCGAGCAGCGACACGGTGAGCGCCACGATGCGCGGCAGCGCGAGGTAGTCGCGCGGATCGATCCGCATCTGCTCCAGCGCGCGCAGCTCTCCGCGCACTTTCATGAGGGCGAGATCCGTGGAGATCACGGTGGCGCCGCGGCCGATCACGACCACGGCGACCAGGAGAGGCGCCGCCTCGGTCACTAGCAGCCAGCCCAGCAGGTCGTAGAGAAAAGCGTTCGTCGCCCCCAGCACGCTCGTTGCCTGCGTCACGAGCAGCCCGCCGGTGGCGAGCGCGAGGAGCGCGATCACGCGAAATCCCTGCACGCCTACGAAATAGACCTGGCGCAGGAACACGAGGCGCACCATGGGATTCGAGAGCATGCGCACGCGCCGCATGCAGTGCCACAGGAGCAGGATGTGCCCCCCCGGCACTGCCCAGGCGGGAAAATTGGCGCGCGTGACCGGATAGATCGCAGGGGCCGCGGCGACGAGCGCGGGAGCGACCGGGGCGGTAGCCGACGGTGTTGTCGAAGATGCCGTCACGGGATGCTCTCCAGCAACCGCTGCGCCTCCTCCTGCTGGCGCTTGCTGCCCCCTGCCCGGCTTACCGCGAGCGCGCGCCGCGCGTAGTCCCGGGCCGCAGCACGCTCGCCGCGCGCGATCTCCACTTCGGCCAGCGCGATCAGGTCGAGCGCGATTTTCCGCGGCAATCCGCTCCGCTTGTCCAGATCGAGGGCCCGGTTGAGCGCCGCGAGCGCCTCCCCATGCTCGCCCAGGCGCGCCGCCGCGCGGCCGTCCACGCGCAGCGCGTTGGCTTCCTCTTCCGGGTTGCCCTCCGCCCTCGCTCCGGCAAGCGCCCCGACCATGACCGCCCTGGCCTCGGCGGCATTACCGCGCTCCAGCAGCAGCTGGCCCCGCAGGTTCTGCAATGCGACCTGAGCCTTGCATGACGCCGGCGCGCAATCCCGCTCGGCGCGACCCAGCCATTCCTCTGCCGTGTCGAGCTGGCGCGCCTGCAGGGCGAGCAGCGCCCTGCGTCCTGCCGCTTCGACCACCAGCGGCTGCTCGAAACGCGCCGGCTCCGCCAGCACCTTGTCGAGCGCGCCTTGCGCGAGAGCCGCCTCGTCCAGCGCCTGGTAGGTCGCGGCGAGATTGAGTGCGTATACGCCGATCGCCGGGAAATCCTCCGTAGCCTCCGCGATCCGCAGCGCTTCGCGGTAGTAGCCGGCCGCGCGCCCGACCTCACCCCTGCCGATCGCGCGCTGCGCGCGCTCACCCAGGTCGGTCTGCCGCTCGCGCCGCGCGTCGGCGTCGGACTGCGGCGGAACCGAGCCGCAGCCGCAGAGCGCCGGTGCGAGAAGACCTGCGACGAGCAGGATCGCGGCGCGCATTATCAGCGTTTGCCCTCCGGAGGCATCGCCGACAGGCCACCACCGCTGTCGAGCCGCAAGCGCAGCTCCTGCCGGGGCGGGACGAGGTTACGCACCGGCCAGGTCTGTTTGGCGCCGCGAACGATCTCGTTCGTATCGGAGACGAGCGCGCTGCCCTCGCCTACCAGCGTTCCGGCGTCGCCGACGAGCCCGGGCAGCTGCCCCGTCGCAACGCCGCGGATCGCCTCGCTCGCCACCCGGATGTTTTCGAGGCTCTGGTCCATCTTGGTGGCGATGCCCGGCAGCGCCGCGTCCATCTTTCTCAGGGAGCCGTCCAGCACGGCGACGCTGGCGCGCGTCTCCTGCAGCAGTCCGTTCGTGGTATCGAGGACCGCGGCAAGCTGCTTCTCACTCCTGTCGAAGCCTTCCCCGAGCGACGCGATCAGCTTCTTCAAGTCGGCACGGGTCTCGACGAGGGCGGCGGCCGCGCGGTTGGCGTTGCCTATCGCCTGGCGGAAGTCGCCCTCCGGGCTCGCGAGGAAGGTAGTCACCTGCTTGACGTCGGCGATGACCGGCGCGATCTGGTCCACCAGCGCGACGACGGCCGCATCCAGCGCCGGTTCGCGCTCGTAGCGCAGGACGGCCTTGTCCTTTATCGGGCCCTTGTCGCCGGAGCCGGGACGCACTTCGAGCACGTTGCCGCCGATCAGGCCCTCCCTGGCAAGGCGCACCACGGCGTCCCCGTCGATCATGTTCCGGTATTTCTCGTCGAGCTTGACACTCACCTTCACGCGCAGGTCCGGCGTCACGGAGATGGCGTCGACCGATCCGACCTTGAAGCCGACGAGCTTGACCGCCATGCCCTTGTTCATGCCGTCGGCGGTTCCAGCGAAGAAGCTCACGTCTATCGTCCGCGTGAGAGCGCCCTGCTGCCAGGCGAGAACCCCGATTGCCGCGACGAGCGCCAGCACCGCCACGACCAGGAAAATCCGCGAGGCCACCGCGATGTCGCGCAGTCCCGCGCGCATCTCGGACACCATTTTCATCGGCTCGGCAATCATGCTCATGTGACGAAGCTCCGATCGCAGGCCGGCTCGAGCACCGGCATGTCGCTCAACATCAGGTAGACGGCGGTACCGCCAGGCCGGCGCGCGCGATACACCTCGTTCAGCGCGACGGCCCGCGCCATGTCCGTCCGCGTAAGACCTTCAAGGAAGCGATGGTAGACCAGGAGGTCGGGATGCATCAGGAGGCTGCGCACGAATCCCACCAGGCGCTTGTCGAACGGCCCCAGCTCGGCGGGACGCTTCCGGCACAGCGCCTCGGCGCGCTGCTCGTCGAGTCCGCAGGCGGCCAGCACGTCCAGTGCCTCGCGCTCGAGCGTGATGAGCGGCGCGACGCGGTGATAGATCGCCGGCAGGCCGATGTTTTCCAGCACGTTGATGCTGCCCACCGTGCCGCCCACGCTGTCGGCAACCTGCGTCCCGGGGTGATGGAGCAGCTGCTCGAGCAGGGAATCCAGCCCCTCCGGGCTCCCGGACTCGACCGCATAGGTCAAACCGCGCCCAAGCTCGATCTCGCAACGGACTCCGGAATCGGGATTGTGGAGATTCAGCGACATCATCGAGGCATGGTAGCAGAACGGAAAAAGGTGTCGGCGGACGAAAAAAGCCCCGCAATCGCGGCGTCTTCGGTTGAATCGGGAGTGGCCGTCAGGTCAGCGCCGCCGTGCGCGCCATCCCGACAACGCCGGGCGGTTCAGCTCAGTTGCCGATCACGATCTTCGCTTCCTTCACCACCTTCTGCCATTTCTCGAGATCGCTCCTGATCCGGTCCCGGAACTCCTCGGGTGGTCCGCCGGCAGCTTCCAGGCCTTCGGTCCTGAAGAATTTCTGTATCGCTTCGGTCCTGATGATCCGTGCCACTTCCTTGTTCCAGCGCGTCACGATGTCCGCCGGTAATCCCCTGGGCCCCCACATGCCGTACCAGTGCGTCACGTCGAACCCGGGCACCGTCTCGGCAAAAGCGGCCACATCGGGAAACGCGCGCGAGCGCCCGGGCGTCGTGACCGCTATGTGCCTCAGGCGTCCCGCCTTCACGTGCGGCACCGTGGGCACGAGGCTGCTGATGCTGACCGGGACTTCCCCGCTGACGATCCCGATCATGAGCGGGGCGCTGCCCTTGTAGGGCACCTGCGTCATGCTGATCTTCGCCTGCTGCTTGAACATCTCGCCCGCGAGATGGGCAAGATCGCCCAGGCCGGCCGTGCCGTAGCTCAGGGCATCGGGCTTGCTCCTCGCGAGCGCGATGAACCCCTTCAGGTCCTTCACGGGCAGGGAGGGATGCACGCTCAGGACGAGGGGTGTCGTGCCTATGAGGATGATCGGCGAGATCGCCGTAACGGTGTCGTACGGCAGCTTGTAGAGCGCGCCGCTCGCGCCGTAGGTGCCCGAGACGATGATGAGGGTGTAGCCGTCCGGCTCGGCCTTGACGACGATGCCCGCGCCCAGGTTGCCCGCCGCGCCCGGCCTGTTCTCGACGATGATCTGCTGGCCCCAGGCCTCGGTGATCTGAGGCCCGATCAACCGCGCCAGAATGTCCGAGCCCCCGCCCGCCGAGAACGGAGTCAGCATCCGGATGGGTTTGGCGGGATAGCCGCCCTGCGCCTGCGCGTCCGCGGCCGTAGCGACGGCAGCGACCATGGCAGCGACGGCCAATAGAGTTCTCATTCCGCTTTCCTCTCCAGTAGTTTTTAACAGCAGGCAACAGAGGCAACGGAGATTTAGGACTTAGAATCTGCCGTACTCTGTTCCTCCTGTTCAATCTTTTTCCTGAGCAGGTCTTTACAGGAGGCAACAGAGGCAACAGAGGGTCTGCCCTTCTCCGTGATCTCCGTTACCCCCTGTTCAATGGGGGTTACTGTACTTTCAGGTCGGCGAGCTTGATCGCCTGAGTGAAGCGGGCGTACTCGGCGTTGATGTGCTTCAGCATCTCCTCCGGCGTGCTCGTCATGGGCTCCGCGCCCTGGCGCTCCAGCAGCTCGCGCGTGGTCGGGTTGTTCATGACCTTGATGAGCGAGCCGTAAATCCGGTCGAAGAGCGGCTTCGAGATGCCCTTCGGCGCGACGATGCCCGCCCAGCCGGTGGACACGTACCCCGGCACGCCGGCTTCGATGAAGGTCGGCACCTCCGGCAGGACCGACGAGCGCTTCTCGCCGCCGGTCGCCATCGGCGTGAGCCGCCCCGCGCGCAACTGTCCGATCACCGACGGCATCGGCACTATGGTGGCGTGCGACTCTCCTGCGGCAACTGCCGTGGTGGAGGTGCCTCCCTTGTACGGGACGTGCAGCACGTCGATCCCGGCCATGTGCGTGAACAGCACGCCGGCGAGATGGCTCTGGAATCCCGATCCCGCATTCGCGATGTTGATCTTGCCCGGATTCGCCTTCGCGTACGCGATCATCTCCTTGACGTTCTTGTAGGGCATCTTCGGATTCACGGCGAGGACGTTCTGCGTGCTCCCGATCAGGGTCATCATCGCGAAATCCTTCGTCGGATGGTAGGTGAGGTTCTTGTAGACCTGCGGCGAGATCACCTGCATCGCGGTCGACGATACGAGGAGCGTGTAGCCATCGGGCACCGCGCGCGCGGCGATTTCCGCGCCTATGGTTCCTCCCGCGCCGCCCCGGTTGTCCACGATCACCTGCCTGCCCCACTCCTCCGTCAACCGCGCGGCGAGCAGACGACCCAGATTGTCCACCGAGCTTCCCGTCCCCTGCGCGACGATCAGGCGCACCGGCTTGGTGGGATAACTCGCCGGCGGCTCGCTCGCCGCCAGGGCGCCTTCCATCGCCCCGATCAGGCCCAGCGCGGCATACGCGATACGGCGCTCGAGACGCCGCGCACGCTCAAAGGCTGCTGAAACGCTCATTACTTCCTTCTCCTCATTTTTGTGGGCTCCAGGACGGCGCCCGGATATTGATTCTCAAGCACAGCTTACCCGAGCTTGCAGCCAGTGAAAACTCCGCCACGACGCGGCCTTACCGCTGGATCTTCAACTTTCGAAATGTGCACAACTGCACACCCCGGGGCAGGTGTAGGAAATGCCTTACGGCATGCCGACGACGACCCTACATGCGTATCAGACAGGCTCGCATCGTCGCACGTCCGGTCGATATTGCACGATGCGTGCGAACAATCGATTCGACTCAAGGAGGAATGTCATGAACAAGTCGCACGCCGCCACCCGGAGCGCCACACGTACCCGTTCTTCCGTTGCGGCCGCCCGCCTGCGTCGAACACTGCTCGAGCTCGACGAGAGCGACGAGTTCGTCGATGTTCCCGAAGCTCCGCGCATGGCCGCGATCCTGGACGACGATGACGACTGGACCGAAACGGACACGGGTGTAACGGACATCAACCTGCTGCTGCACGGGGTCTCGTACCGCTAGATTTTTATTTGTCCCACACACGAAAGGAGTAGACATGAAGTATTCGATACCGCTTGTCATGGGCTTGGCACTGTTCTCGATATACGGCTGCGAAAAACCCGCCACCGTCGTGACGGCGCCGGCACCGGCGCCGGCCGTCGTTCCGGTACCCACGCCCGTTCCCGGGCCGCAGGGCGCGCCTGGTGCCCCTGGAGAAAAGGGTGAGCCGGGTCAGCCGGGCGCGCCGGGCCCGATGGGCGAAAAGGGCGAGCCGGGCAAGAAGGGTGCGCCTGGAGGAGACACCGTCGTCATCGTTCCTCCTGCCCCGGAACCGCGCAGGTAACGACCGGCGATCCGGCTCGTATTGATTCCGGCTCGTATTGATTCCTATTGGGAGTGCACCAAATGAAGCATCTCAAATCGATTCTCGGCGCGACCTGTGCCGCCACCGTGCTGGTGGCCGGCTGCGCCTCGGATCCGTACTATTCGTCCCCGGCGCCGGTCTATCAGGGCCAGGGCTATCCGCCGCAGGGCTATCCGTATCCGCCGGCTCCGCAAGGCCAGTACTCCTACTACGGTGTCGTGGACCGGATCGAGGTCGTGAGGCAAGGCGATGCGAACAATATCGCCGGCACGATCATCGGCGGTATCGTCGGCGGGCTGATCGGGCACCAGATCGGCAGCGGGTCCGGCAACACGGCGGCGACCATCGCCGGCGCCGCCGGAGGAGCGTACGTGGGCAACCAGGCCCAGGCACGTTCGCGCGGGCCTAACGAGGCGTTCCGCGTTACGGTACGCATGGATGACGGCTCGTTTAGAACCGTCACCCAGCAGAACATCACCGATTTGCGGACCGGTGACCGTGTCCGGGTGGAAGGCGACTCCGTGTATCGCGTTTAGCTGCGCATCGCAAAACAAAACCGCCCGCAATCTGCGGGCGGTTTTTTTTATGTACACCCCAAAATCCCCTCTCCCCCGGTCTTGCCCCTCACCCCAACCCTCTCCCCGTTGACACGGGGCGAGGGAGTATTCTCTGTGGCCGATCGGGACCCATCTTAGTAATATCCCTCTGCAAAGCTGAGGGATATTTACAACCAGAACTGCCAGATCCGCGCCGCCCACTCCTTCAATCGGAGCGCCGGCGAGCGCCGGTTCCAGGCGGCAGGATCGATCTCCCTGGAGGCCTCCAGGTCCTTCTCGAACATGGCCTGCATCTCCCCGGCAAATTCGCGGCCCAGGACGACCGCGTTCAGCTCGTCGTTGTACAAAAAGCTGCGCCAGTCGAGGTTGGTCGAGCCGATCGTGGACCATACCCCGTCGACGATGGCGGTCTTGGCGTGCAGGAGCGCGCTCTGCCGCTCGAATATCCTCACGCCGCCGTCGAGGAGAACGTCGTAGAACGATCGCCCGGCATGGAACACCAGCGGCGAATCGCTATGGCTCGGGAGGATCAGCTTTACATCGACGCCGCGCCGGGCGGCATCGATCAGCGCCTCGAGGAGCTGCGGATCCGGCACGAAGTAGGCGTTGGTCAGGTAGACGTGCTTCTCGGCGTTGGTCACCGCGGACACCAGGGTCACATAAATCGTGCTGTACGGGTCCTCGGAGCTGCTGCCGATGGCGCGCACGATCTGCGTCCCGGCGGCTTTCAGCTCCGGGATATATTCCCCGGCGGGGAGCGCTTCGCCGCCCTGCTTCGCCCAGGTGCTCATGAAGAGCTTCTGGAACTCGTCGACGACCGGCCCTTCGATTCTCACGTGGGTGTCGCGCCAGCCGAGGGACGAGGGATTGGAGCTGCCCCTCAGCGCCGACGCCGATGCGGTCGAGTAGTCGTTGCTGATGTTGATCCCCCCGAGAAACGCGACGGCGCCGTCGACGACGAGCAGCTTGCGATGGTCGCGATTGTTGATCTGCCAGCCCTTTTTCGCCTTCAAGGGGTTGACGGGGTTGAATTCGACGACGCGCACGCCGCCGTCCTTCAACCGGTCGAAAAAGGGTTTCGGCGTCTTGAGCGAGCCCACGCTGTCGTATATCAGGTTGACCTGGACGCCCTCGCCCTGTTTCGCGAGCAGCACGTCCGCGAATTCCCGTCCCTTTTCATCGTCCTCGAAGATGTAGGTTTCCAGGTTGATATGGCGCTTCGCGCCGCGTATCGCCGCGAACATCGCCTGGTAGGTCGCCGGTCCGTCCTGGAGCAGGGACACCCTGTTGCCGACGACCATCGGGCTCCCGACGATGGCCTCTTCCAGCGCGACGTGCTTCTCCAGTACGTCTGCCGAGCCGCTCTTGCGCTTGATTTCGGCAAGTATCGCCGCGCTACGCTGTTTTGAGAGCGGGCCGTCCGGGCCGTCCAGTTGCACCGCGTTCGGCGGTGCGCTGCGCATGAGCAGCGCCGTGTTGGGCAGTTGCGCGCACGCCGCCGCCAGCAGGCAGCAGGCGACCGCCAGCGAGAGCGTTTTCCGCCTCGCAGATGCCAGCGCGGACATGGGCGCCGTGGGACCCGTCACGCTCCCGCCATCACCGGGCCGGGACGGCGCTCTGGTGGACCGCGCCCGTCAGAGGAGACGACGCCGGCGCTGCGCGCCGGTCGTCACGCGCGGCACGCCGTTGCCGCCGTTCCTCCCGCGCCTGCTCCCTGAATCTGTCGGAGGCCTTGCCGACCAGCAATTCGACCTTGCAGATATCGCGGTCCGCTTTCGCGAGCTGTGTACAGGAGGCGGAGGCGTCCTGCGGGTCCGCAGTGTCCACCGTGGAGGCGACTCGCATCGCTACGGGGCGCTGCGGGCCGATTTTCACCTGCTCGATGATTTCGTTGATCAGGACCGCATTCAAGGCGATGTAGTACGCCGCCGCCAGGCCAACGAACAGCATCGTTTTCCCGGACATCGAGCGCCAGCCGCTGTGAAGGTCCATCCGCTTCCCGCGTCCCGGTGTGGGACCCCGCAAATGGTCGCAAAACATGCCGTTATCGTATGTAGGCGGTCGTCGACAGCCCACGTAGGTACGCGGCCGACAACGAGGGTGCCCCGCGGTCGCGGGCGGGTGGTCAGAGATCCGAGGAGCGGAAGTCCGATCGTGTTCGCCGCTGGCCGGGTCCTGTCGGCATGTCCAGCCTCCTGGATCCGACTCTCCCGCACTTACTGATCATAGACTTGGCCATCTTCATTTTCCGGAGACCCACCGTAACCGGAGAGTCGGCCCACTCATCTGGCCATCCCGCCACCCGGGCGCTACTCGCGGTTTGTGGACAGCCGCGGGCGACTCCTCGGACGCCGACGCCGCCCGACCCTTTCCCTGAGGCGGATCGTGATGGTGCCGGATAGCGGGGTTCGGAATCGAACTCGCCATTTCTCCGGGGCGTAGCGGGCGGTCGCCCTTACCCTCCCTGTTACCCTCCAAAACGAAAAGGCCCGCGCGCGGCGGGGCCCACTCCGAGCCAAAAGTCCTTGTTGTGCCGGTAAGGTGGCCCACATACTAGGACTCCAGGAAGGCGCAGGACGCGTCGGGCGCTCGGGGGAACGTCCGAACGCATGAACAATGAGATGAGCGCCGAAACAGGCGCCGCCATAGTAGCCACAGGGGCAACGCAATGGTTCCCACGGGAGGGGAGCATGCTCCAATACAAGGGCTACGACATTTCGACCACGACCTTGCACACCAAAGGACCGGCCGTCTCCGAGACCGCCTACATCGTGCGCAGAGGCGAGACGGTGGTGCGCAGGGGCACCGTGCGCGGCCTCTTCTATTCAGAGGAAGTCGCGCACTTCGCCGCCGAGACCGGCGCGCGCGAATGGATAGATCAGCACGGGACTTAGGAAAGCGCCCCGCGCGTGCCGCGGTGGCAAGCGGGGACGGGATGATCCTCAGGCACCGCGAGCCGCGGCCGGGTGGCGGACGGCCGAAGACTGATCCGATTTTCCCGGCATCGGTAATTCCCAGGATCATGCGACGCTCGACTCACACACCACATGCGGCGGAAGAATCGAGGAGCCAGTACCGGTAGCGTCCCAAGAGAACGCGATGGTCAAATCAATTGCCAGATGGCGTTCGTCAGAATCGGAGCGCCTGTGTGCCGGGAGAATCGGGCAGGCGAGGCTGGCCGACAGGACCCGGCCAGCGGCGAGGCCGCGGCTTCAGCTAACCTGACCACCCCGGCCGCTTCGCGTCCACCCTCCTATTTACAGGAGGGGAATGTCTTGCTGGATCCCGGCTTTCGCCGGGATGACCTGCGCAGCAAATGCGCAGGTCACTTCCCCGCGTAGGCGATGAAGCGCTCCGGGCTGACGCGAACCGCGGCCCCGGTGGGACAGGCGCGCACGCAGGCGGGGCCGCCCGCCAGGTCCTTGCACATGTCGCACTTCACCGCCTTCTTGCCCAGCTCGTCGTTGTGGTAGTGCTCCTCGCGCCCGGGCTCGGTGGTGAGGCCCGACAGCAGCCAGGCCCACAGGCTGGGCGCGTGCCGCTTCGGGTTCACCTGCGACATCTGGATCACGCCGTACGGGCAGTTGCGCTGGCAGTTGCCGCAGCCGATGCAGGTGTCTGCGATGTATACCTCGCCGTTCGCATTGCGGTGTATCGCGTCGGGCGGACACTCCTTCATGCAATGCGGATTCTCGCAATGCCGGCACGAGGTCGGGACGTGTATGTTCGCGAAGGTCGGGCCGGCCTGGCGGTCGAGGCGGGACGTCCCGTCGTGCACGTCGGCGCACGCCTTCTCGCAGTTGTCGCACCTAACGCACAGGCTCTCGTCGATCAGGAGCACGTCCGTGCCCTCGCCCAGCCCCTGCCCGATCAGGAAGCTGATCAGGTTTCCCGGGTCGGGCTCCGTCTCGCGCTGCACGTTCTTCGACATCCGCTCCAGGGCGGCCGCTTCTATGCCGCCGCGCCATGTCTGGTTGCGGCTCAGCACCTCGTTGAACGCCTTCGCTTCCAGCAGGATGGTCTCGCAAGTGACGGCCGCGCGCACGGTCGCGGTGCGCTTCGCCTCCGAGGAGAGCAGCGCCATCTCGCCCACGTAGTTGCCCGCGGCGACGTACGCCAGCACGACCTCCTTGCCGCCGAGCACCCGCGAAATCGTGACCGAGCCGCGGCGGATGAGATGCAGCCCGTCCGCCGCGTCCCCTTCCTTGAATATCGTCTGGCCGGCGGCGAAAGTCTTGATCACCGCGCCGGCCACCATTTCGTCGAGGTCCGCGTCCGACATCATTCTGGCAACCTGGGTGCGCACCGCGCGCCGCAGGGATGTCTGGTCGATCTGGCGCCGCACGGACTCGATGCTTGCGATCAGCTTCAGCATCGAGCGCCGCGGCGTCTCGATCAGCACGCAGTTGTCACCGGCGCGCACCGTGCCGGAGCGGCGCCGCCCGGAGAGCAGCCCCAGCTCGCCGAAAAACTGCCCCTTCGCGAGCGGCACGTTCCTGAACTTGCCGTCGTTGCCCGGCACCTCGATCATGACCTCGCCGTCCACGATCGAGAAAAACGTATTCGTGTAGTCGTCCTTCTTGAAGATCAGCTCGCCTTTCTGCGGATTCAGCACTTCGCTGTCGAGCATGAACTCGCGCAGCTGCAGAGTGGTCAGGTCCTTGAACAGCGGTACGTTGGTCTGCACCAGCGCCAGCGCATCGGACACGTTCTTCGCACGCTTGAAGTTCCTGAACTTGGCCTTCAACAGATCTTCGTCGGCGGGCTCCACCGCGTTGCCGAGTATGTACTCGACGACCTCGTAGCCCTGGTTCATCGCCTGCTTGATGAGCGGATAGCCGCCCAGCGCCCCGATGATGTACAGCCCCGGCACGTTCGACTCGTAGGTCGCCGACACCTGCGGTACCGCTTCCATGGTCTGGTTCGGAAACTTGATCCCGAAGCTCTCGACGAGCTTGCGCGGCGGGATCGCACCGAGCCGCGCGATCATGCGGTCGCAGGGAATCTCCTCGACGCCCGACGGCGTCTGCGCCGTGAATTTGAGCGGCTTCGCGCCGCCCTCGACTTGTTCGACCTTGATCGCGCTCGTGCTGAAGCGGCATTCCATCTTGCCGCTGCTGATCGCGGCGGTTACGAGATCGATGTTGCCCTGCTTGACCCGCGGAAACTCGTCCACGCGGTTGATCAGGATGACGCGGTTGTTTTCCGCCAGGCCGAGCGCGTTCTCGATGCCGGCATCGCCGGCGCCGACCACGACGATCGTCTCGCCACTGTATTCGTCGGGATCGTCCAGCTGGTATTGCACGCGCTCGAGGTCTTCGCCGGGCACGCCCAGCATGCGGATATTCCCCTGCAGCCCGATGCACAGCACGACGTTTTCCGCCTGGTAGGTCTCGCCGGCCGCCGTCTTTATCTCGAAGTCGCCCTTGGTGCCCGAGATCCTGTTCACGTTCGCGCGGTGCCGGACGTTCACCTTGTACTTGTCGAGCTCCTCGTTCCACTTGCCGAGAACCACTTCGCGCTTGCCGGCCGTGAACGTCATGGGGCTCCGGAGCGGCAGTATCCCGGGCTCGGCCATCACGTGCTTGCCCTTCTGGTAGCGGAATATCGTGTGCGAAGGATGCTCCTCGGCCTCCAGCAGCAGGTGCGGCACCTTCAGCTCCGCCGCGTGCGCGGCGCAGGACAGCCCGCTCGGGCCGGATCCTATGATGGCAATCTTGACCTTGTCGCTCATTTGCTTGCTCCTGCTTCGACGCTGGCCCTGAATTCGCGCAGCGCCTTCTGAAACTCGACGGGCTGGTACTTCTCGTCGTGCTGCACCGTCGCAAGCAGCCGTCTCATCGTCGGCCTGAGCGGCGGCGTGCGCAGGAGCTTCTGCCTGCCCATGAATTCGGCGACGCTCTGCATCGCCATGACCGCCTGCTCCGCGCTCTGGTAGTCGGCGTACTGGCCGGAGAGTCCGTCGTCTATGAGTCCGTTGAGCATCGCGCGCACGTCCTCGCCGGTGAAGCGGTAGGCGCCGATTCTCGGAATCATGGACTCTATCATTTTTTCGGCCGCGCCGGCCTGCGCGATCGCATCGTTGCCGGAGGCGACGGCCTTGTGCAGGCGGTCGACCTGCTGCGCGAAAGCCTGCGCATCGTTCGGCGCCACGCGCCGCGCGATCTGGCGCAGCATGAGCAGGCCGGAATCGTTCAGGCGCACGAAGCCCCCGCCCGCCCCGGTCCGCGCCGCGGTATTGCGCCTGTCCGCCATCGGGTGATGGCAGGAATGGCAGTCGAACAGCACGAGCTCCGGGAAGAGGCCGTCGCGGCCGCGCGGCCCCCGCAGGAGCTCCAGCAGCTGCTGCGAGGCGACCGCCTGCCCGATCGCCCATGCGCGCACCCCGTCCCAGCCGCCTTTCCGCTTCTGCCAGTCGGCATCGATCCGGAAATGCGCCGGCCCGATCTGCGTGAAGGTGTCGAGCTCGAAGCTCATGCGCGGATGTCCGGCGGCCATGATCTTGTGGGTGACGAACTTCTGGGCGGTGCCGAGGTGGCAGGACAGGCACAGGCGCGCGCGCGCCACGTCGTTCTCGGTGGGATACATGCCGTTCGCCAGGTTCCTCGCGTGCGTGGCGTCGGGCTCGACGTGCGACTTCAGCCAGCGCTCCGCGGGACCGTGGCAGCCTTCGCAGGAAACGCCGTCGGAAACACTGAAGCCCTTGTCGCGCTGCTTCGGGTTATGCGCATGGCAATCGAGGCACACGTCGGACTGGTGCGCGGGCCGGGGCAGGTCGAGCTTCTTCGCGATCTCCCGGGACCGCTCGTTCAAGAGCACGGAATAGGACCGATGGTGCTTGTCCGAGCGCGACCAGGTCACGTACTCGTTCTGCAGGACGCTGGAGCCCTTCCACGTCTCTATCGCGCCGTGGCACAGGCTGCTCGCGCAACTGCCGACGCCGAGGGTCTTGTCCTGCGAATAATGCGGCAACGGCGCCGCCGCGCGCGCGCCGGCGGCGGCGGCAAGCAGGCCGGCCGCGGCGAGTTGCAGAAGCAACTTGTGGTATGCGGTCATGGCTTCTTCTGCGTTGGTTCGGGATTGTCGCGCACCGTCCACGGCGTGCCGTCGGGCTTGAGATACATCCTGCGTTGCTCCTGCAGGTTGAACGGCCGGGAGCCGACGCGGCCGAAGACCGCGACCTGGCCGCCGGTCTCGTCGACCGCGCGGTCGCGCTCCAGCGCGCGCGAAAGCGACAGCGCCGGCGTCTGCGTCTTGCGCCACGCGATCACGTGCGGTTTCGGCTCGGGGCTGAAGCCGTAGAACTTCGGCTGCGTATCGGGCGCCGTCAGCTGGACCACCTTGAGCCCGTTCTTCCCGTCGGCCACGTAGGCGAACGCGGACGCATTGGTCGAGGCGACCGTCACGTCGCGCACGTCGTTCAACGTGCCGTCCGCCGTGAACTTCATGTAGACCCGCGGCTTTTCCGGGTTCTCGATGTCCACGATCACGAGCCCTTCGCTGCCCCCGGCCACGTAGGCGTAGGTGCGCGCGATGTGGATGCGCTGCGCGTCGGCGAGCGGCACGAATGCGGACTCGACGATTTTCGCGCGTTCGGGAATGGTGACATCGATCACGCGCAGCCCCGTGTCGTCGGTGACGGCGAGATAGCGCAGCTGCAGCGCGCTCGAGCGCGCGCCCTTCACCGGGACCACCGCCGCAACCCGGGGCTTCAGGGGATTCGTCAAGTTGACGATGACCACTCCGGCCGCGGCGGTCACGTAGGCGTAGGAGCCGCCCAGGACAATGTGCCGCGCGCCGTTCAGGACGCCGTTCTCGTTCCAGGTCAGCGCGCGCTTGAGGAAATTATTGCGCGGCTCGCCGTCCTGCAGCGTGTTGACGTCCACCAGTATCAGTCCCTCTTCCGCATCCGTGATCACCGCGTAGTTGTAGATCGGATGGAACGGCTGCTCCTGGTTGACGACGCGCATCAGGTCGCCCTGGTTCTTGAGCGGCGCGACGGGCTGGGTGGTGGGCAGCGCGACGCACGTCGCGTTCCTGCTGCGGATGACGGTATTGTGGCCGACCGGCGAGAACGGCGCGGTGATGATGCGCTGCGAGATGCCCTTGTTCGCGATCGACGCCACGTCGTAAGCGCGCATGCCGCCGGGGCCCTCGGCAACGTACAGGTACTCGCCACGCAGCTGCACGCACGACGCGCGGCCGGCGGTCCCGTGGCTGTGCGCTTCGGACAGCATGCGCTCGCGCTTCAGGTGCGCTCCGTACCAGTCCGGGTAGGCGTAGCGGTGCAGGAAGCTGCCGATCACGGCCTGCGGCTCCTCCCACTCGGTGACCTGCACGGCCTCGATATGCTTTTCCTCGCCCACCCACGCGTTGAAACCGAGCAGCCCTATGTAGCCGGTGCCGTGCAGGAGCGTCTGCGCCAGGATCGCGTTGTTGTCGTTGTCGGCCGACAGGTGGCAATCCGAGCAGGTCTTGGTTTCGGTCTTGCGCTCGGTATGGGGATAGTGCGGCGCGAACGCCTGGCTGGAATAGCCGCTCGCCGCAGTCGGCGGCTGCTGGATATAGATCCGCTCCCGGTTGGCGTTGGTCGAGGAGAGCACCAGCGCCGAGGAGGAGCGGACCGGCGCGATCCTCATGTTCTTGACCGGACCGTGGCGGCCGAGGAAGAACATGTCGTCGCGCACGACCTGCGGGTTATAGGTGGCGAAATTGCGCGTAAACCCGCCTTCGTAGTGATGGCGCTCGCTCTTCTCGTTCGCCTCGATCGGCAGGTGGCAGCCCCCGCAGCTCGTCGTCCACGAGAGGTGACAGGTCTGGCACAACATCTTGTCCTCGCCGTGGGCGCGCTTGCCGCTGGGCACGTCGAGCCCCCAGCGCTGCGCGAAATTGTCGTACTCCCCCAGCGCAACCAGCTTGGCGCGCGCGGCCTTGGGGTTGTACTCCTTGTGCTTCGGATTGACGGTGTCCTTGACGAGCGACATCTTCCATTCCCGGTCGGGATACATCACCGAGCGCTGGTAGAGCGCGCCGCCCCGCCACTCGAAGCGCTTGCGCCCGTCGGGCGTGCGCATCAGGTTCATGTCGGTACCGCCCGGCCGCGCCGCCGGCCCGGAGGTGAACAAGGTCGGATAGCGGTCCGCCGTGCCGTGGCAATCCTGGCATTCGATTTCGACGGCTGCCGCCACCTCGCCGTAGATATGCCCGTTGCCGTGCGAGTCCTGGCCGAAATGGCAATCGGCGCAATGCATGCCGATGTCGAGGTGTATGGAGGTCAGGTGCACCGCTCCCTTGGGATTCGCCGGATCGAATCGCTTCGGGTCCTGGTCGGACACGACGGTGCCATCCCTGTCGAGCAGGTTGCCCTTGCGGTCGCGCTTGTAGATCGCGCGGAAATTCCAGCCGTGGCCGTGGTAGTCGGCGAACTGGGTATCCTTGAGATCGGGATTGAACCGCAGGCCCTTCTCGCTCGCAGCGGGGTCCGGATGGGCCCTGGAGACCTCCTTCAGGAACTCCGGGTCGCCCCACTTCCCGCGCACTGCCGCGCCTTCCGGGTTGCGGTCCAGGATACGCCGGCGCTCCTCCGCAGTCGGGTACTTCTGCTTCTCGGGCCACATCGACGGCGCGTCAGACTCGTAGTCCCACATGGTGTAGCCGTAGAAGCTGTTCACGAATATGTTCGGCTGGTGCATGTGGCAGATCATGCATTGCGACGAGGGAATCGAGCGCGTGAACTCGTGCTTGAGCGGGTGCCCGGAGCGGTCCTTGGGAATCATCGGATCCGCGGTGATGCTTCTGCCGTCGTTGCCGTGCTTCGCGTACACGCCCGAGCGCGCCGGGTCCCGGTCGTTCGCGTAGATCACGTGACAGCCGGCGCAACCCGAGGAGCGGTAGTCTCCCGGCTGCTCGTTGGTGCCGAGGAACCACATGAGCGGATCGTCCAGGCGCGTCTTGGTGATGTTGATGACCGGCACCGCGATGCGCCCGCCCGTGCCGGGCCCGCGGTTCGACTGCTTGATGTCGGGGCGTCCCGGCTCGTCCAGCAGTTGCAGCCTGCCGCTGTTGTTGGGCAGCCCGACCTCGGGGAACTGGCTCGAGATCACCCGGCCGCCGCGCTCGAACACCCGGAAGATATCGCCCGGCGGCACCGTCTCCCACGCCGGCAGCGGGAAGAGCTGCGGCAGCACCCCCTTGTGCGTGAGCCAGTCGTCCGGCACCACCGGGTTCTTGATGGTGGCAGGCTCCCCGGTGCGGGTATAGGCCTCTCCGAGCACGCCGCGCTTGAAGGGCAGGATGCCGTTGTTGTAGGCCGCGCCGTTGAACAGCATCGCTCCAGTCGCCATCAGGCTCCGCTCCGCCGCCTGTATGATCGGCAGGTGGCAGGCGCCGCACGACTCGCGCACGACCCGGTAGTCGGACGGATTGATGAAGCGCACGAACGCCGGGTTCTCGCGGTTCAGCAGCGTATACGTGATTTCCGGATTCGCCGAGTTCTTCCATTCGCCAGGGAAGCGCGGCGGCACGTGGGCTTCCTGCATCGCGGCCTTGAGGTCGCCACCTTCGGGCGGCTTCTTCACCGTTGCCTTCCCGCCGTGGCAATCGGTGCATCCGAGCACCACCGCAGGGTTGGCGTGCATGGTGTGACGGTCCGACGCGGTGTGGCACGTCACGCAGCCCGCCGATTTGCCGTCGGCGTCGGCCTGGGTCTGCCGTTCCGGCGCGGGCGGCCCCATGGGCGCGTCCGGGCCGGCCGGCGCGGGCGCGTGCGCGAATCCGATCACCGAGGCGGCGAGGAGCAACAACGCGATGAGGACAGCTCTGAACGAGAGGACTCGGCCCCGGCCTCGGTCTCTCGAAGCCCCAACTCCAGGGGGAACCTCGCCCGCGTTATCGCGGTATCGATCACTCATGCAGAGGTTCCCTGTGAGGTCTTCATCAGAAGGTGAGGAGCAGGTTGATCAGTCCGGAGTACTGCGTGGAATCCACTGAGTTGCCGTAAATCTCCTTCAGTCCTTTGCCGGGAAAGAGCGCCCCTATCGACGCGTTGAGAACGACGTTCTGGGTAAAGTACGGGCGATACTGCACGCCGACGGAAACGTCCGTGCCTATCCTGACGCTGGAGAACCGCTGGTTGCGCAGCACCGCCAGGCTCGACAGGTTGTCGAACTCGAGATAGTTGACGTTGCTGATGACGCGCAGCCGCGGCGTGACGTCGAAATCAGCGCCCATTCCCAGCAGGTGCAGCCCCGGGTTCGTGAAATTCGACTGGCCGAACTCGCGCGAGCTGCGCAGCGACGGCAGCACGCCGTTCCTCATCGACAGCGCCACGCCGCCGCCGCCCACGAGGGGCACCGCCTGGCGTATCCAGTAGCTGGTGTCCGCCCCCGCGAACTGCGGATTCTCCAGCACCGCATCGAAACCCTGCGCCTTGCCGTCGAAAGGATTCTTGTCGCCCGAGGCGTAGAGGCCGCTCGCGCGCACGCGCACCCAGGAGAAGTCCCGCGAGAGCTCGATGGCCCCGAACCAGGCGCCGATATCCTCCTTCCGGCCGGATATCATGCCCCGCTCATCCCTGCCGTACGCGTAGTACGCGGACGCGCTGATGTTCCACGGGCCGATGTGGCCGTCCCCGTTGTAGCCGAAATAGGTCACGTTGTAGTTGTGCCCGCGTCCCGTTCCGAAGACCGCGGGCCGCTCGAGAAACCCGTTCTCGTTGTAGAAATCGGGGCGGTCGCCTTCCCGGTTGCGGTTGTGGAGTATCACCGCCTGCGAGGTGAAGCCGAGCCGCAGGGAATCCTCCGAGAACAGCCCGGCCAGGGAATCCTGCCGGTACACGTTGAACAGGTAGACGTCGTCCGCGCGCATGCGGCGCGTGATGTCGTTCAGGCCGCTGTTGGTGTCCTTCTCGAGGCGCCGGAACCACGCGAGGTTGTACTGCCACTGGTTGTTGTCCCGTATCCCGAAGACCCGGACGCCGAACGGCTGGTCGAGGAACAGGAAACCGCGGAAGTCCGCCGTGATCGGCTGGATGCCCACGCGCACGCTGTCGAAATCGTAGCGGGGCGAGACGTCGCGCAGGTGCTTGTCGACGAAGAGCTCCTGCACGCCGAGAAAGTTGTCGTCGCGGTTCGGCCCGGCAGCGGGATTCACGTTGACCGCGCGGAATTCCTCGGTAAGCGTCCGGTTGAAATTGACAACCGGAACGAACCGGAATTCGTAGTCGGGCGGCCGGAAAGTCGTGTTGCCCTTGATGAGCGCCAGGCTGAGGATGGCCGTTTCCGCGAACGTTCTCTGGCGCCCGCGCCCGAACGTTTCGTTCGATCCCGGGCGCTGCGTCGACTGCGCCCCGGTCGGGATCGGCAGCCGGCGCGCCTCGAACAGCGTATCGGACACCGCGCCCAGGTTGAAGAACCAGTCGTCGCCGAGCTCCTTCTGCAGCACGGGCAGATCGCCCTTCACCACGTTGGGGTTGTACGGATCGAGCTTGTTGTAGGGGAGCAGCCCCAGCGACTGCATGAGACGCCACCGGTCACGGATGGGGATCTCGTCGGCCTGGTAGAGCGGAGACGGCGGCGTGACGCGCGACGGATCGATGAGCGGCAGCCGCGGCTCCAGCGTCGTGCCCTGCGGGCGCTGGCGCTCGATGCCGGGCTCCGCCTCCTTCGCCGCTTTCTCACGCTCGGCGAGCTGCTCGGGCGTCAACGACTGTGGAGCGCGCGGGTCGAGGGCACCCGCCTCGTAGGCGATGCGGCCGTCCCCGGGAAACGGCCGTACCGTCATCACCGGCCCTGTCGCCAACGTCGCGTTCAACACCCAGCCCTCATCACCGGAAGCGCGCCTCACGCGATACCAGTCGCCGGATTTCCGGTCCGCCTCGATTTCCACGCCCTGCTCCAGCCGCGCCACGACCCGTGAATTCGCGTCCGGCTTCTCGTGTATGGAAACTTCCGGGACCTCCACGTGCAGCAGGTAGCGCTCGGCGGCGGGCTGGGGCGGTACCGCCGTCCCGGGAGGCGGGGCGGCCGG
>Ga0075418_10000415_pt1 | contig 44467 bp, 39 predicted proteins | sample SoiMetdeltSBSDD2_FD_81776 | JGI IMG/M metagenome (GOLD analysis project Ga0075418, IMG submission 81776) | Bulk soil microbial communities from a Populus tree surrounding site in Tennessee, USA - Soil MetaG P. deltoides SBSDD2 | ecosystem: Environmental > Terrestrial > Soil > Tree plantation...
CATTCACCGGCGAGGATCTCGCCGACGCGACTGTCCATCCCGATGGCGTCCGCGAATTGACCGATCGCATGGCCGCCCGCATGCGGCGCCTCCTGATCGAGGCGGAATCGAAAACTGACGCGGCAATTGTCGACCGCGTGGATCGGATGTATTCCGCCGCGCGCGGAATCGGCCGCGATCCACACGACCGCGTCGAACGCCGCCGCATCATCGCCGCCGGGATCGAGCGGCTGCGCGCGGCGGATCCTCAGCGCTACGACGAGATCCTCCTGCGCTTTCATCGCTATCAAAAACGGCTGGAAAGATTCGGTCTGCGGGATCGCCATCTCGACTGGGCGATCTCGACCGGAGATGCGGCGAAGTTCGCCATTCGTGAAGCGCTTGCAGCCGTCGTGCTCGCCCCGCTCGCCATCGCTGCGTTCATCATGTTCGCAGTTCCCTACCACCTGACCGGATATGCGGCGCGCTGGTTCACTCGCGAACCGGACGTCGCGGCAACCGCGAAAGTCGTGGGTGGATTTCTGATCTACACGGCCTGGCTCGTGGCGCTCGGCGTCAGCGCACGCCTCGCCGGGGTTCCGCATGCCGTCTTACTCTCGTTTCTGCTTCTTCCACCGCTCGCTGTTGCTGGGCTCTTCGCGATCGAACGCGAGTCGGCGGTCCTCGACGCAGTCCGCGCCTGGTTCCTGCTGACGCGAACGCACGCCGACACTCGGGAGCGCCTCCGCAGGCGCCGATCAGAGCTTGCCGATGTTCTGGATGAAGTGAATGAGTGGATGATGGAGAAATCGGAACGTGCTGATTGTTGATTGCGGATTGCGGATTGCGGATTTGTGAGATTGCGGATTGTTGAGTGAGATTGACGATTGTTGATTGAGAGTCAGTGTTCTTCAATCAGCAATCAACAATCAGAAATCAGCACTTTCAGTTCAGCAAATACTGCTTGATGAACGTGATCCACGTGTAAAACCAGAAATTGTTATTCGCCGCTCGGGCCCAGAACTCGTGCCCCTCGTCGCCGTAGATCGTCAGCCAGACCGGAACCCCATTCGCACGAACGATTCGCGCCATCTCCTCCGCCTGCGCAGGGCGCACGCGAGTATCGTTCGCGCCGTGAACGATGAACAATGGAATGCGCAGCTTCGAAGCATTCGTGATCGGTGAGATGCGCTTCAGGAAATCGCGCATCTCTGGCACGCGTTCATCTCCGTACTCGGCACGACGATCCTCCGGTCGCGTCGGATCGGTCGTTTCCAGGTAGGTAATGAAGTCCGAAATGCCGGCTGCTGCAAGTGCGCCGCGCAACCGAGCGCTATACATCTCGGCCACGGCGTAGGTCATGTAGCCGCCGTAGCTCACGCCATTGACCATGACTCGGTTCTTGTCGAGCGCCGGCTGCGTCTCGATCCAGTCGAGGAGCGCGCCGATATCCTTCACCGAGTCTTCCCGTTTCATCCCATCATCGAGCCGACCGAAGGCCTTTCCGAAACCCCAGCTTCCCCGAACATTGGGAAACACGAGCGCGATCCCGAGCTCGTTCAGAAGGTATGCGCTTCGTCCCAAGTATCGCGGACGTTCGCGCGAGGTCGGTCCGCCCGGGCCGCCGTGGATCGTGATGATGACCGGCCGTGGTCCGCTGAATCGCGCCGGAGGACGGTACAGGATTCCGGAAACCGTCAACCCGTCGAAACTCTTCCACCTGACGATTTCCGGTTCGGGCAAGGAGTCCGGATCGAATGCGCCAAATTCGCTCTTCGTCCAACGTTCGACAGCCCCGCTACGCGCACTCACAGAAAAGACATCACCAAACGTTCGAAGTGACCAAAGGGAGAATGCGACTTCACTGCTGTCGGACCGCCAAAGCGGCGACCGGCCCATAAGCTGACCGGCAGGAAGTTTCGGAGCCCAACGAACCTTGAACGTGTTCGCGTCGATCAACTCGACCCGGCTGCTGGTGGTGCTGTCGAACACGGCGGCGATGTTCTTGCCATCAGGAGAAAGCCCAAACGACTCCAAATCGTCCGTCTCGGCAGTGATAGGTTTCCACGTTCCGTTTGCCGGTTCGCCGCGCCACAGCCGAAGCGTCTCCGAGTCCCGGTTAGTGAGAACGTACACGTATCGTCCGTCCGGAGAGAAAACGGGCGATCGCCATACGGCGGGACTGCCCTCTGGACTGACTTGCGTTTTCTGACCCGATTTGACATTGACACGCCACACGGAGCTTCGCGTGTTCTCCGCCGGCGCATTGACGACCAGTAGTTCGCTATCGTCGGGCGACCAATCGGCAACGCTCCACTTCCCCTCGACTTCGGAGACGAGTCTCGCGCTCGACGGATTAGTCGGATCCATCACCCACAGATCGCGATCGGCGCCGCCGTGGCCGCCACGCCGTGTCGACTCGAATGCAATGAGACCCGAGCGATGTGACCACACAGGCAATCCATTACGCGACTTCCCGTCAGTCAGGAGCGTCGTCTTCCTGGTGGCAAGATCGAAACGAAACAGCTGCATCGCTTCGCCACCGCTCGTCGCGTCCTTGCTAAAGAGAACATACGAGCCATCTGGTGAATACCAGGCGCCGACGTTGCCTGCGGCAACGCCTCCCGCGGCAATGCCGGCGCCGGTCGGAAAAAACGTCATTTGCTGTCGATCCATTCCGGGACCGGCAACGGAATGGATCTGAAAGGTGTTTCCGTCAAACGCGGTAGTAACCAGAATCTGGCGCCGCGACGGATGCCACCCGAGCAGCAACGCTCGGCGCGACGACGCGTAAGGCGCGAGATCCTGAACAATCGACGCGGGAATGGGCGGAAGCCCTTCGGCCTTGACGTTCGGAGGAACCGGCAGGAACTCCGCCGCGGAATCACGGCTGGGCTCCGACCGCGAAGCGGGCGCTTGAGCGAGGACAGCAGTCGCCAAAGCTGGTCCGGCGAGGGCCAGGAGCGCGGCGCGGCAAAGCTGAGTCATGAAAAAACTGCCGAGGGGAGCCGGTTTCATTATAGTGCAAACTCAAAACCCTTCCCGCACGTCCAATGCGCCGTATGAGAATCGTCATCGGCGGCGGCACGGGGTTTCTCGGTGTTGCACTGGCGGAAACATACGCCGAAGAAGGACACGACGTCCGCGTCCTGACGCGTCAGCTCAAGCCTGGCGAATCACGCCACGACCCGGGAACCGGCGTCCCCGGCGTGACCCGGGTCGGATGGCGCCCTGACGGACGCGCCGGGAGCGCAACGGATATCGTCAACGGTGCCGACGCCGTCATCAATTTGGCAGGCGCGAACCTTGGTGACTCGCGCTGGAGTCCCCAGCGCAAGGCGGTGCTCCACGACAGCCGGATCCTTCCAACCCGCACACTCGCCGCCGCCATTACCGAGTCCGCGGCTCGTCCCCCCGTGTTCATCAGCGCGAGCGGTGTCGGTTACTACCGGGCAGGTAGCGAACCGTTGACGGAAAGTTCCCCGGCGGGCACTGATTTTCTTGCCGAGCTCTGCAAAGAGTGGGAGCGCGAGGCGCTGCGAGCGGAGAGCGCCGCCACCCGTGTCGTCCCGATTCGTTCCGGCGTGGTCCTCGAACGAAGCGGCGGGGTTCTTCCGCGGATGATGACGCCGTTCCGTTTTTTCGTTGGGGGCTCACTCGGGTCAGGACGGCAGTACTTGTCCTGGATTCATCGAATCGACTGGATCGAAATGATTCGCTGGATCATCGACACGCCGTCGGTCAATGGCGCCGTAAACACCACCGCGCCGGCGCCTGTGACCAACCGCGAGTTCGCGCGCGCACTGGGCCGCGCCATGCATCGTCCCTCATTGATGCCGGCGCCGGCTTTCGCACTGCGGCTGATCCTCGGTGAGATGGCCGAGCCACTTACACTTACCAGCCTGCGCGTGATTCCCCAATGCGCACTGTCACACGGGTTCCATTTCAGGTATCCGGAGATTGACCTGGCATTCAGGGGGATCTTTGGTGATTGAGAAAGGAAAAAGGAAAAAGGTAAAAGGCAGCGCGCCTTCTACCTTTAAAAGATCGCCGGCGCGCCCGCTCTAAAGTTCGCGCCGAGAATAGACACGGAATCGCCACCCAGCCAGGAATCGATGACCTTCGCGTAGACCGCACGAAAATCAGTCTCGTAGCGAACGTCGTTCCCGCTGTTTTCAAGCGTTGGATTGTCGGGTGTGCCGCGGAGGTTTGGCGCGGTGCCGTAGATACCACCACGAACCCCGCCGCCAATCGCCATCATCACACTTGCCGCGCCGTGGTCGGTGCCCTGGCTGCCGTTCTCGTTGATGCGGCGGCCAAACTCGGAGAACTGCAGGACGAGCGTGTCGTTGAGCAATCCCTGATTCAGTAGATCGCTGTAGAACGCGAGCACCCCGTCGTTCAAGGTTGCCATCAGCGTCGTATACGAACCGTTGGCCTGATTCGGGTTCTGCGCCGCGTGCGTGTCGTAGCCACCGGTCTGCACCCAGAACACCTTGGTGCCGACGCCTTTCACCATCGCCCCGGCGATCATGCGCAACGCCTGACCGAATCCGTTGTTCGGATAGGTCACGCTGGACGTATAGGTGCCAACCTGGGCGACTCGATCGAGAGTCGCAAGTGCCGCCTGTGACGACGAATTTACGAACGCGAGGTGCGGTTGGTCGTCCGGGAGATGCGAGGCGATGCGCGTCGCGCTGTCGCGCGCGTACTGCACTTCGGTCCCGGTGTTCGGACTCGCGAATGCGTAACCCTGAATCGTCGGGATCGACGGCACGCCCACTCGGTTTGCCTGCAGCGTGCGCGGAATTGTGCCGGCAGTCGACCAACCGGTCAGTGGATCGATTGGCGACGGCAGCGTATCGAGATATCGGCCGAGCCACCCGTTTCCCTGCGGGACGCGTGGATCGGCTGTCGACCAGATGTCTGTACCTTCGAAGTGCGAGCGGCTTGAATTTGCATAGCCGGTGCGCTGAATGAAAGCCAGCCGGCCGGCGTTGAAGATTGTTCGAAGACCGGTCAGGCGAGGATGAAGACCAAGCGCAACGCCGGATCGATCGCTCCCGATCTGGAGGGCATTGGCCGCAGGAATGGCAATCGTCGGCCGCCGGCTGCGATAGTCCGGATCGTTGTAGGGAATCAACATGCTGAGCGAGTCGTTGCCCCCGCTCAGATAGAGGACAACGAGGTTCTGTCGAGAGCGGCCTTGCGCTCGCGCGAGATCCGACAGAAAGGCGGGCGCCGCAAAGCTGACCGTGAACGCCGCCACGCCGCCGCGTACGAACTCGCGCCTGGTGATGGCCATGTTGCGTTCCCCCTAGACGAGCTGGTAATCGCCTGATCCGACGATCAGGTGTGCAAGGCCGGCCGCCTTGACGAGCAACTGCGCATCCGAGCCGGTCCACGCGGTCCCTGCACGCGCGTAATCGAGGAGCGCCTGATATGGTTCGCGCGCGAATGGCGCCGCCGTCAACCGATCGAGCATGAGCGAGACGAGCGCGTCCGGCGATGACCGTCCACCGCGCGCGATGTCGCGCAGGTTGAACCTCTGATTCGTCGCCAGCTGCGACGCGAAGTTCATGCGCGTCAGCATGGCGCCGCTTGAAAACCAGTTGGCCGCGAGATCCCAGCCTGCGACATCGGGCGGCTCGAACAGTTGCTGGCCCATGTTCGCCATCGGTCCGAGCGCGTCGTTGACAGAAAACCCCACCCACCCGATCTCTTTGATCGATCGCGCCACGAACTCCGCCGGCCAGGAATATCGGGCATAGCGATTCTGCGCAGCGACGAACTGAGGGGATGTGAACAACTGCTGCAGTACCGGCTTCATCTCAAAGCCACTTCGGTAGTACGTGTTCGCGAGACTCGCGATGAGGCCAGCATCTGGGTCCGACACTTCGCTGATGAAGTACTGATAGAGCTTTCTCGCGAGCCGCGGTCCGGTCGCTGGGTGCCCGGCAACCGCGTTGATCAAATCAACGCCGTCCTGCATGCCGGCGTCCGCGGAGCGTGCGGGAATCACCTTGCTGCCGTTCGAGTAGATTGGGAAGGTGAACTCCTTCGCGGTGGTGTCGTGCTGCGCCGCGACATAGCTGAACGTGTAGTACGCGTTGGACGGACGCGCGAGGTTCCACCCGGTGAACACGCGGGCGCCAGCATAGACGTCCGTCTCGGCGAACGTATCGACGCCCATGGTGAAGAGCTCCATCAATTCGCGGGCAAAGTTCTCCTGTGGTCTTCCTTTGATGTTCGTCCGGCCGTCGAGCCACACGAGCATCGCCGTATCCTTCGCAACGGCGAGCAGCAGATCGCGGAAATTCCCAACCGCGTATTGACGGAATAGTTCGATCTGTCCACGGACCTGATTCGGATCTTCGGTCGGCTTTGCCGCCATGTAGCGCGCGCCTTCTTCAGCACCGAGCGCGCCGGCAATCTTCGTATAGGCGGTCGCGAAGTGGTTATGCCAGAAGAGCGCCATCTTCTCCTGAAGAGGGCGTCGCGAATGAATCATGCGGAACAGCCATCGCTGGCGCGAGTCGTTGATGACGGTGCGGGGAAGAAATTGTCCTCGCGCCGTGACGGCGACGTAACCAGGCGACCCAATCAACTGGTCGACATCGTCAGGGACGCGCTCGTAATTCAGCAGCTGCTGGACAGCCGCCGCGAACCCCAACTCCAGGTAATCGTCGATTTCATCCTGGCCAGCGCCGAAGCCGGCGCGGCGCAGCAGGTGCTCGATGACATGCTCGCCGTGTCGGACGCGCTCTCGTTCGACCGGATCGCGTCGTTGCTGCATCGTAGGGCTCCCCGCCGGCATAATACGCCTCCCCCCATGTTGAGCAACCAAGCTTCTTTTAGACAGGGCCGCGGCCGCCGTCGTTACTTGCCGTTACAGAACTCTGGAGAAGCCGAATAGATCGTCCCCTTTGGCAGGTTCCTTCTGGTAGTGGCGCAGGAGGATCCGGGCAGCAAGCCACGCAAACGCGGCGCCATGTCGACCGGGCGCCATGGCGAATAAATGCCGCGGAAAATTGCGATGCAGCCCCACAAACGGCAGCCGATCGACACTTTCGTAATGCTTCGATGACCACACCCACTCGGCCGGCTGTCCCGAAATCGCCGGATACATCACCGACAGTTCATACATGAGCTGGCCGCCACGTTGAACGAGCGCTTTGTCGCGACCGCGATCGGCCACGACCCCTTGATCGGCTCCGGCAAACAACGCCCGATCGTCCTTCAGCCATCGAAGTGTGTGCGGCGGCGCTTCAGTGTCGAGGAGGACACTGGCCCTGCTTCCGAGTTCTCGACGAACCGCCGCCGGTAGCTGCGCGGTCACGACGCCATAGGTGTCCGACACGCTGATGTGACGACGAAGCGCACGCAGATCCTGGAGAGGCGCCGATGTGGCGACGATCACGGCTTCCGCTTTGAGTGTGCCGCTTGCCGCGGAGACCTGCACACCTTTTCGTCCCGCACGAATCCGGCGCACGGGGGAATGCTCGTAGACGGCCGCGCCACGCGACACCGCGGTTGCAGAAAGTCCTATGCATGCACGATAGGGATCGATCGAGAATCCATGCGTGCGAATCGCGCCATCACCTGCGACGGCAGTCTCGCGCTTCAATGCCGCCGGCTTTACCCAACTGTGCTCCAAACCCGCGTCACGTCGACTTCGATACTCGCGTGTCAGCATCCGTCCGTTTTCGGAACCGGCGCGCGCGATCGTCAGGAAATCGCAAGGCTGGAGGTCGCACCGAATCTCGAGCCGTCGGAGCACGGCCGCCATGTCCAACGCCGCACGTCTCATCGTCTGCCACATCGTGCGCGACGCTCTGAGTCCGTGCGCCTGAACGGTCTCTCGGAACGAAGCGTCGAAGTCCTCACGTATGAGGCCGAGGGATTCGCCGGTCCCGCCACGACCTAGCGTTTCCGATTCGAGCAGCACCGTGCGAATGCCGGCATTCGCAAATGACCACGCGCATGCGCATCCGGTCAGCCCGCCGCCAACGATAACGACGTCGGTTGCGGAATCTCCTTTGAAGCGCGGGTATGAAGGGCGACGGGTTTTCGGAAAGCGATCGAGCCAGATTGGGGTGTCGCGAATTGGCATGAAAGCGTTTGCCCTCGAGCGGCAGCTCAGCGCGACCGCCACGCTCGAGCTGTGAACCGTAGCGTAGTCTACCTTTTTTACTGCGCTTGGGGCCCCACCCCCAAGCGCGCTCGCTCGCGGGCGACGCTTCGCGTCGCTTTCCTCCGGCCGCTCGCTCGGGCCGCAGGCGCTTTCCCTTTCTTAATGGGCATGGGGTTTGCGGTCGATCCAGGACAGGCCAAAAACCTGGACGAGGAGACTTAGTATGTCGCTGACTGAACAGCTCGACCGGCTCGCCGGATTTGAACCCGCTCCTTACCCCGTCGTGAGCCTGTATCTGGATACACGGCCGAACCAGCACGGGCGAGACCAGCACCAGGCATTTACCCGCAAAGAGTTGAAAGCGCGAAGCCGCACGTACCCGGTGAACACCCCTGAACGCGAGAGCCTCGATAGCGACATCGAACGCATCGTTCGTTTTCTCGAGAACGATCTGGATCCTTCAGCGAACAGCGTCGCCATTTTCGCGTGCTCGGCCGGAGATCTGTTCGAGACGATTCAGTCGCCGGGCGTCGTTCCACAGCACGGTCTTCACATCGGCGATCGTCCACACCTGTATCCGCTTGCGCGGCTCGAGTCGCAGTCCCCTCGGTATGCCGCCGTCGTCACCGACACGAACACCGCCCACATTCTGGTCATCTCGGCTGGTGAACTGGTCGCGGCTCGAGAGATAAAAAACGTCAAGACGAAAGGAACATCACAGGGCGGATGGTCGCAGGCGCGGTATCAGCGGCACATCGAGAATTTCCATATGCAGCACGTCAAGGAAGTCGTCGCCGCACTCGACCGTGTGGTTCAGGATGAAGGAATCGCGCATGTTCTGATTTCGTGCGATGAAGTGACACTTCCCCTCCTGCGCGAGCAGTTACCGAAGCCTCTGGCGGAAAAAGTCGTCGATCACATTCGGATCGAAGCACACGCCGCGGCGGCTGAGGTTCTGAAAGCGTCCACGGAAGCGATGCAGAAGGTAAATGTGAAGACCGATCGCGAAAAGGCCGATGCCGCCATCGGCGCCTACCGCGCGGGGGCACTGGGCGTGGTCGGCCCGGAAGACACGCTCGCCGCACTGAACAAGGGTCAAGTCGAAGAGTTGCTCATTACCGCAGACTTGCAGCAGATGGAACCCGTCTCAGTGGGTAGGGCAGTCGGCACCGCGAATGAGGGCACGATTCCGGAGCCAGTACTCGAGTCAACCTCTGCAGGAGAACCCGCTTCCACACAGCCGGAGGTTGTCCGGCTTGCCGACGAACTCATTGCAAAGGCGAAGCAAACATCCGCCCGGGTTACGTTCATCGAAGACTCTGAATTGCTCTCTGAGTACGGAGGAGTGGCTGCCCTGCTCAGATTCAGGATCTGACGCGCCGGGTCGGTCGCGGTTTGCCATTCGAAGCGGCTCGTCGTGGTGCGTGCGCTGGTCCCTGCTTCGAACTGCGATAAAGGGCAACGGCGGACACGAGAGTTCCGACGATAGCAATGGCAGCAACGACGCCGACGGTGACGGTAAAGGTGGTGGACTGCATCCAGCCGATGATGCCCTTGCCATAGCGGGCCGCAAGTGCGCCTTCAGCGATAAAACGAATCGCCCGAACAGCCCCGAGCGTGACGAAGAATGTCCAGCCGTTCACACGACCTGCCCCACTGGTTAGCACGAACGCGGTGAATGGAAAGGGCGGAGGGATGATCGCGAGTGCGGCGACGGTGACGGCAGCACTTGTGCCGACGCGTTCCTGCACGCGTTTGAGCCGCGACGGTTTCACGAATCGGGACAATCCGTGTTCGCCGACTTTTCGTCCGATCCAGAACGTCCCCGCGGCGCCAAGCATCGATCCGACCGTGGCCAGACCTGCATACAACCAGAACAACTCAGGCTTTCGCGCGACGAGCAGAATAAGGACGAAATCGATGCCGAGTGGTAGAAAGAACACGATCGAGGAATCGAGGGCTGCAAGCAGCACCAGTCCCGGCGGGGTCAGAAAATATCCGAGGAAGGAATAGAACAACCCGCGCATGACGCCAGTCGTATCAAACGCCGGACCACCCCTGCCGAGAGATCGCGGACTATCGGTGGCAGTTGTAAGCTCAACCACGAGGACTTCCATGAGAACCGTCATTCTGGCGGCATGTTGCGTCGTTGCGTCCGGCGCCATCCATATCGGGGCGACCGCCCGCGCAGGCGCAGCACAGGGCACGAAGGGCGGTGCGATGGACAGAATCGCCGAGCAGTACGTAAAGCTCGTGCTCGCGCTTGGTCAGCACGACGCCGACTACGTGGACGCGTACTATGGGCCGCCGGAATGGAAGAAGGACGCGTCGGCCGCCAAGCTGGATCTCGATACCGTCGCCGCTCGCGCACAGGCACTGATTGCGGACATTGGCCGCGAGCGTAACTCGATGCGATCGCCGTCGTCTGGTGGCGACGACGAGATGATGCAGCTTCGGGTGCAGTATCTCGAGCGGCAGCTCTCGGCGCTCTCGGCGCGGGTGCGAATGCTCAAAGGCGAGCGGCTGTCATTCGACGACGAATCGCGGGCGTTGTATGACGCAGTCGCGCCGACATTTCCGGAATCGCACTTTCAGGAGATTCTCAATCGGCTGGAGAAACGGTTTCCCGGTTCGGGGCCGCTCGTCGAGCGTTACGACGCCTTTCGACGCTCGTTCGTGATCCCGCGCGACAAACTGGATCCGGTTTTTCAGCGCGCGATTCAGGCGTGCCGGGAGCGAACGCTGGCACACATCAAGCTGCCTGCTGACGAACGATTCACGGTCGAGTACGTCACCAACAAATCATGGAGTGGCTACAACTGGTATCAAGGCGGCGATCGCAGCCTGATTCAAGTCAACACCGACCTGCCAATCTTCATCGATCGGGCGATCGATCTTGCGTGCCACGAGGGCTACCCGGGACACCACGTCTACAACGTTCTCCTCGAAAAAAATCTCGGGAAGGATCGCGGATGGATCGAGTTTTCCGTTTACCCACTGTTCTCGCCGCAGTCGCTGATCGCCGAGGGCACTGCGAATTTCGGCATTGAAGTCGCGTTCCCCGGGAAGGAACGAGTGGAATTCGAACGTACGGTGCTCCTTCCCCTGGCGGGCCTGGACCCGGCGCGCGCGGCCGAATACTACGAGGTGCAGTCGCTGGTCGATCAGCTTTCGTACGCCGGGAACGAGGCGGCGCGACGGTACATCAATAAACAAACCGATGCGGCACAGGCGGCCGCATGGCTCGAACGCTACGCATTGATGCAGCACGATAGGGCCGTGCAGCGCGTGAAGTTCTTCGATCAATATCGCAGCTACGTGATCAACTACAACCTTGGAAAGGACATGGTCCGGCGGTACATCGAATCGCGTGGGGGAAGTGCGGATGCTCCGGCGAAGCGGTGGACGGAATTCGAACGGCTCATCTCCTCGCCGCGTCTGCCGTCGGGATTGAAGTGAGAGTCTGCGGTAACGCAGCGCCCTAACGGAGGAGCATCGCCAGGCCGGGACTTCGTTCGACTGGATAGCTGCCATCGACCGACAACGCTCGCAGTCGTGGCGGCAGCGCTCCTGTCGCCCGGCGGCAATATACCCTCGCCTCTTCGAGCGATCGCCGCGTCATGATACGCCGGCCATCGCGCATGACCGGCTCGAGAAGGGCTTCCGCGCTCGACGGCGGCTTCTCGTCGTGCAGTGAAATGAGGTCACCGATTGCGACGCCGTCTTGCTCTGCTCGCCACACCTGCTTCGCACCCGGCCACGTTGCCTTTCCTTCGCTGCGTTTCATCACTTTGCGAACGCTGCCACGGTCCTCGAGCTCGACGAGCTTATACACGCCTCCCAGCGCCGGCGCATCGTCCGATGTCGCGAGTGCGGTCCCAACGGCGAAGGTGTCGATTGGTGCGCCCGATTCCACGAGTTCCGCGATCTTCCACTCATCAAGATCGCCGCTCACGATGATGCGAGTGGATGTGAGCCCGGCGCGATCGAGCCGATCGCGCACGGAGCGCGACGCGGCCGCGAGATCACCGCTGTCGATGCGGACGCCTGCCGGCCGCAGCCCTGAGTCGATCAGCGTCTTCATGGCCGCGTTGACATCAAACGTATCGAGCAGCAGCACCGTGTGCTGATCGAACAGCTCCGCGTACGAGATGAACGCGTCCATCTCCGACGGTGCGGCCAGAATCCAGGAGTGGGCCATGGTGCCGGAGAGAGGGATGCCAAACTTTCTGCCGGCTTCGACAAATGAAGTGCCGACGCACCCCGCGAGGTACGCCGCCCGAGCCGCGAGCAGCGCCGCCTCCACCCCGTGGGCGCGACGCGCCCCGAATTCCATCACCGGTCGATCGCCGGCGGCATGGACGATCCTTGTCCCCTTGCTGGCGATGGACGTCTGGAAATTCAGGATTGCGAGCAGTGCGGTCTCCGCGAGCTGCGCTTCCGCGATGGGCGCCGATACTCGAAGGATCGGTTCCATGGGAAAGAACGGTGTGCCCTCGCGCATCGCCCACACCTCGCCAGAGAAACGAAACCCGCTCAAGTACTCGAAGAATGCGGCCGGTACGCGACGAAAGGCGGACTGGCTCTGGAGCCAGTCGATGTCGTCTTTCGAAAACGTCAGCGCTTCGAGATACGCAAGCGCCTGATCGAGACCGGCGGCAACAAGGTAGGCTCTATTGCGCGGCAGCCGGCGTACGAACAGTTCGAACGTCGCCCGGATCGGGAGCATTCCCCGCTTGAAATAGCCGGCCATCATCGTCAGCTGGTAGAGATCGGTAGAGAATGCAGGTGTGGGCATGCGGCTTGAAAGACCTCAAACGGATGGGCCCTGCAGAGGGTGTGCCTGCCGGAGTAATTGGTGAAGAGCTGGTTGGACGTTGTCGATGCGCTTTACGAGGGTTCCTGGAACGCGGATCTGCAGCGCTTCCGATCCCCGTTCGCATTTCGCGGCCTCAATTGCGTCGCGCACACGCTCGCCAGTTCCCTGCTTCGGTTGGCCGAACCGGAAGCGGACATCGCCCGCCTCGAGGTGGCCCTCCTGCGCAACTTTCGAAAGTACGGTCACGGCCTGGCGACGGGAGCCGATTCGACCTGGGACTGGCTCGCGCTCGGTCAACATCGAGGCCTTCCCACGCGCCTTCTCGACTGGACGTACTCTCCGCTCGTCGCGCTGCACTTCGCGACGGAGAATACCTCCGACTTCGATCAGGACGGCATTGTCTGGTGCGTCAATTTCGTCGAAGCCAATAAACGCCTGCCCGGCAGGCTCAAGCGGATGCTACTGCAGGAAGGATCCGATACGTTCACTGTCGAGATGCTGTCGGCGTTTCGATCGCTCCGCGACTTCGACGCGCTCAGTCGCGAGCCGTTCGTCGTGTTTCTCGAACCGCCGGCCGTCGATCAGCGAATTCTGAACCAGCTGGCGCTGTTCTCACTGATGTCCAGTCCATCGGCGCGTCTCGACGATTGGTTCGCACAACATCCGGATCTCTGCCGTCAAGTCGTGGTACCAGCATCGCTCAAGTGGGAGATTCGCGACAAACTGGATCAGGCGAATGTCAACGAACGCGTGCTCTTTCCAGGCCTGGACGGCTTGAGTCGCTGGCTCGCGCGCTACTACACACCTGCCGCGCATCGGGGCAAGAAGAAATCATGACGATTCCCATCGAAATGACCGCGATCGAAATCGCGAAGCCCGGTGGCCCCGAGGTGCTGCGGGCGATCCAACGCGCTGTGCCGCGCCCTGCCGATGGAGAAGTGCTAATCCGTGTCGACGCGGCTGGCGTGAACAGGCCCGACGTGCTGCAGCGCCGCGGACATTACCCGCCGCCGCCCGGAGCGTCCGACATCCCTGGCCTGGAAGTCGCCGGCACGATCGTCGAGACCGGCGCAGCCACCGCGCGATGGCAGGTGAACGATCGCGTGTGCGCGCTGGTCGCAGGCGGAGGGTACGCGGAGTACTGCGTCGCGCCCGCACCGCAATGTCTCCCAATCCCGGAGAATGTCGACGTCGTGTCCGCCGCGGCGATCCCTGAGACGTTCTTTACCGTCTGGACCAACCTGTTCCAACGCGGGGCGCTTCGCGCCGGCGAACGGGTGCTCATTCACGGCGGTACAAGCGGGATCGGGACAACCGCGATTCAACTCGCGCATGTGCTCGGCGCGATCGTGTATGCAACGGCCCGATCGGACGACAAATGCGCGGCATGCCGGCGTCTCGGCGCGACGGTCGCGATCAACTATCACGACAGTGACTTCGTGGACGCGATCCGGCGCGAGACCAATGGTGCGGGCGTTGACGTGATTCTCGACATCATCGGAGGCGACTACTTCAACCGCAACATTGAATGTCTCGCCATCAACGGACGTCTGGTTCAGATCGGACTCCTTGGTGGCTCGACGACGACTCTGGATCTCGGCCGCGTGATGCGCCGGCGATTGACCATCACGGGCTCCACTCTTCGCATCCGAACGGTGGGAGAGAAAGGGGCGCTGGCACATGAACTTGAAACGCACGTCTGGCCGCTGCTCTCAGCGAAGCGAGTCGCTCCCGTCATCGACCGAACATTCCTCTTGACCGACGCGCCGGCCGCGCATCGGCGCATGGAACAAGGCGAGCACATCGGTAAGCTCGTGCTCACCGTCCCTCGTGCGTGACGGCGGGCTACAGCGCCCTTCTCAAACGCCACGCTGTGGCGGTTATGCGCGGTGCCTGTCATGTAACTGGGTTGGAGTATAGGAAGTAAGAGAAGGCTTCGGAGCCGTTTGCACGGACGGGCAAAGAATGCGGCTGCGGCAATCGCATTGCACTCCGGTGTGCCACTTACAACCTTTTGCTCTTTCCGAGGAGGCATCCGTGAAGAAGATCGTTCTCGCACTTGCCGTTGCCGTCGCCACCGCAGCGGCAGCCAACGCGCAGACCGCCGCCAGCAAGGCGCCCGCAGCCAAGTCAACAGCTCAGACCCACGCGGCTAAGCCCCATGCTGAAAAAGCGGCGCCAATGAAGGCCGAGGTCGTATCGACTGATGCAGCCGCCAAGACCATCACCGTCAAGGATGCGTCAGGTTCGAACGTCACGTTGACGGCGACCGGCGGCGCCGTTGCCGAACTGTCGAAGGTCAAGGCTGGCGACATGGTGATGGTGACCAAGGCCGACAACAACGCCACCAAGATCACCAAGGTGAAAGAGACGACCAGCAAGGCGCACAAGGAGAAGAAGTAAGGCAGCGTCAGGCTCGTCGAGTCAGCGTTGCACGCGGCGGGAGCTGCAAGGCGTCCCGTCGCGTGCTGTCTTTGGTCAGTTATCAGACGTCGAGCTCCTCGGCTTCCTCCGCTCGTTCCATAATGAACCGGAATCGCGCCGAGGGATCCTTACCCATGAGCTCGTTGATCACGCGGTCGGTAACGATTTGATCGTTAATCTCCACCTTCAGCAGCCGCCGCGTGCGCGGGTTCATCGTCGTCTCCCACAGCACCTTCGGCATCATCTCGCCCAATCCCTTGAATCGTGTGATCTCCGGATTGGCACGCCCGTTTCCGTGTAGCTTCAGCAGGCGATCGCGATGTCCGTCATCGAGCGCCCAGTACGTCTCCTTGCCGAGATCGATTCGATACAACGGCGGCTGCGCCAGGAACACTCGTCCAGACGTGAACAGTCCGGCCATGTGGCGGTAGATGAACGTCATGAGGAGTGTTGCAATGTGATGTCCATCTGAATCGGCATCGGAGAGGATGATGATCCGTCCGTATCGCAGCTTGGCAAGATCGAAGTTCTTGCCGAGCCCGCAGCCGAGCGCGATGACCAGATCCGAAAGCTCCTTGTTCTCGAGCACCTTTGCGAGCGATGCGCTTTCGACGTTCAGCACCTTCCCTCGCAGCGGCAGAATCGCCTGGCGCGTGCGATCGCGTCCTTGCTTGGCCGACCCTCCTGCCGAGTCTCCCTCGACGATGAAGATCTCGCTGTCTTCGCGTCCCGGCGCCGTGCAGTCGCTGAGTTTTCCCGGAAGCGTCAGGCGACCCGAGGTCGCGGTCTTGCGGACGACCTCCTGCTGCGCCGCGCGGCTTGCTTCGCGCGCGCGGGCGGCGAGGATGACGCGTGCGACGATCGACTCCGCCACACTGATGTTCGTATTGAGCCAGTGCTCCAGCGCCGGTCGCACCTGGGAGTCAACCGCCGATAGCACCTCGGGATTGTTCAGCCGATCCTTGGTTTGTCCCTGAAACTGGGGCTCGGCGACGAACACGCTGAGTACAGCGACGAGTCCCTCCCGGATGTCTTCAGCGGTGAGCGTGACGCCTTTCGGCGACAGATTGTGCGTGTCGATGAAGTTGCGCACAGCCTTCCCGAGACCAGCGCGGAAGCCGTTCTCGTGAGTTCCGCCCGATCCGGTAGGGATGCCGTTAACATAGCTGCGCACATGCTCGTCGGTCGACTGGGTCCACTGCAGCGCGAGGTCGATTCGGAGATTTGTTTCATCGCTGTCCTTCGACACCGTGTACGGCGATTCGTGAACCGGCGTCGCTGATCGCTCGCGCAGAATCGTTTTCAGGTAGTCGGCGAGACCTTCGGTGTGCTGGAAAACCTGCCGCTCTTTTTTGCCTTCGTCTTCAAAGACGATCTTGACGCCTTTATGGAGGTAGCTGGACACCTCGAGCCGCTGCTTGATCACGTCCGGATCGAATTCGACTTTCGGAAAGATGGTCGAATCAGGCCTGAAGAACACGGTCGTGCCGGTCCCCCGCGCCGCGCCGAGCTTCTTGAGACTGCCGACCGGCTGCCCCTGCTTGAATCGAACCTCCCATTCGGCACCGTCGCGGCGCACTTTGGCGACAAGCTCCTTCGCGAGCGCATTGACGACGCTCGCGCCGACGCCGTGAAGACCGCCGGCGGTCTTGTAGTTTCCGGGATCGAACTTGCCGCCGGCATGAAGCATCGTAAAGATCACTTCGACAGCGCTCTTCTTTGTCTTCGGGTGCTTGTCGACCGGTATTCCCCGCCCATCGTCGGCGATCGTGATCGAACTGCCATCCGCATGCAGGGTCACGGTAATGTTCGAGGCGTAGCCGTTCATCGCCTCGTCGATGGAGTTATCCAGGATTTCCCAGACGAGGTGATGGAGTCCCGCCGCACCAACGCCGCCGATGTACATGCCGGGACGTTTTCGAACGGGCTCGAGGCCTTCGAGGACGGTAATGTCTTTAGCGGTATAGGACGGCATTCGGGTCTATTGTGAATCGTGAATCACTAATCGTGGATCGTCAATCCTGAATCGCACATCCTGCCGGCGCACGATTCACGATTTCGCGATTCGAAGATACACGACCAGTGATTCGTGATTCTCAATCAATCCAGCAGCAACGCCCCAGGATCTTCAACCAATTGCTTGATCCGGACCAGGCACTGGACGGCCTCGGCACCGTCGACAATGCGGTGATCGTAGGTCAGCGCGACATACATCATGGGATGCACGGCGACCTGCCCGTTCACCGCAATCGGACGCTGCTGGATCGCATGCAGGCCGAGGATGCCCACCTGCGGAGGATTCAGAATTGGCGTGCTTAGAAGTGAGCCGAACACGCCACCGTTAGTGATGGTAAACGTTCCCCCTTTGAGATCGGCGAGCGAGAGCGTTCCATCCTCCGCGCGTTTGGCGAATTCCCGGATGTGCTGTTCGATCCCGGCAAACGACATTCGATCGGCGTCGCGAAGGACGGGGACGACGAGACCTTCGCTGGCGCCGACGGCGACACCGATGTCGTAGTAGTGCTTCAGGACCATCTCGTCGCCCTGGATCTCCGCGTTGAGCCGCGGAAAGGCCCGCAGCGCGCCGATCGAGGCCTTGACGAAGAACGACGCGATGCCGAGACCGACGCCATGACGTTCCTTGAAGGCCTGCTTGTGACGTTCACGAAGGGCCATGACCGCGGACATGTCGACCTCGTTGAACGTCGTGAGCATCGCCGCGGTGCTCTGCGCTTCCACCAAGCGCTTCGCGATCGTCGCGCGTCGTTTTGACATGCGGACGCGATCTTCGGTTCGATCGCCTGCCGGGGGACGCGACTCGGCAACAGGGGCGAGCGGCCGCGCCTTGGGCGTCTCGACCGGCGCCGACTTGGCTGCGGCGGTGCGACCGTTGCCACCCGTCGCTGCCTGCTCGACGTCGCGGCGCATGACCCGCCCGGCATCGCCCGTTCCTCGAACGCGAGTCAGATCGACATCATGTTCTTCGGCCGCCCTCCGTGCCGTCGGCGTGGATCGTGTTTTCTCGGCCTGCCTGCTTTCCTCTGCCGGTTTTGCCGGAGCTGGCGTGGCCGGAGCCGGAGCCGAGGCCTGCGCGGCCGCACCGGCCGCCTCCTCAATCACGCCGAGCACCTCGCCAACCTTGACGTCTTCGCCGTCCTTGCGATCGATTCGCTTCAGGACACCTCCCTGCGGCGCCGAGACTTCCAAATCGATCTTGTCGGTCTCGAGTTCGACCAGCGGATCGCCGACGGCGACGACCTCGCCTTCACGGCGAAGCCACTTCGCTACGCGCGCATCAACGATCGATTCTCCAACTTCAGGAACGACGATATTGGCTGGCATAACTATCTACTTTCGATGTCACCTGTCTGCATTTCTCACTGCTCGCGGGGCCCCACCCCCGCTCGCTCTCGCTCCGCGACTTCGCGCCTCGCTCGGGCCGCAGGCGCTTCAGCGAACGCCAGATCCACCAGTGCCTGCTGATTGAGCGCATGTCGTGCGGCCGAGCCTTCGGCGGGACTCGCGCTCCGCGGCCGCGCGATGCGGCGCACCGCCCGGCCGTTCGAGACCTCGACGAGATGCGGCCGGATGAATTCCCAGGCACCCATGTTCTCCGGCTCTTCCTGGACCCACACGATCTCCTCGGACTTCGAATACGTATCGAAAGTGGCGCGCAGATCGCGCATCGGGACCGGATAGAGCTGTTCCAGCCGGCAGATTGCGACATCCGGCCGCGCCGCGCGACGGTCGCTCGCGATCAAATCCGCGTACACCTTGCCCGAGCAAACGATGACCCGTCGAATGTCGGCCGCTCGATCGGCGGCGTCCGCATCCGGCAGCACCATCCGGAACCGTCCCTCGGCAAGATCCCGAGGTGTGGAGGCAACGAGTGGATGTCGCAGAAGGCTCTTCGGCGTCAGCACGATGAGCGGCAGCGGATCGACATGGAGCAACGCGGCTTGCCGGCGCAGCAGATGGAAGTATTGCGCCGCGGTCGTGCAGTTCGCGATTCGCATGTTGATGTCGGCGGCAAGCTGCAGAAACCGTTCGGGCCTGGCGCTGGCATGATCCGGTCCCTGTCCTTCGTGGCCATGCGGCAGCAGGAAGACCATGGACGTTCGAAGTCCCCACTTGCCCCTCGCCGACACCACGAACTCGTCAATCATCGTCTGCGCGCCGTTGATGAAGTCTCCGTATTGCGCTTCCCAGATGACGAGGCGTGACGGTTCCTGGATGTTGTAGCCGAACTCGAATGCGACCAGCGCGTTTTCCGTCAGCGGGCTGTTGTGAATCTCGAACGCCGCGCGCGCATGCGGAAGCGTTTGCAGCGGCACGTGGAGCTTGCCGTCGGTTGCGTCGTGCAGCACCGCGTGACGATGGCTGAAAGTGCCCCGTTCAACATCTTCCCCGGTCAGCCTGATGCTGACTCCATCGGCAAGGATCGATGCGAGCGCCAGTTCCTCCGCCGCTGACCAGTCGACGCTCCGCTCCTCCGGGTTGTCGAGCATGTGAATGCGCTTCTCTCGCACACGTTCGAGCTTGCGATGGATCGTGAAGTCGGACGGCATGCGCAGCAGCGCATCGTTCATCTCGCGCAGCTGCGGCAGCGGGACGGCGGTTTCGGCCTTTGCCGCCGCGCCGGGCGGTGGCGCTTCGGGTTGTGGCTCGATGAAGTCACGCTCGGTATTCAGCGTGTCCATCACCGCCTGAAGCTCGTCAGTGTACTTACGAACCATTTCGTCGGCGACACCAGGTTGAACAATGCCGCGGGCCTCGAGCGTCCGCGCCCAGACCTCACGCACGGTCGGATGTGTCGCGATTCGCTGGTACATCAGCGGCTGCGTGAACGCGGGCTCGTCACCCTCGTTATGTCCGTGCCGGCGGTAGCCGATCAGGTCGATCAGAAAATCGCGCTGGAAGCGTTCCCGGTACGCAAACGCCAGACGCGCAGCCTCGACGCATGCTTCCGGGTCGTCGGCGTTGACGTGCACGATGGGAATCTTGAAACCGCGGGCGAGTCCACTTGCGTACGAAGTGCTGTATGTGTCCTCGGCCAGGGTCGTGAAGCCAAGCTGATTGTTGACGATGATGTGAATCGTGCCCCCGGTTCGATAACCCGGCAGACGGCTCAGATTCAACGTTTCCGCAACGACACCCTGGCCCGGGAATGCCGCGTCTCCGTGAATGAGGATGGGAAGGCTGCGCATCGGATCGAACGTCGGGGCGCCGGGTGAATCGACAACGGTGCCTGCTGCGCGCGCCATCCCTTCGACGACGGGATCGATCGCTTCGAGATGGCTCGGGTTAGGCGGCATCGAGACGACGACCTCGACCGCGCGGCCCCCCTTCATCGCCCGGCGGGCGCCGGCGTGATACTTCACGTCGCCGGTCCAGGCCATGTCTTCGCGGAAGGATCGTGACGAGATGGGTTCCTTGAATTCCGCGAGGATCTGCGCGTACGGTTTGTTCAACACGTGCGCCATCACGTTGAGTCGCCCGCGATGCGCCATGCCGATTAGGATGTTGCGTGTCCCCGCCTCGGCCGCTTCGCCGATCACCTCGTCGAGGATCGGCACGAGCATGTCGAGCCCTTCGATCGAGAAGCGCGTCTTGCCGGGAAACGCGCGCTGAAGAAAGCGTTCGAAGACCTCTATCTGCGTCAACCGCTCGAGCACCGCGACCGGACTGATGGGATCGGCCGGCGCGCGGAATCGCCCTTCCTCCGCTGCCCGGCGCAGCCATCGCCGTTCTTCAGGGACGAAGACGTGGTTGTAGTCGTAGCCAGTGGTCGAGGAGTAGAGTCCGCGTAACGCGGCAATCGCCTCGGCCATGTTCGAGGCGCGCTCGGTGAGCGGTGACGAAATGAGTGTCTGCGGCAGCCGCCGGAGATCTTCTTCGGTGACGTTGTGGGTTTCCGGCAGCAGCGACGGATCGCCGCTCGGGATTCGCAGGCCCAAGGGATCCAGGTTCGCCGCGAGGTGGCCGTATCGCCGGATCGACTGCGCCAGACGCGCTGCGCCGACAATTTTCTCGTAGGCGACGCCATCGGGAACTGCGGCGGATTCGGCCGGTGGCGTCCATTGCTCGAAGATCGCGCGCGTTTCGGGATCGACGGAGGTCGGATCGTTGCGATATTTCTCGTATAACTCGAGGACATACCCTCGGTTGAGCCCGGCGAAGTCCTGCCACGCTGCCATATCTTTCTAATCCTACCCTAGGCGGTTGGCGATTCGCGGTTGGTGATTGGCGGCCGTCAGACGGTTTATGGCGACAATCCAAAGCAGTAGAGCGAATTCACCGTACGAATGTAGATCCGTTTGTCGACCAGCGCGGGGGTCGCATAGATGCTGTCCTGGAGGTCGTTGATCGCAAGCGCGTCGAGACCACCGCCTGGTGGCAGAACAACGACCTTGCCGCTTTCGCTGGCGATGAAAATCTTTCCGTCGCCAGCGACCGGCGACGCGTAATATCGGTCGCTTGGCACTTTGAGCCGCCCTTGGACAATCAGAGCGCCAGACTGCGGATTCAGAACGGTCACCAGGCCGCCCGCATCATTCACCATGTACAACGCGCGCTCGTACAGTAGTGGCGACGGCAATTGCGGAATTCCTCGCTGATAGCGCCAGCGCACCGCTGTCGCCGTCATGTCTCCCGAGCCGCCCAGCTTGATCGCGAGCATGCCGTTCTCGGATTCCATGGCGGCTTTGTAGTAGTCCCACTCCGTCCGATCGATCGTTTTGTCGCCGTTCAAATCGAAAAATGGCAGCGAGTCCCGCGCGTGCGACGTCGGAAGCTCGTCGCGCGTCAGTTTGCCGTCTTTGTCTGCATCGCGGGAAGCGAACACCTCGTTGGTTGGCGTCACGGCAATCATCGCCCCCGGCTGGTTCTCCGGCGACCCGAAGCCGTTGATGTAGAGCGTGTCGCCGCCGATCACAGGAGTCGACTTCAACTCGAACGACAGGCCCCCGACCCACCACAATCGTCGGCCGTCTCGCGGATCGTATGCAGACAGGAGGAAGGAACCGGGAACGACGATTTGCGGCCGTCCGCCCGCAGGCGTGTAGACGACAGGGGTTGAATGGCCGCTTCGCGCTTCGATCCGCGCCGTGCGCCATCTCTCTCGGCCTGTCTTCTTGTCGAATGCGGCAATGAAGGAACCGATGCTCTGATCGCAGGTGAGCACCACCACGTCGTCCACGACGATTGGCGACGCCCCCATGCCGTAGATGTTGTTGAAGGGACCGAGTGGCCGGCGCCAGAGCTCCTTGCCATTGACGTCGTAGGCCAGCAAGCCGTAATCGGCGAAGAAGAAAAAAACTCGTTCACCGTCGGTCGCAGCCGATGGCGAAGCTGCATGGTTCCGCGGATCGAGTTTCTCCTGACGGCTTCGCGGCGCTTCCCGTTCCCACAACACCTTCCCGCTCAAACGATCGACGGCAAAGCTGATGAGGCGACCATTGCGAACGCCCGTCAGAAAGATCCGGTTGCCGTAAATGATCGGCGACGAATACCCCGGCGGAAGATCGGCCTTCCAAATCAGGTTTCGCGTCGGACCAAATTCCCCTGGAAGAGCGCCGACCTCCGCGACTCCCGAGCCGTTCGGCCCGCGGAACCTCGCCCACTCGCCCGCCGGATCGGCAGCCGCAGCCGCGACTGTGACGGCAAGCGCGAGCAACGTCTGGATGATCATTTCGCTCCTCGCTCCTCGCGCCTCACTTCTCGATTCACTATTCGGATAACGGCTCCGGCGCCTCTGGCACGGACCAGACGATTTTCGTGAACTGACCGCGCTGGAGCAGCTCCCGTCCCTTGCCGCCACGGCCCGTTACTTCGTACTTGCCGGTGCTGATCGTCTGCTCGGCCCCTCTGCTCGTCTCAACGGTGAGGAGGTCGCGATCACCAGTCGACGCGATGAACCCCAGCACCCGATCTGCATCGGACGTCAGCTTGATCAGAATCACGCCGCGCCCCGGACCCGACAGGAAATTGACTTCCTCCACCTTGGTCAGAATCGCGCGGGCTTCCCGCGTCGCGGCAATCAGAATCTCGTCACCGGTGACTCGCGCCACGCCAACGAACTCGGCGCCATCGGCAGCTCTCGCGAAGCGGCGGCCGGCTCGCGTGCTCGGCTCGACGAAAGGTGCGAGACCAAACCGCATGCTGTAGCCGTCGCTCGACACCGCGACCGCATGCACGTCCGGCACGTCGCCTTCCTTGTCGGCGGTGATATTTCCGGCGACGCGCGGATCGAGGCTCAACGCCGCCACGATCCGCTCTCCATCTTTCAATTTGAAAAAACGCTGAATCGGTTCGCCGTATCCGGTCGACGCCGGAATATCCGTGATTCTCGACGTGTATGCGACGCCAAAGTTGCTGAAGAACGCAACCGATGCGCGGGTGCTGCCGGGCAGCACGGCCATCACCGTGTCCCCCTCACGGACGCGCGTCGCGGCAACGTCCTTCACTTCCTTCTGCCGCTTCACCCAGCCGTCCCGAGACACAAGCACCACGTTGTCTTCCTCGACGATGAAGTCTTCGGCGGAGTACTCGGCCTCACCCTCATCGCTGGCGATGCTCGTTCGCCGCGCGTCGCCGTACTTCTTCTGGACCTCCTCAATCTCGACTCTGACGATGTCCCAGCGGCTCTCTTCGTCTCTGAGCAGCGTGTTGATCTGCCGAACCCGCCGGCGGCGATCCTCGAGTTCCTTGCGGATGAGCAGAATCTCGAGCCTCGCCAGCCGATAGATTTTGAGTTCGAGAATCGCATCGGTCTGTTCCGCGTCCAGGCCGAAGCGTTTGATGATCTGCTGAGCCGCATCCGCCTTTCCTTCCGACTTGCGGACGATCTTCAGGATGTCGTCGAGCGCATCAAAGACCTTCTCGAAGCCCTCGAGAATGTGGACGCGCTTCTTGATCGACGCCAGCTCGTGTTCCAGTCGCTTAGTGACGACATCGAGCCGGAAGTGAAGGAAGTGCCAGAGCATCGAATGCAGATCGAGGCGCTCGGGCCGGCCGACCTCGGGGTTTTCCGTCGGGATCAGACACGTGAGATTGACGATGAAGCTGGTCTGGAGTGGCGTGTGCTTGAAGAGATACGCCATCACCATCTTCTCGTCGGCGTCCTTCTTCAATTCGAGCGAAATCCGCACATCATCAGTCGACAGATCCTTGACGTCGACAAGCGGTGGCAACTTTCGGCTCAATGCCACGTCGGCGATGCGCTCGACAAGTGTCGCCTTGTTGACCGTGTATGGAACGCTGGTGATGTAAATGGTCTTACCGCTTCGGGTAACCGGCCCTTCCTCCCAGGTTGCGCGCAAACGAATCGCGCCGGATCCTGTCTTGTAAGTCTCCTTCAATTCCGCCGGCGAATTGAGCATCTGCCCGCCGGTTGGGAAGTCGGGCCCTTTCACGTAGCGGCACAACTGCACGCTGCTCAAGTCGGCGTCAGCAAGCAGCTTGATGAGCGCCGTGCAGATCTCGTTGAGATTGTGCGGAGGAATGTTGGTCGCCATGCCGACCGCAATCCCCGTGGCACCATTGATCAACAGGTTCGGAATGCGCGAGGGCAGCACCACGGGTTCGGTCCGCGTACCGTCGTAGTTCGGCCGAAACGGCACGGTCGCTTGATCGATCTCGGTCAGCAACTCGTCGCTGATCCGTGCGAGGCGGCATTCGGTGTACCGCATGGCTGCGGCGCTGTCGCCGTCAAGCGACCCGAAGTTCCCCGAGCCATCGATGAGCGGGTAGCGCAGAGAAAACGGCTGCGCCATTCGAACGAGCGTCTCGTACAACGCGGAGTCGCCGTGCGGATGATAGTTCCCCATCACGTCGCCAACGACTTTCGCGCACTTCCGATGCTTCGCATCGGCGGTGAGGTTCTGCTGCCACATCGTATAGAGAATGCGGCGCTGCACCGGCTTCAGGCCGTCGCGGACATCGGGGAGCGCACGCGAGGTGATGACAGAGAGCGCGTAATTGAGATAGCGGGTTTGGGCCGCTTCGTGAAGGTCCACTGCTTCCGGGTCGTTCGGGCCACCCGGCCCTCGGGTATCGACCAAGGCGCCACCGTCGGCGTCGAACAGTGATGGTTCTTTTTTCCGGCGTTTCGCCATGGAAGGAGGATATCAAAGGAGGTGACGGAGGGAACGGAGTTAAAAACGAAGAAACGGAGAGAACGGAGACGAACGGTGGATCAGTGATCAGGAAACGGACGGAATCGGTCACCAGAAAACGGAACTCATGCGTCACGACCAGGCGCTAATCGCAAGATGAAGGCGCTTCATCGTCGCAGGAAACTGGTAGATCCGAAGGTTCGGACCACTTCGTGTGCGACGTCATATTTGAGTTCAGGATTCGTTTTACGCCGTCCTTCAGCACAGGAACATTGAAGTTAATCAATAGGCCCACCGGCTTACGAGCGAGTCTTAGGTACGTGAGCATCTGCGCAGTGTGAATCGGCGCGAGCGCCTCCACACACTTCAGCTCAACGATGACTGTGTCACCGACAAGCATGTCTGCTCGATAGCCTGCTTCCAGATGGATGCCGCGGTAAACGAGGGGAATCGGCCATTGGGTTTCAACGACCAGTCCACACTGTCGAACCTCAAAAGTCAGACACGGTAGATAGACCGACTCGAGGAGACCGGGTCCAGTCTCCCGATGGACCTTAATCGCGGCGCCGATGATGGTACTGGTAAGGCGATTCGTGCTGAATGGATCTGTAAGCATGTTGCGCGAAGTGCAAATGAGCCGCCACCTGGATAACTGCGGACTTCGGATGTTTCTTGCGGAAAGTACGCAGATCCTGCAACTCCTGAGCACTCGCATCGTAACGAAAGCTTCGATCGTATCGGAACCTCGATATCTTCGACGCTCGAAAACAAAATCGCCTTCGTTCACCTCCGCTAACTTCGTTTCTTCGTTGTGAACTCCGTTCTCTTCGTCACCTCCGAGCAAAAAGGAAGCTGTCATGCGTTCTCTCCGGTACCTCCACCTCGACGTCTTCACCGACACTCCCTTCGAAGGCAACCAGTTGGCCGTGTTCCCGGAACCAGCCGGCCTCGACACCGCGAAGATGCAAACCATCACCCGCGAGATGAATTTCTCCGAGTGCACGTTTATTTTTCCGGCCGAGCGCGGCGGCGATGTGAAGATGCGCATCTTCACGCCCGGCGAGGAGCTACCGATGGCAGGCCATCCAACGATCGGATCGACGTTCGCGCTCGCCGCGGAGGCAACCATCGCACGGGGGCGCACCGATTTCGTCTTCGAATTGGGGGTGGGACCGACGCCTGTTTCCCTCGAGTGGAAAGACGGCGCGCTGTCGTTTGCATGGATGACCCAGCAGTTGCCAAAGTTCGGCGCCACCGTCCGCGATCGGAAGGGGCTCGCGAGCGCAATTGGCGTCGGCGAATCAGATTTCGCGGGAGATCTCCCGGCCCAGGTCGTGTCGTGCGGCGTGCCGTTCGTGTTCGTCGCGCTCCGGTCGCGAGCCGCCGTCGATTCTGTCTCGATCGATCGTAAGGCCCTGGCTCGTTGCTATGGCGAGAGCGGCGTCGAGGAACTTCCGACGTTCTTCTTCACCACCGAGGGCAAGCAGGACGCTGGAGCGGCACAGACGGTTTACAGCCGCATGCTCGCTGCCGCATTTGGAATTGCCGAGGATCCGGCGACCGGCGGCGCCAGCGGACCGCTCGGGTGTTACCTGCTCCAGTACAAGATCGTGACCCCCGACGCGGCGAAGAACATCCTGAGCCTGCAAGGCGTGCTGATGAAGCGCCCGAGCCGCATCCACATTTCGATCGACAGCGAGAACGGCGCGATCACGCGCGTACGCGTGGGTGGCCGCTCAGTATTGGTTGGACACGGCGAACTGAACACTGCATAAAGGGCGTCAATCGAACTCGACACGCGGTGGCGTCTGCTCCTTGCCGACGCGCCCTTTGGCGATATCCGCCTTCGCATAGTTCTCGGCCCGGACGGGCGCCCCGGCGAGACGACGCAACATCGCGATCTGCCCGATGTGCGCCAAAGAGTCAGCGACCGGTCCCTGGAACAATTGTTCGACCGTGCAGGCGAGCGGCTTCTCGCTCGACAGCCGTTCGTCAAAGCGGCTCAACGCAGCGAAAAATCGCGCGCATTCGTCGTCCCAGACGAGCGGCGTCGAGTTGTTCCACCGCTGCGGCCCATCCGCCATCGTCAACGCCCAGTCGTAGAGATCGCCAATGTGTGCGAGAATTTGCCCCGCCGCGCGGGACGAATCGCCGACTTTGAACTCCGCAAAGCCCGCAGGTGCGCCTCGAACCGCTTTGCCACCTCGATAGGCAACGGTCGCCACGGTATGCCGCAATAGAGTCCGCGCGTCGTCTGAGTTCACATTCGTCTCCGGATATTCAGTCTTTAGGTGACGACTAATATAATCTGCACGAATGGCAAGACGCGAACGAGCGCATGCGAGTGAGCCACGCGAGCGGCGCGGGGCATTGGGGCCCCCGCAAGCGAGCGTGTAAGGGGTCTGGGGACGAAGTCCCCAGAGTGAAAAATGCGACCCGAGCAGTGGGAGACGTTCAAGCGGGCGGCGAGGCTCGAAAAGCTGGACAAAGTGCCGATGGCACTCATTGTCGACAGCCCGTGGATCCCGGGCTATCTCGGGATCAAGCACCTGGATTACTACCTCGATCCGCAACTCTGGTTCGAATCGAACCTGAAGATCATGCGGGAATTCCCGGACATCATCATGGTCCCATCGTGGTGGATGGAGTACGGGATGGCCGCTGAACCATCGGTGCTCGGAGCGAAGATCAAGTTCTGGCAGGACAACACGCCGAGCGAATACCACACGCTCTATCGGCTCGAGGACATCGATCAGTTTCCGGAGTACGAGGTCGAAGCGGACGCCTTTGCTGCGTTGACGCTGCATCGAATCGGCATGCACCGGCAGCAAATCCTCGACCACGGCTATATCCTGCCGATGGTTACTTCACGTGGCCCGCTCTGCACCGCGGGATTCGTACGCAGCACGACCAATCTGATGATCGAGCTGGTCGAGAACCCCGAGGGAAGCCACAAGCTGATCGACTTGTGCACGCGCGTGATCATCGATTGGTTGAAAGCGCAACACAAAGTGATGGGCGACACCGTCGAGGGCATCTTCATCCTCGACGACATCGTCGGATTCATCAACGAGGAGCATTACCAGGAATTCGCACACCCATACCTGAAGCGGATCTGCGATGCGTTTCCGAAGGACTGGGTCAAGGTCTATCACAACGACGCCGAAGTCGACGCGTGTCTCGACCATCTGCCCGATGCCGGTTTCCACGTGCTCAACTGGGGCAAGCAGAAAGACATTCGCGAGGTGAAGGCCCGCGTCGGCAATCGCATGTGCCTCATGGGCAACGTGAATCCGCTCGAAATCGCTGTTCGCGGCACACCGGAAGAAGTCCACGAGGCGACGCTTGACGTTCTCGAAGGATCGGGTGGCGAAGGCGTGATCCTGTCTGTCGGCGGCGGCATCAGTCCCGGCATGCCGCGCGAGAACATCGTCGCCATGCTCGAAGCACTCGAAGAGTTCAATTCCAGCCGCGTCTGAAACATGCCTGATTACGCGTTGATGAATCAGTACCTCTACGAGGGGAACGCCAAAGAGGTCGAGCAGAGGACGAAGGACGCCCTCGCTGAGGGACGTCCGGTGCAGGAAGTTCTCACCGAAGGTCTGATCGCTGGCATGAGCGTCGTCGGCGAGGATTTCAAGCACAACATCCTCTACGTTCCGGAAGTGCTGATTGCCGCGCGAGCGATGAAGGCGGGAATGGCCGTTCTGAAGCCGCTTCTGAGCGCGAAAGACAGTACCGTCGAGCGCAGGGGCGTCCTGCTGATGGGAACCGTGCGCGGCGATCTTCACGATATCGGGAAGAACCTCGTGTGCATGATGGCGGAGGGAGCCGGGTTCGAAGTCGTCGACATCGGCGTCGATCAGAGTGTCGAGAAGTTCATGGCGGCCGCCGAGAAGTGCCAGCCGGTCATCATCGGAATGAGCGCGCTGCTGACGACGACGATGACCTACATGAAGACGGTTATTGACGGCTTCGAGAAAGCGGGCAAAGGACACATCAAGATGGCGGTCGGAGGCGCGCCGATCAGTCAGATGTTTGCCGACGAGATCGGCGCAGACGGTTACGGCCAGAACGCATCAGCGGCAGTGGATCTGTTTCTTCGGCTGGCCAAGCAATCCTGATCGTGGCAACGTACACGATTCTTTACTGGCAGGAGATCCCTTCGCAGATCAAAGCGGAGGACGAGCTCGACGACGTGACGCTGCCACTCGATCCTCGCTTCATGGAACGGATCGATCAACTGGCCAGCCAGCGTGGGCTTCAGGGAACAGACGATTACCTGGCGCAGTGGCGATGGAGCGAGCCGCAGGAGCGGTCAGGCAGCGCCGAGGAAGTCGCGCGCGCGATAAAGCTCGAGCTCGAACGCGCCGCAGGCTGGTAATTTCATCACCAATGGCGGTCACGCTCACGGTCAACGGACACCGGATCGATGTTCCGGTGGGCGTTTCGCTTTTCAGCGCCGCCGAGCAGGTCGGTGTGCGGGTACCGACGTCCTGCGTCACGCAGGGTAAATGCAAAGAATGCGTCGTCGAAATCACCCGTGGGATGGAGTTGCTCTCGGATCCCACTGACTTCGAAAAGCATCTCGATCTGCGCAACAGTCGGTTCCGTCTTTCATGTCAGGCGCGCGTCGCCCATGAACAGGGTGACGTGGAGTGCCACACGATGCGTCGTGGTCACATGCGCATCGAACGAAAGGCCCTGCATCTACCGGTGACGCATGAAACGACGCCTCTCGATCCGGCCGTCGTCCGGGCCGGCGATCGCATCGTGGATACGTTCACTGGTGAGGAGATCGCACGGTCGACCGGCCCGCTTCACGGCCTCGCGATCGACCTGGGAACCACAACCGTGGTCGTCCGCCTCGTCGATCTCGAGAGCGGAGAGTTGGTCGCTGACACGTCGTTCGAGAATCCGCAGCGCTTCGGCGGCTCGGACGTCATGTCCAGGATTCATTACGACACAGAGCATCCCGGCCGTCTCTTGATGCGCACCGTTGCTGGATATCTGAGCCACGCCATTACCGACCTGCCAGTCGATCCAGCGACCATTTACGATGTCGTCCTCGTTGGCAATTCCACGATGCGCGACCTGTTCTTCCGACAGAGCGTGTATTCGATCGGCCAGAATCCTTATCGATCCGTCACCGAAATCGAAATGGCTGAGGGAAAGCGTACGACCACGAGCCTGAGGACAACCGGCCGCCGCAGCCTGCTGCCCATCCACCCGAACGCTCGCGTCTACGGGCTTCCGATCATCAGCGGCCATGTTGGGGCCGACGCCGCCGCCTGCATGCTCGCTGTCAATCTGGCGCATGAGAACCGTGTCGTCGCGATCATGGATATCGGTACGAACACCGAGCTCCTCGTTGGTAACGGTGAACGCATCCTTGCTGCTTCGTGTCCGGCGGGACCGGCGTTCGAAGGGGGGGCAATTGCCTGCGGCATGCCAGGGTTGGAAGGCGCGATCGAAGATGTGGCAATCGACGATGACGGGGCATTTCGATTCCGCGTCATTGGCGGCGGCGCGCCGGAAGGGATCTGCGGATCGGGATTGGTCGATCTGCTGAGCGAGCTACTGCGGACGGATCGCATGAACGAGATGGGGCGATTCGACGACGGCGTCGAACGGGTGACGCTTGACGCGGCTCACAACATCTACTTTCTGGAACGCGACGTCAACGAACTGGCGCAAGCGAAAGGAGCCAACGTCGCCGGGCTGCAGGTCGTTTTCAGCGACTACGGAATTCAGTTCGATGACGTGTCGGTGTTTTATCTGGCGGGTGGATTCGGCCGTCATTTGAAAAAAAGCGCGTCGAAGCGCATCGGACTGATCCCGAATATCGCGGATGAAAAAATCGTGCAGGTCGGCAACGCGGCACTCGAAGGCGCGACGATCGCGCTGGTCTCGCGCACGCGCCGCCAGGAGCTCGACACACTGGTTAAACGGGTGGAGCACTGCCGCCTCGAAACGCATCCGCACTTTTTTGACTTCTTCGTCGATGGATGTCAGTTCCGGCCGGCTGACTCCGGCAGCCGGGTGAGCGGGTGATTGAAATCGTCGACAACTCCCCGGACATCAATGTTCAGTCCACAGAGTACATCCGGCTGCTCGGGTATCCGCGAGGCTTTGTCCTCGAAGGACGAGCGCTGGAGCTTGCCGAATGCGCTCGCCAATGGTTCAAGCACAACGGTCGCCCCTCGGTCTACGGCCGCACCGTCGACGCGTTGCGGATCGAAGGAGACGGCGTCGTCATCGGTGGAGTGAGCTTCAACAGCGCGCAACTTCGCAACACATTGGCGACCGCGGGAGCCGACCGCGCCGTGCTTGTCGCGGTCAGTGCCGGAGCGGAGCTCGAAGAGGAGGCGCAATCGCGCTGGCGAGACGGAAAGCCCGACGAGTATTTCTTCTTCGAGGTCTTCGGATCCGCCGTTGTCGAACACCTCGTCACGGTGACGGGCGCGCGACTCTGTGCATGGGCCGACGATGAGGGTGCAGCAGTACTTCCGCACTACAGTCCGGGATATCCCGAATGGGTCATCGACGAGCAGGCGAGCCTTCTCGAGTTGATTTACTGCGCACGTCCCGATGTGCGACGAGTTGAAGTGATGGAATCGGGAATGCTGCGGCCGAAGAAATCGCTTCTCGCCGTCTTCGGCGTCACCCGCCACACCGATCGCGTCCGGCGCTTGACCGAACTGAGTCCGTGCGAAAACTGCTCGTTTACTCCGTGTGTATACAGGCGCGCACCGTACCGGCGTTCACGCAAGTCTCTGGTGTCCGAATTGCCCCTCAGGACCGCGGAAACACATGCCGCTCCGCTCACTGCCGATGCGAACTACACAGTGAGTGTGAAGGCGCTTCAGCGCTGGAGTCAGGAGCGTCTGTCACTTACAGAAAGACAGGACGGCCGGCTGGTCGCCGAGTTTCGCTATGACGGGACGACATGCACGAACATGGGAAGACCGCTTCAGTTTCACTATCATGTGACATTGGGATCGCGGGAAGACGGCTATCCCATTCTGGAACAGTCGTGCACGCCAGCGCCTGGTGACGAAGGGCACACGTCGATGTGCCGGTACATCAGCGATCGCGAACAGTTGATGTCGTCAATCGCCGTCGAACGTCCGCTGCACGGACGGCCGTTGGATGAGGTGATTCGGTGGACCCGCCCGAGCAGCCCGGCCGGCTGTTATTGCGAGGCTGAAAGCCGGCAACACAAGTGGGGGCTGGTGCTCGAAACGATCCACTATGCCCTCTCGGTAGGCGCGGCCTGAAGACCGCGCCCAAGGATCTCGGACGTTGAAAAACAAACTCCTCGACGCAATCAGGGAACGGCCGCTGCTTGGCGACGGCGCGATGGGGACGCAATTGATGATCGCGGGTCTTGAACAGGGTAACTGTGGCGAAGCGTGGAACCTGACGCACCCTGAACGTGTCCTCGCGATCCAGCGGCGCTACGTCGACGCGGGATCGGACTGCCTGCTCACGAACACGTTCGGTGGCAGCCGCATCATGCTCAATCGTCACTCGCATGCCGATGATGTCGTGGCTGTCAATAGCGCCGGCGTGCAGCTCGCCCGCGAAGCCTTCGCCGGTCACAACGGTTTCGTGATTGGCGACATCGGTCCATTCGGCGGACTGATGGAACCGTACGGCGACTTCTCCGAGACGCAAGTACGGGACGCATTCCGCGAGCAGGCGAAAGCTCTCGTCGATGCCGGTGCAGATGCCATCATCATCGAAACACAGACGTCGTTGGAGGAGTTGGCTCTCGGCCTGGCGGCGGCGCGCGACGCGGGTGCAGCCTGCGTGATCGGGTCGATGGCGTACGACGTGACACTCGACGGGTCGACATTCCGGACAATGATGGGCGTGGATCCGGAGCGCGCGGCCGCATTCATGGAGGAGCACGGCGCCGACATCGTCGCGCTCAACTGCGGGACCGGCATGGACATGGAACGCGCGCGGCAAGCGGTGATTCGCTACCTGCAGGTCACCAGCCTTCCGATCATGGTGCAACCCAATGCCGGGCAGCCAAAGCTCGTGGACATGAAGGTCGTCTACGATGAAACACCCGACCAGATGGTCACCGGCGTCGTCCCGCTGCTCGAAGCGGGTGCGAGCATCATCGGCGGATGCTGTGGGAGCACGCCGGATCACATCCGCGCGTTCAGGCAGGCGATGGACCTCTATCGCACAGCGAAGGTTCTCCGATGAAACACCGGCTCTGTGACGTGAATCCGGCAGCCGTCGGAAAGCTTCCGCAGCACACCGACGACAGGTCGGGGATCGGCGTGCACTACGTCGACGCGTACGTCAAGCCGATGAACGGCAAGCTCGAAGACGGAACTGCCGTCAAGTGCAAGCGCCGCGGTCTCAAGATCATCCTGACTGTTGGTACGAAGAAAGGCGAGGGGTTGATGCGCCGGCTGGACGTCAGCTCAGACCCGGTCGTTATGCTCGACGCTGCGTTGCAGCAGGCAGCAAAGGCAGCGGGAGTGGAGCTGATGGTGGAAGAAGGAACGATATATCTGACAGTGCTGATTGCTGATTGCTGAATTGGCGCGGTCTGCGACCGCGCCTAAAAACTCAGAACTCAGAACTCAGCATTCCATTGGGGACGTGTCCGAAAAGGGAGGTTGCCATGAGCAAAACACTGCGCTTGAAGATCGTCGCGCTTGCCTGCGGCCTTGCCGGCGTGCTGACGGTGACAGCCAATGCGATCACGTTCGGAGAGCCCGACGGGACGCGGCACCCGAACGTGGGCGCGCTCGTCGCCGACTGGAACTCGGACAGCCCCGGGCCCGACGCGTTCTGCACGGGCACGCTCGTGAGTCCAACGCTGTTCCTCACCGCCGCCCACTGCATGTACGGATGGGACGAGGGAACCGAGTTCTGGGTGACGTTCAGCCCGACGTACGACGAAGACGCGGCCGTGCCCGCGGGGCTCGTCTTCGTCTCGGACTTTACCTTCCACGAGGGCTTCGCACAGGTCGGTGACGGCGCCGACGCCCACGACATCGCCATAGTGACGCTGGCCAGCGCACAGTCGGCGACGCCAGCACTCCTGCCAACGCTCGGGCTGCTGAATACGTTCAGTCAGCAGCAGCTTCGCCAGCTCGGTTTCACGACGGTCGGCTACGGGATAGCACGCAATTCGAAGGAGGGTGGGCCCCACTCGCTCATCGATCAGACGACGCGGCTCGTGGCTCAGCAGACGCTGCTTTCGCTGCGGCCCACGTGGTTGCTCCTGAGCATGAATGCGTCGACGAACAATGGCGGAACCTGCTACGGCGATTCAGGTGGGCCGCACTTCCTGGGCGGAATGACGAGTAACCTGGTCGTTTCGCTGACGGTCACCGGCGACCGCTGGTGTCGTGCGACGGACACGACCTACCGGCTCGACACGCCGTCGGCGCAGGAGTTCCTGTCGCGCTTTGGTCTCGTTCCGGCTCGCTGAAGCCGAATCGATCCCGGTCGAGTATTTTCGCCGCGGCAAGGCCCGCGACGATGGCGGATAAGTATGCCGAATCGTCCGAGGCCATCGAATTCCCCAACGCGCAGACGGCGTTCGGTTTGAGAAGCATCATCGCCGCCTTCGCTGGATGAACACGACACCCATATAAATCGCGGTGGCGTTCACCAGCGCACTGACGCCGAGTTCAAGAAGCGTTATGTAGTACGGCCAGCCGGTTACGTAGAAGGCATTCACATCCGACACAAGATCGTTTACCAGGAGCAAAATGAGACTCAGTGGGAAGGTGAGTACCCCGGCCAGGAGGAATACGAGGCCATTCCCATGCCCGACGTACCCGTCCTGAACGAGGGACGACACTGCGGCGAACATGACCAGCAAATACCCCCCAGCGAGCAAGGTCCCCGGTTTAGATTGGCGTATCCTCATACCTGCCCTACGCGTTTCCACACTCATTTGTCTTACCAATAACGTCACCGGTAGAGTGCACTCGCACATCTCTTGATCGCAACCGCGTCTATTTCGATTGAAAATCTCGCGTAATATTCAAAATTGAGGTGGCACTCGTGTTGCAGCCATTGAAGCAATGTTGAAATTCTCTGTTGTCGGTGTCCTCGGCATCTGTCTTCTCGCCGGCGTATCGATGCGAGGGGCCACGCAGGATGACGATGCGAGAATCGCACTGTTTGAGCGTTACGCTGAGAGCTTGCGTCGTGCGACACGCGTTCCTGGAGTCTCGGGCGTCGTCATCCGCGACGGACGCACGGTGTGGTTGAAAGGCTTGGGGTTTCAAGATATCGAGTCTCGGGTCGCCGCCACCCCTGACACGCTTTACGACATCGCATCGTTGACAAAAACCTTCACGTCGACGCTGCTCTTGCAGTGCGTCGAACGGCGTACGTTATCTCTCGACGAGCCGATGTCGCGGTACACGACGGCTATTCCCGAAGCGAACGCGACGGTGCGACATGTCTTGACCCACACCTCGCAAGGCTCGCCCGGCGCCGTGTATCGATACGACGGCAATCGCTTCGCCGCGCTGACCGCCGTGGTAGCCGCGTGCCATGGCAAGTCGTTTCGGCTGGCGCTCGCGGACATGCTCGACCGATCGGCGATGGTCAGTTCCGTGCCAGGCCACGATTTGGAACAGCCGACGTCGGCGTTCGCGTCGCTGTTCGACGAGTCAACCCTGGGTCGCTACGCGGCGGCAGTGCGGCGACTGGCGACCCCGTATCAAACCAGGGGGAAGTCAGTCGTCCGAGCCGATTTTCCCCCGCGTGATATCAACGCCTCGGCCGGCTTGCTCTCGAGCGTCATCGACCTTGCCAGGTACGATGCCGCTGTTGACGCGAACCTGTTCATCAGCGCCGACGCTCAAGCGCTGGCGTGGACCAACGCCCGATCGTCCAGCACCTCGCTCGAGTTGCCGCACGGGCTTGGATGGTTCAGTCAGAGGATTCATGGTGTCCGCGTGGTCTGGCACTACGGTCAGTGGTCGCAGTACTCCGCGCTGTACATCAAGGTTCCGGAGCAGCAACTCACGCTGATTCTACTGGGGAATAGCGGTGGACTTGGTGAGGCGTTTCCACTCGCGGATGGCGACGTCATGGTGTCGCCGTTCGCGCGTGTATTCCTCGGGCTGTTCATATGAGCGCACGACCTCGATCGATCCTGATCGCGGCGAGCATCCTGTTGTCCGCTACCTCCCAGGTCTCCGCGCAAATCGTGGTGACGCCTTTCGCGTCGGTCAATGCCGGCACGAATCCGGGGTTCCTCGATCTCGATGACGCAGCGAAAGAGTTGCAGGGCGGCTTCGGACTCTCGGTAGCGGTCCTGACCGATGGCTGGATCGGTGTTGAAGGCGAGACGGTATTCACGCCGTCGGCGTTTTCCGGTCACGATCTGGTCGAATCGAGCCGGCTGCTGACGGCATACGGCGGCGCGGTTGTGACTGCACCGGCTCGCTGGGGGCGATGGGTGCGCCCGTATGCTTCATTTGGAGCAGGCGTAGCTCAGATCAAGAGTGTCGACGTCGGTCACTTTTTCGTGGTGGACTCGTCGGTTCCTGTCGCGACCGGAAGTGTCGGCGCGTGGGCCTGGTTCTCCCAGCGCGTGGGACTGCGGGCCAGTCTCCGCTTCATGCGCTCCTTGCGTACGGTCGAGTCCGAGTCGCTTGAAACGTGGCAACCCTCGGTCGGAGTCTCGTTGCGTTTTTGACTCTGCGATCGTGCCGCGATCGCCGACCCGTCGCCATCTCGTACGCAGCTGACGTTCTTCTCCCTTGACACCGACCGACGCACTCATTATTATGGTTGTCACCAGCAACTATGTCCCCGATCGCATCCCAGTCCGCCGAAACGAAAGACGCCGCGCTCGATCGTGACGCGACGGCGTTGCAGCAAGCCGTCGCCGATTTGGTGCGCGTCTATCAGTTCCGCGATCGCGATCGCATCTGCTGCCACGATGTCTCGGTGACACAGTGCTATGCATTGGAAACGTTGATCGAGCACGGCCCGATGCGCCTGAGCGCCTTGGCGGAGCGCCTGTTTCTCGACAAGAGCACCACGAGCCGCGTGGTGAATGCGCTGGTGCGAAAGGGCTACGTCGAGCAGCGGGCGGATGCCACGGACGGCCGCGCGATGTTGATCGATGCGACGCGTCAGGGGCAGCGGTTGTGCACGCGCATCACGTCGGACCTCGTCGAGCAGCAGAAACAGCTGTTAGGAGATCTCACGCCTGAAATTCGTGCCGGTGTCGTTCACGTGATTGAGCGGCTCGCTCAGGCGGCGGATGCACGATTCCGGTCCGGCGTGACCGGTGGCTGCTGCGCACCAGGCAGTGACGCCGCGAACTGCGCGTGATCTTTTTTTGTGGTAATTAGTTGTTAGTAACAATCAGTATCGAAGGAGACGGTCATGGCCAGCTCACACGTTCAGGATGCCGTTCGCGAGAAATACGGCGAGATCGCGCGCTCGGTTGGCGCGTCAAGATGTTGTGGTCCCACCGCTTGCGGGTGTGGCGACCCGATCACGTCGGACCTGTATTCGAGTTCCGAAACGGCGGGCCTTCCACCGGAGGCAGTGGCCGTCTCCCTGGGTTGCGGCAATCCGACGGCACTCATCGATCTAAAACCTGGCGATACCGTCCTCGACCTCGGATCCGGTGGCGGCATCGATGTGCTCCTCTCGGCGAAACGTGTGGGGCCGAGCGGCAAAGTGTATGGGCTGGACATGACCGACGATATGCTGGCACTCGCTCGCGAGAATCAGCGGAAGGCTGGCGCGACCAACGTTGAATTCCTGAAGGGCACCATCGAAGCGATCCCGCTCCCTGACCAATCTGTGGACGTGATTATCTCCAACTGCGTGATCAACCTTTCGGTCGACAAGGATGCGGTGCTCCGGGAAGCGTTTCGCGTCCTGAAGCCTGGCGGTCGCTTCGCAGTGTCTGACGTCGTCCTTCGCGGCGAGGTCCCCCCCGAGATTCGTCGTAGCCTGGAACTCTGGGTCGGGTGCGTTGCCGGCGCTCTTCGCGACGACGACTACGTGTCGAAGCTGCAGGCCGCGGGGTTCACTGACACGTCGGTCGAACCTTGGCGTGTGTATCAGGTGGACGATGCGCGTGGGTTTCTCGCCGACGCGGGAGTTGACGTGGAGCGCATCGCCCCGGAGGTTGACGGCAAGGTCGCCAGCGCGTTCATCCGCGCCCGCAAGGCCGAAGCGAAGGCGTGCTGTGGCCCAACCTGTTGCTCGTAGCGAACAGCGTGCCACGCCCGAAGAGGACGCGATGAACGTGCATATTGAACGAGCGTCCGAGGCCGACGGGCCATCAATCCTGCAGCTGCTTCGGGAGGCCGGGCTGCCGATCGACGGCCTGTCTGAAAACCTGCACACCGCGTTTGTCGCACGCGATGGCGCCGATGTCGTCGGGTGCGCGGCGCTCGAGGTTTATGCGGACGGCGTGCTCTTGCGCTCTGTCGCCGTCGCATCAGCGGCGCGCGGCCATGGTCTGGGCCATCGGCTGACCGACGCGGCCATCACGCTGGCGCAGTCTCTTGGGACACCGGCCGTTTTCCTGCTGACGACGACGGCGGAGTCCTACTTCCCGAGGTTCGGATTCGTCCCGATGCCGAGAGAACAGGTGCCGACTGGCGTTCAGCAGTCCATCGAATTCCGTTCGGCCTGTCCGTCGAGTGCCGTCGTGATGGGCAGAACGCTGAGAGACGAACCGGAGAAACCAATGACCTACACCCACGGTCACCACGAAAGCGTATTGCGGTCGCACAAGTGGCGTACGCTCGACAACTCGGCCGCGTACCTCGCACCGCACCTCACACCCGGCACCAGCGTGCTCGACCTCGGGTGCGGGCCGGGCACGATCACGGCTGACATCGGCCGGCGGGTTGCGCCCGGACGCGTCCTCGGCATCGATACGTCGGCCGCCGTGATCGAGGAGGCGCGACGCGACACCGGCGGCGGTCCCAACGTCGAGTTCTCGGTCGGCGACCTCTATGCGCTCGAGATGGACGACCACACGTTCGACGTTGTGCACGCGCACCAGGTGCTCCAGCATCTCCCCGATCCCGTTCGCGCACTGCGCGAGATGAAGCGCGTGTGCAAGCCGGGCGGGCTGGTCGCGGCACGCGACGGTGACTATGATGCCTTCCGCTGGTACCCCGACGAGCCTGCGATCGACTTCTGGCTGGCGCTGTACCGCAAAATCGCGCGCCGCAACGCGGGCGAGCCCGACGCCGGCCGATTCCTCCTTGCGTGGGCGCACGCCGCAGGCTTCGACGATGTGCAACCGGGCGCCTCAGTATGGTGCTTCGCGACGCCCGACGACCGCGCATGGTGGGGTGGGCTGTGGGCCGATCGCATGACCGAGTCCGCGATCGCGCGCCAAGCCGTCACTGATGGCCTCGCTACAGAGAAGGAGCTACGCGAGATTGCCGAAGGATGGCGCCGATGGGCGATGCACCCCGACGCCTGGTACGCGGTCCTGCACGGCGAGATCCTCTGCCGCTGCTAGCGACTCCAGCCGTTCGGCGCACTCGGGTCCGAATTCATCACAATCAGCATTCAACAATCATCAATCAGCAATTTCAAAGGTTCAGCGCTGCACGCGTCCTGACGCATCTCCCGCCGCCAGCGCGTCCACTTCCGCAACCGTCGCTCGATTGAAGTCCCCTGGAATTGTCTGCTTCAACGCGCTCGCGGCGACGGCAAAACGAAGCGCCGCCTCGTTCGAGCGCCCGGTGAGCAGACCATAAATCAGACCGCCGGCGAAGCTGTCGCCGCCGCCAATGCGATCGACGAGCCGCACATTGTAGTGCTGGCTCTGATGCATGGTCTTACCGTCCCACAGCACCGCGCTCCAGCCGTTGTCGCTCGCCGAAAGACTTTCGCGCAACGTGATCGCCACCATCGACGGACCAAGGTCGCGCGTCACACGCTCGGCTGCCGCGCGATACGCGGCGACATTCAGGGTCCCTGAGGTCACGTCCGCGCCCTCGACGTCGATGCCGAGGACGCACTGCAGGTCCTCTTCATTCGCGATGACGACATCAACGTCACGCATCAACGGCCGCATCGTCTGCTGCGCCTGCGCCTGGGTCCACAACTTCTTTCGATAATTCAAGTCGATGCTGACCCGCGCGCCGGCGCGTTTCGCGGCGGCCACAGCGGCCACGGTCGCCGCCGTCGTCTTCGCGCCAAGCGCCGGAGTGATCCCGGTGACGTGGAACCACGCAGCTCCTTTCATCACTCCATCCCAATCGACCGCGTCGGGTGGCCACTCGCTGATTGCGGAGTTCGCACGATCGTACAAGACGGTTGACGCCCGCTGGCTCGCGCCGGTTTCGGTGAAATAGACTCCCATCCGACTGCCACCGCGAACGATGGCATCTGTTCGAACTCCCTCGGCGCGCAGCGCACGGACCGCTGCGTCGCCAATGGCATTCGATGGCAGGCGGGTGACGTAACGACTATCGAGACCGAACTGCGCCAGACTGACTGCGACATTCGCTTCGCCGCCGCCGAACGTTGCGCAGAGCATCGGCGACTGCAGCAATCGTTCGAATCCTGGCGGTCCAAGACGCAGCATCAACTCGCCAAACGTGATGACGGTGACGCTCATTTCGCTCTCGCAGCCTTCACGTTTTCGACAAACTTGCGCGCGTTTGCGGTGATGACGTCAAAATTGCCGCTCTCAATCGCCTTGGCATCGAGAAGAGACGACCCGGCAGCAACCGCGACTGCACCCGCCCGGATCCATTCCCCCGCGTTGTCCGGCGTTACCCCACCGGTCGGCATCAACTTGACTTGCGGCAGTGGTGCGCGGACGTCCTTGATGTACTGCGGACCAAGGGTCGTGGCCGGAAACACCTTGACGATGTCGGCGCCGGCATCGTGCGCTTCGAGAATCTCGGTCGGCGTGAAGCAGCCGGGAGCAGCGGGAACCCCGCACTCGTGGCACGCCTCGATCACCGATCGCCTGAAGACCGGCGAGATGACAAACTGGGCACCAGCATCGACGACGGCGCGAGCTGTTTCCGGATCGATGACCGTTCCCGCGCCAAGCAGAAACCCTTCCGGCAACGTCGGCGCGAGACCGCGAATCAACTCGACGGCTCCGGGCACCGTCATCGTGACCTCGAGCGCGCGGACACCGCCGGCCATAATCGCGTCGACGACGGCTCGCAGTTTCCCCGGATCGCGCAGACGAATGACGGCAACGATGCCCAGCTCTTCGATCTGTCGAACAGTTGCACTTCGATCAAGCATGACCTTGCTCATGTGTGAGTTTTCGCCTTTCGCCCTCGCCTTTTCCCTTTTACCTTTTACCTTTTGCCTTCCGACGCCGGAGGCGGCGGCTCCGCCTCATGAATCCATCGATGATCGGGATCTTCGTGGAGCGCGAGTTTTCGCTCGGCGCCTGCCATCGCCCACAGGTAATACAGCCGGTAGCCTGGTGGAGACGACACCGGATGATATCCGTACGGTAACAACACCGCATCGCCGTCGCGGACGACGTGCGAGGCGCACTCGCCGTCCGCGGTATAAAGAAGTTGCTGTCCGAAGCCTTGTGGAGGATCGATTCGAAAGTAGTACACCTCTTCGAGGATCGGTTCACCGTCCTTGCCGTCGTGCTTATGCGGTGGAAAGCTGCTCCAATGCCCGGCTGGATTGAACGTCTCGCCGACCATGATTCGCTGAGCAACCGGATCAGTGACGAAAATGTCGTGCACCTCGCGCGCGTAGTTGCCTCTTCCCCGTGCATTGACACGCACCTCGGCTGGTGTCACGTACGTGGCCGAACCACGGCGCCCGGCCGGAGTCGAGACGAGAATGCCTTCGAAATCACTCGCAGCAACGATCGTGAGTGGCTCGTTTGGCGGCACGTAGACCGCACCGGCAGGTTCCTCGAAAACATCCTTGCGGTTCACACTGAACGTCTGCCCGCCCGCCGTCACCGATGCGGCGCCGCGCTGTACGACGAGGACCGATTCCTCATCAACGGCCGTGTATCTATGGTCGGCGCCGGCCGTGAGGCGAAGGCGCCACGTCGTCAATTCGCGTGCGCCCCCCTCGCCGCGGCGCTGCAGTAGTTGAAGACCGGGCTGTCGGGGCAGCCGGTAGAGAGTGTCGCGCAGCATGGAGGACATGCTAACCTGCCCCCGAGTCATGTCGAAAAACCTTTTCAGTCTCGAAGGGCGCGTTGCCGTTGTTGTCGGCGGAACGAGCGGTATTGGAAGAGTGCTGGCGCTTGGGCTCGCGGATGCGGGCGCCGACGTCGTCGCGACCGCCCGTCGCGCGGCGCTGGTCGAGGAGGTCGCGGTTGAAATCGAGGCGAAAGGCCGGAAAACGCTGCGAGTCGAAACGGACGTCCTCGACCGATCGTCGCTCAGCGCCGCGGCCGAAGCGATTCAGAAGGTATTCGGTCACATCGACGTCGTTGTTTATTGCGCCGGGATCAACAAGAGAGTGCCGACGATCGACATGAGCGACGAGGACTGGCAACGGATCATCGACACGAACCTGACCGGTGCCGTACGCACGTATCAGGTGTTCGCCAGGCCGATGATCGCGCGCAAGTCCGGACGACTCATCGGTATCGCTTCCCTTTCCTCGTTTGTCGGACTTCACGAAGTCAGCGCATACACCGCATCGAAGGCTGGCATCGCCGGTTTGACCCGGGCACTCGCCGTCGAATGGGCGCCCCATGGGTTGACCGTCAACGCCATCGCTCCTGGCGTGTATCGCACCGAGCTGAATGCAAAGCTTCTCGAAGGACCGCGAGGCCAGGAGTTTCTCCTTCGAACCCCGATGAAACGGTACGGCAACCTCGAGGAACTTGTCGGCGCGGCAATCTATCTGGCATCCGACGCTTCGACGTTTGTGACCGGGCAAGTCATTGCCGTCGACGGTGGATTCCTCGCCAGCGGGGTGAACCAGTGAACGAGACGACGGCGCTCGTAATCAGTGCGCGCGACAACGTTGCGACCGCGCTGCAGCCGCTCGAAGCAGGCCAGGTGATTACGCTCGGGAACGAATCCGTCACCGTTGCGGAGCAGACTCCACGCGGTCACAAGATCGCATTGCGCCTGATCCGCAAGGGAGAGGATGTCGTGAAGTACGGAAGCACAATCGGCACGGCGACCGACGACATCCTGCCCGGTGCGCACGTGCATACGCATAACGTCGCGAGCGGCCGCGGCCGGGGAGACCTACACACGATCGCCGCAGAGGGTCCGCGCCTTGCCGAGCCGCCGGATCTCTCGCCCGTCACCGGGAAAACCGTGCAATGAGTGCCCTTACTTTCTCCGGTTACAAGCGGACAGACGGCCGCGTCGGCGTCCGCAATCACGTGCTCGTCGTCCCGACGGTGATTTGTGCGTCGGTCGTCGCCGAGAGAATCGCGAACGCGATTGGACCGACCGGTGCGGCGCTGCCGCATCTCGCCGGCTGCGGTCAGCTGGGCCCCGACCGTCGCCTGACCCACGACACCCTCGCGGCATACTGTGCGCATCCCAATGTCGGTGCGGTGGTAGTGGTCGCGCTCGGGTGCGAGCAGGTGATCGCGCAGCATCTCGCGAACACGGCGCGAACTGCAGGCAAGCCGGCGGCGGTCATCGCGATTCAGAGTGAAGGGGGAACTGTTCGCACGACCACCCGCGGGATCGAGATCGCGACGCCATTCGCATCGGCACTGGAAAACGAGCAACGCGTGCCGTGCGATGTCTCGTCGCTCATCCTGTGCGTCAAGTGCGGCGGCTCCGACTCCACGTCGGGGCTGGCGGCGAACCCTGCGCTCGGCCGTGTCGCGGATCGACTCGTTGGCGCGGGGGGAACGGCGGTCCTGGGGGAAATCGCGGAGATCATGGGGGCCGAACATCTCCTTGCCGCCCGCGCCGCGTCTCCGGAACCAGCCGCGCAGCTGCTGAGAATCATCAGTCGCGTCGAGGCTGAAGCGGTCGCGCTCGGACTCGATATCCGCGGCACACAACCTTCACCCGG
>Ga0075418_10000416_pt1 | contig 44455 bp, 41 predicted proteins | sample SoiMetdeltSBSDD2_FD_81776 | JGI IMG/M metagenome (GOLD analysis project Ga0075418, IMG submission 81776) | Bulk soil microbial communities from a Populus tree surrounding site in Tennessee, USA - Soil MetaG P. deltoides SBSDD2 | ecosystem: Environmental > Terrestrial > Soil > Tree plantation...
ACTCCTGGTGCGGCCACATCCCGCCAGCCGAGTACGAAGCCATCTACTACAATCAAAACCGACCTCCAGACGAGGACGATGGAATGCAGAGATCGTAGCCTCCATCAAACCCGGGGCACCTCACACCCACGTAGGTGGCGGCCTCCACCGTGCGGCAGGAGAAGGCAAGCGCCGCCAGCGATCTGTCCTGCGGCGCGACCATCGCGTACAGCATCCCGGCCAGCGCCAGCGTGGCGATGCCGCCCACGATTGTCAGCGCAAGGCTCAGCCGTACGTTCGCGACTGATTCGATGGTACCCGTGGAGCTGACTCCGGCGTTCCACAATGCCGAGCCGCCCCCGACCATGACGATGAGAAACAGGAACAGGAAACCGGCGGCCCGGGGGGCGTACTTGGGCAGACTCAAGGCTGCGTTCATGCTCGGTCAGCCTAGGCAGCGCGCCCGGCCGCCGGTATCACGGGAATTCGTGATGCCGGCGCCGGATCCATTTCAGCGCACGATCAGGTAAACCACGACGGCGACGACAATCCCCACGCCCACAAGCACATAGGGCGCGTAACGCTTGAAGCCGGTCACCTCGAGCAGGTCGATCGACTCGGCCGGGGCGGGCGCGGCCGGTGTTTCGCTTGGCGCGGCCGGTGTTTCGCTTGGCACGGCCGGTGTCTCGCCCACGGGCGTCTCAGCCGTGGGTATCTCTTCGCCCAGCCTTTCGGCCAGGCAAGTGGCGAACTGGCCGACGAGCCGCCTGGATACGTCGGCGATCATCCCGCGGCCGAACTGCGCGGGCGGACCCGTCACCTTCAGGTCGGTGATCACCTTCACCAGCGTGCCGGCGCCGTTGGGGTGCAGGGACGTGGTGACGGTCGCGCCGGCCGTGCTGCGCCCCCGACTGTCCTTTCCGGACGCCTCGATGACGGCCGTGTGCGTGGCTTCGTCCCGCGACGCGAACCGGCCCTTGCCCGCGTAGGTGAGGTTCACCGGGCCAAGCTTGACCTTCACGTTGCCCTCGAAGGCTTCCCCGTCAAAGGACGTGAGGGTGGCGCCGGGCATGCACGGCGCCACCTTTTCCACGTCCAACAGCACGGCCCACGCCCGCTCTAGCGGGACGGGGACGGTGAACTCGTTGGTCAGCTCCATCAAATGCCCTTACAGCGCCGAGGCTGCGGTCAGGGCGCGGCGGGTGAGTACCGTCGCCAGGTGGCTGCGGAACTCGGCCGAGGCGGTGGTGTCGCTGGTCGGGGAGGCACCCTCCGCCGCGTGCGAGGCCGCCGCGTCGACGCCCTCGCCGTTGGCGATGGCGCTCTCGACGGCGGAGGCGCGAACCGGGGTGGGGCCCATATTGGTCAAGGCCACTTTCGCCTCGACGATAGATCCGTTGTCCCTTCGGACAGCTGCGGCCACGGCCACGGTCGCCCAGGCTTGGGCGGTGCGGTTGAGCTTGGCGTAGTGCACTCCCCAACCGTCCAATTTGGGCACTCGTACCTCGACCACCAGCTCGTCGGGGCGCAGCGCCGTGGTGAACAGGTCGGTGAAGAAGTCCTTCGCCGCCACGGTTCTGCGGCCGTCCATCCCGGCCAGCACGATCAAGGCGTCCAGCGCGACCGCCACGGTCGGCAGGTCCCCGGCCGGATCCGCGTGCGCGAGCGACCCACCGATGGTGCCGCGGTGGCGCACCTGACGGTCGCCAACCGTCGCGGCGGCCTGCGCCAGCAGGGGCGCTCCCTCCACCACCAACGGGTGCGAGGCGAGGGTGGCGTGGGTTGTCATCGCGCCGATGACCAGCGTGTCGTCCTCGGTGCGGACGCCGCGCAGCTGCGGCAGCCCACCCAGGTCGATCAGCAGGGCCGGGGCCGCCATGCGCAGGCGCAGCACGGGAAGCAGGCTCTGCCCGCCCGCGAGCACCTTGCCCTCGTCGCCCGCCTCGGAGAGCGCGTTGACCGCATCCTCCACTGTGGACGGTCGGATGTAGTCGAACGAAGCGGGAATCATGAAGACGCCTCCCTAACGGCCCGCCACACCCGCTCCGGGGTGCACGGCATGGGTACGTCGTTGACGCCCAAGGGGCGCAACGCGTCCACGATGGCGTTGACCACCGCCGGGGTCGAGGCGATGGTGCCGGCCTCGCCGACCCCCTTGACCCCCAACGGGTTCGAGGTGGCCGGGGTCTCGGTGCGGTCGCTGATGATGTCCGGCAGGTCGAACGCGCTCGGCAGTGTGTAGTCGGCGAACGACCCGGTGAGCAGGTTGCCCTCCGCGTCGTAGACCGCCTCCTCGAAAAGCGCTTGGGCGATGCCCTGCGCCACACCGCCGTGGACCTGGCCCTCGACGATGAGCGGGTTGATCACTTTGCCGACGTCGTCGACGGCGACGTAGCGGCGGATCGACACCTCACCTGTTTCGGTGTCGACGTCGGTGGCGCAAAGGTGCGTGCCGTGCGGGAACGAGAACGTGGACGGGTCGAACGTGGCTTCACTGTCCAATGTGGGTTCCATGCCGTCGGGGATGTTGTGGGCGACGAAGACGGCGGCGGAGCAGTCCGCGATGGTTTTCGAGGCTTCGGGGGTACCGGAAACCCTGAACGCGCCATCGGAGAACTCAAGATCGTCTGGCGAGCACTCGAGCAGGTGCGCGGCGACCTTCTGCGCCTTCTCACGCACTTTCTCGCAGGCCATCACCAGGGCGATGCCGCCCACGGCCAGGGACCTCGACCCGTAGGTGTCCAGGCCCTTCACCGATGTGCGGGTGTCGCCGTGCAGCACCTCGACGTCGTCGAAGGGCACGCCGAGCTGGTCGGCGACGATCTGGCTCCACGCCGTCTCGTGGCCCTGCCCGTGCGGGCTGGTGCCGGTCATCACCTCGACCTTGCCCGTGGGCAGCATCCGGATGCTGGCCGACTCCCAGCCGCCCGCGGCGAAGCGCAGCGCGCCCAGGATCCGCGACGGCGCGATGCCGCACATCTCGGTGTAGGTCGATATGCCGATGCCCAGCTGCACCTTGTCCTGGTTGACCCGGCGCGTGGCCTGCTCGTTGCGCAGCTCGTCGTACCCGAGGATCTGCAACGCCTTGTCCGTGGCCGCCTCGTAGTTGCCCGAGTCGTAGACGAGCCCGGCGACCGTGCTGAACGGGAACTCCTCGTGCTTGATCCAGTTCAGCCGGCGGACCTCCACCGGGTCCAGCCCGACCTCGACAGCCAGCTCGTCCATGATGCGCTCGATGCCGTAGGTCGCCTCGGGCCGCCCCGCCCCGCGATACGCGTCGGTCTTCGTGGTGTTGGTGAAGACACCGCTGCATTCAAATCTGTACGCGGGGAACTTGTAGATGCCGTTGTACATGAACGCGCCCAGCAGCGGCACACCCGGTGTGATCAGCCCGAGATAGGCGCCCATGTTGGCGATGAGCTTCACGTCGAGGCCCGTCACCGTGCCGTCGCGGTTGGCGTAGAGCGTCAGGTCTTGGATGACGTCGCGGCCGTGGTGCGCCGACACCATGGTCTCCGAACGGGACTCGGTGTACTTCACCGGCCGCCCGAGCATCTTGGCGGCGCAGAAGGCGATCCACTCCTCCGGGGTGGCCCCGATCTTGCCGCCGAAGCCGCCGCCCACATCCGGCGCGACTACGCGGATCTTGTGCTCGGGGGTGCCGGTGGTGGCCGCGAGCAGGAAGCGCAGGATGTGCGGAATCTGCGTGGCCGAGTACAACGTGATCTCATCACCCGTGGGGTCGACCACGACGCTGCGCGGCTCCATGAACGACGGGATCAGGCGCTGCTGCACGTAGCGGCGCTTGATGACGACCTCGGCCTCCTGCGGCATCGCACCGCCGGCACCCGCCGCCTCGGCGTCGAAAACCCAAGTGTAGCAACGGTTTGTGCCACTGTCGGCGTGTACCAGGGCCGAGTCCTCGGCCAGCGCCGCCTCCATGTCGAGCACCACCGGCAGCGGCTCGTAGTCCACCTCGATCAGCTCGAGGGCGTCAGCCGCGCTGGCCCGGTCGCGGGCCACGACGACCGCGACGGGCTCACCCACGTGCCGCACCTCGGTGACGGCCAGCGGGGTGTACATGGGCATCACGATGTCCTCGGTGACCGGCCAGGCGCAGGCGAGCACGCCCTGGGTCTCGGCGACGTCGGCTCCGGTGAACGCGGTCACCACGTTGTCGGCGGCCTTGGCCGCGCTCACGTCGATGCGCGCTATGCGGGCGTGCGCGTGCGGGCTGCGCAGGATCGCCAGGTGCAGCATGCCGGGAAGGACGATGTTCTCGGTCCACTTGGTGCGACCGGTAAGCAGGCGCGCGTCCTCCTTGCGCAGGCGCGCCTTGCCGACCTCCAGCGCCGGTTCCATGGTGGCGGTCATACGGTCACCTCCGTGTCGGCCGGTGCGGTCTGGGCCGGAACGGCGGCGGGCGTCTCCTCCTGGGGAGAGTTGCGCATCTCGGCCGCGGCGGCGCGCACCGCGCGCACGATGTTCTGGTATCCCGTGCAGCGGCAGAGGTTGCCCTCGAGCCCTTCGCGGATCTCGGCGTCCGTCGGGTCGGGGTTGTCGCGCAGCAGGTCCACCGCGGCCATCATCATGCCGGGGGTGCAGAAACCGCACTGCAGGGCGTGCTGTTCGTGGAAGGCGCGCTGCATCGGGTGCTCGCCGCCGAGGCTCTCGACGGTGCTCACCTGCGCCCCGTCGGCCTGGACCGCGAGCACCGAGCAGCTTTTCACCGCTCGCGGCACGCCGTCGGAATCGGTCAGATGTACTGTGCAGGCACCGCAGTTTCCGGTGTCGCACCCCACCACCGTGCCGATCTTGCCGAGATTATCTCGCAGGTAGTGGACGAGTAGGGTTCTGGCGGGCACATCATCGGTGTAGCGCGCGCCATCGACAGTGACGGTGACCCTGGGCATGGATCCCTCCGCGCTGAGTGAGAACGTGTGGGACCACCACAGTCAACGCTTGCCGTCGCCGTCACGCAACCTGTCGTTCGCGGTGGATACGGTCCGTGAGTGTCGAAAGTGGACGCCCGTGCCCGCCCCAGCGCTCAGCGATGATCTCCGCCGCGATGCTGACCGCCGTCTCCTCCGGCGTTCGGGCGCCCAGATCAAGCCCGATGGGTGAGCGTAGGCGCCTCAAGGAATCCTCGTCGACGCCCTCCTCCCGCAGCCGCTTGAGCCTGTCCTCATGGGTGCGCCGCGACCCCATGGCGCCCACATAACCGACTTCCGAACCGAGCACGACCTGCAGCAACGGCACGTCGAACTTGGCGTCGTGGGTCAGCACGCACACGACGGTGCGCCCGTCGACCCGGCCCGCCTCCAGCTCACCGGCGAAATAGCGGTGCGGCCAGTCCACGACGACCTCGACGCCCGGGAATCTCTTGGGGGTGGCGAAAACCGGCCGTGCGTCACAGACAGTTACCCGGTACCCGAGAAAATTGCCGATTCGCGCCACGGCGGCGGCGAAATCGATGGCGCCGAACACCAGCATGCGCGGCCGGGGCGCGAAGCTGGCCACGAACAGGCTCAGGCCTTCGCCCAGCCGCTCGCCATCAAGGCCGTAGTGCAGTTCGCCGGTGTGCCCGACCGATAGCATGCCGCGCGCGTCGTCGGTGGCGGCGTCGTCGAGCCGGGCCGAACCGAGCGTGCCGTCCCGCCGGTCGGGCCAGACGACCAGCCGTTTGCCGACCTGATCCTCCCGCCCCCGGATGATCGTGGCCACCGCCACCGGTTCACCGCTGTTGATGGCCGCCTCAAGCTGCGCCAGCTGCGGGTACCCCGGCGGATCCACCCGCTCGACGAAAAGCTCGATGGTGCCGCCGCAGGTCAGCCCGACCGCGAACGCGTCATCGTCGCTGACGCCGTAGCGGACCAGCTGCGGCCGGCCCGTTTCGACGACCTCGGTGCCCAGCTCATAGACGGCCGCCTCTACGCAACCGCCGGAAACGCTGCCCACCGCCGTCCCGTCCGGGCCGACGAGCATCGTCGCGCCCGGCTGCCGCGGGGCGCTCGACCAGGTGGCCACCACCGTGGCCATGCCGACGGGGCGGCCCTCGCGCCACCACGCCATCAGCTCCGGCAGCACTTCTCTCATCGCTTCAGCACCTCCGTCAGCGCCGCAATACTATGCCCCGCAACGAGTTCGTCTACATGCGGCCCGGCCGCGCGCAGCCCCGCCGTGGCCGGCACGAACCCGGCCTTCGCCGCGTGCGGCGTGACCCAGACGATCCTGCCCGCCAGCCGGGCCAGCCACGCCATCGCCTCCCCGAGTTCGGTGGCGTCGCCGCACTCCCAGCCGTCGGAGCAGATCACGACGATGGCTCCCCGCGCCATACCCCGATGGCCGAACCGTCGCAAGTAGACGGTCAGCGCCTCGCCGAGCCTGGTGCCGCCGCGCCAGTCGGGCACCATGTTCTCCAGCGCCGCGTCCATGTCCCGCTTGCGCATGGCGCCGGTCACCCGGGTCAACCGGGTCGCGATGGTGAACACCTCGGTCATCGTGGGCCTGGCCCGCACCGCCGCGTGGGCGAATCTGAGCAGCAGGTCAGCGTACGGGGCCATCGAACCCGAGATGTCGAGGATGAACACGACCCGGCGCGGCCTGGTCCGCCTCCGCTGCCGGCGCAGGCGTGCCGGTTCCCCAAGCGCCGCCAGCATCTCCCGCGTGGTGCGCCGGGTGTCCACCGGCCCGAACGGTGCCTTGCGGTGCCGGCGCGACGGGCGCTGCGGGGCGACCGGGGCGAGCAGGGCCAGCATCCGCGCCGCCTCCCCTCGCTCCCGTTCGGTGAGCGTCGCGTAATCCCTGTGCCGCAAGACCTCGCCGGGTGACGCCTCGAGCCCTTGCACCGCCGACGTCTCCAGCTTTATCCGATGCTTGACGGTGTCGGGGCTTTTGGTGCCTTTCCGGAAGACCCGGTCGTACTTGCCGATGTCGTCCCGGCTGGTACACAGTGTGAGCCGCCCGGCCCAGTAAAGTCGCTGCGGCCCAAGCTGATCCAGCGCCTCCACCAGCAGCCGCACCCGATCCGCCGGCGCCGCCACTCCCGCCTCGCGCACCGCCGCCACAAACCCGAGCAGGGGCTCTATCACGTCCAGTCCAGTTCCTTGACGCGTTCGGCGTCCTCGCGCACCTTCACCACGGCGCCGATGGTCAGCGCGGCCGCCTCGCCGTTGAGCTCGGAAACCCCAAGCGCGGCAAGGGCCAGCGCCCAGTCGATCGCCTCCGCCACCCCGGGCGGCTTCACCAGGTCCATGCCGCGCATCCGCTTGGTCGCCTCGGTGATCTGGGCGGCGACCCGCTCGGTGACCTCGGGCGCGCGCACCCGCAGGATGGCCAGCTCGCGCTCCGGGCTGGGATGCTCCACCCAGTGGTACAGGCAGCGCCGCTTGAGGGCGTCGTGCACCTCGCGGGTGCGGTTGCTGGTGATGACGGCGACCGGCGGGGTCGCGGCGGCCACCCGGCCCAGCTCGGGGATGGTGACCGCCCAGTCGGCCAGCAGCTCCAGCAGGTACGCCTCGAACTCGTCATCGGCCCGGTCGATCTCGTCGATGAGCAGCACGCACGGCGCGCTCTCCAGTGCCCGCAAAAGGGGCCGGGCCACCAGGAAGCGCCGGTCATACAGGCTCGCCTCGATGGCGGCCGGATCCCGTTGCCCGCCAACGGCTTCCACCGTGCGCAGATGCAGGATCTGGCGCGGGAAGTCCCAGTCGTACAGCGCCTGGGCGGCGTCGAGACCCTCGTAGCATTGCAGCCGGATCAGCGGCACGCCCTCGGCCTCGGCCAGCGCCAGCGCGAAGGAGGTCTTCCCCACCCCGGCGTCGCCTTCCAGAAACAACGGCCGGCCAAGGCGAAGTGCCAGCCACCCGGCGGTCGCCAGACCGGGGTCGGCGAGGTAACCTGCGGTGGCCAGGGCGTCGGCCAGCTTCTCCGGGCTGCTAGACACGCCTCCACTATAGAGCCCGATTCGGACGTAAGATCAACTCGTGACGGTTCCGTGACATCGACGCGACACCGCCACAAGATCGTTTGATCTGACATTATCCCGGAAAATGTTGCCTCCCAACGATCTGAGACGACATTTCTACGGAAAATGCTAGATCAACACCCGTGCGATACCTCACCAACCGTCGAGCCAGCGGCGCGCGTCATCAGGCGTGTCGATGTCGTCGTCGCTGGCTACGTCCGCGCAGTCGACGACCTCCACCTGCCGCGTCTTCAAGTAGGCCCTTGCCCCCACGTCGCCGATCGCCATCGACGCGATGCCCGCCCAGTGCTCCCGCCCGAACAGCACCGGATGCCCGCGCCGCCCGTCATAGCCCGCCATCACCAGCGCGCCGGGCGTGACCCGATCCGCCACCCGCCGTACCGCTTCGGCGGTCACGCCCGGCATGTCGACCAATGTCACCACCACCGCCTCAGTGTCCACTTCGGACAGTGCCGCCAGCCCGGTCCGCAGGCTGGAGCCCATCCCCGTCTCCCACTCGCGGTTGACCACCACCACGGCCCGCTGGATCCGAGCCTCCCGCGCTCCGAGCACAATCACCACCGGATCGCAGCCGCCGTCGCGCAGCACACCGACGGCCCGCTCGGCGAGTGTCTGATTTCCCAAGCGCAGCAAAGCTTTCGGCGCACCGAGCCGCGTCCCCCCACCCGCGGCCAGCACCAGCCCGGCAACCTTCACTCCGTGAGCTTAGCCAGATAGTCGCGTACCTGGTCGGCGTCGGGTGACCCGAGTTCGGTGTGCCGGTTGAGGGCCTCGGTGAAGTGCCGGCGGGCGGCGTCCAGGTCGCCCTGTGACTGGTGCACACGGCCGAGGCCGGTGTAGGCCCGAGCCTCCTGGTCGAGCACACCGGCCTGGTCCGCGACGGCGAGCGCCTCGGCGTGCCGGGCCATGGCCTCGCCGTGCCGCCCGGCGGCTTGGGCGGCCTCGCCGAGGCCGTTGAGGGCCGACGCCTCGCCGTCCCGTTCGCCGATCTCACGGAAGACTTCAAGCGCCGCAAGGTGATGCGCGGTCGCCTCATCGGGCCGTCCGGCGTTGGTGCGGGCCACGCCCAGGTTGTCCCACGCGTGGGCCTCGCCGCGGCGGTTGCCGAGCCGCTGGTTGAGGGTCAGCGCCCGTTCGTAGGCCTCGGCGGCCTCCGCGTGGCGGCCGAGGCGCTGGTGCACCATGGCCAGGTTGTTGAGCGCGCTGGCCTCACCGCGCGCGCTGCCAACTTTCTCATAGAGGGCAAGGGCTTCGCCGAGGTGGTCGGCGGACGCCGGGTAGTCGCCCTGACGCTGCACGAAGATGCCGAGGTTGACCAGGCTGTCCGCTTCACCGGTGAGATCACCGGCCCGGCGGAACAACTCCAGCGCCCGGGTGATGTGCTCCGTGGCGGGTCCGGGGCGGCCACGCATTTGCTCGATGATGGCCAGGCAGTTCCAGGAGCGGGCCTGCCCGCCGAGGTCCCCGGTCTCCTGGAAGATGTCCAGCGCGGCGTTGAGGTGGTCGATGGCCTGCTCGTGGCGGCTCAGCCACAGGTAGGCGGTGCCCATGCTGCGCAGGCTTTCGGCCTCGGCGATCCGGTCGTGCTCGTGCGCGGCGGCCTGGCGGGCATAGCCGTGCAGCGCCAGCGCGTCGATGAAGTGGCCGCCGTCGAGGTACCGGTGAAGGATCCTGGACAGCCCGATGGGGTGGGCGAACCGGCCGTGCGCCAAGGCATAACCGGCGATCGCGACCAGGCACGTCCGTTCGATGTCCAGCCAGGAACGGGCGGTGACCGGATCGGACAGGTCGGGAAGCGGCGTGGCGGGCGCGGAGATCCGCGGTCGGCGGTAGGCCTCGGCCGGGTGCAGGCCGTCCATCGCGGCGGCCGCCGCGGCCAGGTGGTAATCGAGCAGCCGTTCCAGCCAGTCTTCATTATCTACTTTGGACAGTTCTATCGCGTACCCGCGGAGCAGATCATGCATGCCGAACCGGCCCGGACGGGCGCGGTGGACCAGGTGGGCGCGGACGAGCCGGTCCAGATGGCGGCGGGCGGTGGGCAGGTCGCCGCCGTCCAGCGCGGCGAGCGTGTGGGCGTCGAAGTCGGCGCCCGGAAACCGGCCGGCCAGCCGGAACACGCGAGCGACCGCGGCGGGCAGATGGGCGATCGACCACGAGAACACGGCCGACACGGCGGTCTTGGGATCGTCGCCGGCGCCGAGCAGGTGCAGCCGCCGCTGCCGGTCGCTCAGCTCGGTGACGAGCACGGAAAGCGGGATGTCGGCCTGCGCCACCGCCAGCTCGGCGGCGATCCGGAGGGCCAGCGGCAGCCGGGCGCACAGCTCGGCGAGGGCGGCGGCCGCCTCGGGCTCGGCGTCGACGCGCAGGCCAATCAGGCGGCGCAACAACTCCACCGCGTCCGCCCCGGACAGCAGATCCAGGTCAATGCGGCGGACCCCGTCGCGGGAGACCAGACCGGCCAGGCTGTCCCGGCTGGTGATCAGGACCAGGCAGGTGGGGCTGCCGGGCAGCAGCGGGCGTACCTGTTCGGCGTCGAAAGCGTTGTCGAGCACGATCAACACGCGCCGGCGGGCGACGGCCGTCCGGTAGCGCGCCGCGCGCTCGTCCAGCTCGGTGGGGATGTCGGGCTCGGGGACACCAAGCGCGCCAAGGAAACGGGCGAGCGCGTCGGCGGAGGAGATCGGCAAATCCGGATCATAGCCGCGCAGGTTCGCATACAGCTGGCCGTCCGGGAATCCGCCCGCGATCCGGTGGGCCCAGTGAACCGCCAGGGCTGTCTTGCCCACACCCGCCGTGCCCGACACCGCCGACACCACCACGGCCGCCGCCTCGCCGGCCCCATCCTCGTTGCGCAGCAAGGCATCCAGCCGTGACAGCTCCGCTTGGCGGCCGGTGAACGCCGCCACCTCCGCCGGCAGCTGCGCGGGTACCACCAAACCTCGCGAGCCGTCGGCCGTCTCGCCCGCCGGTGCGGTGAGCGCCGGATCCTCGTGCAGGATCCGTTCGTACAGGTGGCGCAGGTCGGCGGCGGGCAGGACGCCGAGTTCGGCGCCGAGGGCGTCGGAGAGCCGCCCGTAGGCCTGCAGCGCCTCGGCCTGCCTCCCGCAGCGGTACAGGGCGAGCATGAGCGTGGCGGCCAGGCGCTCCCGCAACGGGTTCTCGGCCATCAGGGTGGACAGCTCGGCGATGAGGATGTCATGGGCGCCGGCGGTCAGCTCGTGCTCCAGGCACTCCTCGTGCGCGGTGAGGCGCTCGTCGTCCAGCCGCGCGGCGCGGTCGGCGAGGATGCCGTCCAGACCGCTCAAGGCGGGGCCGTGCCACAGCGACAGCGCCTGCCTTATCGCCTCGGCCGCCTGCTTCGGCTCGCCGTCGGCGGCCAGCCGCCTGCCCTCGGCGATCCCGGCCCGGAACCGCCACAAGTCAACCTGGTGCGGCTCCACCGCCAGCCGGTACCCGTTGGGCTCGCTGCGCAGCAGGTCCGCGCCCACCGCGCCGCGCAGCAACGAGACACCGTTCTGCACCTGCCGCCACGCCGTGTCCGGCGGGTCGTCGCCCCAGACCACCCTGATCAGATCCGGGATGGTGACGGTGGCGCCGGGATTGAGGGCGAGCGCCGCCAGGATCAGGTGTTGCCGCCCGCCCGGGATCGGCGCACGGTCGCCGCGCATCCGGACCTCGACCGGCCCGAGTACCCGGATCTCCACCTCCATGGCCTCACGTATATCGAAAATTGTTATCCTATGTCCAATCGCCGCTGCCGATCTCCGATGAAGATCCAGGGACGGCCGCACCGATACTGCTTGCATGATCATGCGTACGGTCGCTTTTTCCCTCGTCACGATGCTCGCGCTCACAGGCTGTCAATCCGATATAGGTGATGCCACCACCGCGAAACCGCCGGCGGGCGGCTGGCCGCAGCCCGAGGGCGGCAAGTTCACCGCCGCGATGTGCGGCCTGCTGACCGCGGCCGACTACAAGCCGTTGGGCCACAACCTGATCGGCTCGCTGCAACTCGCGCCCGGCAAGGACTCGAGCAACTTCGTGTCGTGCGTGGGCACGTTGGGCGAATGGCTGACCCTCGACCTGCAGCCGACCGCGGAGGCGGCGAAGATCCGCTACGATCGGTCGCTGGAGTCGCGCAAGGACACCGTCGTCGTCGAGAAGCAGCAGTCGATTCTCGCCCAGGATCTGCTCCAGGGCGTCGACCAGAGCTGGTTCGACTACGGGCCGGCCCCGTCGGGTACCAAGCCGGGCAATTACCAGTTGCGGTTCCGGCGCGGTTCGCTGGTGGCGTCGGTGGAGATCGACCCGGTCGGCGACAACTCGGTCAAGGATCCGAAGGCCGCTGTGCTAACGCTGGCCGGTCTGGTGCTCGAGCGCATCCCGGAGGTCGGCAAGGCCGATTCCGGCACGACACCCAAGGTTCGCTTCGAGGTCAAGGGAAACGGCAGGGCGTTCGCCATCAACTACAACACCGACGAGAGCGGCGGCAGCCTTAAAGACGTCCAGTTGCCTTGGAGCATCGAGCTTCCCGCCTCCGATCACGGGGACAGCCCGGTGTGGCTCAAGGTCAGCGCCAACGCGACCGCCAGCCCGCTGCACCTCGAGTGCTCGATCAGCGTGCGCGCCACCGTCGTGAAACAGACCAAGGATGTGGGCATCGTTTTGTGCGACACCAGGTCACCGGTGAAGTGACGCCGTTCGATTGAGCCGCTCGAGCACCTCACGCGCCTCGGCCATGATGCGCTCGATCAGTTCCGCGCACGAGGGCAGGTCGTCGATGAGCCCGACGACCTGCCCCGAGGCCATCACGCCCAGGTCGGGCCGGCCGTCGACCATGGCCGCCTTGAGCAGCATGGGCGTGTTCGCCGCCATCAGCACCTGCGCCCAGCTCAGGTCCCGCCCGTGGCGCATGGCCCGGCCGTCGCGCAGCATCCGCGCCCACGACACCCCGGACAGCTTCCGGAACCGGGCCGCGTTGCCTAGCGCGTAGAGCAGACCCTTGCGCCCCAGATTGTCCACAAAGGACGTCCGCAGGACCCGGTGCGGTACACCGTCCACTTTGGTCGTCACCACCGTGTCGGACAGCGACTTGCTCAGGTACACCCGCTTGACCTCCTGGCCCACCGGGCTGTCGCTGGTGAGCAGGAACCTGGTGCCCATGGCGATCCCGCAGGCGCCGTAGGCGAGCGCGGCGACTAGGCCCCGCCCGTCGAAGAAGCCGCCCGCCGCCACCACCGGGATGTCCACGGCGTCCACGATCTGCGGCACCAGCAGGCCGGTCGGGATGGAGCCGGTGTGCCCGCCGCCCTCCCCGCCCTGCACCACGACCGCGTGCGCGCCCCACGCCGCCACCTTCTGCGCGTGCCGCAGCGCGCCCACGCTCGGCAACACGATGACGCCCGCGTCGCGCAGCCGGGCCACCAGTTTTTCCGACGGTGCCAAGGCGAAGGACGCGACCTTCACGCCCTTGTCGATGATCAGCTCGACCCGTTGGGCCGCGTCGGCGGCATCGGCGCGCAGGTTCACCCCGAAGGGCGCTTCGGTTACCGATCGCACCTCGTCGATGGCCGAGGCCAATTGCGGCAACGACATCGTGGCGGAGGCGATGATGCCCAGCCCGCCCGCCTTGGCGGTGGCCGACACCAGCCTCGGCCCGGAGACGTAGCCCATGCCGGTCTGCACGATGGGGTACCGGCAGCCGACCAGTTCAGTGAGTTCGGTCCGCAAGCCACTCCTTCCAATGCCGCGGCCCGTCCTTGCCGCGCACCCGCAGGGGTCTCGCGTTGCGCGAGGCCATCCGCCGCCGCACCACCCGATACCCCTCCCGCAGCGCCGGTGTCAGCGGACGGGACCCATAGGTGGTCTCGAAGCGCATGTCCACACTCCACCGCACCCGCCCCGACCGGTTCTCGGTCCCGGTATGCGCCATCAGGTTGGTGAACAGCACCAGGTCGCCCTTGCGCGCGGGCAGCAGCTGGATCGGCTCGAAACGGACCCGCTCGGCGGTCAGGCGGTAGATCTCCTCCGGGTCGGTGTCCGGCCCGGCCTCCTGCGAGATGAGCCCCCAGTGGTGACTGCGCGGCACCAACGCCAGGCAGCCCGAGTCGGCGCCCGCGTCGACCAGCGGCAGCCACACCTGCGCGATACTGTGCACCATCGCCTCGACGCCGCGGCCGTAGAACTGACCGTCCTGGTGCCACGGCAACCGGTCCAGATGCCTTGGCAGGTAAGGCCTCAGGTGGGCGTTGCCCTGGTAGGTGATCTCGTCGCCCAGCAGCAGCCGCAGCGGCTCGGTCAGCGACGGCGAGGTGATGATCTCCCAGAACTCCCGGCAGAACAGGTAACTCTGCCACTCGCGGGTGTTCAGCGACCGGCCCACGTAGAGCGCGTCGATCCGGTGCTCGAAGTCCAGCTCGGGAAACCGGCCCCGGGCAAGGCAATCCACCCGCCGCTCCAGCACCCGTACGAAGGAGTCGATCAGCCGGCGGTCCACGACGCCGCGCAGCACGACGTAGCCTTCCCGGCGAAACACCTCTACGTCAAACATGTCTCGATTATCGTGACATTGGCCTGTCCTCCACCCTCGCACATTGTCTGCAACCCCCTTCTCAAACCGCGCCGCTCCAGCTCGAACAGCAACGAGGTCATGAGCCTGGCCCCGGTGGCGCCCAGCGGATGCCCCAGCGCGATCGCGCCGCCGTTGACGTTGACCAACTGCGGGTCCGCGCCGGTCTCCCGCTGCCACGCGAGCACCACGCTCGCGAAAGCCTCATTGATCTCAAACAGGTCGATCTCATCGACCCTCAGCCCCGCCTTGCGCAGCGCATGCGCTGTTGCCGCGATCGGGGCGGTGAGCATCAGCACCGGGTCGTCGCCGCGCACGCTCAGGTGCCGGATGATCGCCCGGGGCCGCAGATTGTGTTGCCGCACGGCGCTTTCCGAGGCCACCAGCAGGGCGGCCGCCCCGTCGGCGTTCTGGCTCGCCAGCGCCGCGGTGATGAGCCCGCCCTCGCGCAGGGGCTTGAGCGCCGCCATCCGCTCCAGCGACGTGTCCGGCCGCGGGCACTCATCGTCGGTCACCCCGTCGTAGGGCACGATCTCCGCCCGCAACGAAGGCCTGGCCGCTATCGCGCGCTCGTGGCTGCGCAGCGCGTAAACCTCCATCTCCTCCCGGGTGATCGCCCACTTCTCCGCGATCAGATCGGCCGAGCGGAACTGCGAGATCTCCTGATCCCCGTAACGGGCCACCCACCCGGCCGACCCGGCGAACGGGCTGCGGCCCTGCATCGCCGACGCGATCGGCACCTGGTTCATGTTCTGCACCCCGCCGGCCACGACGAGGTCGCATGTGCCGCTGAGCACCGCCTGGGCGGCGAAGTGGACGGCCTGCTGCGAGGAGCCGCACTGCCGATCGACGGTCACGCCCGGTACCACATGAGAAAAACCGGCGGCAAGCCAGCTTGTCCGGGCGATGTCACCGGCCTGCGGCCCCAAAGTGTCGACGCAGCCGAACACGACGTCGTCGACGGCCTCGGGGTCGAGGTCGAGCCGGCCGATCAGGGCCCGGATGACATGCGCCCCAAGGTCGGCGGGGTGCGCGTGGGCCAGGCCGCCGTTCTTGCGGCCGATCGGGGTGCGCACGGCATCTACAAGATATGCCTCCGACATGTATCGTATTTTAGAACACGTTCTAATTTGCGTCATCAAGATCCCGCAATTTGCCGGGCAATAGCCCACCGAGCAGGCCTTCGGGCGGGCTATTGCCCGGCAAATTGCCGGATCTTGGCGCGATGCCGATAGCGGGAGGCGTTTCATGCACCTCACCTACACGGCCGAGCAGGAGGCGCTGCAAGCCGAACTGCGCTCCTACTTCGCCGAGCTGATGACCGACGATGTGCGCGAGCGGCTGGAGAGCCGCGACGGCGAGTACGGCGTGGCCTATCGGGAGGTGGTGCGGCGGCTGGGCCGCGACGGCTGGCTCGCGCTGGGCTGGCCGGTGGAGTACGGCGGTGGTGGACGCTCCACTTTGGACCAACTCATCTTCACCGACGAAGCGGCCACGGCCGGATGCCCGGTGCCGTTCCTGACCATCAACACCGTCGGGCCGACCATCATGCGCTTCGGCACACCGTCGCAGAAGGCCTTCTATCTTCCCAGCATCGCGGCCGGGGAAATCCACTTCTCCATCGGCTACTCCGAGCCCGAGGCCGGGACCGACCTCGCCTCCCTGCGCACTCGAGCGGTGCTCGACGGTGACGAGTTCGTCATCAACGGGCAGAAGATGTGGACCAGCCTCATCCAGCACGCCGACTACGTCTGGCTCGCCTGCCGTACCAACAAAAACGCCCCCAAACACAAGGGACTGTCCATCATCATCGTCCCCACCACCTCCCCCGGATTCTCCTGGACCCCCGTGCGCACGGTCGCCGGGACCACCACGAGCGCCACCTACTACCAGGACGTGCGGGTGCCCGCGGGCAACCTCGTCGGCGAGCTCGACGGCGGCTGGCCGCTGATCACCAACCAGCTCAACCACGAGCGGGTCGCTCTGACCTCCTCGGCGCCGATCCGCCTCGCCCTGGCCGAGACCATACAGTGGGCCCGACGCACCGGCGCCATGGAAAAGGAGTGGGTGCGGCTGCACCTGGCCCGGGTGCATGCCAAGGTCGAGTTCCTCAAGTTGATCAACTGGAAGGCGGCGTGCGGTGAGGTCGACCGGACTTTGGCCAGTGCCACCAAGGTTTTCGGCACCGAGTTCGCTCTGGAGGCCTACCGGCTGCTGATGGAGGTGCTCGGCGACGACGCCCAGGGCTCCCGGGCCGAGCGCATGCACCGCTCGGCGCTCATCCTCACCTTCGGCGGCGGCACCAACGAGGTGCAGCGCGACATCATCGCCGCCGCCGGTCTCGGCCTGCCCGCCGCCCAACGTTAGGACTGACGATGGACTTTGGTCTCACCGCAACGCAGGTCGAGCTGGCCGCGCTGACCCGCCGGATCCTTTCCTCCGACCGTCCACACTGGAAGGAGCTGGCCGCCGCCCTCGACGAGCCGCTGGATCTGCCCGAGCACTGCGCGGTGCTGATCGAGATCGGCCGGGCCGCCTCCCCGGTTCCCTACCTGCCAACGCTTTTCGTCACCGGTTCGGAAAGCGTGGCGCCGTGGTTCTGGATCGTGCCCGAGGCCCAGGAGGTCCTGCTGCCCTCCGGCGAGCGGGTCGCGGCGCCGGACCTGGAGATCGAGTGGCGTACCTTCGCCGACGGCTCGCAGCAGGGCACGCTCCGTCTCGACACCGACGCCGCCCATGAGCTGATGCGGCGCGCCACCGTCGGTGTCTGCGCCCAGCAGCTGGGCGTGCTGGAGCGGGCGCTGGAGATGACCGCCGCCTACGCCTGCGAGAGGGTCCAATTCGGACGGCCGATCGGCACCTTCCAGGCGGTGGCGCAACGCCTCGCCGACGCCTTCATCGACGTGGAGGCGGTGCGGCTGACCATGTGGCAGGCGGCCCTGTCGTTCAGCCCGACCGACATCGCCGTGGCCAAGTTCTGGGCCGCCGACGCCGGGCACCGGGTGGCCCACACCGCCGTGCACATCCACGGCGGCGTGGGCATCGACCTCGACTCACCGGTGCACCGCTACTTCGTCATGGCCAAGCGCCTGGAGTTCGCGCTCGGCCACGCCACCGAGTCGTTGCTAGCGATCCCGCTCTAGCCACGCTCCCAAGATCGCTTTCAGCTCAGGGCACTTTTGAAGGCGTCGCGGACGACACCGCCGGTGATCACGCACCAGGTGGCGGTGTCAACCTTGCCGTTGACGGGAAGTCCATGCAGCTGTTGCAAAAACTTGACAGCGTGCTTGGTGGCGTTGTCGAACTCGCCGTTGATGACAAGATCGTCATGTCCCTTGGGGATCAGGATGCTCTGCAGCGCGCTGACCGCATCCCCGGTGGCGTCCTTGTCCAGCTCCGGGGCGAGGGTCTCCCAGGTCTCGGCGGTCATGGTGCCGTCGGGAGACACTGTGAGACCGTGCCTGGTCTGCCAGTCCTGGATCGCCAACGTCATGGCCGAGCTCCACACCCCGGTCGGCACGATGGCGTATCCGGCGTTGCGCAGCAGGTATTGAGCGAGGTTGGTCACCGGGCCGCCGATAGCGTTGTAGATGTCGGGCCAGGTGCGCTCGGGCACCTCGTCGAGGCGCGTGCCGAGCGCCACCGCCACGTCCCGGCGCAGCTGCGGGAACTGGCGGTAGAAGGCGATGCCCGGGCACTGCGTGGCGCGGAAGTCCCAGTGGCCGAAGATGTTGTGCGCCTTGATGTGGTACTGCTGGCAAATCGTCACGCACAACCGCACCAGCGAATCCCACAGCGCCTGGGTCGGGGTCTCGGTGATGTAGGTGCCCTCATTCTCGATACCGATCGAGTCGTGGTTGCGGCCGGGGCAGTGCGCGCCTTGCACCTGCGCCAATCCGGTTTCGAGGGTCTCGAGGCTGCGATGGCGACCCTCGAGTACGAAGCCGCCGCGGCTGATGGTGAAATGCTGCCCGGAGTCGGCGAAGGCATTGACGTCCTGGTGCAGCCGCTGGATGTCGCGGGCCAGCCAGATCGCCTGCTCACGGGAGTAGTCGGTGGTGTTGGGATAGGCAGTGTGATGAACAATGATCTTTCGGGTGGTCCCCTGGCGCAGCACGACGGGGCTCGTCGGCGGCCGCGCGCCCCAGCTGTCGCAGTCGATGATCCAGGGAAACATCTCGCTCGGCACCGCGCCGGCGGCCTCGCCCCAAAAAGCGGCCGTCGCCAGTTCGGTGCCCACCACCGCGACAGTCGCCGCGCCCATGCCGGCCGTGAAGAGGGTGCGTCGCTGCATGTCAATTCCTTTCACAAAGATGACCACGTGCGAGAATCATTTACGGGCCTGAGGATAGGACTAAGCGACCCGCTACGCCAAGGGGCCCAAGACGTGGGATTCATGTACTAGCGTTGTAGTCAATTGCTCACGGAGAGATGTTCATCACTACCATGTCAACGTAACGGCTTAACCCCTCATGGCATATGCTGACAGAGATCTAGAAAGGACGGTTTAATGCGAACTGTGTCGATTAGTGTGACGCTGACCGGCCCTGAGGACACCTTGCACCGCCTCGCGAGCACTCTCGGCGCCACAGCTATCGACTGGGACATCGAAGCGGTGACCGCGGTGAAGGCCGTAATGGCCGAAGTGGCATCGACACTCACGGACTGTCCAATCACTATAGACGCGCGCAGCCGCCAGCTCCTGGTGCAGGGCACCGAAGTGCCCACCACGAAACGGGAGTTCGGGCTGCTGCTGTTCCTGGCCGAGCACCCTGGCGAGGCGTTCACCCGTCAAGAAATCATGCAAGCGGTGTGGGGACACGAAAAGACGGGCCAGCGTACGGTTGACGTCCACGTGCGACGGCTTCGCACCAAGCTCGGCAAGTTCGAGCACCACCTGGCCACCGTGCACGGGTACGGTTACCGGCTCGAAACGAATGTGGTCTCAGTCCAGTGAACTCAAGCGGGCCAGTGTCGCCCGCAGTTCGGAGACGATGTCCGCCATGATCTCGGCGACCGGGCGGACGTGGTTCAACCTACCTACGATCTGGCCGACCGGAATGGGTACCACATCGGGATTGTCAGCCAGCGTCAGCCGCTGATGCGCCTCACTGACCAGAAGGTTCTGCAACGGCATGGGCAGGGGCGCCGGCGCGTCGGGCGCGGCCCAGGCATCGGTCCACTGGTTGCGCAGCAGCCGCGCGGGTTTTCCGGTGTAGATGCGGGTGCGCACGGTGTCCGATGAGGACGCTTGGAGCAGGGCCTTGCGCACCGACTCGGTGGACATCCGGTATTCGGCCGACACCAGCCAGGCCGAGCCCAGCCACGCGCCGGAGGCGCCCAGCGCGAGCGCCGCCGCGACCTGCCGGCCCGAACCGATCCCGCCGGCCGCCAGCACCGGCACGGAATCCCCAACGGCGTCAACGACCTCCGGCACCAGCACCATGCTGGCGATCTCGCCGGTGTGGCCACCCGCCTCGTAGCCCTGCGCCACGATCACATCGACCCCGAGAGAGACGTGGTGGCGCGCGTGGTCGGCCTTGCCCGCCAACGCCGCGACGAGCATGCCGTGCTCATGGGCCCTGTCCACCACATCCGGCGGCGGCGAGCCGAGCGCGTTGGCGATCAGCCGCGGCCGGTGCTTGAGCGCCACCTCCACGTGCGAGCGGGCGATCGAGTGCAGCCAGCCCAGCACCCCGTCGTTGGGCTCGACCCCGGCCGGCAGCGGCGGAACGCCGAGCCGGAGCAGGGTCCGCTCGACGAAATCCTTGTGGCCCAATGGAATCTTCTCGTGCAGCGAGGTCTCGATGGGGACCGAGGCGGGCATGACGATGTCGACCCCGTAGGGCTTGCCGTCGGTGTTGGCGTCCATATAGGACAACGCTTGGTCCAGGTCGGCCGGGTCGTTGAAGCGTACGCAGCCCAGCACGCCGAGCCCGCCGGCCCGGCTGACCGCCGCGGCGACGTGCTCGGACGGGCTGAAGCCGAAGATGGGATGTTCGATATCGAGAATCAAGAGTGCTCCTCGGCGTAACGGCGGGCCCACGCGTAGTCGGGCTTAGCGCTGATGGTACGCAGGATCTCGGGCACCACCCAGACCGTGCGCGGCACCTTGTACCCGGCGACCTGGGTGCGCACATGCGCTTCGAGCGCCGCCAGGTCCACCCCGTTCAAGGAGCGCGGTTGCACCAGGGCCGCGACCCGTTGTCCCAGAAGCGGATCGGGCACACCGATGACGATGGCGTCGAAGACGTCCGGGTGGGACTTGAGCGCACCCTCCACCTCCTCCGGGAAAACCTTTTCCCCACCGGTGTTGACGCACGTGCTGCCCCGGCCGAGCAGCGTGATGGTGCCGTCGGCCTCCAGCCGGGCCAGGTCACCGGGCATCGCGTAGCGCACGCCATCGATCTCGATGAGCATCCGGGCGGTCTTGTCGGGATCGTTGTAATAGCCCAGAGGTACGTGCCCGCCGCGCGCCAGCCGCCCGATCACGCCCGCCGGGGCGGGGCGGCCGTCGTCGCCGATGACGATGGTGCTGGGGCCGGGTGTCACCCTTGGCCCGTCAGTCTTCTCGGCGTCCTTGGTGACGAAGCTGATCCCGGCGAAGCCGGTCTCGGAGGAGCCGATCGACTCGGTGATCACGACGTTGGGGAACGCCTCGACGTACTGTTCCTTCACCGAAGGCGAAAAGAGCGCCGCGCTGCTGGAGATGGCCCACAGGCTGGAGGCGTCGTAGGTACCCTCGTGAAATGCCTCGATAAGCGGGCGGGCCATGGCGTCGCCGATCAGCACGATCACATTGACCCGCCGGCGCTGCACCGCCCGCCACAGCTCGTGCGGGTCAAATTGCGGCAGCAGCACCACGGTGTCGCCGTTGAACAGGGCGGCCAGCGCGGCCCACTGCGCGTTGCCGTGGATCAGGGGCGCGACGCACAGCCGCACCATGCCACCGGTTTCGGCGCCCCGCTTGGACTGGGCCCACTCGTCCTCCAACGGCATCCCGGACATGAAGTCGATGCCGCCGCCCAGGACGCGCCAGACGTCCTCATGCCGCCACATGACCCCTTTCGGGTACCCCGTAGTGCCCCCGGTGTAGAGCATGTAAATGTCGTCCGGGCGGCGGGGCCCGAAGTCCCTTTCCGGCGTTTCGTTCCGCAGGACATCCTCATAGGACGGTCCGATCTCGACCGTGCACCGCAGCGGGTGGTCGAGCTTGGCCACGAGAGGCGCGAACTCCGCGTCGTGCACCAGCGCCACGAGGCCGGAGTCGGCGAAAAGGTAACGGAGTTCAGTTTCGACGTAACGGTAGTTGACGTTGATCGCGGCGGCCCGCAGCTTGTAGATGGCCAGCAGCGCCTCGACCGCCGCAATCGAGTTACGGGCGTACACGCCGATATGGTCACCGGGCCCGACCCCATGTGCGGCAAGGTGATGTGCCAGGCGGTTGGCTCTGTCCTCGAGTTGGGAGAAGGTAAGGTCGTGGTCGCCGCAGGCGACGGCCAGCCGATCCGGGAACGCGTCGGCGGCATGTTCGAAAAGATCGGCTATGTTGAGCGCCATCTACAAAAACTAGAACGTGTTATCGTTCCTGTAAACCCCATTGGAGGCTGCTTTGCCCGATGCTCTGGTGGAACGGGACGGCCACATCCTCACGGTCACCATGAACCGGCCCGAGGCGCGCAACGCGCTTTCGGCCGAGATGATGGCGATCATGCGGGCCGCCTGGGACGAGGTGGACAACGATCCCTCGGTGCGGGTGTGCATCCTGACCGGCGCGGGTGGCGCGTTCTGCGCCGGCGCCGATCTGAAGGCCATGACCGCCTCACACCCGGGCGACCGTTTCTCCGGCGGCGGCTGGGACCTGAGCGTCATCGACGCCCTCCTGAAGGGACGGCGGCTGACCAAGCCGCTGATCGCGGCGGTGGAGGGGCCGGCGATCGCGGGCGGCACCGAGATCCTGCAGGCCACCGACGTCCGGGTCGCCGGGGAAAGCGCTCGCTTCGGCGTTTCCGAGGCGCGCTGGGGGCTGTTCCCGCTTGGCGGCTCGGCGGTGCGGCTACCCCGCCAGATCCCCTACACCATCGCCGCCGACATCCTGCTCACCGGCCGGCACCTGACCGCCCAGGAAGCCCACCGGATCGGCCTCATCGGCCACGTGGTCCCCGACGGGCAAGCGCTTTCCGTCGCTCGTGGACTGGCCGAGCAGGTCGCCGCCAACGGACCGTTGGCCGTGCAGGCGATCCTGCGTACCATCCGCGAGACCGAGGGGATGGCCGAGAACGAGGCGTTCAAACTCGAGGCGGCCCTTGGCATGCGCGTGTTCCAGAGCGAGGACGCCAAGGAAGGCCCGCGCGCTTTCAAGGAGAAACGCAAGCCCGACTTCAAGGGTGCGTGACCGTTATCCGACCCTGAATTGACGTTGGCCGAACCCCTTGTTACAACGGTCCCGTGAAGCGATCCACGCGTTTGGATCGGTGGACAGACCTCAAGGCCAACGAGGTCCCGCTGGCGGCAGTGGCGCTGGTGGCGGCGGCCTCCTCCATCCTGGCCCTCATCCTGCACGCCCTGGGCTGGCTGCGAATGCCATACGCGGTCAGCTTTCTCACCGTACCGGGGCTGGCGGTGCTGCTGATGGTGATGGCCTACGCCGGGCGCGGCGACTATCGCGTGCTGCGCAACCGACTGCTGGTCGGCTCGGCGGCGGGTCTGATCGGATTGATCCCTTATGACCTCGGGCGGCTCCTGCTCATCCTGTTGGTGCCGCTCAGCTTCGACCCGTTCGCCCCGATCGCGGGCTTCGGCACGTTCATCACCGGCCAGCCGCCGGACGCCGCCGTCACGCTCGTCGCGGGCTGGGCCTACCACATCTCCAACGGCTGGACTTTCGGTGTCGCGTACGCGCTCATCTTCGGCCCGGCGCGCTGGTGGTGGGGGCTGATCTGGGGTCTGGTCCTCGAGATCGGGATGATCCTGGTGTACCCGGTCATCTTCTCGAACCTGCGCGTGGGCCCCTTCCTGCTCGTCAGCATTATCGGGCACGCCGTCTTCGGCGCCACCCTCGGGGCGTGGTGCCGGCGGTATGCGATCCGAGGGGGGTAAACGCATTGCCAAACCTGTTGTCGCGCTTGAAACGGTCGTGGTTCCCGCTGCTGTTCCTCGCGCTGTTCGCCTGGCTTGACTGGATAATGCACCGCAGCCTGTACTTCATCCTGCAGGCCGGTGGCACGGTTGCCGCGATCGTGTTGCTGCGCCCGGAGATCGGCCAGCTGGTGCGGGGCCGGTTCAACGTGAGGGTGCACCCGGTCGTGACCACCCTGTTGTGGGCGGCGCCGGCGCTCATCTACTTCTACTTCCGCGGGCAGGGCACCTCGTCGGCCGGGATCCCGGTCATCATCGCCGTGTGCGGGACGCTCATCGTCACCGCGCTGTTCGGCGAGCGGATCGACGCGGCGCTCGCCGGCTACTACCGGGTCCGCGACCGGATCCTGCCACCGCCGGTGGCGGCGATCCTCGTGCTCGTCGTGCCGATCGTCATCTCGTTCGCCGTCATCCACGGCAGCCTCAGCGACCTGCCGGCATTCGTCGGCGGCTCGACCGAGTCACCGCTGTCGCCCGAAGGCCTGGGGTTCAGGTTCTTCGCCGGCACCCTGCTCGCCACGGTGTTCACCATCCTGATGACGCGGAGGCCCGCCCAATGAACACACGTCCCCTTCGCTGGGCCGGAGCCGTTGCCCTGCTTGGTTTTATCGTCCTGCTGCCGGGCATCGCGCTGGCGGACAACTGCGACCTGAAGATCAATCCGCTGGACTGCCAGAACACTGCCTGGGTGACCGGCGGTGCCGCGGCGGCCGCCGGGGCAGCCGCGGCCGCCGCGGCGGCCAACCAGGCGAAGAAGAAGCAGGACCAGAGCGTGCAGATCACCTCGCCGGCCGACACCAACATAATCGCGCTCACCAACGCGCGGCTGGTCACGCCGCAGGTGCAGCCGATGGGCGACCCGACCGAGCGGCGGCCGGCGGCCAGACGCCTGCGCGTATCGGGCACCGCCGCCAACTCCCCGTCCGTCACCGTCAACGGGCGCAACGTCGGGGCCGGAGGCGGCAACTGGCAGACCGAGATCGACGTCGCCGGCCCGGGGCCGTTGCAGATCACCGCCGTCACCCAGGACGGGCAGGGGCAACACACCATCACAGTCCACCTGATCGAGGTGGTGATCGACCCGCCGGCCGAGAACGCGGTGACCCCGATCGGCGCCAACCCCGGACCCGTCGCACCGCAGATCAACGCCGTCGCGCAAGTGGTCGGGCACCCCAACCCGGCGGCCGTCGCCAACGCCGCGATCGCCTGGCAGCTGCGGGTCGGTGGTCACTTCCGTACCCGCAACGGCGCGGCCCGATGGGACCCCTACGTCCGGGACTTCGCCGGAAACGCCAACGCCCCCACGCCTTTCCAACCCAACTTCGACCAGTTGGTCGGCGGGTGGGCGCGGCTTATCGCCACCGCCACCGTGGCCGACGCGGTCGACGGGCCGGCGGTCGTCTCGGACCCGCGCTGGTTCGACATCCAGGGCACCAACCCACAAAAGGGTGATGTGCAAGCGTTCATCCGGGCCGAGGCGCCCGCCGACGCTGACGTGCTAATCCAGATCATGTGCCACGAGAGCCTGGGCCACGACTACCTGCAGTTCCGGCCCAACCCGGAACGGCGCGAGCCGCCGGACACCCGGATCCCGGCCGACCTGCGCGCCAACCGCCAGCCGCTGCGGCCGGTCTTCGGCGCGCCGCCCGCGGGAATCGGGATAGCCCAGGTGGATCCGGCGGTGTTCGCGGCCGAGCACTGGGACTGGCACGCCAACGTGCGCGGGGGAATCCGCGTCTTCCGGCAGAAGGTCGCCGGTGCCGCCCGACTGGCCGCCAGCGAACAGGCCCGGGTCGAAGCCGAGCGCACCGCGGCCGAGCGGATGGTCAACCGGCATCGGGCGGGGCAGAACCCGCCGGGGCAGCCGATCAACATCCCGCCCATCGCGGTACCCGCCCTGACCCGGGACCAGATGCGCCGCGAGCAGATACGCCGCTACAACGGCGGGCGCAACTACCGCTTCGACGCCCGGGTGGTGGTCGCCGGCAACGGGCTCAACGCCCAGGTGGTGGGCGGGCGGGCCTGGGTCGAGGACCCGGGCACGTGGGAGCGGGAGGCCGACTGGCAGCGACGCGGCGGCGTGCAGGTGCAGCGGCAGTGGAACCCGGTCGCCCAGGACCGCCTGGGCTACGTCAACCAGGTCGAAGGGTGCCAGCCGTGACCCCGGCCTGACGGAGGTGCCCGCGCAGCGGGCACCTCACGCCCCGAACGGGATCCCGGCGCGCTCCCGCGGGGCCTCGAAGTAGTAGTTGATGACGCCCAAGACCTCTTCGCTCTTGAGGCGGGTGTGCGGCATCTCCAGGAACCGCGACTTCCCGTTGACGGCGATCCCCACCAGGTCGTCGTCCTCCATCCACAACCGCTGGATCTGTTCCCAGCGGTACAACTCCGTGCCGTTGTACACGCCCAAGGCGGTGACCGCGATGGCCGGTTCGTTCGGTGTGAGAAGTTCGCGGATGATGCCCGCCCAGACGAACCACGCCGTGATCGCGGCGGTGCCGTCGAGCGTGCGGCCGCCCTCATTGGCTGCCTGGACCCAGAATTGCAGGAGCGCGATCGGCACCGCCAGAAGGAGCAGGCGCACTCGGCGTCGCCGGATCGGCTCCAGCAGGAACCAGCCTTTGTCCACTCCGGCGGGCGGTGGGAAAGGCCCGTGCCGCCAGAGTTTCATGTGCTTGCCGCGGCCCATCAGGTACATAGTGAGAAGCAGCTGACCTACAAGCACGCCGAACACCGCGCCCGCCCGCCATCCGGTGTTGAACGGATGCAGATGCGGCGCCGCGTGGGCGCCCAGCCAGACCGTAGACACGGCGGGCGTTATCGCCAGCGGCAGCGCCAACCGCCACCGCCGCCAAAGTACCTTCTTCGGCGTCGTGAAGAATCGGCGCAATCTCCTCAGCTCGCTGCCGCTGCCGTGAAACGAGAACGAGACCACGAGTGGATTGTAGAGCGGTCGATCAACCTAGCCTTGCGCTCCAAGGGGTTTGATCTAAGCGGATCGACCGGCCGTCGCCCTTGAGGCAGCGCCTTGAGCCGTGTCCTTGGCCTTGAGCGCGGCGGCCCAGGGTCAGGCCTGTCTCCAGTCGCATGTGGACGGTGCCGCCGGGTCGGCGCAAACAGTTGTTTGCGCTTCTATCGGGCCTCCCGATGGTGTATTGAATGGTCCCGTAATCGCGAGTTCATGCGAGCGTATCGCGGCCAGAGTCTGCGGTGGAGAGTTCGTGCCGGAAGCGGCACGACACGCCATTCCCGCGCCCGCACATCGAACAAGAGTGAAAATACCGGACTGGCACGGCTCTTTTCCAGCGGAGCCTAGGCAAGCCCGAGACAGAGCGTCAATAATCCACGGCCGTCGTGCCCTGGCCGATCTCGCGATTTGACAGCCCTGTCCGGCGTACTTACGGTTGCCAATACAAGAACACCACGCAAATTCGTGTGTGCCAAAACACCCTCACGGGGGAGGGAGAGAGCCTGTGATTGGTTTGCAGGCGCAGCGGTCACCGGTGGAGGTGGTCGCGCCGAATGTAACGAAGCTGTCTCTTGAAGGCCCGCTCTTTCTGCAGAAGTCCGGACTGCATTTCCCGCACCTCATGTCCTACCAGAAATGGGAAAGCATCGGCAGGCAACTACTCGCACTTGCCGATTCGTCGACATGGTGGATCGCCGACTGGCTCGTCTACGGCGAAACGTCCTTTCAGGACCGTTACGCGGAGGCCATCCGCTCAACCTCGCTGAACTATCAGACTCTGCGAAACTACGCATGGGTGGCACGGCGCTTTCACCCGTCCCGCCGGCGAGACGCCCTCAGCTTCGGGCATCACGCCGAGGTGGCCGCGCTGCAAGGATCCGAGCAGGACTACTGGCTTCGCAAAGCGGAGGAGTTGGGCTGGTCGCGCAATCAGCTTCGCCGCGAGGTACGAGCGAGCCTTGTCGAGCGGCAGATCACCGCAGACGCCAGACCCGACCACTCGCCCGCTGACGACCACCACAGTCTGGCGGACGCCTCAGCCCGGGCGATCAGCCTTCGCGTCACCACTGACCAGCTCGAGCAGTTCCGGGCCGCCGCCCAGCGGCACAACCTGAGCCTCGACGAGTGGGCGATTCAAGCCCTCAAAACCGCCGTGATCGATCAGCCTCATCTCCCTCGCTGACCCCGGCGGAACCGCACCGTGGGACACCGGCCCTAATCGTGGGTCGGTGTCCCACGGTTGTTGGGAGAACAGGTGGGCATGCATGGCGGCGTCGCGCGGGACCGGCACCGCGGGCTCAACCCGGGGAGAGGTGGGTGCGCTGTTCACGCCCGTCGAGGGCGAACCCAATCGCGGTTCTCGCGCACGACGGTGAACCCGGACGATTGATACAGTGCCACGGCGGCGTCGTTTGTGGACGGTGTCACGACGGAGACCGCGCTGGCACCCCGATGGGCCAGAGCCGCGCACGCGCCCAGCACGGCATCGCGCCCGTAGCCGTGCCCGCGATGGTCCGGATGGGTGCCGACCGGTTCGAGCAGCCCACACCTGCCCGCGCCCGCGAACCATCCGGTCGCGGCGGCCGCGGGTTGCCCGGCGGGCGTGCGCACGAGCGCCTCCACGGCCAGAGCGCCCGCCGGCGACTGCTTCATCGTGCGCCAGCGCTCCACGGTGAACGTGGATCGCGCGAAGGCGGACCGCTGCACCAGCACCCGGTCGGCCGCATCCGCTTCACCGACCGGCTCGGCGCGGCTGGACACCGGCCGCGGGGTCCAAGACATGACCAGCCAGGGCTCCTCCAGGTTGAGCTCCCACCCGGGCACAGGCAGACCGTCGGAGCAATCGTTGCCGGGCTCGAGCAGCTCCTGGGCATCAGCCGCCAGCACCCCGAGATCGGCACCGGGCGCGGTGGTCACGCGCAGCACACCGCTGTCGAGGAAGCCGGCTGCCACCGGTACGACATCATCGGTCCAAAGAAGAACGACCGCGTCGTCGAAGCGCAGATGCCACCCCACGTCTCCGGGATGCACGCCGCCACCCGGGGCATCGGCCGGCGTCCACTCGCACAGCGCGCGCAGCGCCGGGCCGGTTTCGGCAGGGGTCAGGCGGTGCCGCGCCAGTGAGATCATGGACGGCAGATTAGCCAGCGCGCCACGATGTCGCGAAGGCTTTTAAGGTGCCTGCCCACCGCCTGGATGGACCATCACCATCTCCGGAGCCCAGCATCCGGCTCGGATCGGCTGGGCAGCCGCTCTGGCAAATCAATGTTAAGAACCCGCGTGAAAACGTGTTCACGCCTTGAATCGCTGGCCTAATGGGGCAATGCTGCGATTGCGACGGTGGGTTGCGGGTCTTGCGGCCGTGTTGGTGCTGGTGCTGTCGGGTTCGGGAACGGCGTATGCGGCCGTTCAACCCAACGGCACGTACTCCAACTGGTTCTGGCCCGCCACGAGCACCGGGTACTACAACTTCGACCAGCGCGTGCAGATCATCAATCACACCGCCGGGTCGAACTACTTCTGGTCGCACCAGTTCGGGTTCATCGGCGGCGACGGGGGTTATCTCGGCCTTCAGGTCGGCTCATACCCCAACGATACGAAGATCGCGCTGTTCTCGATCTGGGGCGCCAACGCCGCCTCCGGGCCGCGCTGCGGCACCTTCGTGGAGGGGACGCCGGGGTACACCTGCCGGCTCGACCCGTACAACTGGGTGACCGGGCGCACCTACCGGCTGCGGTTGTGGGCGCTGAGCGCCGAGGCCGCCGGGGAGTGGTGGGGCGCCTGGGTCCAGGACACCGTCACCGGGGTCGACAGCTATGTCGGGAAGATCCGTGTGCCGGCGCCGTGGGGGTGGCTCAACACGTGGTCGGTCTCGTGGACCGAGTACTTCGGGCCGCAGGCCAACGTTTGCGACGAGATCCCTTGGGCCTACGCCGGTTTCGCGTTCCCGACCGCCAACAACGGCACGGTGAGCATCTCCAGCCACAGCCACTTCATCAACCAGACCGGAAACTGCCCGCAGTACAGCCGGATCGTCGAATTCGGCGGCGACCTGCAGGAGATGGGCAAGCTCAGGTAGGTAGTGGGGCCGCCGCGAAGGCGGCCCCACTACCTGTTCAGGTGAACCTCTCACAGGTACTCGGTTCGCACGGCGTAGACCACCACACCGAGGCAGGCCAGCCCGAGCGCCACGGAGACGCTCACCCCGTTGATAAGGGGGAACCGGCGGAACCACCGGACCGGGAACCGATCGGACACAGCCCGGGCGCGGTAGATGCCGTAGGCGGAGACGAAGCTCAGAGTCATCGCCAGCGCGCTCAGGCCGAACAGGCCCTGCCGCAGCTTGATGGCCGCGCAAACGATGAATGCTATGGCCAGGATGGACAGCCAGAACAGCGACTCCACGATGGGCGCCCAGCGCTGGCCCGACGTTCTTCGCTTGGCTTCGCGCTCCTGCTCCTCCGCCTCGATCTCGGAGTCGATGCGCCGGACGATGCCTTCGGGTGAGTCGTCGAACTCGACCGGCGCTTGGCGGCGCTTGGCCGAGCGGGACTTGCGGGCTTTGTTCGGATGGGGCATGAAAGGTAGTATCCCTAGCCTGTCAAGAACAGGTCCATACACACGGGTTGGCCAGGCACGCCGAGCCCGGCCCCGGTAATCCCGCCTGGCCGAGGCGGCCTGGAGCAAGTGACGGCGTTTTATGTCACTGACTCTCGGAGGACACGATCCACATGGAGAAGTACTGCGAGCCGCCGCCGTAGGCGTGGCCCAGCGCGGTGCGGGCCCACGCGACCTGGTGCTCACCCGCCCGACCCATCACCTGCATCGCCGCCTCGCCGAAGCGCAGCAGACCCGAGGCGCCGATCGGGTTGGAGCACAGCACCCCGCCGGATGGGTTGACAGGCAACGAACCCCCGATGGCGGTGGCGCCGGATTCGGTGAGCCGCCAGCCTTGGCCGGGCGCCGCGAAGCCCAGATTCTCCAGCCACATCGGTTCGTACCACGAAAAAGGCACATAAATCTCAGCGACGTCGATCTCGTCGGCCGGGCGGGTGATCCCGGCCTTGCGCCACAACACTTCCGCCGCGTCGGCGCCGGCGCGTGGGTTCACGTGGTCCTTGCCGGCGAACATGGTCGGCTCGGTCCGCATCGCCGTCGCCTTGACCCAGGCCGCTCGGCGGCCCTTCACCTGGCCGGCGGAGGAGATCACGACCGCGCAAGCGCCATCGGAGGATGGACAGGTCTCGTCATAACGCACCGGATCCCACAGCATCGCCGACGCCTGCACCGATTCAACGGTGATATCGGGCTGGCGCAGGTGGGCGAAGGGGTTCAGCGCGCCGTTGCGCCGGTCCTTGGCCGCCACCATCGCTCCGATGTGGACGGGCGCCTGCGAGCGGCGGATGTAGGCGCGGATGTGCGGGGAGAAGTAGCCGCCCGCCCCGGCCCCCAGGGGCATGTGAAACGGCGGGTTGATGGACAGCGCCCACATCGCGTTGGACTCCGACTGTTTCTCCCACGCGACGGCCAGGACAGTGTCGTGCACGCCCGCCTCGACCAGGCTCGCCGCGACGATGCCGGTGGCACCGCCGACGGATCCGGCGGTGTGCACGCGCAGCAACGGTTTTCCCGCCGCGCCCAGCGCCTCGGCCAGGTAGAGTTCGGGCATCATCACGCCCTCGAAAAGGTCCGGCGCCTTGCCCACCACCACCGCGTCGATGTCGGCCCAGGCGGCCGACGCGTCGGCCATGGCCCGGTCGATCGCCTCCCGGCACAGCCCGGCCATGGACACGTCGACACGTTTGGACGCGTGGTGGGTCTGCCCCACCCCGACGACGGCGGCCTGCTGTCTCATTTTTTCTCCGCCAGTACGCAGATGAGGTTCTGCTGCAACGCCGGCCCGCTCGTGGCGTGGGCGAGCGTGCGCCGCGCCCGGCCCTCGATGATGTGCCTGGCCGCCTCGCCGACGCGGGCCAGTCCCGCCGCGAACATGGCGTGTCCAATCAGGACTCCCCCACCCGGGTTGACGATGACGTCGTCGGCCAGCCGCAGCGACCGCCGCAGGATGATCTCCTGATGGGTGTACGGGGCGTGCAGCTCCACGATGTCCACGTCCTGGGCCAGGCCGGCCAGCCACGGGATGTCAAGGCGGTCAAAGGACTGCGGCTCGACCCGGTGCTCGATGCCGGTTATCCAAGCCGGACGGTCGCAGATTTGCTCGGCCCTCCCGGCGGAGGCGAGCACGACCACCGCCGCACCGTCGGCGAAGGGTGCGCAGTCGTGTTCCCGCAACGGCTCCGCGACATAGGGGTCGTCGGTGGTACCGCCGGCGATCTGCGCCATGTCCTTCTCGGTCCACAGGCCCGCCTCGATGCCCAGGCGGGCTTGCAGAGCGGCGATCCCCCGCGCGTCCGGCCACAATGGAGCGACCAGATAGGGGTCCAGTTGCAGGGCAAGGATCCGGTTGAGGTCACCGGCCGACGACTTGCCGAACCCGTAGACCAGGGCGGTATCCACCTCGCCGGTCTGGATCTTCACCCACGCCTCGTAAAGCGCCCACGCCCCGTCCATCTCCACATGCGACTCGTTGATCGGCGGGTAGGCGCCCAGGGCGTCAACCGCGTTGACGAACGAGAACGCTCGCCCGGCAAGGTAATCCGACGAGCCGGAGCACCAGAAGCCGATATCCTGTCTGGACAGACCGGTCTGTTCAAGGGTGGCGGTCAGCAGCGGCACCAGCATGTCCACCCCGCTCGTCGTCCCGGTCCCCCGGCGCACCGGCGGGGACTGGGCTAAGGCGACAACCGCGACATCCTTCATAGGTGGCTCGCATAGCTGTGGAAGTCGGCGTCGGGCTCGCCGGTCGGCTCGAAGTGCGAGATGTTTTGCGGCGTCGGGCCCCACTGCTCGCGCGGGCGCCACACCGCGCGCACCCGCTGGCCCATGCGCACCTCGCCGGCCGGGCAGCCCAGGATCAGGTGCTGGAACGGGATATCGGCGCCGTCGAGCAGCACCGCGGCGTGCACATAGGGCGGCTTGGTGCGCTGGCCCGGGAAGGGCACGTTGACGATGCAGAAGGTGGTGATGGTACCCGTATCGGCCACCGGGACGTCGTCGCCGGTGGGCACGCCGCAGGTCGGGCAGGCCCCCCGCGGCGGGACATAGACCTTGCGGCAGGAGGGGCAGCGCTGCCCGATGATCCGCCCCTGCGCCAGCGCGCGAAGATAGCGGCTCTCCTCCGGCGAGGCATAGTGCTCATAGCGCAGGTGGATCGGCGTCGTCGTCATCGAGATCCCGGGATCGGCCCGGCAAACCACGTCTTGGGGTGCCGCCGGAACGTGGTTTGCCTGGCGAACCCCGGGATCTCGGGCGGGGTCTTGAGTCGGGATGAAGCAGACGATGTCCCGGATGGAACCGGCCGGTGAATCGGCGAAACGGGCGCGCACCCGCATGCCGGTGCGCATCTGGTCGTGCGGGGCGTCGACCGCGTGCAGCATCGGGGTGTCGGCGCCGTCGAGGCGGATCAACGCCCACGCGAACGGGGTCGCCAGGGGCTGGCCGTCGGCCGGTGAGGCGGTCCAGGACCAGCTCACGACGCTGCCTTCACCGGCCACCTCGACCAGATCGGTGGTCGGCTCGTGGGTGTGCGGGTCATACTCAAGCGGCGGCACGTGGACCCGGCCGTCGCTGGCCCGCGAACCGAGGATGCGCCGGCCCGCCAGCCCGGTGAGGAAGGCGCCCAGCGTCGGCCCGAGCGAACGCGTGTAATCGAAACCGATCTCCATCGGCGCGTGCAGCGGCCCTCCCACGTCCAGAATTGAAACATGTTACGACTCGCTACCGCAATGTCATGTGCGGCCCCCTGGACCGGTTTTGTAACACGTTCTAAATTTGAAGGGTGACCGACCTGCCGAACGGCGTCTGGGCCATCGCCGCCGCCGAGCCCGCGCGCACCGCCGTCATCACCTCCGACGGGGCGAAGCTGTCCTATGGTGAGCTTGTCACCGCCGCCGGCCGTTACGCCGCCGGGCTTCAGGGGCTCGGGCTCAAGGCCGGTGACAGCGTGGCCTTGCTGCTGCCCAACGGCGTCCCCTTGCTGTGTCTTTATTTCGCAGCCATTCAGGTCGGGCTGTATGTGGTACCCCTGAATTGGCATTTGACCGCCGCTGAGGCAAACCACATCGTCGCCGACAGCGGCGCCCGGGTGCTCGTCGCCGATGAGCGCTTCGCGGCCACCGCCGCGAAGGTCGAGGCGGAGTTCAAGTTCGGCGCGGGTTTCCGGCCGCTGGCCCAGCTTGAGTCGGAGGAGCCGGTGCGCGACCGCACCGCCGGGGCGCCGATGGTCTACACATCGGGCACTTCTGGGCGGCCCAAAGGAGTCAGGCGCCCGCTGACCGGTGCGTCGCCGGATGAGGTGCCGCCGACCGCGACGTGGTTCTTCGGCCTGTTCGGGCTCAAGCCCTTCGACGGGCACGTGCACCTGTGCGGGTCACCGCTTTACCACACCGCCGTGCTCAACTTCGTCACCATCTCGCTCCAATTAGGACATCCGATTGTCCTTATGGACCAGTGGGATCCGGCCGAGATGCTGCGCCTGATCGAGGCGCATCACGTGACCCACACGCACATGGTGCCCACCCAGTTCCGGCGGCTGCTCAACCTGCCCGGCCGCATGTCCTACGACGTCTCGTCGCTGCGCGTCGCGATCCACGGCGCCGCGCCCTGCCCGCCGGAGGTCAAGCGGCGCATGCTCGACTGGTGGGGCCCGGTCGTCATCGAGTATTACGCCGCCTCCGAGGGCGGCGGCACCGCCATCACCGCCGCCGAGTGGCTCGAACGCCCCGGCTCGGTCGGCCAGGCCTGGCCCGGCTCGGTCATCAAAGTGCTTGACGGGCAAGGAAACGAGGTGCCGACCGGGACGACCGGGCAGGTCTATATGCAAATGGGGACATCCACTTTCGAGTACCACCGCGACGCCCAGAAGACCCGCGCCGCCCGGGTCGGTTCACTGTTCACCGTCGGCGACATCGGCTACCTCGACAGCGACGGATATCTCTACCTTTGTGACCGGAGCAGCGACCTGATCATCTCCGGCGGGGTCAACATCTACCCGGCCGAGATCGAGTCGGAGCTGGCCTGCCACCCGTGCGTGGCCGACGTGGCCGTCTTCGGCATCCCGCACGACGACTGGGGCGAGGAGATCAAGGCCGTGGTCGAACCGATCCCCGGAGTCGTACCCGACGACGCCCTCACAGCGTCCATTTTGGACTTCGCGGCGCAACGCTTGGCCCGCTTCAAACTCCCCCGCAGCATCGACTATCTGGACGTCATGCCGCGCGACCCGAACGGCAAGCTCTACAAACGACACCTGCGCGACCCGTATTGGGCCGGCCGCGACCGCCGGATCTAAAGACCGTTGGTCCACTCGTATGAGCCGGGCACGGTGGCCGGTTCGGCGCCGTAGACTATCGCGATCTTGGCGGGGGCATCGGCCGGCACGGGCCAAGGCTGCAGCCCAGTGCGCCCCACCGCGCCCACCGCGCCCATCGAAGGCATCGGCGAAGCGAGGTTGGCGGCCGTCCCGCTCGGCCCGCGGTTGGCCCACACCACGGTCACAAAGATGCCCAGCATCGCACCACACCGACCGCGACCCCAAGCCGGCGCGGCCTCATGCGCTGGTGTGCCAGCAGTTTTATCGCACGCTGCGCCTCGGTGCGGGCGCGCCGGACCCTTCTGGACGACATGCTCCCTTGACACTTGAGACGCGGATTCGGTTGCGTGCGCCTAGCGCGCGATGCCGACCGGCTGGCCGATCGTCTCCGGATCGTCAAGCGCGTTGAGCATGCAGTGCGCCACGTCGGCGCGGGAGACGATGCGGGCGTTCACCACATTGCCTCCGACTTTTGTTTGGTACCGGTGAGTCAGCGGCCCGTCGGTAAGGCGTGGCGGCCGCACGACTGTCCACTCCAGACCGCTGGCCGCGATCTCCTCCTCCATCCGCCGCAGATCGGCGTAGACCCTTTTGAGGATCCTGTTCATCATCGGGTGCAGCACACGGCGGCCCAGAAGGCTCTCCCCTTCCGGGATCGGCCCGACCGGCCATGCGCTGACCGCGACGAACCGCCCGACACCGGCGAGCTTGAGCGCCGTCAGGATGGCGCGCGTGCTGCTCGACGCGACCGTCAGATCCCTGCTGCTGCGCGGCCCCACGCCCGAGAGCGCGGCGTCACTGCCCTCCAGGGCGGGCACCAGCTGCCGTGGGTCGCCGAGCCCGTCGACCCGTACGACCGTCAGCGCCGGATCCGAGATCTCCAGCTTCGACGACCGGCGGGCGACCGCGGTCACCTTGTGCCCCGACGCCTGTGCCTGGCGCACCATCTCTGCGCCGATCCGCCCCGTCGCGCCAAAGACTGTCAGCCTCATCTTCGCCTCCCCGGTTGGTAGAGTTTCATCTCTGAGATCGAGACTATACGGAAAGCATATGATATGAGTTCCATACCATCAAGGACCAAGCTCAACGGTGTGATCCGTGACTGTCTGCGGGAGCTCGGGCTGCGGCTGGCCCTGCTCAACTTCCAGATCAGCTCGCGGCTCAAGCTCAACGCCGGCGATCTGAACTGCCTGGACATCATCGGCCGCCACGGCCCGCTCAACCCGAGCGCGCTGGCCCGCCTGTCCGGCCTGCACCCCGCCACCATGACCGGCGTCCTTGACCGCCTGGAGAAAGGCGGCTGGATCACGCGGGAACGCGACCCGGCCGACCGGCGGGCGGTGCTCATCCAAGCCGTGCCGGAGCAAGGCGCCGAAGTGCTCAAGCTCTACTCCGGCATGAACTCGGCGATCGCCGCCATCTGCTCGAGCTACTCGGACAAGGAGCTGGCCGCCATCGGCGACTTCCTCAAGCGCTGCGCCGAAGCGGGCCGCGAATCAATCGACAAGCTGCCTTAGGCAACTCCGTCCGGACATGATCTCAGAGACGCTTGGGTAAGTGGGGTGGCGTGGACCCCCGTGATGAGCCCGACCTGCGCGAGGACGATTACACTTCACCCGTCACGGTCAGGCGACCAAGGCCCGAAATGTCACACGATTTGGCTTTTGGTAAGCGAAGCCGGTGGAAGCTGCCCAAGGAAAGGAAGTGGCGCGGCCGGCTCCTGCTCGTGCTGGCACTGCTTATCTTCGTGAGCGGGATCGGGCTGATCGCGGGCAGCTACTTCTATGATTCGGTACCCAAGCCGGGCGAGCTGAAGCAGGTCAACAACACCGAGATCTTCGCCAGCGATGGCAAGACCCAATTGGCCAAACTGGGATCGCTGAATCGGATCGAGGTGCCGCTGTCCAGCCTGTCGCCGCAGGTGCAGAAGGCCCTGGTGGCCGGCGAGGACAAGCACTTCTACGAGCATCATGGGATCGACTTCTGGGGCATCGCCCGCGCGGCGTGGAACAACGTCACCGGCGGGGAGACGCAGGGCGCCTCTACCATCACCCAGCAGTACGCGCGGCACGCCGCCGGGGATCTCGAAATCTCCTACGCCCGCAAGCTTCGCGAAGCGGTGATGGCGCGCAAGCTGGAGGACGAATACTCCAAGGACGAGATCCTCGGGTTCTACCTCAACACTGTCTACTTTGGACGCGGAGCGCACGGTATCGGTGCCGCCGCCGATGCCTACTTCAACATCAAACCGGACCAGATCAACAAACTGACCGTGGCCCAGGCCGCCGTGCTCGGCGCGGTGCTGCGTCAACCCGAAGGCAAGGGCGGCTACGACCCGGCCAACAACCTCGACAACGCCAAAGGCCGCTGGAACTACGTGCTCGACAACATGGTGGAGATGAAGTGGCTGACCCCGGAGGAGAAGTCCGGGCTGGTGTATCCGCTGCCCAAGGATCCCGCCAAACCCCAGCCGGGCGAGCTGCAGAACGTCGACCACGCCACCGCGGGCGGGTCCTGGGGCCACACCGACCGGGCCACCGGCCACATCATCAAGTACGTCGAGGCCGAGCTGGAGCAGAACGGCGTGCGCACCGAACTGCGCGACCAGGGCCTGTCCGACTGGAGGAGCGCGGGGCTGCGGATCGTCACCAGCATCGACTCGCGCGCCCAGCAAGACCTCGAGAAGCAGCTCAACCGCGAGGTCGACGGCGCGAAGATGAGGACGCAGAAGGACAATCTGATCGGCGCCGGCGTGGTGATCGACCACGCCTCCGGCCGGGTGCTGGCCTACTACGGCGGCAACAACAAGGGTACGGACACCGACTGGGCGAGCAGCGCCGAGCCGCACCCGCCGGCCTCCAGCTTCAAGGTGTACACGCTTGCCGCGGCCCTCGCCGCCGGCATCTCCACCCAGTCGCTCTGGGACGCCTCCGAGATGAAGAAGGGTGTCAACGGCGCGGAGTTCGATGTCTCCAACGCCGGGCGTGAGGTGGACTCGCTGTCCTGCGGCACCCGCTGCACGCTGGAGACGCTGACCATCCAGTCGTTCAACGTCGCCTTTTTCAAGGTGGCCCGGCAGATCGGCTCCGACAATGTGGTCTCGATGGCGCACAACGCGGGCGTCAAGACCATGTGGACAGACGAGAACAAGCCGGTCAACCTCGACGAGGGAATTCCCAAGGGCCGCAGCGTTTTCGACTTCCACGTCGGCTTCGGACAGTACCCTATCTCGGTCCTGGACCACGCCACCGGTGTGGCGACCCTGGCCGCCCACGGCGTCTACCGCAAGCCGCACTTCGTGGTGAAGGTCGACCGCAAGAACCGCCAGAACGGCAAGTGGGAGACGATGGCGGCCGGCAACGAGCAGACCAAGGGCACGCAGGCGATCGACCCGAAGGTGGCCGATGAGGTGACCTACGTGCTGAAGAAGATTCCCGGCGCGCAGAGCCACACGCTGGCCAGCGGGCGTCAAGCCGCCTCCAAGAGCGGCACGTGGGAGAACGGCAAGAAGCAGGCCGACGGGGTCACCCCGGTCTTCAAGGGTGCCAACGCTCACGCCTGGTATGTCGGCTACACCGAACAGCTCACCACCGCGATCTGGGTGGGCAGCAAGGACCACAACGACACCCCCATCAAGGAGGCGGACGGGCGCAACATGTCCGGGGCCGGGCTGCCCGGCGAGATGTGGGAGGGCTTCATGAACCAGGTCCACCGCGACATGCAGTTGCCCGCCAAGGCCATGACCAACGGCACCGGCGGCAAGTTGGGCGACCCGACCAAGGGCGAGATCAAGCCGCAACCGTCGGTCTCCGTGGAACCGCCCAAACCCACCCAATCGCCGAACAAGCCGACGCAGCCGCCGCCGTCCAGCCCGGGCAAGCTGCCGACGTCGCCTCCGCCGGCCCCGCCCACGCCGACTATCCCGCCACTCTTGCGCAGCTCACGTGGGTGATGCGATCATGCCGCATGGATCATCAGCGGTTCCGCAAAGTGGCCCTCGGCGTGCTGGCCATCGCCATCGTGCTGCTCGGACTAGGCGGGTGGCAGGCGCGAAGCCTGCTGTGGGAGACGGTGACGGGCACGGCCGAGTCGTGCACGCCGCCAAGCACAGGCCTGACCCAGAAGTGCCTGGTCACCTGGACCGCCGGCGGCAAACGGCACGCGGCGACCGTCTCATTCGACGACGCCACGGATCTGTCACACACCGACCAGACCCTTTACGTCGACGATGAAGACGCCTACCCCCCGCAGCAGCGCTACCTGGGACCGCTGCTGCTCGGCGGCGGACTGTTCCTGACCGTCACCGGGTTGATCCTACGAAGAAAACCTCATTAGTACCCGGTCCGCCCGCCGAAAGCGGGGCGAGTGCGGGAAACGGCAAAGTGCCGAACGATACCCGCGCCCACCCCGGCAACGCACCGCGTTTTCACGGCACCAGAGAAAGCAGCCGTCTCCCGGAGACCTCGCCGATCAGGGCGAGCGCGCCGGCCGCGGGCATGGCCGGCAGTTGCGAGCCGTCGCGCAGGCGCAGGCTCACCTCCGCCGCCGAATCCTCTTTGGGGCCGATGACAGCGGCATACGGTACCCGATGAGAAATAACCTCACGCAGGCGAAGGCCCAGGCTGCCGTCGGCGGCGACCTCGGCCCGCAACCCGGCGCGCCGGGCCGAGTCGGCCAGGCGGAAGGCCGACTCCTGTTGCGCCGCACCGACCGGCAGCACGACCAGCTGGACCGGGGCATACCAGACCGGGAAGGCGCCCTGGTGCACCTCGATGAGATGGGCCAGCAGGCGTTCGAGGCCACCGACCAGGCTGCGATGCACCATGACCGGCACCGGCCTCGATCCGCCACTGTCGACATAGGACAGTTCGAACCGTTGCGGCATCATGAAATCGACCTGGATGGTGGAGATGGAGAACTCGCGGCCCATCACGTCGCGCCCCTGGATGTCGATTTTCGGGCCGTAGAAGGCCGCCTCGCCCTTCTCCTCCACGAACGGAACCCCCGCCGCCCCAAGGGCTTCGCGCAGCAGCCCTTCGGCCCGATCCCATTCCCGCGGCTCGCCCAGATACTTACCTTCGCCAAGGTCTCCGCGTAGCGACAGCTGGTAGCTGTGCGCCTCGAAGCCCAGCAGCCGATGCGCCTGCCGCACCATGCCGAGAACGTGCGCCACCTCCTGGCCGACATCGGCCGCGGCGCAGAAGATGTGCGCGTCGTTGAGCCAGATCGAGCGCACCCGGCTGAGTCCATTCAGGACTCCGGAACGCTCGTAGCGATACATGCCACCGAGTTCGGCGATGCGCAGCGGAAGCTCGCGATAGGATCGTCCACGGGAACGGTAGACCATCACGTGATGCGGGCACAGGCTGGGCCGCAGCATCAAGGACTCCTCGCCCTCGACCATGGGCGGGAACATGTCGTCCTCGAAGTTGGCCAGATGTCCTGATTGGACATACATTTCGCGTTTGGCGATCGGCGGTGAATACACATGCTGGTAGCCTTCGAGCCGCTCCACCTCATGAAGATAGCTCTCGATGGCGTGCCGCATGGCCGCGCCTTTGGGAAGCCACAGCGGCAGCCCGGCGCCGACCAGCGGATCGGAGTGATAGAGCTCAAGCTCGCGACCGAGCTTCTGGTGATTTTTCATTTGGTACCCCTGGAGTCCGCGCCGGCATGGGCAACCACCCGGGAGCACAAGTCCGGCTCCGGAGCGGATGCCCCGGAGCCGGCAAGTTTGACCGATTTGACGTCAGCTGGTCAGCACTCGCACGCCGGGAACACCCGGCGTCGTCGTGCTGAAAAGCTGCCTACTCACGGCTCAACCTTAACAGGCGATCAGCTGTATGCCACCTTCAATTCCTTGACACCGTTGAGCCAGCCGGAGCGCAGCCGCCTGGGCTGCTCGAGCTTGCGGATGCCGGGCATGCGGTCGGCGATGGCGTTGAAGATCAGGTCGATCTGCAGGCGCGCCAGGTTGGCGCCGAGGCAGAAGTGGGCGCCGCTGCCGCCGAAGCCCAGGTGCGGGTTGGGGCTGCGGTTTATGTCGAAGCGCTCGGGCTGCTCGAAGACGTCCTCGTCGAAGTTGGCCGAGCGGTAGAACAGGCCCAGCCGCTGCCCGGCCCGGATGTCCTGCCCGCCAAGGGTGGTGTCCGCCTTGGCGGTGCGCTGGAAGACAGTGACCGGGGTGGCCCAGCGCACGATCTCGTCGGCGGCGGTGCGGGGGCGGGTCGCCTTGTACAGCTCCCACTGCTCGGGGTGGTCGAGGAAGGCGAGCATGCCGTGGGTGATGGAGTTGCGCGTGGTCTCGTTGCCCGCCACGGCGAGCAGGATGACGAAGAACCCGAATTCGTCGATGGTCAGGTGCTCGCCGTCGATCTCGGCGGTCACCAGCTTGGTGACGATGTCGTCCATCGGGCACCTCTTGCGGTCGTCAGCCATGGCCATGCCGTAGGACAGCAGCTCCATCGCGGCGGCCAGCGGCTCTTCCTCGTACTCCGGGTCGTCGTAGCCGATCATCTGGTTGGACCAGTCGAAGATCTTGTGGCGGTCGCCCTGCGGCACGCCCAGCAGTTCCGCGATCGCTTGCAACGGAAGCTCGCAGGCGACGTCGGTGACGAAGTCGCCGCTACCGTTCTCCACCGCGTTGCGGGCGATCCGGTCCGCCTTGTCGGCCAAGGCATCGCGCAGGTTGCCGATCGCCCTCGGGGTGAAGCCGCGCGAGACGATCGCGCGCAGCTTAGTGTGCTGCGGCGGGTCGATGTTGAGCAGAACGAATCGCTGGAGTTCGATGCGCTCGCGGGGCATGCCCGGGTTGAACCGGATCAGGGCGGTGTTCTCCCAGGTGGAGTAGACGTCGCTGTTGCGCGAGACCTCGACCACGTCGGCGTGGCGGGTCACCGCCCAGTAGCCCCCGTCATCGAAGCCCGTCGTTCCCGGCTGCTGCGGGACCCACGACACCGGGGCCGTCCTTCTCAGCTCGGCGAACTCTTCGACCGGTACGCGCTCGGCATAGATGTCGGGATCGGTAAGATCGAGGTCCACGGCGCCCTCCTGTAACATGTTCTAATTGATTGGAGCACACAGCTAGGACACTTGGGTAGCGCCGTTTCAGAACAGGTTCTAAAATCGTGCCCGTGGGGGTACCCGTTCTAGTGGAGGCTGTCCGCACGCCCATCGGAAAGCGCGGCGGATGGCTGTCGCACCTGCACGCCGCCGAGATCCTGGGCGCGGCGCTCACCGGGCTGATCGAGCGCGCGGACATCGACGCCAACGAGATCGAGCAGGTGCTCGGCGGGTGCGTCACCCAGGCCGGGGAGCAGTCCAACAACATCACCCGCACCGCCTGGCTGCACGCCGGACTCCCCTACCGCACCGGCTGCCTCACCCTCGACGCCCAGTGCGGCTCCGGCCAGCAGGCGGCCCACCTCGTCGCCGGGCTCATCGCCGCCGGTGCCATCGACGCCGGAATCGCTTGCGGCGTCGAGGCTATGAGCCGGGTCGCGTTGCGCGCCAACGTCGGAGTCGATGCCGGCCAGCCACGCCCCGAGTCGTGGAGCCTCGACCTGCCCAACCAGTTCGTGGCCGCCGAGCGCATCGCGAAGCTGCGCGGGCTGACTCGCGAGGACCTGGACGAATTCGGGCTGCGCTCGCAACTCAACGCGGCCCACGCCTGGGAGCGCGGCCATTTCGACCGCGAGGTGGTGCCGGTGGGCGGGGTGAAGCGGGATCAAGGCTTGCGCGACACCAGCCTTCACGCGCTCGCGGCGCTCAAGCCGGTACAAGATGATGGTTTGCATACCGCTGGAACGGCATCACAGATCTCCGATGGGGCCGCCGCGATCCTGTTGATGGATCAGGAGAAGGCGCACGCGATGGGGCTGCGGCCCCGGGCCCGCATCCTCGCCCAGACCTTGATCGGCGCCGAACCCTATTTCCACCTCGACGGACCGGTAACGGCGACCTCGCACGTCCTCAAGCGGGCCGGCATGCACCTCGACGACATCGACCTGTTCGAGGTGAACGAGGCATTCGCCAGCGTTGTGCTGTCCTGGATGCGAGGGCACGAGCCCGACCCGGATCGGGTCAACGTCAACGGCGGCGCGATCGCCCTGGGCCACCCGGTCGGCAGCACCGGCGCGCGGCTGCTCACCACCGCCCTGCACGAACTGGAGCGCCGCGACGCGCAGACCGCCTTGGTGTCGATGTGCGCGGGCGGAGCCATGGCGACGGCATCCATTCTTGAACGCCTCTGATGACGCTGGCGTTGCCGAGCACAATCGCGCCACTCATGAGACCGTAGAAGTCAAGGCCTCCGTCGACGCGCATGTCCCACATGTTCAGACCCATCACACGGCACGCCGCCTAGCTCGATGGAGCGGGTTTGCGCGTCGCCGAGGTCCAGTACGCTGTGTCCACTTCGGTCCGGGAGGGCGGTGGCGTGGACAGGGGCGAACTCGTCAATGATGCGGAGCGCCGGCTGTGGGATGCTTTCACCCGTGGCGAATCGGTAGACCTCGGGGCGGGCGATCCCACAGCTGAAGATTTCGATCCTGAGCAGTGGGGTCCGAGCCGGACCGTCCGCGCAGAGGTGATCATGGGGCTGCTGCTGGGCGTGCGCGACGAGGAGCGCGGCCGGATCGCCAAGGTGGTCCTGGTCGGTGCCCGGATCGACGGCACGCTGGACCTCAACGGGGGCGCCACCCCCTACGAGCTGTCCTTGGAGCGCTGCTGGCTGGAGCAGACACCCGATTTTGGAGAGACGAGCACCAAATCCCTGGTGGCCATAGCGTGTCGATTCCCGGGTCTCGTGGCACACGGCTGGCAGTCGGCCGGTCCGGCCCTCCTCGCCGACGCCAGGTTCACCGGTGAGATCGACCTGACCGGGGCCAGGGTCGGTGGGGTGCTGGACCTGTCGGGCGCCACCCTGACCAACCCGGACGGGCACGCGCTCAACGCTCAGAACCTCACCGTCGAGCAAGACATACTCTGCTGCGACGGATTCACCGCCACCGGCGCCATCGACCTGAACGGGGCGAAGGTGGGCGGCCAGCTGGACATGTCCGGCGCCACCCTGATCAACCCGGACGGGGACGCGCTCAACGGCCAGAACCTCACCGTCGAGCAAGACATGTTCTGCGGTGACGGGTTCACCGCCACCGGCGGCGTCGGCCTGGCGGGGGCGAAGGTGGGCGGAACGCTGAGCATGTCGGGCGCTACCCTGATCAACCCGGACGGGGACGCGCTCAGCGCTTATGACCTCACCGTCGAGCAGGGCATGTTCTGCCGCGACCGGTTCACCGCCGCCGGCGCCATCAACCTGAGCGGGGCGAAGGTCGGCGGCCAGCTGGACATGTCCGGCGCCACCCTGATCAACCCGGACGGGGA